>Ga0209526_10002929_pt1 | contig 11573 bp, 11 predicted proteins | sample JacPinW_OM2H0_M1_FD_188566 | JGI IMG/M metagenome (GOLD analysis project Ga0209526, IMG submission 188566) | Forest soil microbial communities from Algoma, Ontario, Canada - Jack Pine, Ontario site 1_JW_OM2H0_M1 (SPAdes) (version 2) | ecosystem: Environmental > Terrestrial > Soil > Boreal...
TAAGTGATTGAAAACATGGTGGAGCTAGTCGGGATCGAACCGACGACCTCATCGTTGCGAACGATGCGCTCTCCCAGCTGAGCTATAGCCCCACTTTTAGGGTGTCCGGCATACGAAATCGGTAATGCAATCTTAGCAGCGTTCCCCAGCGAAGACCAAACCATTGCAACATGTCCACATTCAGCACGGCGAAAATAATGTTTACCTCGCGCGCTGAGCGACGTCTAATGGAAGAGTTCGGTATTGATCTGTACATGTTTACCCAGACCCAGTCCGGCATCCCTCAACGGCGGCTACCCGCGTTCTGCGTTTCAGTGGGACTGCATTGTCTGTTTCTGCTATGGCTCTTGCACAAGCCCGGCCCCAAGATTTTCGCACCGTCTTTTGTGGCCAACGGCGATCAGCGGACTGCGCATCTCTACTGGCCGAATCAGCGAAACCAGGCTGCACACGATGGTTCTCCGGGCCTGTCGGACGCCTCCTCTCGCCAGCTATTGAATGCGCATCTGACCTGGAAGCAGCGCGCAAAGGCGGCAAAGTCGGAGCGTGCGCTCCCGCGCCCCAAGCTTGGCTTGGACGCCGAGACGACTATGCCCCAACAGTCCATTCAGGCTCACGCGCCAGGTTCACCGTTGGGAACGGTTCTGGATGGGCCCTTGACCGGAGAAGAGGTCCGCCCGGCTCTGCCCGTTGTCTCCCCCGACCCAAGTGTCGCTGCCACAGAGCTGAACGGTCTTCAAGGCGATGTCGTGGTCGAGGTCACAATCGACGAAAAAGGTAACATTATTCAGAAAGTTGTGATTCAAAGCCTGGCTCCGATGATCGACGGAAGGGTGCTCGAAGCTTTGGAGAATTGGCGTTTTCGTCCAGCGACTCGCAACGGCGTAGCCATCCCTTCCAAGCAGGATGTGTATTACCACTTTCCGCGGTTAGGCCAAGGTTAGGCGTAAGCGCCGTTGCCCTGGACGTCCCGCTATAATGACTTGGTGTCTTCTTACTCCGTTCGACAGGTCGCCGCAGCCGCCTTCCCTACCCGCTGGGGCAAGTTCCGCATCCTCGGATTTCGCGGAGAATTCGATACCAGCCAGCAACGCCCTGAGGAAGAGGCGGTCGCCCTGATCATGGGTGACATTCATTCTTTGCCTCCCTTGGTGCGCATCCACTCCCAGTGCCTCACGGGCGACGTCTTCGGCTCGCTACGATGCGACTGCCGCCAGCAGTTGGAGATGGCTCTTTCGCTGATCTCCCAGCAAGGTGCAGGCATATTGATTTACGAGCAGCAGGAAGGCCGCGGCATCGGTCTGATGGCAAAGTTGCAGGCTTATGAACTACAGGACCAGGGGCTAGACACGGTCGAGGCCAACGAACGCCTCGGATTCAAGGCGGACCACCGCCAGTTCGCGCTCCCCGCGGAGATTCTAAGAGCACTCGGCGTTTCGCGGGTGCGGCTGCTTTCCAACAATCCAGACAAGGTGGCGGCGCTGGAAAAGGGTGGCGTTATCGTGACCGAACGCGTGCCCTGTGAAGTCGCGCCCTCAGCCCACGCTGAAGATTACCTCAAGACCAAGAAGGAAAAGCTGGGTCACCTGTTCACGTCACACTAACTGGTGCGTCTTCAATCTTAATTTTCCGCCGCTGCCAGCACGGCCCGCTTGGTGAACACCCGAATCATTTCCCGCCGATACTCGGGAGTTAGCGCCGACGTTGTGAGTGGTCTCGCGGTCTTCGCCGCGAGGTCGCCCGCAGCTGCGGCAAGCGATTCGTCCAAAACTTTTCCTGCCAACAATACATCGGCGCCCTTCACCAGCATGGGTGCTGGGTTGACAGCGGTGATGGCCAGGCGTGCATCCGTAATGCGACCATTCGAGCGCTTGAGCGCCAGAGCTACGCCGGCCAAAGGGTAGTCAATTGATCCCCGAATGCGCAGCTTGCGATACACCCCACGGTAGTCAGCCGACGATTCCGGCAAGAACACGCGGGTCAGCAGCTCCTCAGGTAGCAGCTTGCGATAAGCATCGCCGTCGCCGGTGTAGAACTCGGCCAGTGGCACACGCCTCGTGCCCAACGCGGTAACTACCTCGACCTCTGCGTCAAGGCATAGCAGTGCAGGTGGCGTGTCCCCGGAAAAGGCGGCCCAGCACTTCGTGCCGCCGGGGGCAACATGGCAGAGGTCGCCGTCCTTCTTGATGCAGAAGCCGCAACCCTTGCGCCAGGTGAGTGATTGGTTGTACCAGAGACAGCGAGTGTCGAGACAGATATTCCCGCCAATTGTGCCCATGTTGCGCAGTAGGGGTGAAGCCACGGTTGCCGCCGCTTCGCTGAGCACAGGATAGCGGCAACGTAGAACAGTGGAACGTTCAATCGTGGTCAGGGTGGTAAGCGCACCGATCTCGACACCATTGTCCGTTTGCCGAATTTCTTGGAGGTTGGCGATATGCCGGATGTCGAGCACGAACCCCGGCTCGAAAAGCTTCTGGCGCATGGAGGGAATCAGATCAGTGCCGCCGGCCAGCACGCGGATGTTGTTGGCATACTTGGCCAGGAATCCGACTGCTTCTTGCAGCGTATGCGGCCGCAACAGCTTGAATTGCGGAAGGCTCATTGCACCTCAATAAGAACTAACGAACAACCACTGTCCACGTAGGCGGACGCAGCTCGCCAGGTCTGCCGAGCCCTGTCCCCACGCAGTCGTAGCCGGTTCACTGCGCCGGCTCCGGCCGCCGCGCCGGATCCAGCGGATGCCTCTCCGGACCCTTGCCTCTAAACCAAAGTGATCCACCGTGCTCACGAAATCCCGCAGGCGAAGTGGGATCAACGCCCTCGGTCAAATTGATCGGCTTGGAATTCTTTTTCGCACGCAGCGCGGCCAGCACCCGCTCCGGCGTGAACGGCGCCTCATGCAGGCGGACGCCTACCGCGTCATAGATGGCATTCGCGATGGCCGGAATAGTTGCAGCCAGAGAGCCTTCGCTACACTCCTTTGCGCCAAAAGGCCCCTCGGGATCAATGCTCTCGACAATGATCGGCTCAACTTCCGGCGACTCCACCGACGACGGGCTGCGATATTCCAGTAGGCCCGGATTCATCAGCATTCCATCCTTCCAGACCATTTCTTCGGTGAGGGCCTGTCCCATGCCCATCCACACCGAACCGATGATCTGGCCCTCGACCGAGACCGGGTTCAGCGCGCGGCCGCAATCATGCGCCGCCCAGACTTTGTGGACGGTTACTTCACCCGTTTCCTCATCTACGCTGACTTCTGCCACCTGCGCGGAATAGGAATAGGCCGGTGAAGGCCCCACGCCTCCTCCTTTATACTTGCCGCCGCGGGCCTCAGGCGGAGGGGCGTAGGAGCCGGTGCCGGTCAACGTGCCGTGGAAATCAATCGCTGCGACCACGGCTTCCTCGAAGGTCATCGAATCTTTCGGGCCTTTATCTTTGCGCTTCTGTTGCAGCGAGCCGCGAAGAAGCTGCCCCTCAACCCGCCCGCTAACGGAAGCCTCGGACCGTGTGGCAGCCTGTGTGGACGCGGGCGCCTCGGCCGCGTCGTTTTTCCGTGAAACTACATCGTTGCAGAAGACCATCGCCTCTGCCGCACACCCCATCTCCCGCGCCGCCGCCGCTGCGATCTGCTTCTTTACCTCCAGCGCGGCGCGCAGTGTGGCATTGCCTGCCATGAACGTGACCCGGCTGGAATATGAGCCGATGTCAATCGGAGTAAGGTCGGTGTCGGCGGCAACTATCTTTATTCGTCCCAATGAGCAGCCCAGCGTTTCAGCGGCGATCTGTGCCGTCATGGTGTCGGAGCCCTGACCGATTTCCGATGCGCCGGTATACACTACGACCCCGCCATCTCGATCAATCTTGATGTTGACTGTGGAGTGCGGCATGTCAGAACGAATGATCGAGTTGGCGGCACCGCTCACGTAGTGGCTACATCCGATGCCAAGGCCGCGGCCTCTCGGCAGTTTTCCTTTGCGCTCTTTCCACCCCGAACGCTCGACAGTTTTCTCGATGCATTCCGGCAAGCCGTAGCTGTGCACCCGCAGGCCGTTGACCGTGAAACAAGGAGGCTGGAGCAGATTGCGCTGACGAATCTCGGCGGGATCGAGATTAATTTTCGCTGCCAATTCGTCCAGTTGCGATTCGAACGCAAAGCGCACGTTCACCGTGCCATGGCCCCGCATGGCGCCGCAGGCTGGCTTGTTGGTCAGCACACGATAGCCGTCGTACTGAATGTTAGGGATGTCGTACAGCGCCCCGAGCAGGGCTCCAGAATAGAGAATAGTAACGACACCGTAGGAACAATACGCTCCGCCATCCTGGACCACTCGCGCCTGGACCGCAGTGATGCGGCCGTCCCTCTTCACTCCGGTCTTGAGATCGACGATGGTGCGCGGACGTCCACGATGAGCCCAGAAAACTTCTTCCCGCGTGTAAGTGATTTTCACCGGAGCACGGGCCTTTCGCGCAGCCACCGCCGCAATGATCTCAAGCGGAATCACTTCGCTCTTGCCGCCGAAGCCCCCACCTACTAAGGGTTTGATGACGCGGATCTGCGCCATCGGCATTTCCAGGACGAGCGACAGCTTGTGTTGCAGGTAATACGGTACCTGGGTCGAAGACCAGACGATCAGGCGACCAGGCTTCCCCGTCTGCGAGTCGATTTCAAAGCTGGCGAGCGTGGAATGAGGCTCCATGGCCGCATGCGTCACCTCGTTGGCGATAAAACGGGCTTCAGCGACACAGTCCGCTTCAGCAAAGCCCTTCTCGGGATCGCCGAAAACGTGGTGATAGTCCTTCTCCAGGTTGCGCGGCTTGTTGTCGTGGATCAGGTCGGTGTCCGCCTTCATCGATGCTTCGGGATCGAAATAGGCAGGCAGAACTTCGTACTCAACGTCCATCAGTTCCAGCGCTTTGTCAGCGGTGGCTTCGTCCACTGCGGCGACACAAGCCACGTTGTCTCCCACGTAGCGGACTTTATCCACCGCCAGCGCGTGCTCGTCGTGACCGACGGGGAGGATCCCGTAGGTGTTCGGCGCGTCTTTACCGGTCGCTATTGCAACCACGCCCTCCAGCTTCTCGGCGCGGCTGCTGTCAATGCGCCTGATGCGGGCATGAGGATAGGGAGAGTGCAGGATCCTTCCCACAAGCATGCCAGGAACGCTGAGATCGTCGGTATATTTCCCCGCCCCAGTGGTCTTGCCAGCTGCGTCAACCATGGCGATAGGCTTGCCGATAATGGAGAAGTCGGTCATTTGTCGTTGGCCCCCTAGCGCCCGGCATCCCTTCGGCTGCGCGCAGGGCAAACTCTGCCGCTGTTAGGCGGCCGTCCTGCCACCTATTGGGCCAGCGAGGATGTCGGCCTGATTCCCTTTTGCTCGGCCACAATCGCGGCCCTGATCGCCTCGTACATCTGGTTGTACCCGGTGCAACGGCACAGATTTCCGCTGAGCGCGCCGCGGATTTCTTCCTCTGTCGGCTCGGGGTTGACGGCCAGCAGATGTTTTACGGTCATAATAAAACCCGGGGTGCAAAATCCACACTGTGCTCCTCCCCAGTCGCCATAAGCCTTTTGGATAGCGGCCAAGCTGCCGTGCTCACTCACACCTTCTATGGTGGTGATCTCCTGCCCTTCACAGCTGGCCGCCAGCATGGTACAGGAGAGCATGGGAATGCCATCCACTTGGACAGTACAGGCGCCACAAGAAGAATCGTCGCAGCCGCGCTTGGAGCCGGTAAGCCGCAAGTCCAGGCGCAGTGCGTCAAGCAACAGCGTGCTGGGCTCGATCGCGAGCTCGTAGGAGCGGCCGTTGACGCGGAGGTCGATGAGCACTTTTTTCATATTGAGCTGTCAGCTTTCAGCTATCAGCCGTCCGCCCTCGGGCCCAAACTGACAGCTGAGAGCTGCTTTCAGTACAGTGGCACCTTCGGGTCGACGGTGCGAGCCCATCCGTCGATGCCACCGCGCATCGATTGCACTTTTTCGAACCCCTGTTGGCGCAGCCAGTTTGTGACACTCAAAGAACGCACGCCGTGGTGGCAAACCACAACGATGTGGGCGTCCGGATCGAGCTCCTGGTTGGCGCGCATCGGAACATCGCCCATGGGAATGTGCTTGCTGTCCTGGAGACTCGCCTTTTCCAATTCCCAAGGCTCACGCACGTCCAGCAAAGTAAATTGGTCGCCGTGTTTGAGCATTGCCTTCACCTGACCGGCACTGATTTCGAAATCCACGACTTGCTCCTAGCTTCTAGTTCCTAGCTTGTAGCCACGAACCGGCGGGCTAGCCAGATGCTAGCTGCGAGCTAGAAGCTATTCAGTATCCAAAATCCGCCTGTGCCGCATACGCGTGCTGCTTCACGCTCAACTGTTCCACGCGGCATCCCCCCAACTGATTCGTGTACGCCCGGCGATCGGTAATGCCGTAAACCCAGCGCTGCAGCCAGGCAGCACTGTCGGCATTGCTCTTCGTTTGTTCGTGATATTGGCGGAAACAGGCGTCGTCGCGCTTGTAGTATCCCTGCACCGGCGAGGGATGCGCCCCGTATCGGCACGCGACCACGGCATTGACCAGAAATCCGGGGATCACAGTGCGGTTGGGATCGCTGGCGATTACGTCAGCGTCGACGATTTCTTCAGCTACGACGATCACTCGCTGCGCCGCCCGAACCCCTTCGATCATTACCCCGAAGTTGCCCCAGCAGTGCGCGTTGCCTTCGTGGTCGGCACGCTGGACGTGCACGATGGCAACTTCAGGCTCCAACGCCCTCACTGCGTGAAGCTTCTCAGGTGGGGACACCCGCCCTCGGCGGTCCAGGTGAGTCGCAGACTCGCTGGTCTTAGGTGCTGAAAATGGCGACTTCATCTCGGCAAAGAAATCATTACCTCGGGCTACGTCGCTACCCAAAGCCGTTCGCGTCGGAAGAAACGGCACTCCCATCGCCCCCGCCTGCAACGCGAGCGCTACCGAGAGGTTGGTCATGTTGACAACCTTCAGCCCGCCCTGTTCCACGGCACGGCGGAAGTTGTAGGCCGAGCCCATCATTACATTGCCCACCCATGCTGCAATCACCTGCTCGACGCAACCGGCAGCAATCAATTGATCGAAAAAGATGTCGGAGATCGGCCCAATAAGCGTAAGGCCGCGCTTTCTCTGCCGAATGATCTCGTGTGCGGCGGCAAAGGGAATCATCTGCTCCATCTGCAGGCCAATCGCGACCGAAGCACCGTCCGGCAGCAGCTCGGCAATGGCTTCGTGCATGCTGAGGAGCTTAGACATAAAGCTGATTCGCTATTACTTCTTACTTCTTACCCTATTTCCCTTCCATACTGGCTGCCGTTTTTCCAGGAAGGCGTTGATTCCCTCGCGAACATCCTCGGTCTTCATCAACTCTTCCAGATAGAGTTTTTCCGCGCGTGCCAGGCCCTTGTCGAAGTGCATCGAGTCCCACACATAGGTCGCTTTTTTGGTGATAGCAAGCACGGCGGGACTGAGTTTCAAGAGGTGCTGCATGGATTCGTGCACCGCTGGCTCGACCTCGACGTCAGGAAGCGCGCGGTTGGCCAGACCTCTGTCCGCTGCTTCCTGGCCGGTGATGCTGCGACCAGTAAAGATCAAATCGGCAGCGTGCTTTTGGCCGACCAAAGCCGCTAGGGCGGTAGCCGCAACTGGGGGATAGCATCCTAGCTTGATTTCGGGAAACCCCCACGAAGCGGTTTCTGAGGTGTAAACCAGATCGCAGACCATGGCCAATTCCGCTCCTCCGCCCAGACAATGGCCATGCACGGCGGCGATGGTCACCTTTTTTGTGCTGACTACGGCGCGAATGACGCTGTGAAACTTGGCCAGCATGCTTTCGATTTTGTCCGAAGTGTGATCGGCCACGTTCACACCGACGGAGAAGGCCTTCCCCGCTCCGCTCAGTACCAGCAGGGATACATCGTCACGGGTTTCGACCTCGGCCAACGCTTGCGACAGTTCCTCCATCATCGTGATGTCAATCACGTTGAGCGGCGGATTGTTCAGACAGAGCCGGGCCGCCGGGGGGTGGAACTCAAGTGCTATCCGCGAAAACTTCGCCAGTGCTTGGGTCGCCATGTCAATTCCGCGGGCGAGCCACCCGCGCCCCCACGTCCTATGCCACAAACCCTACCCTGTCCAGAACCCGTCTTTGTCGTACTCGTGAATTGCCTTCAACTCTTCCGCACTGGGCTCCGGCGTTGAGGTCACTCTGTCGGAGACCCGCAACTTCCATCCAGTATTGCGCAACACATCTTCGATCTCCACGCCTGAATGTACAGATGACAGATAAACTTCTCCGTCCTCGCTGAAGCGCAACACAGCCTTGCTGGTAATGACGGCCGACGGCCCACCACCAGGCAGGCCCACGCGCTGCCGCCAACCGCGGCCATCGCCGTTCCCCGGACTGGTGACATACGCGACGCGCTCCGGCAAGCGTTCCTTGCTGTGCTCCAGCAAGACCACGAATCGCTGTGCCAGCGAAGCGATATCGCAAGCGCCGCCCGATCCGGGCAACCGCGTCAGCCCCTTCGTCCCGCGTACTTCGGTCGAGTTCAAGTTGCCAAAGCGATCCACTTCCGCTGCTCCAAGAAACCCAAGATGAACCCGTCCCGATTGCAGCAGGCTCATCACCCCGAGCATATCCAGGCACTGAGTTGCACCCAGAATGTTCGGGGGATCGGCCATGGTGTAGATCAGCTCCGGAGCGGGGGTGGCGCGAATCACGCCATTCTCGAACAGGCCGACCGCATTGGGAGCGTGCGTCTTCTTTGCCACCACAAACGCAATCAGCGGCAGGCGCATCCCGACAAATACCACTTCACCATCCCGGATTTCACGCGCCGCGCCGGTCACCATCAGCTCACCCAGAGTGTAGGCCTTCTCTGGCCTCCTCGAAATCGAATTAGCCTCGCCAGCGCTAAGCATCGCCATACCTCAGCATCGAAAAACCGAGAACCGAGAATTTGTAACTACCAACCGAATCTTTACAGTCAATGGCTGTCCTCAGTCGTAAGCTAAAAAGTGAGAATCGGTCTTCCAATCACAAGTTGATTGCCGACTTGCGCACTTCGCCAATTGAAGCCAAAGGGTCTCGCGCCCCTTCTTTCGGCGCAATCCATTTTTTCTCGTTTCTGATAATGTCCAACAGCAGCTTCTTGTCTTCCGCCGACGGCATGTATTCGTTCAGGTGCTGCTTGTAGGCCATGTCCTCCAGCGGTTCCCCAGTCTGGGCATGAAACTTCTGTCCCGCCCAGCGTCCGATGTTGCGGTTAAACTTGATGTCTGGTGCGTAGAGCTTTGGTTCTCCAGCTTTTAGCACGCTATTGAAGCGAGCGATCAAGCCTGCCACTTCGTCACGATAAAGGTTCCGGTTGTAATCGTTCAGGTCATCGAGATCCGCAAGTTGCTCATTTTTCGGTTCATCGTACCGACCCTTAATGCCCCAAACATACGCCCAATGGGCAGATGAAGAATGATCCGTGCCGAACAGGTCGTAGGAACTCGAAATCCACTTATTGAGATATTTCTGGATCAGCCAGGCCGGAATGACGCCCGCTTCCACGATGCGGCGCAAGCCATCGTTGCCGGTGCCCATGTGGAACGCTTCCTCGCGCAGCATATAAGACATGGATCTGCCCAGCGGCGCAAAGGCGGAATATTTGAACATCTGCAACTGGAACTTGCCGTCGCGATCCACGAAGTCGGTATAGGTGAAAAAATCCATCCAGTTGTCCACGTCGACATTGAACGCACCCAGCAGGCGCTTGTTCTCAAACGCCCGGCGCTCGAGCATTTTCTGAGCCTCAACCTTGCCCGAATAACCGAAGTGATCGACCAATAGCGCGCACATCTGCCATCCGTGACGCATCTCTTCGATCATGACCCGGGTGATGGCGCGACGATCCCAATCGGTTGGTGCACTCTCGAACAGATAGCGCTGCTGCTCCACGCTGGCGAATTCCGTGTCGCCCTGGTAGACGATCATGTTGATCAGGGCATCGCGCATCTGCTGCGTCGGCACCTGGCGCAGGTTCTCCCACTTGCGTCGCCCTTTGAAGTGACCAAACTGGATTTCTTCCGTTTCGATCGCCCCGAAAAGCGTGTCGAACTTGAAGCTGGCGATCTCGTCGTGGTTGACGCCAATCTCTTTGCGCCAATCGTCAAACAGACCAATCCAGTCACTGAACGTTCCGATCTTTGCGACTTTACCGGGCATAAGACCTCAACCCCCCTTAGCGCCGGCCTTATAGCCCCGGCATCTTTTCGACTGCGCGCCGGGCAAGTTCTGCCGGCTGTCTTGGGGGGCGTCCCGCCCCGCCGTTGGGCCGGAGAGAGGGCGGCGCTATATTACTTTGCCTTGAACGTTGCCGGACGCTTCTCCACATACGCCGCCAAACCTTCCTTGGCGTCTTCGCTTTGGAACAGCAGCTGCTGATTTTCGCGCTCCAAAGCCAACGCGGATTCCATCGGAATTTCCCATCCCGTCTGCACGGCGCGCTTGATGCGTCCAACAGCTTTCGCTGCCTTGTTGGGCGGGCAGAATTGGCGGGCATATTCCATAATGTTCTCCATGAAATTCTCGCGCTCGTAAATGTCGTTGACGATACCCAGCTCTTTCGCTTCTTCGAAAGAAAACGTGTTTCCGGTGACCATGAGTTCGATGGCCTTGCTCTTGCCCACCAACCGCGACAGCCGCTGCGTCCCGCCGGTGCCGGGGAGTACCCCTAGATTCACTTCCGGAAGCCCGATCTTGCCCGCTTCTTGGCGCGCAATGCGGATGTCGGCCGCCATGGCAATTTCCAGCCCCCCTCCAACGCAGTGTCCGTTCAATGCCGCGATCACCAACTTCGGCGTATGCTCCAGCCGCAACAAAGTTTCGTTGGCGTGCAAGCAGAAGTAGTACTTGAATGTCGGATCGACGCTGGCCAGCATCTTGATATTGGCGCCCGCCGAGAAAAACTTATCGCCTGAACCAGTGAGCACGATGACGTACACATCATTGTCCATGCGCGCCTTGAGAATCGCGTCGTCGAGTTGCCGGTTCATCTCGTAGGTGTAGGTATTCGCCGGGGGATCGGACAATTCGATCACCGCGATGCCGGCATCGACCCGGTAGTTGATCAATTGCTTGGTGGTCTCGCCGCTTTCCGGCTGTACTGTCGTAGCCATGGTCAAACTCCTTTTCGCAATCGTTAAATCGTTAAAATGTCGCTTCAGTTCGATAATGCGGACTTCTTTCTCTGTGACCCTTTGCCAGATGCAGCACCGATGCCCAGCAGAAAAATATCTCCCATTTCGCGCGCCAATTCTTTCGCGTCGGCGTCTACCCGTGGGTTGTACCAGGTGTAGATCCAGTTCATCATCCCAAACAGGCTGAGCACTGCGGTCCGACTGGAGAATTCTAATCCGTTTTCCCGCTTATAGTTGTCCAGCAATTCCATGCAGATGCGGTAATACTCGCGCTTGATGGCGGCAATCTCGCTAGCGAAGGCGTTCTTCAGCACATCCTCTTCATGCGACAGCACCTTCATCGCCTTCTGATTCGCGA
>Ga0209526_10002930_pt1 | contig 11572 bp, 8 predicted proteins | sample JacPinW_OM2H0_M1_FD_188566 | JGI IMG/M metagenome (GOLD analysis project Ga0209526, IMG submission 188566) | Forest soil microbial communities from Algoma, Ontario, Canada - Jack Pine, Ontario site 1_JW_OM2H0_M1 (SPAdes) (version 2) | ecosystem: Environmental > Terrestrial > Soil > Boreal...
TTGCTCTCGCCAGTCCGCCGGAACGCCACGGAGCAGCGCGGCCCGCGCGCCCTCGGAGGAACTTGCCGGCGCTTCTACGGGCGGGTGCGAGAACAGCAGGTTCTCCGCCAGGCGCCGCTCGTGTTCGGGAATCGACGCGAAGCGCTCCAGCTTTTCGGTGTTGACGATGGCCAGGTCCAACCCAGCCTTCGTGCAGTAGTACAAGAAAACGGAATTAACCACTTCGCGCGCGCCTGCGGGCAGCCCGAACGACACATTCGAAATTCCCAGGATCGTGCGCACATCCGGCAGGGCCTGCTTGATCAGCCGTATGCCCTCCACCGTCTCCACCGCTCCGCCGATGTAGTTCTCATCCCCGGTCGCGCAAGGGAAAACCAACGGATCGAAGATGATATCTTCGGGCGCCAAACCGTATTTTCCCGTCAGTAGCTGGTAACTGCGTTGCGCGATCAAAAGCTTGCGCTCGCGGGTGAATGCTTGCGCCTGCTGCGGGTCCTCGTCGATGCACCCCACCACGACCGCGGCGCCAAAATCGTGCGCGAACGGCACGATCTTTTCAAACTTTTCCTCGCCATCCTCCAGATTGATCGAATTGATGATCGCCTTGCCCTGGCAATAGGTCAGCGCCTGCGCCACTGCCGCCGGATCGGTCGTGTCGATCATCACCGGTGCTTTCACCTTGCGGATCAGCTTTTCGTAAAACGGCGGAATGTCTTTTCTCTCGTCGCGCTCCGTGCTTTGCAGGCACACATCCACGACATGCGCGCCTCCGCGAACCTGCCGGCGCGCAATCTCGCTTGCTTCCTCCCACTTTTCTTCGGCAACCAAATTCTTGAAGAGTCGCGAGCCGATCACATTCGTTCGCTCGCCCACCAGTAAGGGCCGCGTGCTGTCTTCCGCTTCAATGGTCTCAATGCCCGAATAGATCGCGCGGTGCGCTTCCGCCGGTCGCTGTCGTGGTTTCTTGCCCTCCACCATTTGCGCGATCGTGCGGATGTGCTGCTCGGTCGTGCCGCAGCACCCGCCGACGACGTTCAACCAGCCATGGTCGACAAACTTTTCAAGCTGCGCTGCCAGCGACGTCGGGCTCTCCAGATACTTGCCCTCTTCATCCGGCAGTCCGGCGTTCGGATAGCAGGAAACGAACTCGCCGGTAAGCTGGCTCAGCGTCCGGATGTGGTCGGTCATGAATTCCGGCCCGGTCGCGCAGTTCATACCGAAGGCCAGCGGTTTGGCATGCCGCAACGAGGCCCACATCGCTTCTACGGTCTGCCCCGCCAGCATCGACCCCATGGCTTCGATCGTTACGGAAATGATCACCGGAACTTGCGCGCCAATGTCCTTTGAAAGCCCCTGGATCGCCAGCAGCGCCGCCTTGATGTTTCGAGTATCCTGGCAGGTTTCCACCAGCAGCAGGTCCGAGCCACCTTCCACCAGGCCTTTCGCCTGCACATAGTAGGTTGCGCGCAGATCTTCAAAGGTCACGCCGCCGGTAACGGTAATCGCCTTCGTCGTCGGCCCCATGGATCCGGCGACAAAGCGCGGATTCCCCGGGGAGCTGGCCTCATCCGCCGCTTGCCTGGCCAACTCCGCCGCCCGCCGGTTCAACTCGTAGGCGTCCGCCGACAGCCCGTATTCTGCCAGCACGATCGAAGCGCCGCCAAAGCTATTGGTTTCCACGATGTCCGAGCCGGCCTCGAAATACTTCCTGTGGATATCCAGAACGACATCCGGACGGGTGCGCACCAAGTTCTCGTTGCAACCCTCGAGCGCAGCTCCACCGAAATCCCCGGCAGTGAGGTGCCGCTGCTGCAGCATCGTGCCCATGGCCCCATCGAGCACAAGGATGCGCTGGGACAGCAGCTCCCGGAGGGCGTTCGCGGATTCGTTCAGGTTACGCATTCGCTCGAAGTTCCTCGCTCTTATCGCACTCTCTGAGGAATGGAAGACAGGTGCAGAGAAGGCGGGATTCTCACTACCATCCTATTTTACGCAGCTTCGTCGCAGAATCGAATGCCCTTACATCGAAATAGTACTTTTTGGGCTCCAATGGATCATAACCCGCATCGAGACCATGAGGCCGGAATGATATACTGCCGTGAGTTGGGGGAAGGCGAGCCGGCAGCCATCGGGAGCAAGCCTGCAAAGCCTCGTAGAGGTTACGTAACAGTTCGAATACAACAACCGCGATGGGCTCTTGCCCGTTCGAACAGTTTTCAATACGCTGGGAACAGTGGCTACGAAACGTCCCAATTCTAAGTTAACTGTTTGCATTCTCTCGCCGCACCCCTTGGTGCTGAGCGAGTTTGAGCGCATTCTCGCGAAGCCGCAGTTCAAGGTCCTCGTCAAGCACCTTGAGTCGACCCTGGCTCCCGACCTCCGCAATCTCGATCCGCCACCCGCGCAGATCTACGTCGTGGACGCCCATGCTGCCCGGCCCGCCACCGGCGCACTCCTGGCCAATCTGCTCGAACGCTTTCCGGAATCCCGTCTGATTGTCGTCGGCGAACAACACTCCGATTCGACCAGCTATTCGCTTCTTCGTTTGGGCGTGAAGGGCTTGCTGACGTATGTCGAAGCGCGCGAGCAACTGACTCGGGCGTTGCCCCTGGTGGCTGCCGGCGGTTTCTGGGTCCCGCGCTCCGTGCTGTCCGGCTTCGTGGATTCCATCCTCACCGGCCAGGGCCGCCGCCTCAAGACCGACGCGGTCACCAACCTAAGCCGACGCGAACAGGAAGTGCTCGATGCGCTGCTCGAAAATCTTGCCAACAAAGAGATTGCCAGCAGGCTGAACATCGCCGAGCGCACCGTCAAGTTCCACGTGTCCAATCTGCTCAGCAAATTCGGCGTGCGCCGCCGCGCGGACCTCATCCTCCTGACCTTCCAGCGCCGCATGGCCCAGCAATAGCGCTTGCCGAAAAGCCGCCAGGGCTTGCGATTCCGAGAGCCGGGCCAGCCCACGAAATCTGCTTTTCCTGCCGTTCCACCCTCAGTCTGAAAACGTAAACCGGATGATGCACCACAGCGCCTGCACGCCGTCTTTCCAGGTGATCTTTTTGCCCTCTTCGTAGGTTCGGCCCGCATAGGTGATGGGCACTTCATAGATGCGCCAGTTGCCTTTGGCGATTTTGGCGGTGATCTCCGGCTCGAACCCAAAGCGGTCGGAGCGAATCTGAATCCTCTGTAACACTTCCTTCCGAAAGACCTTGTAACAGGTCTCCATGTCGGTGAGCTTAAGGTTCGTGGAAATATCGGAAAGCAGCGTCAGCATCTTATTCGCGACGTAGTGCCAGAAGTAGTGCACCCGCTGTGGGCCACCAAGAAAGCGCGAGCCGTATACCACGTCGGCCCGGCCATCCAGGATCGGTTCCAGCAGCTTCACGTAGTCGCGCGGGTCGTATTCCAGGTCCGCGTCCTGCACCAGCACGATATCGCCCGTCGCTTCCGCGAATCCGCGCCGCAGGGCCGCGCCCTTTCCCTGGTTTTGGGTTTGAAAGAAAAATCGCAAATCGCGCAGCTCAATCGAGTCCCCGCCATCTTGCGGAGGCGCAACCGCCGCTCCCCTGGCCTGCAGCGCCGCCATGTTCTCCAGGATCTGCCGCGTTCCGTCATTCGAGCCGTCATCCACGACGAGCACTTCTTTGCGAGTATCCGTGTCCAGCACGCGCCGCAGGATTTCGTCGATGGTGGATTTTTCGTTGTAGACCGGAATCACGACCGACAGCTTTGGATCTTTCAGCGCAGCAGGGTTGTGCCGTTCGCGAGCCATGTGGCCAAGGATTGTAGCGGCGCACCGTCCGGCGAGTAAAGGCACACGGCTCGCCATTGGTTCCGACAAGCACGCTCCTCACCCGGTCGTTGGCTGGTTCTCCCAGCCGATCGTGGGGCGCGGGCAAGGTGACACCGACCTCATCGTCAGGTGTTTTTGCCGACGCCCGTCACCCGGGTCCCATCGAACTTGGTGAAGGAGAAGCCCTCGAAGGGCTCGTTCCAACAGTGGGCCATGTCGCTCAGCAGGGAGATCGCCACGGCCTCGCCGAGCGCAACGGAATCCACGTAGTCATAGCGCCAATGCACCGCCGCGTGATTGCGTCCGATGGCGATGTTGGCGGCGATCTTGTTGATTTCTCCGCCGATGGTCAACTGATCGCGATCCGCTCCGTTGTACGGTACCAGCGAGAATCCATCTTCGCTTGCCTGAGAAATCGTGATGCCCGAAAGGGAGGTAAGCGGAGCGGCGTCGTCGAACCAGGCTTTGACGATGGTCGAGCAAGCGCCGGCGACGGTTGCATGGCCCGATCCGTAGGACGGGTGCTGCGGGCAGCCTTCCGGGAAGGCGTGAGGAAGGAAATAGGTTTTGTGCTTCAGGAATGTCTGGGCCACCGCCTGCGAATTCAGAATGTCCGGATGCAACGGATAGTTTGCCTGGTTGGTCTTATTCATGTGGACGAGGCCGCCGAATTCCTCCGGCCGCAGATGGCGGTGCACAAACCACTTCATGTACCACACTGCTTTCAAAGCGCGCGTCGATACTTCCGCCACCATGGTCTTCAAATGCGGCGCACCGAAGGTGCCAAAGCCAGCCTGGGTCCTCGAATTGGCGTAGGGATTGCCGCGATCGAGCGGTGCGCCACGATCGACCAGGATCAAACACGCGTTGAAGTAGGCCTCAAAGAGAACATCGGTGTGGACATAGGCGCCCAGTCCCCGTCCATTGCGCATGTGTTGCGGATTGGGGTCGACGGCACTCTGCGCAAAGGGCCCTTGGCCGTTTCTAACGGCCAGCCAGGAACCCTGGTCCGTCATGTAGTCCATGTCGGAAACATAGGTGGTGAAGAGTTGGTCGATCGGCACAGCGCCGTAGGCGAACGGCTGTAGAAGAAATTGCGAGACGTAGGGGCCGAGGACATCGCCGGGCGTAAAGCCACGAAACAGATTCTGCGGAGTGACCGGCTTCGAACCAGGGAACGCCGGAAGGGAGTTCAACTCGGCGATGGCCGCCTGAGTCAACGGCTCTTTGCCATATTGCGTAAAATTGACGTCTCGGCAGAGTGCCATCCAGTAGTTCTCGACGGCCGTGTCGGCAATCTGGCGGCTTGCGACCGAGGGCGGTGTGCCGATCGCCAGTTGATGAGAATCCGTACCTTCCAAATCAAGGGCCAGCCCGGCTTGAGGATCGATCAACCTCGCGGTACCGCCAAGCTGAATCTCCTCAAATATCCGTGGCTCGCCGCTGTTCACCGCTCTCAAAAGACTTTGGTAGGACTCCCGGTCGACTTCACCGATGCCGTCGTGCACCAAGCCCTTGGAGTAGCTGCCAATGCGGTTGGGGTAGCGATGCTCGTCGCCGTTCGTGAGTTCATCGGGAATTTGAATGTTGAATTCGGACCGCCGCATGGACGCGATTGTTGAAACACCGGACGGCGCGCGCTCTGCCCGTGTTTCCACTGCGTCCGAATTCCTCGGCATTGTTCTCTTGTGCGGCAGCTGCGGGTGCCCCGGGCCCGGACCCGACAGCAGCGACGGCGATCGTGGCCGCGGCGGCGCCGCCCAGCTGACTCAAGAACCCCCGGCGGCTTGAACCTTGCAAAGGTTTCAGAGCGGGCCCGGTGTCCAGGTTGATTCCATCCAATCCCTGGCCGTCATTTTTCGTCATGTTTTATTTCCCCCCGACCGAAGAGAGAAGTACAAGCACCAGCGGAACAAAACGGGCGTGCGGCCTGCTGTGCGGCTCGCGGGCAATCCCGTCTGGCGAATTCGCGTTTTTCCCCGGATTCGGGCTGGGAGTTGAGTCTGAGGTTATGCTGAAGGGAATGATCGAACGAGCTGTCCGGTAGGACAATTATGGTACAGGGAGCAAAGCGGTTACTCTCTGCTTCCGATACATGCGCGCGGCGGCGCGTTCTGTTTGCCGGGCCGTGGCGGTCCCGAGCTCCGCCTCGGCTACGACCCCGTGAGCGCTCGCTGGCCGATCGGGGAGTTCTCGAGGCGCTTTTCGGCTGTGCCGGCGCATCACCGGACAGAATCTTGGCAAGACAATGGGGCGATGCACCTGCTGTCACCCCGGCGTGACGCTTTCATCCTTCCGGTGCCCGGGGCGATCGGAGTGCTTAGGCGAGAGCCTTTTTCAGGAACTCGAGCGTCCTCTCCCACGCTGTCTTGGCGGCTACCGGGTCATACACCCGGGGACGGGTTTCGTTCATGAAGCCGTGCTGCGCATCGTAGCGATAGAACTCGAACGGTGATTTTGACTGCTTGAGCGCGGCTTCCAGCTCGTTCACCTTCGCGGGCGTACACCAGTCATCCCTGTTCGCGAAGTGGCAAATCAGGGGAATATTAATTTTCTTCAAATCGGCGGCGTCGAGGGACGGAATGCCATAGAAGCAGGCGCCAGCGTCCATCTCCGGCACACGGACAGCAGACAGGATCGTCAGCGCACCACCCATGCAGAAGCCGCCCACGGCCACCTTCTTCGAGGATTGTTTTAGGTACTGCACGCCGCCGCGAATGTCCTGATCGGCGGCATCGGGGAAGTTGAGATTCGTCATCAGGTGTTTGGCTTCCTCGTCGACGGAGGCGACCTTGCCTCGGTAGAGGTCCGGCACGAGAGCCCGGTACCCGGCCCCGGCGAGGCGATCCGCAGTCTTTTTGATTTGCTCGTTTAGTCCCCACCACTCCTGGATGACCACAAAGCCGGGCGCGCTCGGCCCTGTGTTGGGCGTAGCCAGATAGCCAGGGCAGGTCTTTCCATCCACTCGCTTGAACTGAACCATCTCACCCACGGATCCCTCCACTCGATGCTTGACCGCACGCCTCATACTATAACTCTCCGTCTTTTTTCGACTACCCAGTGGAGTCGGCGCAGGTTTTGCCTTGGGAGCTCCTCGAGCTTCGCGAAACGCCGGTTCACTCGGTTGCTGGACCATGGCCAGGATGCTCGGCGAAAAGATCGCGCGCGATTTTAGAAGGGTCAGAAATGTATTCCCCGGTATCGAACGGGGCTCAGCTGCTGGTGAAGAAACCCCGAACAGAGGAAGGCTTCAAAATTGTGAGATCGGTTTTTTCGCAGCTCCCATCGAGCTCTTCCTGGCACTCCCACGCGCTCGCATGCTTGGCGTTCGCCCCAACTTGGTCTGGTGCACCCCCGTTGCTCGTGCGTATTGAAACGATTTAAACAGGGCCGCGCGTGAGGCGCTGGCGGCGGACTTGGTGTATGCTGCCGCAGAATCCAGCTCCGGGGATGAGCCCGGGGAACGGTGGCGAGCAAAGCGGCGGGCGGTCTTGCGGAAAATTTTCGACGGTGAGGGAGTATTTATGGCCAAGGGCAGGAAGGAAGGGATGGCGGCACTGGGAGTAGCGATTGGTGTGCTGCTAACGGCGAGCGTCGCCGGCGGGCAGGACATGGTGGTGGATGCGACGCCGTCCCATGTGGTGAACACCTTCCGCCCGCCCCATGCGCTCGGTGGAGCGATTGACCGCTTGAGAGCGGGAACGGGCGCTCCCGGAGGCGAACAGACACAATGGACGAAAGAAGCGGTAGATGCGAATACGGATACGCTGTTGCGTGATCCGGTGCTGAAGGAAATCCTGGGTGCGGGATGGCAGGCGGTGACCTATCGGCAGAATACGGAACTCATGGTTGAGGCCTGGCATTGGAATGCCGCGGGGAAGTGGAGTAACGCAGAGAAGAAGGAAGGATATTTTACAGGGGACACAAAGCCGGGGGAGATGATCCGGCACTCCTATGCCTACCCGTTGCCGCATCGGGGCTTCAGCCGAGGGGATGGGAACGGGTGGTCGCGGCTGACGGACGGGGACGAGAATTCATATTGGAAGAGCAATCCGTATCTGACCAAGAAGTTCACCGGGGAAGAGGACGCGCTGCATCCGCAGTGGGTGATGATCGATCTGGGCGCGAAGGTGGACGTAAATGCGATCCGGATCGCCTGGGCCAACCCGTATGCGCGGCGATACGCGCTGCAATTCTGGACGGGCGTGCTTGAGCCGTTCTACGACGGAACGCTGGCGGGAACATGGCAAACGTTCCCGGCAGGATTCGTGACCGAAGGAAAAGGCGGTACGGTCACGCACAAGCTGGTGACCGGAACCATGGCAGCGCGCTATCTGCGGATCTGGATGACGGAATCGTCCAATACCTGTGACACGCATGGACCGGCGGACCAGCGGAATTGTGTGGGGTACGCCATCAACGAATTGTATGTCGGAACGCTTTCGGCAGGAGGCAGCTTCAACGACATTGTGCAACATGCGGCGAGCCGGCGGCAGACTGTGACGTGGCCCTCGTCAGTCGACCCTTGGCACGCAGAAGCCAACCTGAATTATTCGCGCGGCGATCAGATTGGGTTTGACCTTTTTTTTACCAGCGGAATCACGCGAGGACTGCCGACGATGGTGCCGGTCGCGATGCTGTACGCCACACCGGACGATGCGGCGGCAGAGATTGCCTATTTGTACAAGCGGAACTATCCGATTTCTTGGATCGAGATGGGAGAAGAAGCCGACGGGCAGCACATGCTGCCCGAGGATTATGGCGCGCTGTACATCCAATTTGCGACGGCGATTCACAAATTGGTGCCGGAAGCGAAGCTGGGCGGCCCCGCGTTTGAAGGAACGTTCGGCGATGTGGAAGTCTGGCCGGATGGAATGGGCAGAGTCTCCTGGCTGGCGCGGTTCGTGGATTACCTGAAGGCGCGCGGGCGATTGAACGACTTTACGTTTTTTTCCTTTGAGCACTATCCGTTCATGGAGAAAGAGAACACGGCGTCCTGGAACGATCTGTATCTGGAGCCGGGTTTAGTGCGACACGTCGTGCAGGCGTGGAAGGACAACGGTCTGCCGGCGAATCTGCCATTTTTCATGACCGAAGGAAACATGGGGGGAGGAGCCGGACCGAGAGATGTGAAGGGCGCACTGTGGCTAGCGGACTATGTCGGCGCGATGATGACGGAAGGCGCAAGCGGAACATTTTACTTTCATTACATGCCGACACCGGGCGGGCGCGGGCAGTTCCTGGCGCTCGACAAGGACTATCACGTAACGAACTATCCACCGCAGTACCTGGCGGCGCAGGTGATTACCGGTGATTGGGTGCAACCGGTCGATGCCCCGCACCGGCTGTTCAAGGTGACAAGCGATGTGACGGATGACGCGGGTAACGTGCTGGTGACGGCCTATGCGGTGGAGCGGCCCGACGAGCAGTGGTCCGTGATGCTCATTAACAAGGACCGCGAGAATGACCATGCGGTGAATGTGGTGTTTGCGGATGGTGAGACAAAACGCGCGCGCCATTTCAACGGGCCTGTGGAGCGCATCACGGTCGGGCCGGCGGAATACCAATGGCATGAGGGAGAAAACGGCGGCCATGCGGAGCCGGACGGGCCAGCGACGAAAACGACGCTGACGGGCGGGGCCGACGTCAGGTATGCGTTGCCGAAGGCGTCGATTGTTGTCTTGCGCGGGAAGATCGCCGAGTAGCGGGACTGGCCCGGCAAACTTCCGATTGGCGCGTCCTGTAAAAGGGGGATGTCAAAAGAAATACTTTGCCTACGACGGGGCGGTGCGGAGAAATTCGTCTTGGCATTGTGGTGAAGATCCGTGATTTTCCCGGTTCCGCAAATTCATTCTGCTGGCGCGACGCCTCCGTTCGACTTCTGACGCTGACAAGCAGGGTCGGTGTAGATGCCAACCAAGGTTCCATCGCCCAACCAGACCTGCTCCCCCTCAAAATGCGCGCTGACAGCGGTGCCTTCTGTGACCATTGCTTTGCCAACTCGTAGGTGCTCATAGCGCTCCTAGATCGAGGCCACTGCGCTTCTGGTCTCGAGTTTACTGCCACGTATCCGACACCGCTGCCATAGCACGGACGCGTAACCAGGAAAGCAGGATGCCGGAGAAACTCGCAACCAGGGTAAGTCGTTGAATTGACTTTCCCTTAGCGGTCGGTCGTTTCTGATGCCGCTTGGCATCAAGAATGCCTCCCTAATCCGCGAACTGAGTTCCGAGGTGATATGAAGTTTGAAGCATGGATCTCAGAAAGGAGATTTAAACGATGTGCCGCAAATTGTTCACTGGTGTGATATGCCTGATTCTGTTTGGGGCTTTCTGTGTCCCCAACGGTCGTGCCGATGAGTCCGACAAGAAAACGATCGTGACTCTCAACGGACCTATTGAGGTTCCCGGGAAAGTGCTTCCCGCGGGCACCTACGTATTCAAGCTGCCGAATCCGAACGATCTCACCCTCGTCGCAGTTTACAATGCGGACGAGACGCAGTTGATTACCATGGTTCGGGGTATTACTGATTATCGGATGGAAGTCCCAGACAAACCGATCTTTCTGCTCGAAGAGCGATCCTCCGGCCAACCGCAAGCCCTAGAGGCATGGTTCTACCAGGGTGACGACTCCGGCGTGGAGTTTGTGTATGCGAAGCCAAAGGCGACCGAGGTGGCAGACTTACATCGCTTGGGTCTGGCTTCCAAACCGGAAGAACCGGCGAGCCAGCCAGAGCCGGCTGCCGCGATAAGCGCACCGGTTGTGACCACCCAGCCCACGTCCGTCCAAGAACTCCAGCCGACGGCCCCGGGCTTTTAATTGTCAATCGCCGGTCTGCTACCTCCCGGCACGGAGTGGGTAACAACGAGATTCTTGCGCCTGGCGCCCATACGACGCCAGGTGCACCTCGCTCCAGTCGCAACGCGTTGACTCGAACTGTGCTCGCACTCAGCGGGAACTCCGCAATAAGATGGTTCCCGCATGCGAGTACGCAAAATCGTTCATATCGACATGGACGCATTTTACGCGTCGGTGGAGCAGCGGGATGATCCCCAGCTACGGGGTAAACCCGTCGTTGTCGCCTGGCGTGGTAGTCGGTCCGTCGTGTGCGCCGCTTCGTACGAAGCAAGACGGTTTGGCGTGCGTTCCGCCATGCCGGCTGTTCGCGCGGAACACTTGTGCCCGAACGCCGTGTTCCTGCCGCCGGATTTCCAGCGTTATCGGGCTGTCTCCCGTCAGGTTCGCGAAATCTTCAAGCGCCACACCGACCTGATCGAACCGCTGTCGCTTGACGAAGCGTATCTCGATGTTTCGGAAAACAAGACCGGCCTGCCCACCGCTACACAGGTGGCGCGTACGATTCGCGAACAGATCCGCACGGAACTGAACTTGACGGCCTCAGCCGGCGTGGCGCCCAACAAATTCCTCGCAAAGATCGCCTCGGACTGGCGAAAACCGGACGGCCTCTTCGTCATCCAGCCGGAGGAGGTAGATTCCTTCTTGTTGCCGCTGCCCGTTGGCCGTCTGCCTGGAGTCGGTAAGGTCACGGAGGAAAAGCTGAAGAGCTCCGACATACAAACGGTCGCGGATTTGCGAAAGACGGATTTATCGACGCTCGAACGCCGCTTCGGTCGCTATGGTGTGCGTCTCTACGAACTAGCACGGGGAGTCGACAAGAGCGAAGTCATTCCGGACCGGCCGACACACTCCATATCGGCCGAGGACACGTTCGAGCAAGATGTGCTGCTAACCGAGATTGAGCCAATGATTCGCAGGCTTGCA
>Ga0209526_10002932_pt1 | contig 11567 bp, 13 predicted proteins | sample JacPinW_OM2H0_M1_FD_188566 | JGI IMG/M metagenome (GOLD analysis project Ga0209526, IMG submission 188566) | Forest soil microbial communities from Algoma, Ontario, Canada - Jack Pine, Ontario site 1_JW_OM2H0_M1 (SPAdes) (version 2) | ecosystem: Environmental > Terrestrial > Soil > Boreal...
AGCGAGTCACTGTCCACCGCCAGACCGAAGAGGGCTATCAGGTAGTGGAGGGAAGCGCGCCCTGCCTGGTTACCGTGACGGCGGGAATCGCCGAGCCGCGCTATGCCTCCTTGAAGGGGATCATGGCGGCGCGTTCCAAAGAGGTGAAGGTGCTCAAGCGTGGCGATCTCGGCATCGACCGCGGGCAGCCGGCTGAGGCCGTGGAGTCGATCGCCGACGCGGATACCCGGGAGGCGGGGGAGATCGTCGAAGACGACGGCTCGGTTGGTGTGGACCGGATCATGGCGGTGCTCCAGTCCGCCAAGGTGCTTTAGGAGGCGTCGGTGGCGAACATCTGGGTGTACTCGGAGGTCAACGAAGGCCGGCCGAGGTCGATCGCGCTGGAGCTGCTCAGCAAGGCTCGCGACCTCGGCACGGTGGATGCGGTGGCGTTGGGACCGGGTGCCCGGGAGGCCGCCGTTGAGCTGGGCGCGCACGGCGCCTCCCGCGTCCTCCTCAACGAGGATCCCGCCTTCGCCGAGTACCTGGCGGAGCCGGCGACCGACTGCCTGGCTGCGCTGGCCGGCAAGGGCGCTCCCGACCTGATCCTTTTCGGCTTCACCTCGGACTCTCGCGAGGTGGCAGGCCGGCTGGCCGCCCGCCTGGGCGTGGGACTGATCTCCAATGCGATGGACGTGGTCGCGGCGGACGGCTCCTTCCGGGTCACGGTCCCCTATTTCGGCGGCGCCAAGGTGGCCACCTACCGGTCGAATACAAGTCCGGCGATCGTGCTCGTCCGCCCCAAGTCCTTCGAGGCGTCCGAGACAGGTGGGCAGGCCGAAGTGGTCGAGATCGACGCCGCCATCGGCGAGGGCTCCAGGCGGGCTCGCATCGTCGAACGGCGCGAAGAGGCGGCCGAACAGGTCAAGCTCGAGGACGCCCGGGTGGTAGTCTCGGGCGGCCGCGGGCTCGGCGGGCCGGAGAACTTTCACCTGGTGGAGGAGCTGGCGGCGGCGCTTGGCGGAGCGGCAGGAGCCAGCCGCGCCATCGTCGACGCCGGCTGGGTGCCCTACGCCATGCAGGTCGGCCAGACGGGCAAGACCGTCCGTCCGGGCGTCTACATCGCCGCCGGGATCTCGGGAGCAATGCAGCACACGGTCGGCATGAAGAGCGCCAAGGTGATCGTGGCAATCAACAAGGACGCTGAGGCGCCCATCCTGAAGATGGCGGACCTCGGGGTGGTCGGAGACGCGCTCAAGATCCTGCCCCGGCTCACCGATGCAGTGAAGGCCAGAAAAGGCCAGTAGAGAAGGTCTCATAGACAGCCGGACACCTGCGGAGCTGGACAGCCTGCGCGCTCAGGAGATGCTCCAGGACCGGGCGCGGCTTCGCCAGTCGAGGGACTTCGCCGCCGCGGACGCCATTCGAGACCAGCTCCGGCAAGGGGGCTGGGAGGTCGTGGACGGCCCGGACGGCAGCCGCCTCGAGGCCCTCGAGCTGCCTCCGCCCGCGCGGGCGGTCACCATGCTGACGCTGGTGCACGGCTGGCCGGGCGACGCCGGCAGGTGGCTGTCCGGTGTGGTCGCCCACAGCGCGGGGCACGACTTCGAGGCCCTGGTCGTGGACAACGCCGGTGACGCCGAGGTCAAGCGGTGGCTCGACACCGCCGGGGGAGAGCGCACGCGGGTACTCAGGGTCGATCCGCCGGAGGGCTGGGCGCAGGCGGCGAATCGAGGTCTCGAGGCTTCCGCCGGCGAGGTGGTGATCCTGTTCGACCCCGGCGTGGAGCTCACCGGCGACGTGGCCGGTCCCCTACTGGACGCCCTCTCAGACCCCGGAGTGGCCGTGGCCGGGGCGTTCGGCGTCACGGCGGCCGGTCGTATCGGTCACTTTCACTCCGACGCAGGTCCCGAGGTCGACGCGCTGGAGGGATACGTCCTGGCCTTTCGCCGGCCGGAGGCGCTGGCGGTGGGCGGCTTCGACCGCAAGTTTCGCTACTACCGGCTCGCCGACTTTGAGCTCTGCTACCGGCTGCGTGACCGGTTGGGCGGCCGAGCCCTGGTCGTCCCGGGGCTCCCGGTGGTCAAGCACGAGCACCGGCTCTGGGAGGCGCAAGGGGAAGAGGAGCGCGAACGACTGTCGCGCCGAAACTACCATCGCCTGATCGAGCTCTGGGGCAAGCGCGAGGATCTGCTCAGGAACCCGCACCACTCCCCACATTCAAAGGCGTGACACGGAAGGCCGGATTCACTCCGGCCGTTTGAGTTGCCTACTTCGACATCCCATGTCACTCCCGCGAGGAAGGGGGCTACGTGGGGGGAACCTGGGTTCTCCCCGCGCCGTCTACCAGTTGACTTCGTCCAGGTAGAAGCGGCCGCCCCAGGCGTCGGGGTTGTTGAACTGGAGGCCTATGGCGCTGACTCCATCCACTTCCGGCACCTGCCACTCGATGGTGTTCCAGCCTGGCTGGAGCGTCGCAGTGGCGGCGTCGTGCTCCTGCTGGCTCCGATCGACGGCGTAGGGGGTCACGGTCGGCCTGACCCCGCGAGGCGCCCAGAGCTGGTACGTCACCGTCTTTCCGGTGACGAGGCCTTCGAGCCCCGCGCTCACGGCAATAGCAGGCCAGCCCGTGGCCGGCGTCAGCCGCACCTCGAGACCACGCTGATCGAAGTCATGGGGCACGGTGCCGTTTCGCAGCGTTATGCCAACGCCCCAGCTCACGCTCCAACCACCGCGGGTCCCGTCCTCGAAGTCATAGCGCACGTCCCCGGGGGGCCCCGTCGGAGATGTCTGGCTGGGGGCGGGAGGCGTCTGAGGCTGAGATGGGGGTCTCGGTTGGGCCGGAGTCGACGATGGACCGGGGACGGCGCTCGCGCCCGGTCCGGTGAGGTCTGGCGGGCTGGGTCCGGTGTGTGCCGCGTTCCACGTCTCCATCACGTCGGGGTCGGGCTGGCCGACGGAGTCGACGCCCCGAAAACTCCAGACCAGGGCTCCCGCGCAGCCGCCGGCGAGCCAGTTGTCGAGGTACTTCCGGAAGCTGGCCGTCCCGCCTCCCGCTGGATACTCGCCGACCATCACCGGCGCGTCCAGGTGCAGCGCCGAGCAGCCGCTGTCGTAGAGGTCGGAGTCCGCCAGCGGATGCATCCAGTCGTAGTAGTGCACGGAGTAGAAGTCGAGGCCCAGCCCTTTCCACTGGCGCACCCAGCGTGACGCGGCGGAGCCCACGCTGACATAGCTGTGAGTCCGCGAGTGCACCGAGGCAGCAACCTGGCGCACCAACGATCGAAAGCTGGCGAGCGAGGCCGGCTGCACAACGCCGGCGTTGAGGGCCCGATCGTCAGTGATCGCCCACTCGGGTTCGTTCATCACCTCGTACGCGAGCACCTGCGGATGGTGCCCGTAGCGCTGAAATATCGGATTGAAGACATTGGCCAGCAGCGCCTGCTGGCCGGCCGGCGTATTGACGAGATACGGCCGACCGCCGGTCTGTACGCCGTTGACGGTCGTCGCCTTGTAGAGGAGTGAGACGTCAGTAAGCACCAGCTCCAGGTAGATGTGATGCTGTTGAGCCAGAGCCAGCGCGGTGTCGAGGTCCGCGAAGACGTACTGGTCCAGCCCCTTGGGCATCCCCCCGGCGTCCCACACGATGCCGGCCCTGCCGTCGGCGAATAGCCACCAGCGGGCGAGGTGAATCCCCTGCCGCTCCATGCGGGCAAAGTCGGCATCCACCGTGGCACGGGTGCCGGGGTCGTGTACGCCGTACGCGCCCCACGCGTTGCCGCCGAAGTCGTTCCCATAGTGAACCCAGGGATAGTCGGCTCCGTTCAGGTAGGAGCTGCTTCCCTGCCAGGGAATCCGGTTTCCCGCCGAGGTTGCAAATGCCGGAAAAGTGCCGTTGATGAACAGGGCGACCGCCGCGCAAAGGGCGAGCGACACCCAGTGAGCTGTTCGGATCCTCTTACCCCCTAAGCGGCAGAGTCTAGCTCGCCGGTCAAACGGCTGCCAGAGGCCGCGGGGCCGCCGGCCGGCAACCAATACAATCAGCACCCCGAGTCGGGACTCCGAGGAGAAGCAAGGAAATGACCGAGGTCAAGGCCGAGCTGGTCGGCAACGTCTGGAAGGTGGAGGCGCATGCGGGGGACCAGGTGCAGGCGGACGACGTGCTCCTCGTGCTGGAGTCGATGAAGATGGAGATCCCCGTCATGGCGCCGGTCTCCGGCACGGTCCGGGAGCTTCGGGTGAAGGAGCAGGATGTCGTCAAAGAGGGCCAGGTGCTGGCCGTGATCGACTGACATCTCACGGTTGAGCATGCGGCTGCGGGCGGTGGCGGCCATGGTGCCGGAGGGCGCGGGTTCGGTGGCCGACGTGGGGGCCGGAGATGGCCAGCTGTCGCGGGAGCTGGCGACGCGCGGCTGCCGGGTCATCGCCACGGAGCGCACCGCGGCATCCTTTGAGCGCTTGAGGGACTGCAGCCCGGGCCTGGACTGCCGGCTGGGGGACGGCCTGACGGTGCTGAGTCCCACGGAGGTCGAGGGCGTGGTGCTGGCCGGCATGGGCGGCCACACAATCTCTCGCATCCTCGCCACCTCCGCGGATGCGGTGCGGACGCTGGGCTGGCTGGTCCTGCAGCCGCAGCAGAATCCCTTTCAGCTGGCCGCCTGGCTGAACGGCGCCGGCTTCCACACCCTCGCTGCGGAACAGGCGGTCGACCGGGGCCGCTGGTATACAGTGCTGCTGGTCAAGCCGCCTGATGACGGTTCCTGAACTCGCTCTCCATCACCAGCGGCTCGAGGCACGGGCGACCCAGCTGCACAGCCAGATCGAGCGGATCGAGGCCGAGCTGGCCCGGAACCCCGAGGCTGAGCGGCTGGAGCGGGAGGTCGGCTCCAGAGAGGCGGTGCGCCGAGAGGTCGAGCTTCGCCTTCTTCAGAGCGAGCGCGAGACGGAGTCGCGCCGCGCCCGGCTTCGAGCTCGGGAGCGCGAGCTGATGAGCGGACGCATCAACAACCCTGGCGAGCTGATGCGGCTGAGCAGCGAGGTCGACCACCTGAAGCAGGCCCTCTCCGGTGACGAAGACGCCGAGCTGGAGCTGCTCGAGCAGCAAGAGCTGGTCGAGAAGGAGGTCGCCAGGCTGAAGGCCGACCTGGGCGCCGCTCGCAGCCGCGGGGAGGCCGCCGCTCCCGGGCGGCAGGAGGAGCTGCTCCGGCTGCAGCTTGTCCTGGCCGAGACCGAGACCGAGAGGGAGGCGGTCTGGCGGCAGCTGCCGGCCGATTGGCAGAAGGCGTACAGACGGGTGGCAGCCCGGGTGTCGAACCCGGTTGCCGAGGTGGTCCGGGGACAGTGCCAGGCCTGCCACGTGGGAGCCACCTCCAGCGGCATGCAGCTGCTCCGCAGAGGGAGCCTGGTGCTCTGCGAGAACTGCGGCAGACTCCAGGTCGCGACGTGAGCGAGGCGACCAGGGTGCTGAGGCTGTTCACGGACGGCGCCGCCCGCGGCAATCCCGGACCCGCCGGCCTGGGCCTGGTACTGGAGGACGACCAGGGCATGCGGCTCTGGGGGGGTCACAGGTACATAGGGACGGCGACCAACAACCAGGCCGAATACCTGGCGCTGATCGAGGGGCTGAAGGAGGCGGGCCGTTGGAAGCCCCAGCGGCTCGAGGTCTACCTGGATTCCCAACTGGTGGTGGAGCAGCTGGCCGGCCGCTACCGGGTCAAGAACAGTGATCTACGAGACCTCCACAGCAAGGCGTTGGCGCTGCTGAACGGATTTGCCGACGCGGCCGTCAGCCACGTGCCGCGGGAGAAGAACCGGGGGGCCGATGCGCTGGCGAACCGGGCGATCGACGAACAGAAGCCAAAGTCGTAAGATCGCCTCGGGTCGAGGCGGACGGGTGGCCGCTTCGCTTCCTACGGGAATCGGAGAGGAAAGTCCGGGCTCCATAGAGCAGGGCGCTGGGTAATCCCCAGTCGGGGTGACCCGAAGGAAAGTGCCACAGAAATGACACCGCCGGCTCTCTTCAAGGGAGAGGCCGGTAAGGGTGAAATGGTGGGGTAAGAGCCCACCGGCGGCCGGGTGACCGGCCGGCCAGGCAAACCCCGCCCGGAGCAAGACCAAATAGGAGGGCGTTCCCCGTGAGGGGCCCCGCCGGGCATCGGAGCCCTGCGGGTGACCAGGTTGCTCGCCGAGCCCTCGGGTAGCGGTCGCTGGAGGCGCCGGGTGACCGGCGTCGTAGATAGATGGCCACCACCCGCCCAGCGGGTACAGAACCCGGCTTATAGTCCGCACTCGACCCACCCACCCCGATCCGAACTCGAATCGGGGTGGGTAGGAGCCAGCCGGGGCACGGGAGCGACACATCCATGACACGCGAGGGCCAGCAGACAGGGACAGCACGAAACCTACAGTCCGGTCTCGGCCGCCGTTCCGGCGTCGCCGTCGACAGTGCGGGCCAGGGGGCCGCCGACCCGGAAGTTGCGGGTGCCGTGCCCTCAGCCCTCTGTCTTCAGCAGCGGCTGACCGCTGGTCAGGAGAGCGCCTTCCATGTCTCGCTTTACCTCCAAGTCGACCACCCCGGCGAGCTGGTGCAGATGGACTGCGCGGATGTCGCCGGCCAGCTTGATCGCGAGGCGAGTCTTGCCGCTGCCCCCAGGGCCGGTCAGGGTCAGCAGCGGCGTGCGGCTGAGGGGGTCGCGCGAGCGGGCGAGCTCACGCTCGCGCCCGACGAAGCTGGTCGGCGGGCGAGGCAAAGTCGGCATCGCGCTTGGGCTCAGATCAGGATAGCGCCGAACCTGCTTCGATCAGCGGCGCCGCCCAGCCATCACCGTTCATGGTCCGCCTCGGCCCGCCGCTGCACGAGCGCCTCCGGGCCGGCGCCGCGGGAGATCTCGGACGAGCTCGTCGCCATGCTCGGCGTCTGCCTGGCCGTTCTCACGGCGGCAAGCGGTGCGTCAATCGCCGAGGTCCGGCTCGGTCTGCGCCGCCTTGCCGAGCAGCTGGAGCCGGTGGGCAAGGTCCTCGACGGCAGCAGCCCTGTCCAGCTGGCGCCGCTGTGGCCCCGGCATAGACGGAGCCCAACTGGCGCCCGTCCTCGGGCTGAACCTCCGGCTCAGGCGACGTTCCGGTACGACCGAAAGAACCGGCGGTCCGGGACGAACCAGATCACAGCGACCGCTCCGTACAGTGCGTACGCGATCCACGGGCTGACAAACGCAAGCACGACGCCTGAGGCGTAGAGCGCAAGCGACACATATCCTTTGACGTCGACTCGAACGGCGGCGGCCACGGCCGAGTCGGGGCCGTTGGCGCGGACCAGTGTCGCCACCAGGATCGAGTACGCAATCGCGGCCGCAAGCGCCACCGCTCCGTACGCCGCGGCAGGCAGGGAATGGCGATACTCGTCTCGGAGCCACTCGGTCAACACCGGGAAGAGCGACAACCAAAATAGGAGGAACAGGTTCGCCCACATCGCGGCGCCGCTGATTCGTTCGGCTACGCGAAGCAGGTGGTGGTGGTTGTTCCAGTAGATGGCGATGGCCGCAAAGCTCAGCACATAGACGGCCAGACTCGGCAGTTGTCTCCGAACAGCGTCGAGAGTGGCGCCGTTGGGGGCGCGCAATTCGAAGGCCATGATGGTGATGATCACCGCCATGACACCATCGCTGAAAGCCTCGACACGACCCGTTCCCATCTCCATCTGTGGAGCCGGACGCCGCTCTTCGCTCATTACGTGAAATTCTAGCGACGCTCAGTCATCAAGAAGACCGCGCATCACGGTGTCGAGGAGGTGCTCAGATGCCGGCTCACCGGCGGAGCCGGCCCGTTCGACGCTGGAAATTGACGGTACAGCCTCGCAGTCGGTCACATCCTATGCGGTCAGTGAGCCCGGCGTCTGAGCGGTCGTGGCGGCGGGAAAGCGCACGCCGGGACTACTTGCGGACGCGGAACCGGAGGATGGTGACGGCGTCCGACCGCGTGCTGCTGATCGCATCAGGTCTACCGCGACCAGACCGTCCGACACTGGACCCCGCTAACGCCGTAAGGCATGGGTCGCAGGTACTGATCGGCTGATCCCACCCAAACGATCTCAATTCCCGGTCCCCTCCGCGTCCACGCACCGTCCCCTCTTTACCTATCTCGCTTGTGGCCGAACCTACGTTCGTTTATCATGGCTGCGCATACACTCGAAGCAGGAACCGCCATGATGCTCGACGACCTCATTAACACCCTACCGCCGGAGCTACTCCAAGGCCTGATCCAGGACATGCTCGACCACAACGTCCCGCCCATCTTTCTGTCGCGCCGTGATGGTTGGGGATTCGTCGGTGAACGGCAGCGGGTTGCGCTGGAGCTGCTCGACTCATTCGCCGCACGCCTGACTTCTGAGCAGCGTGAGAGCATCTGGAGCGGCGTCGAGGAGATTGATCGGATGCTAGCTACAGGGCAAGACGGTGAGCACCTCGCACTGCTGGCCCTTCAGAAGGCAACGGAACCCCTGTTCTTTGCGCTGCCCGATTGCACTTTCGCGCACCCCCAGGAGGCAGACCGTGTCTTCCGCCAGTACCCGGAGCTGCTTCAACCAGAGTATATGGATAAGAAAGGCCTGCTGGAAATGAGGCGGGAATGGAAGGTCCATCCGCAAGCCTTGTTCTACGGCTCCCATGCGCTTAGTTACCACCAGCTTCTCCGTCGGGCCTTCACCAGCAACCTCAACGACGAGCTAATCGGGACGGCTATTGGCCACTGGCGGCGAGACGACACCGCCAAACTATGGCTGGCTCTCGACGGCCGCCGGCTACTCCCTGCCGAGCAGTTCACGGAGTGGTTGGAGAGGGACTTTTGGGACGGCCCACACCTCTCCGAAGACCTGATTGACGACCCCCGACTGATCGGCGTCACCCGTCACGGAAACCCCGAACCCAACCTGCTTCGTCCATACTGGCAGTTCCTCGTCAGTTGGAGCTACGATGCCGACCAGCATCAGAAGACGTGCGAGATGGAGGAACTGCTCCTCGATCCGCGGCCCGAACATTGCCGATACATCCTGATGAGGTACATGCACTGCATTCGAGATGTGCGGCGCCACACTTTCATACACGCCGATGGGGCGATGCGCGGCTATCTGCCGTCTACCTATACAGCGCGGGTGGTTGATCGGACTGTTACCTCGACCAACAATCCAGAGGTCTACCGTAAGGTCTGGCGTCTCGATGGTGCGATTACCAGTGATACTTGGAGCGATCTGGTGGCCAGGTGGTTCCGGGGCAATCAGCTGGCGGTAGAGTACCTGGGCGAATTGATGAGTAATGGTGACGCTGGGCTGCCTAATGCCGCCATTGATGTTGAGCAGCAGTCACGACTTTCTCGTCCTTCACTACTTTAACCATCAAGCATATGGAGCCAGCGAACACGAGGATTGCGATTCTTGGATGGGGTTCGTTGATTCGCGATGCCGGCCAGATGACACTCGATGGTGACTGCGCATTGGGTGGCCCGAGGCTTCCGATCGAGTTCTCGCGCATCTCAAATGCCGGCCATCTCACGCTAGTGATCGACCACGACCATGGCGACTTGGTGACTACGTACTTCGTCAAGAGCGGGAGGACGGAACTTGCCGATGCCCGGGAGGAGCTGCGGGTGCGGGAGGGGCCGACGTTGCTTAGCAACATCGGCTACGTTGACCTCGCCTCGAAGGGTTCCCACGGTAGGTCAGATACGGATAAGCAGGCGATCGCCGCATGGGCCGAGGAGGCGGGGTTCGACGCGGTCATTTGGACTGACCTTCCTCCGAAGTTTGAGACAGAGAGTGACGACGGATTCTCCGTCGAGCGGAGTCCGCGAAGTTATGCGGTGCCACTTGCGGCTAAGGCAGCTTAAAGCGCGATGACCGCCGTGGGGTGACGGTTAGGCGGCCTTTCTCAGCCCGGCCGCCAGGGTAGCCATCGCGGCGGCGACAGCACGCGTACGGTCGCCGCGGGTGGCCGATTGGGGACGGTAGCCCGGCACCAGACACCGCAGACCGACATCCCCTCTTCGCAGATCGTGCATCGCCTCGAACCCGTCGAGGAATCGCTGAGCGGTCGCCGTGGTCTTGAGGCCTCGAGAGGCTCGCAGTCGATCGCGGGTCGCGATGTGGCTGCGCTCGATCGGTTTGGTGGTCTCGCCTCTCGGACGATGGAGGCCGGTCCGAATGTGCTGCGAGCCGGGCAGGTTCTGCTGGGCTGCCCTGACGTAGGGCTGATGGTGATCGGTGACGATGACCGCTGGCTGGGTCTCGGCGGTCCCCCGGCGCGGCGGAAGAATGCCTGGGCGGATGCCAGGTCCCGGCGCTCGCGAAGCAGCACGTCGACCACCTGGCCGTGCTCATCGACGGCGCGGTAGAGGTACCGCTTGGCGGCGCCATGAAAGAGGAAGACCTCGTCGACGTACCAGCGTCGGCCAAGCCGACGACGATGCCGCCGGGCGGCGGTCGCGAGCTGGGGACCGAAGGTTTGAGTCCAGGTGAGCACGGTCCGTGCCGAGACATCGATGCCACGCTCGGCGAGGAGCTCGGTGACCTGCCGGGCGGAGAGCGGGTAGCTCAGATACCAGCGCACCGCGGTGACGATGACGTCGGGTGGCCAACGGTAGCCGGAGGAGGCGCCGCTCGAGGCGTTGGTGAAGTCCCGGTGGCAGGGACTGCAGGCGAAGCGCTGGCGGCCGCGGCGGTCGAAACCATCGCGCGTGGTGGCGGGTTGGTGGCAGGTCGGGCAGGTGGTCACCGCCCCACCCTACCGCCGACACTCCACGACTTCGCAGACTCCAACGCCTTACATGATGCCCGTATCTGTTTCGTTCAGGTAGCGAGAATGAACGGGCCGGGGGTCCGCGCCTTAAGTAAAGGCGAGAACCGTCAGAGGCATTGCCAGGCGGCCCGAAGCGATGCCCGCCGCGCCGCCGTTACTGGCGCACGAATCGGACGTGCGTCACCGAGGCCGACCCGACCATCTCGACGTTCCCGTAGCCGAACGGTCCACCGTCCAGACCGTCAAACAGGCGCTCGCCGCCCCCGAGGAAGATGGGCACGATCGCCACGTGCAGCTCGTCGATGAGACGAGCGCGCAGGAACTGCTGGATCGTCGCCACGCCGCCCCCCAAGCGGACGTCGGCGCCTCCCGCCGCCTCGAACGCCCGCGACAACGCCGCCTCGATCCCATCGGTGACGAAGTTGAACGTCGTCCCGCCCTGCATCACCAAAGGCGGCCGGGGATGGCGCGTCAGCACGAACACCGGGTGGTGGTACGGCGGGTCGTCGCCCCACCAACCCTTCCATTCCTCGTCGGGCCACGGCCCGCGGACCGGGCCGAACATGTTGCGCCCCATGATCGTGGCGCCGATGCCGGTGTCGCCCGCCACCATGAACCGCTCGTCGATGCCCTCGTCGCCGCCCTCCTCGCCGATCATGCGACGGCCGTAACGGGTCGCGAAGACCCACTCGTGCAGCCGCGGCCCGCCGACGCCGAGCGGGTTGTCAAGGCTCTGCGACGGCCCCGCGCCGTACCCGTCGACCGAGATCGCGAAGTTATGGACGCGCAGTTTCGGCATGGCAA
>Ga0209526_10002933_pt1 | contig 11567 bp, 9 predicted proteins | sample JacPinW_OM2H0_M1_FD_188566 | JGI IMG/M metagenome (GOLD analysis project Ga0209526, IMG submission 188566) | Forest soil microbial communities from Algoma, Ontario, Canada - Jack Pine, Ontario site 1_JW_OM2H0_M1 (SPAdes) (version 2) | ecosystem: Environmental > Terrestrial > Soil > Boreal...
GACCGCTGCCAATCCTCCGGCGATGGTGTAAATACCCGTGGCAATGACCAGAATCACTGCCGCCGTCAGTGGGCTCCAACCCACCACTCGCTCGAGCACAATCGCTGCTGCATACAGATGCACCGAAATCTTGGTAAATACGTAGGCGAGAATGGAAATCGCCGCCAGGTACACGGCGCACGAGCGGCTGAACCGCCGCTCCAGGAACTCCGGCATGGTGAAGACGTTGGAGCGGAGGTAAAAGGGAACGAAAACCCAGCCCAAAACCAGAAGAATCAGGCAGGCAAGCCATTCGAAGTGGCCGACGGCCAGTCCCGAAGTAGCGCCCGAACCAGCCAGACCAATAAAGTGCTCGGTAGAGATATTGGAAACGAACAGGGACGCCCCGATGGCGAACCAGCCCACGTTGCGGCTGGCCAGGAAGTAATCCGTAGAAGTGCGTTCCTTGCGCGCAAAGTAGAAGCCGATGGCGAAGATGACGACAAAGTAGACTGCGATGATCGCAATGTCGATCCCGGTGAGAGCCTTGTGAGTAACATGCGCCGCCGTTTCGACCATACTCCTCCATTCACCGCCCGATGGGTGCGGGGACCGTGCGCCATGCTAGTGCATTAAGTCCATACAGGCAACCTGGGAGCATGCAGCGAGACAATAGTAGAATCGGGCCGATTTTTCTAACCGAGGCCGTAACTTTTGAGGGTGTAAGCCGTTATTTGTCAAGAGAGCTAAAATAGGCTTTTTTTTTGCGCGTGGCGCTGGTTGCCTCGCCCAGACTTTATCGTCTATTCTTGATGGGAACTTGGGAACGGTCCGAGCCGTATCCCCTCCTGCAGCTCCCGGAGTTTCGATATGACCCTGACTCGTTTTGTCACCAAGAACGCCCTTCGCAACAAGCGCCGCAGCATCTTGACCATCTTGAGCATCGGCGGCTCCCTGCTTCTGCTCACCTTCCTGATCACCATCTGGCGCACCTTTTACAACAGCCAGCCGAGCGAACAGTCGGCCCAGCGGCTGATTGTTCGGCATAAAGTTTCGCTCGTCTTCAATCTGCCCAGCTTTTACCGGGAGAAGATTCGCTCCATACCGGGGGTGAAAGAAGTAGTGAATCAGCAATGGTTTGGAGGTCAATATAAGGACGACAAGCCAGCCAACTACTTCGCCCAGTTCGGCACCGATCCGGAAGAATTTCCGAAGGTGTACCCGGAGTTTAAGCTGCCCGCAGATCAGTTGGAAGTCTGGAAGCATGATCGCGCTGGTGCCATCGTGGACGTGGGTCTGGCCAAAAAATTTGCTTGGAAGATTGGTGACCGCCTGAATATTAAAGGGCTGATTTTCCCGGTCAACCTGGAATTAACGATCCGCGGAATCTTCACCCCGCCGGACCCTACGCAGTCGATCTATTTCAACAAGAGCTATATTGATGAAGGCTTTCCCCGGCTCAAAGGGTCTGAGGGGTTCTTTGCGGTTCTTGCCGATTCACCAGAATCGGTCCCCCGGGTGGCGAAAGCCATAGACGAAGAATTCCGCAACGCTGATCGTCCCACCAAGACGGAGAGCGAACACGCTTTCCAGCTGGGCTTCATCGGGATGCTGGGTAACATCAAGGCCTTTATCATGAGCATTTGCCTGGCGGTCGTGTTCACCATCCTGCTCGTGTCAGCCAACACCATGGCTATGTCGATTCGTGAGCGGACTCGGGAAGTTGCGGTGTTGAAGACTCTGGGCTTCACCCGCCGCCGCATTCTGGGATTATTCGTTGGCGAAGCGGTTTCGCTTTCTCTGGTGGGCGGACTGATCGGCTCCCTGCTCTGTTTCTTCGTGGTCACTGGGATGGCAAGCTCAGGGGGGTATTTCACCGGCATGAAAGTGACTCCGATCACCATGGCGTTTGCTCTCCTGATTGCGGCGCTGGTGGGATTCGCCAGCTCCTTTGTGCCTTCCTATCACGCGGCGAAGGTCAACATTGTAGACGGGTTGCGTCACATCGGGTGATCGGAAGGAAAGAAAAGCAATGGCAATCCCTCTTAGCTATAACGTGCGCAATCTGCGCTTGCGCAAAAGCCTGACCATCATGACCGCGCTGGGCATCGCGCTTACCGTGGCAACCGCGGTTTTCATCATGGCACTTCTGGCGGGCCTGAATCGCGCCTTCGGGACTACCGGCGATCCCTTGAATGTGCTGATGTTGCGCAAAGGTTCAAACTCTGAACTGGCCGCCGGCGGAGTGTCGCGGGATGCCATGCAGGTTTTGAAGGAGTTGCCCGGCGTCGCCAGAAACAGCAAGGGCGAACCACTGGTCTCCGGCGAGGACATCCTAGTGGTGGTGCTTCCCCGGAAGGGGGGGACGGGAGAAACCAACGTCACCACGCGGTTCCTGACTCCGCTCGGCATTGAGATGCGACCGCAGATCCACCTGGTCGCTGGGCGATGGTTCACGCCGGGACAGCGGGAAGTAGTCGTAAGCAGTTCGATCAGTCGCCGCTTTGAACATGCGAACCTGGGCGATGTGGTGCACATCGGCAAAGGCGACTGGCCGGTAGTAGGCATCTTTGACGGCAGTGGTACGGCGCACGATTCGGAAATCTGGGGCGACATCAATCAGCTGGTCACCGATTTCGAGCGTACTGTTTATTCCTCGGTTCTGGTTCGGGCTACCGATCCAGTCGCAGCCGAGGCGTTGAAAAACCGCGGCAACGACGATCAGCGGCTAGAACTCAATGGCTTGCTGGAACCGGATTACTACGCCTCGCAAACCAAGTCGGGAGCTCCCATCAATATTGTGGGCTGGATCGTGGCTTTCATCATGGCGGTCGGCTCCTGCTTCGCCGCCGCCAACACCATGTACGCTGCGGTTGCCTATCGTGGGCGCGAAATTGCCACCCTGCGTGTAATTGGATTTTCCCGTCCCAGCATTCTGACTTCGTTCATGCTGGAATCGCTGCTGTTATCCTTGCTGGGAGCGACCCTCGGCATCATCCTGATGTTGCCGTTTAACGGCATGACTACAGGAACACAGAACCAGGTGACGTTCAGCGAGGTCGTGTTCAGTCTGCAAATGACGCCAGCCGTGGTCGGCAGCGCCATTATGTTTGCCCTCATCATGGGATTGCTGGGCGGATTTGCGCCGGCATGGCACGCGTCGCGTCGCGACATCCTTAATGCACTGCGAGACTAGCAGAGTAGCGTCCCGGCCGGCGGCCGGTCCGATGGGCGGGCGAGCCCTGCGCGCTAGGCCAAGAGGGCAAGGAATTCGCATCAGCGACAACTCATGAATCATTTGTAGGAAAAATGCCGACTGACGCAAAACACGACGATCTCGAGAGCCTGCGAATCGATCGCACGGCAGGCACCGGGGGCGAGGGTGAGCCTCCGGTGTGGGCCCGCCGCTATATCCTCATCGGGATCGCGCTGCTGGTACTGCTAGGTTTCGCGGCCGTGGCCTATCGTCTGTTCTCGCACGAAGCTCCGGAGGTAGAAGTGGTTCGCGCGTCTACCGCCAACAACGATATTGGTGGGGTCGTTCTTTCCGCCAGCGGCTACATCGTCGCCCATCACAAGATCAACGTGAATTCCAAGGTTACGGGCCGGGTAAAGTGGATTGGCGTGGAAAAGGGAGACAAAGTCAAGGAAGGCCAGGTATTGGTACGTCTCGAAGATGATGAGTTTCGTGCCCAGTACGAGCAAGCCAAAGGCTCTGCCGATAATGCCGGCGCCTACTTTCAAGAACTGCAAAACGGATCTCGTCCCGAGGAAATCCAACAAGCCCAGCATAATCTCGACGAGGCTCGTGCCACGCTAACCAATGACAAAATTGTTCTGGATCGCACCCGCAACCTCGCGACCCAGGGCGTGCTATCGCAACAAGCTCTGGATGATGCCACTGCCAAGTTCGAGGCTGACCAGCAGCGGGCCAATTCGCTGGAAAAGGGGTTCCAGCTCGCCAAGATTGGTCCGCGCAAAGAGGAGATTGCGCGGGCGCGCGGCAGCCTGCTGCAGGCGCAGGGGCAGGCGGCCTATGCCAAGTCCTTGCTCGATGCGACGGTGATCCGCGCGCCGGTGACGGGGACCATTCTTGAGCGTGCTGCCGAAAAGGGCGAGCTCGTGACCTCGGGGTTTGCCAGCACGGCAGAGGGCGGTCCCCAAGGTTTGGTCGTCTCGTTGGCCGATCTGAACGATCTTCAGGTCGAGCTCGATATCGCGCAGGACGATTTCGCCAAGCTGGGCCCCAAGCAAAAGGGCACGGTCACCGTGGATGCCTTTCCCGACCGCAAGTACGACGGCGCAATCGCCGAAATCTCGCCCCAAGCCAACCGAGCCAAGGCAACGGTTCAGGTGAAGGTGCAAATCCTAAGCCCGGACGCATATCTCCGGCCGGACATGAACGCCACCGTCAAATTTCTGGCGGAAGAAAACCAGCATGCGCACTCGCAGCCGCAGGGTGTTTTTGTGCCCACTGCCTCCCTCCATGATCGCGACGGCAAGAAGTTCGTCTTCCTGGCTTTCAACGGCAAGGCGCTGTTGCGTGAGGTGAGAGTCCTGTCGCCCCGGAGCGGTGGGGTGTTGGTGCAAGGCCTCAACGGGGGAGAGGATGTAATTACCTCCGCGCCGCAGGATCTAAAAGATGGGAACAAAATCCAGATCAAGGGACAATCATGAGCACTGCTACTACTTTTCCGCGTACTGCCACTCAGACCAAGGTCGTCCACGCTCGCAACGTCAGCAAGGTCTTCAAGCGCGATGCCTTCGAGGTGAAGGCGCTGGACGACGTTTCCATCGAGATCGCCGGAGGCGAATTCCTGGCGCTCATGGGTCCCTCGGGCTCAGGCAAGACCACCCTGCTGAACATGATCGCAGCCATTGACCGGCCAACCACGGGAGAACTGCTGGTGCTGGGCGAGAACATCTTTCGCTTCAGCGATGCCCAGTCCGCTCGCTGGCGCAACGAGCATATTGGCTACGTCTTTCAGACGTTTAATCTGATCCCCGTTCTGACCGCATTTGAAAACGTCGAACTACCGCTGCTGCTGACCAAGCTCTCCGCTCAGCAGCGGCGGGAGCACGTAATGACGGCTCTGAAATTGGTTGGCCTTGAGGACCGCGTTGGCCATCTACCCAAGCAGCTCTCCGGCGGACAGGAACAGCGTGTGGCCATTGCCCGTGCCATCGTGAGCGACCCCACTCTACTGCTCGCCGATGAGCCCACGGGGGATCTCGACAGCCACTCCGCTACCGAGGTGCTGGAAATCCTGAAGCGTTTGAATGAGGATTTTCACAAGACGATTGTGATGGTAACCCATGATCCGCACGCCGCTTCGTACGCGCACGTGACGCGTCATCTGGAAAAGGGAATGCTTTTGCCTGGGTGAGGGCCACGGGTGGGCTGGCTTCATGGACCAAAATGGAGCAAGGAAGAGTTCGCTGGCCTGGCTCAAACGCCTCTAAGTCTGGCCTCTAAATTTGCAGGCCTCAAGGCTTGTTCCCGGGCCGAACAACTCCACCCACCGAGCCGCCCCCAGAAGTCCGCACGCAGTCTGCTCCCACACAGTTGCCTGAAAATTGTGCTCACAACTCGGAGAATGGAGCCGTACCGCGCGCGGGAGCAAAGCCGCTGTCGGCCGGATCTGCTACCCACTGCCACGCCCTTCGTCCGTTTTCCCGCACCACGGTTCGCGCTTCGCCATATTCCACCAGGCGGTTCAGCACGGTGGTGACTGAGGCCAGCGGATCTTTGTGCCGTAGCAATACTGGCGGAATCCGCTGCTGAATGTGCTCACAGACCTCGCGAGCTCCCAGAGGACGGGCCGCCTCCATCAGCACCATGCGACAGGCCTTGGTGAAGCCGGGCTGCCGGCCTCCGCTTTTGCGATCCACCAGTTCCAGCAGTTCTTCGCTGAGTACTTCGTCGCCGAACAGATTGGCCAATCCGACGATCGTTTGCTTCACCGTGCCGATGCGTTTCATCACGTCAGCACGCTGGCGCATGAGCTGACGTAGTTCTTCGTGCGCAGCCCTCACCACTTCTTGAACATGCGGATCTGTACCGCCGGGAAGGTTCCTGTTCCCGGCGTCGTTGCTACCGTTTCGCCCGATATCCATGACCCACCCTCCACAGCTGACCACCGGACCGGCGGCTGCCCGTCTTGCGGGGCTGCGTCGTAAGCCGCACTATCCCTTAAGTTGCAATACGCAATCACCCCGGCCGGCGTTCCGTTAAAAGTGACTCCCTTGGGGTCACCTCCTCGATTTGATTACTGGTCGGTTGGAGCGTCCGCGTATCGCGTCTTTCTGCTGACTTAGACGTTCCGATCTATGAAAGGTTAAGGCTAAGATATGTAAAATCAACGCTCAGTCAGTGCACAGTTGAGCACCGACGATGGGCTTAGAAGCGGCAATGGTGCCTGCTCGATTCGGTGTGCAAATTTCCATATTTCCGAGGAAAATTTACTTCCAAAGTTGGGATTGAGTGTTACGGATCACCCTGCTAGTGCCAAATTGCCAGGTTCGGCGGCAAGACATGTCCGCGGCAAAACTGGTTCGAATTGGCCGTCTTACTTCTTGACAAAACCAAGACAACTGATAAAGTTCGACTTAATTGTTTGAATTTCTAGAGAATTTCCCAGGTGCTTACGCATGAAGAATGTTTACGAGGTTTTGCGACAGAAAGAGCTCGAGCTGTCGAGGCTGGAAAAGGAAGTTGAGGCGTTGCGTGTAGCCGCGCCGCTTCTGTCGGAGGACAAAGAAGGTGGTAATGAGAACAAGCCGACTTTGGCCGGGTCGACTGCGCCGCAGCAGCCCATCCGAATTCCACAGCCCGCGGTAAATGCCACTCCGCAACCGGCGCGCGCCGCGGGGTGGGAAGACACCGCCAAGCGCTGGCCCTAGCCGACTGACAGCCAAGCGCCTGTCGCTGGTGGGCAGGGGCGAATTTGATCTGGCCCGGGGCCTGGCTCCGGGCTTATTTGTTTTGCGATGTTTACCCAAGGAGCGGGAGATTGCTCAGCCTGCTTAACCCGCGGTCGACCATGAGCGCTGCGTCGGGTCAACCTTCATCGCGATTCGGAGGAGTCCGCCACCGCACTCCTCGTTACCCGGTAGCCGTTCCAATGACTATCACCGTACGACGTTCGGGGATGACAGATAGCATTCCCGGTCGGTCGGTCGACATCGGAGAGGGCGGGGTAGCGGCGGTGCTGGCGGGAGAGCTTCAACCCGGAGAGTGGGTTGGGGTCGAGTTCCGGTTGCCAAACGCCAGCCAAGCGCTTCGCACCAAAGCGGTGGTGCGACACCACAATCGCCTGCGTTGTGGCCTCGAATTTCTCGGTCTTTCTCGCGACGAGCGGTATATGATCCGCCACTGGGCTGGCACAGCCCAGCCCCAGCCAGCGGAGCTCGAACCCCGTGTAATCAATTCCCTGTCCGCGAAAACACCCGCCCCGGTTCCGGGGGTGGGACCACGCCGGCTGAGTGTGCCTGACCTCGACCCAAGCCTGCCATTGCGCCAGCTTCTTGGGCTGGCGCTGGCATTGTTTCTTCTCCTTGCGGGCGTGGCCGCTTGGCAATGGCACCGGGGATGGCAGGAATTGGAATCAAGGACTGCACGAAAAGATGTCCATGCGCGACCGCCGGCCGCCCGAGTTCCCGCGGAAGTGCTGGAGAGGCTGTTGATCCGCAAAGTTGAGCCGCTATATCCGGACGCTGATCGCCGGGCAAATCTCCAGGGCGTGGTTGTACTCGACGCGGTGATCGCCGCGGACGGCACCGTGATTGACATTCATCCGCTCAGCGGCGCCGAGGGGCTGACAACTGCGGCGATGGACGCGGCCAGGTGGTGGCGCTTCCGTCCCTATCGCATCCGGGGCGAGCCGGCGACGGTGGAAACCACACTCACCATCGAGTTCCGCCCTTAGTTCTGAGAAAGTCGCCTAAACACCTCGGGCTCGGATTCACAGCAAGACTCTTAATGCGGCCCGCAGAGCGGTGGAAAAACTTCGATTCCTCGCGGGCTGAAATCCGGCTTCGATTGACACGAATGAAGAGCTTATGGGGATGAGTCAACTCGTGCGCTTGCCAAATCCGCTCTGAGGCTTTTGTTTTTTCAGTATTTTTGCTCGGGCGCGCAGCCAGCTGACTGGTCTCTTGGTGCTTTGCTTTCCGTACCCTTGGTCTGCGACACTAACCTCGATTCCCCCAGTGCCGGACATACACCATGGGCAGAATTCACGTCCTTCCCGAGCACGTTGCCAACAAGATCGCTGCCGGCGAAGTAGTGGAGCGCCCGGCTTCGGTCGTCAAGGAACTCCTGGAGAATTCCCTGGACGCGGGTTCGACGCGCATTCGAATTCAGGTTGAGGCCGGGGGAAAGAAACTCATCCAGCTCACTGACAATGGCTGCGGCATGGTACGCGACGATGCTCTGATAGCCTTCGAGCGCCACGCCACATCCAAAATCAAGAATGCTGAAGACCTGCTCAGCGTGGCCACTCTGGGTTTCCGGGGAGAGGCGCTACCCTCGATCGCCTCGGTGTCGCGCTTGCGGCTGGAAACCCGTGCCCCCGATGAGGCGTCCGGCACGGTGGTAGAAATCACGGGCGGCAAGATTTTCAGAGTCGAAGAAGCTGGCTTGCCGGAGGGAACGTGCATCGCCGTGCGTGATCTCTTTTTTAATATCCCCGCACGGAAGAAGTTTCTCAAGGCGGAGTCCACCGAGCTTTCCCATATCGCCTCCCTGGTGACGCACTATGCCCTGGCCCATCCAGAAAAGCACTTCGAGCTGCACTCCGCCACGAACGCCATGCTGGTGGCTCCGCCGGTGGCAGGATATAGCGAACGTGTATATCAGGTTTTCGGAAAGGAAGTTCTGGACCAGCTGATTCCGATCGCCGCAACACAGCCGCTGGAGAGCATAGGTCTGCCACAGCCTCCGCCGTGGGGGCGTAAAGAAGACTCGTTTGGTGCGGGCGCTGCGGGCGGTGAAAAGACTGAACCGGAGGACACAGGTCACACACCATCTTTCTTCGGCGAACTTCGCGCACACGGATTCGTTTCCAAGCCTGAAATCCAGAAGCTGAATCGCAACTCAATTTATGTATTTGTGAATGGACGCTTGATCCGCGACCGGCTCATCCAGCACGCGCTCACCGAGGCTTATCGCAACATTCTGCCGCCGACGGTCTACCCGGTGGTGCTGCTGTTCTTCGACCTCCCCAGCGGCGAAGTGGACGTGAATGTGCATCCGTCGAAAACCGAAGTCCGCTTTCGCCAGCAGAGTGTCATGCACGATTTCGTACGCGACTGCGTACGTGCCGCACTGATGAAAGCGCGTCCAGTGCCTCAGTTCGCCGTCGAAATCAGCGCCCACCCCAGCGCCAGTCCGTCGCTTGCAGCCGGAGCCCGTGCTCGAGCGGCAGAGGCCTCGGCCGCCTGGCGGTCGCTTGGTACTCCAGCGGCATCTCAAGCCTTCACTTTGCAGGCGCCGGTTCCACCGCCGATTACCGAGCGATTTCAGTTTGGGGAGGGCATTTCCCTCGACGGCAACGCCGCCCTGTCCCTGGTTCGCGCTCCGCAGCCACTTCCCGGCGACAGTTGCGCTCCGCCCATCCCCGACGAATCAGAAATTCCAAGCGGTCTGGCTCCTGGGCTGGCATCGCTCAAGCCGCTGGGACAGATTCGCGACTCATTCATTCTGGCGGTGAATCCTGAAGGGCTGTGGATCGTGGATCAGCACGTAGCCCACGAGCGCGTGCTGTTTGAGAAGATTCTGAAACAGCGAGCCGCACACAAGATGGAATGCCAGCGTTTACTGCTGCCGCTGCTGCTGGAGCTCAGCCCTGCGCAGCAGGCGGTGTTTACCGAAATCTCCGAGGAGCTGGCCAAAAACGGATTCGAAGTCGAACCTTTCGGCGCACGTAGTGTCGCGGTGAAAATCGCGCCCGCCGGTGTCGAGGCGCCCGCCGTCGAGCATATGCTGCATGAACTGCTCGAGCAGTTGTCCCGCGAAGAGCAGGCCCTGAATCTGGAAACAATTCGGGCACGCATCGCCGCCTCCATCGCCTGTCACGCCGCCATCAAGGTCCACGTGCCGCTCGAGCAGAACAAAATGGAGTGGCTGTTGGCGGAATTGGCCAAAACTGACTGTCCTATGTCCTGTCCCCACGGAAGACCGGTAGTTCTGCGATACTCTTTAAAGGACATTCAGAAGGCATTTAAGAGAATCTGAGCTTCTAGCGCCCAACTACCGGCACAGGGTCGATGGCAAGGGTTTCGAGCGAGGCTAGGCGCTCATAGCGAGCAGCTGTTTCTTATGACCGAAACCGAACTCGACCAGCGTCGCCGTGAGAAGTGGCATCTGAACGGGGCACCGCTGCTCACCCTCGACGACGCCCGCAGGTTCATCGAGTCGGTCGGATTTTGCATGATGTATCCCATGCGGCCGCCGCTGCTGGCTCCGACCTTCATCGGTGCCCGGGCTGGATCCGACGAACATCTCCCCACCCAGCAGCATGCCTTTGCCGACCCGCGCGCCCAGGAGGCGACCGACATCATGGTTCGCCTGCTGCGCAACCATGACGCTTACGAAGCCAACCTGGTCGAGGAAAACAACGCTTTCCTGGTGGCGGGCTCGATATTTCCCTATTTCTACGCGCTCGTCGGCGAGCGTAATCCGAAGCAGGCGCCCAAGCCCGGTCCGCGTTCGGAATACTCGCAGTTGGCCTGCGATGCTTTTGAGCTGATCCGTCGTGCCGGGCCGATCTCGAAGCAGAAGATGCGCGAGGACCTGGGCGGAAGCATTTCGTTTGTAGCCCTGGATCGGGCGTTGGGCGAGTTGTGGTCCAAGTTACGCATCACCCGGGTGGATTACAAGCCGGAGGACGGCGCCTTCTGGGACGTTCTCTACCGCTGGGCGCCGGATGCGGTTCGGGAAGGGGTTAATCTATCGGGGGGCGAAGCGCTTTCAGCGCTGCTTTCCAAATATCTGGATTGCGTGATCGCCGCCGAACAGCAGGAAGTGGAATCGTTCTTCGGCAACTTTGTCCCCCGGTCGCGGGTCAAGGAAGCAGTCAATGCCCTCCAGGCCGCGCGGGAATTGGATTTCACACGCGTAGGAAACCGATCGCTGATCCAGATCGCGCAGCCAAAGGGACCCACCATCGCCAACGCCAGAGAGGGGACGAACCCGCCTTCGGCTGCACTGAGGACGCGCCCCGCCCGTTCGGGCCGTACTTAGCGAGGTATCTTGCCACGCTATTTTGACCCACTATTTCACTCCGAACCCGTCTATTTGTCGGCCATCTGGCTCGGGAAGACAAGCCCTATGCGTTTTTGTGCGCTTTGGGCAGCTCAAATCACAATCTGCGCGGCATCATTGGTTCAAACTGCTCCGGCCGCGTCGGCCGGCGGTGTCCGCATCGCTCTCGCCGGTTTCGAGAACACTCTCAAATTCTCAGGGCAAAGATTCAGACACGCTGGCGAGAACCGCTTTAGCCAGTTACGAACCTTCTTTCTCTCCTAGGCTCACGTCTGGTGCGGAGATGTACGCCCTGAACTGGCTCGTACCGCGGTGATGCACC
>Ga0209526_10002934_pt1 | contig 11565 bp, 17 predicted proteins | sample JacPinW_OM2H0_M1_FD_188566 | JGI IMG/M metagenome (GOLD analysis project Ga0209526, IMG submission 188566) | Forest soil microbial communities from Algoma, Ontario, Canada - Jack Pine, Ontario site 1_JW_OM2H0_M1 (SPAdes) (version 2) | ecosystem: Environmental > Terrestrial > Soil > Boreal...
CAGGTAGAGCGTAACCCGAACAATTAGGGTCTGCAACATCTGAGTAGTTCATCCCAGGGGTTGAACGTGCTCTGCTTTCCCGACCGGCCCAGATTTCCGATTGATAAGGATCATGTCTCGGCATTCAAAAGGCTTCTGCTATCAAAGCCTGTACGGCAGCCGTAATGCCAGTGCCGTTCGACCGTCGAACCATAATAAAGTTCTTTCGCCCGTCAAACTGGCAGTAGAATAGCCGCGTTACTTTTCTCATCCTTCCGCCGCGCCCTCGGGCGACGGTCCCTTGCGAAAATTGACGAAACGTCGCGCAGGGAGCCGGAACGGCTGCTCTCCCAGACAACCTCTATCCGGCCTCATGCGAGACCGAAGATGCGTTTCCTTTTTTGGAGCGTATCTGCCCTATTGGCAAGGCCGAGCGGTTCCTCGATGCCAAAGAGAGGAACGATTGTGAAAGCCGCCTATGTGGGAAGAACTGTACAAAGCTGCCATCCTCGAAACCGACGATAAGAAACTGCCAAATTGCGTTCAGGCAGCAAAGGCCGCGATTGACGCCCGACTTTACGAATGGCAGCTAGACCAAGGAGGTACGCTTGAAGAAAGGAAAGCTATCAGCGATGCGCTTTCTAGTCTAAGTGTGATTCGGAGAGAGTTCGACCAACGCTTCGACTGAATCAAATTTCGACACTACTGCGATCACTCCCGCGAGAGGGTTTCTGTTGCCCGTATTCCGTTCCAACGTTCGACGCAGGGTTCAAGCATGGCCACACTGAAAGAGATCAAAGCTGCCGCAAAAAGAATGAATGCAGCTAGGCTAACCCTCCTCGATCAAATTGACCTTCCCGACAGAGACAATCAGACGTACAAGAAAATAGTCATTGAACTAAGTGAGAGCATAGAGGAGTACATGAGCCTCATCCAAAAGCGGATGAAGAAGTCGTAGCTTCCCTGTGGATTTCATAGTGAGCCATTACCGGCTACTTCTCTTGCTCCCGCTAACCGCAATTTACCCGATCAATCCGCGATGGCAGCGATTATGTTTTCGGAAGTCGTGGTGTCCCACGATCCCTTCGTGAATCGTCTGCTGTTTCACGAACTCGTCCACGTCGAGCAATATCGGTTTTTTCGGAACGAAGTTCTAGTCGTGGAGAACAATTTTGAGAAGTGTACTGTGATTTCAAGCTTACCGTTGTAGCGAACCAAGCCCAACTCCCTGAACCTGTTCATGAAAAAGCTAACCCGCCCGCGAGTCGTGCCCACCAGCTAGAGCTTGTTGACTGATTTTGGGAATTGCAACTTCGGGCTTTCCGTCCTTGCCGAAGGCAGCAAGCAGGGAGAAGAACACGAGCAAGTCGTTTCTCACTGGAATTGAAAAGCTGGTCAACCAAATCCTGTTCGTATCGTAGGTTCCGTGTCAGCAAATATGCCATGAACATATCGGAAAACGCGGGTTCCCGGTGAAGCACTTCCATCATGGACTTCTTGTCGATTCGCATCACAGAGCAATCGGTCATTGTGGTTGCGGAGGACAGGCGGAGAGGCTGCCCTGTAAGGCAACCTTCTCCGAAAAAATCGCCGTCGTACAGAATGCCTATTGTGGCTTCCTTCCCGCTCTTCGACACAACGGTGAGTTTTACCTTTCCTTTCTGTATATAAAAAACAGCATCGGACGAGTCGCCCTGGGCAAAGATCGTCCGCTTTTTGGGAAAAGCTGCGATCTTCCTACCGCCGTCGATGGTCGAAAGGAATGTCTTGGGATCGAATTTGCTGCGTTTCTTGGCCGCGACCACGGGCGTCATGATTGGCCCCCTCTCAAAAGTTCCGAATGCGCAGAAGGCATCCATCCATGTCTAATGGCTCGACGGGCAGCCCGCCAAGTGCCAATTGGTGTTCTCGACGGAACGTGTGAATGCACTGGCCACAATTGACCATCTTGCTGCCAAGCAACGCTGCACTATGTAGTCATGAAAGTCACGCAGGAACAGGCCCTTGGGGATTTGAGTGTAGATACTGAGTTCAGCAGCCATGAGTTTTTGAATGCGCACCGCCAGTCTTGCCTCCTCCGCAACCTGTCGGGCCTGTTCGGCGTGCGCCAACGCTTCCCTGAAAGCCGTGCGATTGTCCTTAGCTGCAATTGCGGATAGAGCCCTCGCGGCTCAGCATGACGATCCGTTGACGTGACGCAGGCATCAAGCAGACGATCTTTTTCTTCGCAGAGCATCGGACGTTCAATGTAGTGGAAGGCCGATTGCTACTTCTTTGACAGCTCACCCTCGAAATGACTTTCGACTTCTTCCCGGCTAAGCGAGCTTTTTGCTTTGGCCAGTATGATCGAATAAACGACTTTGTTGCCTTCAATCTGAGCAGTGATAAATGCCACTTCGTCCGGCAGTTCTTGGTTGGTGAATTTCACTCTCCTGCCGTCAGCAAGTGCCTTAATCCACTCTTCGTCTAGCATTTTCGTCCCGTCTTCTGCCAAGAAATAACATTTCTCGGCGTGTGCTATCTTGCGTCGATTTCACGGAATCTGAATCTAAGCATCGTTTATTTAGTAAACCCCCTAACCGTGCGGGTGAGACTGACCGACGCCGATACAGGAGATTTCCTTTACGAAGGTCTCTTTCGGGTGATCTTTTACCCTTTGCGAATTGATTTTGTCAGCTAAGTAACTTGCTAGGCTGCTACTTCTGACAATCGCTCGGGCAGCAGCTTTTCGAGTTTCTCCTCTTCACCTGTGTCGATTGGGATGACAATCGAGGCAGACTTATAGACCAAATCCATCGCGGGCTGCGTCCAATCCTCTTTTCTTGTTACCACCGCCACACGGGGCCAATTCTCGAACTGCGTTCCGACAAGATCATAGGCCATGAATCCGTATCCCCTTGCTTGCTCCAACGCATTATCGGACGGGCGGACCACCTTCACACCTATCGGAAGCCAAGGGTTCATCTTTTTTAGGACCTGTTCGATCTGGTGGTCTTCGTGGCTAGCGGTTTGGCCATAGCCATTGAGTGGAAAGCTGACAAAATCGATCACATGCTCCGTTTTTTGGCCCGTCACCCGCACTCGTGGACGAATTTCCTTCTCGTAGGGGGCTTGCCATGCCCGCATCCCGGTCTCGATTCGGTGCAAGATTGGCTCTTCCTCAAAGCGTGGCTTGTGTCCTAGGACATACCATGTGGCCAGGGTTGCACACTGGCCTATTGACACTATCGCTGCGTTCAGTTTCTCAGCATGGCAACCAATGCGAAAAGTGCCCTGAACAAAAGTCGCTCCGTAACGCTCGGCTAACTCTTCCAAAGCGGCCAATTTCAGATCAGTCACGTGTATCCCCTGAGCGAAAAGTTCCGCAGCGGTCTTGCCACCGTCATCTACAACGAAAAAGCCGGGGATCTTTTCTTGGACAAATACTGATGCGAGGCGGTCATCAATAGTCTTCTGGGGAAGCGTCAGGACGCAATAATCCCGCGTCGCGGTCACATCGATTGCATTGCCCAGAAACTCAAGTAGAGTCTCTTTGATCAATTGGCAGTTGCTCCCCATAGTCCCTCGCATTCAGTTTGATGCGCATTATCTTCACAGCGCGAATCAAGAACTGTTCTCGCGCCTCTATACCATCGAAGTCTGGGGCTGGAATCTTTGTATGCTTCGCGCTTTGCGCACGCTGTATTGGTGACGATGCCATCCGTGTACAGTGATACCGTCAGACGCCGTAAATTCAGACTCCCAGTCAACGCCATCAATACGCTCGTTGTGCAGCTTTAAGGCAATTGTCCATCCTTCAGGCACCTTGCTCTGGCAGTTAACGTTTAGCCGAATGATGACCCGAAAATCGACATTGTACTCATCCTTTGTCTCGTGCTCTTCAGTGCGGTCGAACTTCCCGGCAGGAGCACGAAGATCACGCAAAATCTCAGGACGACTGACATCGAAGTACTTGTCATCTGCGACGATCTGCGGCACCAGAAAGAAGTTGTTGGACGCCATAAACGAAGGGGCCAGCCATCATACGTCGCTCCTCCACCATCGGCAAGTTTTCCACAGGTTCATCCAGTATAGCGAACAAAAGGCGAATATGCTACCATCGCCAAGATGGACGAAGGCCGCAAACGAGTGCTCGGAATCATGGCGTCAATCCTCGTGTCGCGGCATCTGAAAACCACTGAAGACCTGTTTGATAATCGTTCGAGTCCGAGAACTGAGTCGATGGTTGCGGGCCGCTGTGCAGTGCCGAGCGGGATCACGGTCGGAAAAATCTAAGTAAATGCCATAGGCCAGGCCCAAGATGACATGGTGGGGACCTGGTTATAAGAACTAAAGGGTAAGACGGTTCTGGGACTAAAGAGACAACTAGCTGATCAGAATTGCACAGGTCCACGTGCTCCAATGAGGTAACAATGGATTCAGCAAGCGAATCAGTCAATCCTCAACCCTAAAGGCCCAACCTGGAATGGGCCTTTTTCTGCGCTTGTGGCTCCGGTCACATTGCTTCTCTGCTTTACTATCCTCTGCATCTGAGCCTGCTCAGGCCCCCAGGGTGGTTCACAAACACCATGTATAGCTGAAAACATTTCCAGCGGGGTCGGCAAACCGACTTCAATTGTGGCGAGAATCCTAGTGCTCGTCACCTGAAAACCACCGAAGACCTGTTTGACAATCGTTCGAGTCCGAGAACTGAGTCGATGATTGCTGCTGCAGTTCAGTGGCCGGAGCGGATCATGCGGAAGATTGATAACGTATTCCCGCCAGTCGCGGGGAAAGATCGACCTTAATGGGAATGATTGCCCTGTATGCCGATGACGGCTACGACCAGAAACAGGAGGAGTGGATGTCCGTTGGTCAGATTAGAGTTGTTGTGCTGTACCTGCAAACTCACCCTGAACACGAAACCTACACCGCTACTGGCCCGCGAATTCCAAACCTGCACTAAGAACCTATCTCATAAATCCACTCCAGGCGGTTCGCACGCCGTCGCAAATAACTTCCGGTTTGCCCGTCACTCGCCCGGAATCCGTGACAAGCCCGGTTTAGCACGTGGAATAATTACTTCGACAGACCGCGTTGTGGCCCGGTCGTGCGCGAACTCGCAAACTCCAACGGGTTCCGGGATACGAGACAATAGTAGTGGGAAGATGAAAGTTATCGAAACACTTCAGCGGACCCGAGCAACGATCGCGGTCACGTCATCGGACTGCTTTCCAGCGCTGAACTGATTTACCTCTTCCAGCAATTTTGTCAGCAAAGCTGAAATCTCCATATTTCTGTTTGCTTCCAGGACTTGTATAAGCCGCGCCTCCCCAAATTCTTCTTCGCGGTCGTTGTAGGCTTCCGTTACACCGTCACTGTACAGGACCAGGAGATCTCCTGGCTGAAATTGCACTTCGTTCGTCGAACATTGCCATTGTTCAAACAGGCCCAACACCGTCGCCGTAGCCGACAACCTTTCAACCCTTCCATCCTGGCGAATGACCAGAGGGGGATTGTGGCCGCAATTCACGTAACGCAGCCTGCGGGCGGCGGCGTCGTAGGAGCCGGCAAATAAAGTCGTGTAACGATTTGGCTCCGTGTTCTCATAGAAGAGGCGGTTGACGGACTCTAATATTTGGGGAAGGTTTTCCGATGCCACCGAGTATTGGCTGCGGATACTCGCCTGCAAATTGGCCATCAGCAGAGCGGCTGACATTCCCTTGCCAGCCACGTCGGCAAGCACGAAGCCGACCCGTCCCGCACCCAATTCCACGAAGTCGTAATAGTCTCCACCTACGGCGCGCGTCTGATTACAGCCACCCGCGTATTCCAACGTCTTCAAGTTCGGAAGCCTTTGAGGAAACAGCTTCCGCTGCACTTGCCGGGCGATTTCCATTTCCTGCGAAGCGGCTCTTTCCGCCTGCAGGCGTTCGGCGATGTTTTCCGCCAAATTTAGATTTTCGAGCGTCACACCTGCCTGGCTTGCAACCGATCGCAGAAGCATTTTGTCTTCGCTTGAATAAGTCTCATCGGAGAGCCTGGGGCCGAGGACAAACAATCCCAGCAGATCGCCGGAGCGGCTTGGGAAAGGAACGATGCACTCCGGCAGAAGCGGAGCGAACAGGGAAAATACCCCATAGGCAGTCGGACTCAGCGATGCATCCCAGGGCTCGCCGTCAGCACGTAGGTGCTCCAGTCCAGGGGAGTCTTTGCGGATCCTCTTTAACGCGAGCGGCAGTATGGCGTCGTCGCTTTCCAGGTAATCAGGTCCGGCCTCCACATACACAGCAGACCAATTGGGGTGAAGCGCTTCGCCGACGCTCGGACCCATTTCCAGAGCCAATTCCTGGCGTGCTTTGACGGTGCGCGCCTTCTGGGCTAAGTCCTGGAGAATTCTGCGTGCGTCGTACGCGCCGCGATTCGTCCCGTAACCTGCTTCAGGCCTGGGGTCGAGACCCAGGCGAGCATCACCCCGAAACCCACGCCGACAGCCATTGCAGCTGTCGAACCCAACTCAAAGAATCTCGAAAAGGAAAGCGTGAACAGCACGGTCATCGAGACCGCCAGGAGCAGCACGAAGACGATCAGTCCCCGGCTGACCAGAACATACCGGGCACTGCGACGAAGCAAGACTGGAATCTCAAGTACACGATGCTTCACAACCGCGTACGCAAACGACGTTGGGAAAATAAAAAGCACGATGATGTCGAAGAAGTCCAACCAAAACGGAACATGAAATTGCAGGAAATCCGCGGTGCCGCGCGCGATCGCCGCCGGTGTGACGCCAACCACAGTCCCCCAAAAAATCACCCGGATCTTTCGCCGTACCTCTCTGGTAGGTAGAACGAACGCGTTCCATGTTAGTGAGAGCAGACCTAAAACAAGGCAGCCATAGATAAAAGCCAAGACGGCACGGTCGGCGACCCGCTGTCCCACGAAGCTGACTAGCGCCGGCCAGGGCTCGGGTCCTCCTTTATCCAATCCAAAAATGCCGAAAGAAACACCGGTGCCGAGCAGCACCCACTTCAGCCACGGAAGATGACGGTCGAGGGTAGATCGTGCCGGAAATACCGCAAAAAAATAGTAGAACAAATGGAGTAAGGGCACCCACGAACAAAGCTCGGTAGCCCAACATGAACGGCAGAACGATTCCGCGCAACGCCATGAACGAGCTGGGAAGGTCCGAGACGGCGATAAACCCGGCAAAGAGAAGCGCTAAAAGCCATGCGCTGGGGTCCTCCAACCGCATAAACAACACAGACAAACCGACTATCAGGAAGACGACCGGGTAACTTCCCATGATCTGGAGGGCCAGGCTTCGGGCCAGCGGCAGGCTTGGGCTAGCAAGGGCTCGGAACTTCGCTATTAGTACAAGGGGTTGTTGCACCCCCGGCCTTTGAATCGTCAGGGTAACCACATCGCCCGGTCGCCCTTTGGACCATGCTGAACTCAACCCAGTCGCGTAAGCGTCGAGTTTCTTCCCATTCACTCCGATAATACGGTCGTTAGTTCGCAGACCCGCTTCGTCAGCCGGACTGCCTTTCTCAACCTTGGTGATCTCGCTTACCTCGGTCGACGAAAAAAGCGTTGTATCCATCCCTAGTTCTACGTGCGGATGCAGCCGGACGTAATACATCCATACGCAGCTATAGACCACGGTCGCAGCCGCGAAAATGAGCGCCGCCGTCAGCAGCAACGTGTGGAGCGCTGACTTTGGCCCTTGCGGAGCGACGGGAAACCGTTGCAATTTTGGCGATAGATGCGCCTGCGGTGGTTGATCGTTGATCTCCACGGCTGGGGTCGAAGCGGCTGGCAACATATGCGGAGGATTATAGCGCCGGCCCTCGCTTGTCAGCCGTGCGCAAGAGCAGTCATAATCCTCGTCATCACGCCCGAGCGGCACTACTGGCAGGATCAGCCTGCGTATGTCGAAATCTGGCTGGAGAAAGATTCTGTCTCGGGCTCTCTTGAGCCGGTGACGAGTGAACTTGGAATTACGATGCGCGCGGCCCGGGGATTCAACAGTCTGACTCGCGTTCACGAGGTCGCTGAACACCTGTGTGCGATTCAGAAACCAAAGTTCATCTACTACCTTGGCGACCATGATCCAAGCGGCGAGGATATGGATAGATCCCCGCAGAAGTTGATTGGTGATAACGCCTACGACTCCGACCGCCTCGGCGCAGACCTCAGGTTCTACGGCATTGAAGTCATTGCTCCACATCGTCGGAACCGAAAGAATTCGACGCAGGATAGACGTCGGCTGAAGCGATATCGACGAAGGTGGAAAATCGAGAGGCTGTTTGCCTGGTTGCAGAACTTCCGGCGTCTGGTCGTTACTGTCTGTGAAGTTCGCACGGAAGTTCATACGGAAGTTCACACGAAGGTCCGTAAGACCGGGACGGCGCGTACATCCCGGCTCTGTCTGTGGCTCTGCTACCGTTATTGCTGTAGCTCCTGAAGAAACGCCTTCAAGAACACCCTCCCCTCGAACGTAAACCCCTCGCTTTCTGCGGCTCGGACAAACTCCGCCGTTTCGTCTTTGCTCCTGAATACGATTCGTGCGCCTACTTTCGGTTGACCTGTGCCTCTTCGCGTCGATCGCTCACTCAGAAACTTTATTGCCATCCCGTCGGGATCAATCTTGAAGTCTGCCATATCTGACTCCCGGATATTTTCTTAGTATTTGATGTTCCCAACCGATTCTGAGTTCCGGTCGGAAATCCGACAAAAGAGGCCGGGGATGGTCGATTCGACAGCCACTATCCCCGGGTGTTCGCGCAGTGGCACACGGTCATCGACTGCGTAACCGTGGCCTGGGTCGCGCGGTCGATGTTCTTTCACAGGTTGAATAGACCTGTAAATCGGTTATCGACTTTGCCTTTGAAGTTTTCTCGCTTCCGCGATGGTTGCCGCTAACTCTTGATCTGACATGCCTTCGGCCATTTCCATCACTTCCGCTCGCGTGGGTTCCGGTTCGCGGGTCGCGGAGCCGGTCTTATATCGATCCCAAAGCGAATCGAGCAATGCAAATGTCAGCAGTCTGCCGTTGCTATTACTATTCACGAAGTCCAGGAAGTCATCCCCAATTTCTGGATTAGACCACACGAAAGTTCGAATCCCGGCCTCTTCCGCGATCTCACTGATTTTCTCGTCAGCCGCGAAGTGGTGTATAGGCAAATCATTCCCGGTGATCTCCGCTTGTCGGCCCAGGCTCAAGAATTTCTCCGCTAACTGTGCGGGCAATCTGGCCTGGAGGTAAAAGGCAAAAGCGAGAATTCGGTTTCCGACCGACATTCTTTCGGCCATGCGTAACTGATCGGGGGTTAAGGTGTTAAACACCGGACCTAACTTCGATTTCGAGTAATTCTCGGCTTGCGTGATTGCCTCTTCTTTCGATAGCGATCGGCTCAAGCGGAATTTGAAAGCAGTTCCCTCTTCTGTCTTCGCGCTTATGCGCCACCCCGTATTCTCCAAGCGACCTAGCAAATATAGATCGGTGCCGTTGAGCTTGGTTTCGAAATAAAGATCTTCCGCGCTTAACGCTTCGCGCACTTCCGAGTCGTTCACAATATCGATTGTGTTCAGCCAACCCTTCAGGTTGTTGGTCGGCAGCGGCGGTTTCTCCCCTGGTTCCAAAGTCTGCATATACCCACGCTCGTCACAATACTCTCCGCCAGATTTCGGCGCTGGCGGTTTTCCTTCGATCGCGTTACCAAAGTTGTCGATGTAGTAGTCATCGTTGGCGATATCGCTGCTTTGAAGTTGTGCTTCGAGCTTCGCGCCGTGTTGGCGCTTCGCTTCGGTGGTAGTTTTGGCCCATAGGTCTTGGATTTCTTTGTTACTAAGATTGTCTAAGTTTAGTTCGTTCATTGCGACTCCGTGAAGTTAAGACTCTGCCCCTTGATATAGTGCGGGCCACACTGGATTAGTTCTGACTTACTATTTCTGTCGTTTTTGACAGATTGGCAATAACTCTATGTCCAAACGATTGTGGCGTCGTACCCTGAAGTAGAGTAGAAAGGATGAAATCAAGCTGAGAGCCAAATAGGAGGAAATGATGGATCAGAAGCGAGAAGCAGACCATGATGCAGAGTTTGACGTGCAGAATTATGAAGACTTCACGGCGGAAGAGATTCCCAACCTCGTAGCCGAAGCTGTTACCGCAAAACAGGAAGCGCATGACGAAAATTTCAAGGCGTATCTCTCCGATTACGAAGACGCTCTCACCGCTGAATTAGAACAGAAACTAAAACAGAAACTAATCGATCAAGACGAAATCGATCAAGACGACAAGTGAAGCAGGAGGAACACAAGATCTCCCGTCAGCGACACATATTACCGAACTTGTCCACAAACGTTGGAACGTCCGGTTCGGGCTCGCCTTGGCACGAAAAAGCGTCTGCGGTCAGTAACGTGTCATCCCCCAGGAATGGGTCAAACTCGGCTTTTTGCTGCAAGAATTTTTCACGGTTGGTCTGCGCTGCCGCTTCGCGGGGCTTCATCGCGTACTGTTTCTTCAAGTCCGGCAGTAAATCCTTTGCCATTTTGTGCGAGCGCGATAAGAGTTCAGTTGGCGACTCGTTCGGGATACCAGCTCGGTTGATGGCGGCAAGAAAGGCCAGCGCGATTGATGTTTGTTGTTTCCAGATAGCGCGGAGCGCCTCGATCCACCATTCGATGGTCATCAACGGAAGGGTCGCCGTCTGTGTTGCAGGACGCCAACACAGTTATAAGGCGGAGAAATTCGGGCTGCACGGTGTCGCTCATTGCTTTGTCCCAACCTTTCGTTTTGCTACTTTCCGCTTTACTTTGTTGATCGCGGATTCTAAGTCGGATCGTAGCCCCGGTTCCGTTGCGTAACGGAGGTAAGTCGTCAACACCTTCAAAACCTTCTGAGGCTCATTGACGGTAATTATTGAAAGAAGTCCCGCGCGAAAGTAGTCGTCGGCGTTGTCCGGGTTGTCGGGGTAGTCCAGACATCCGAACACGAAGTCATGCGAAAGCCGGTCCTCAGCTGGACTACGGTCGGCGGCGTCGAAACCATCGTAGATGTCGTGCATAGTTCCTCCTTGTGGTGCGTAGAACAAAAGGTCGGTGTTGCAGGGCCGCCGCCGATCGGCGGGCCGTCGCGAGGGGTTGGACGTATGGCCTTCGACCAAAAAGCGAAAAGTAGTACGCGGCCTTGTCAGGACGGGAAAAGAGGCCAGTCGCTTTACGTTAGTGACTTTGCCTTTGCCTTAGTCTTTTTGCCTTCGGCCCCGATCGTTGTGGCTGGATTCCTGGGCTGGATTTCATTGCAGATTGCGGATTCATTGCGGGTCTTGCGCATCATCCTCGGATCGGATTGCAAACGGATTGAAAGTGGAACTTTTTTTCAGCCGCTACTGAATCGAAACGGGTTATAAAAGTTGTTGACAATAGTGTCACGTTAGAATGATAGTGACACTTATGAAAGCCTACCTATATCTCCGAACGAGCGGTGATGACGGCAAAGACAAAGCGGGGTTGCCCGTTCAGCGTGCCGATTGCAGAGCGTTCGCTGGCCGCGCTGGCTATGAGATCGTGAATGAATACGCGGACGACGGAGTTACCGGAAAGCTA
>Ga0209526_10002935_pt1 | contig 11565 bp, 12 predicted proteins | sample JacPinW_OM2H0_M1_FD_188566 | JGI IMG/M metagenome (GOLD analysis project Ga0209526, IMG submission 188566) | Forest soil microbial communities from Algoma, Ontario, Canada - Jack Pine, Ontario site 1_JW_OM2H0_M1 (SPAdes) (version 2) | ecosystem: Environmental > Terrestrial > Soil > Boreal...
CGACGAAGAGGAGCGGGAATTCCGTGCCATGCGGCGCGACATACCTGGCGTCAAGGGCGCCAGCGCGGCCGGCATCGTCAGCATTTCGGTCGGCAAGGCGCCGTTGAAGAACGAGTTTTTCCGGACTCACCGCGATCCTCACTTCCGGCCGCTGGTGCCGATGGTGGACGTCGAGGTCGGAATGGAAAAGCATTTCTTCGCCGTTACCAGCGAGATGATCGCACCGTTGACGGGAATCGGCATCAGTGTTTCCGATCGCGTGTTGTACTTCACCGTCACCGCGCGGGGCGCGCTTCGCTTCATTCCGGTGCGGCAAGCCACGGGCGACAGTGAGCAGAACGAATACGACAGGACGAAAGAGATCGCCCTGATCAACGCCATGGATGAATGGGTCCGGCTTTTTACCGACCAGGAGAACAAAGATTCCAAAGTGTTTCCGGCGCCGGCCGGCCGCTTCGGCGAGCCGCAATGGCCGGACCTGAAACCGGCGAAGGTGTTTCGGCTCGCCTTCAGAGACAAAGGCCGGCTAATCGATAATGTCCACCACCCGTTGTTTGCGAAGTGGGCCGCTCGCGATGCTGATAAGTGAGCTGCCATCATACGAAGAGATCTGGCTGCACGATTTCGAATTCATCGCGCGGCCGGGAGAACAACAAGACGTCGTCTGCCTAGCTGCGCACGAATTGCGCAGCGGGCGGACGCTCCGTCTGTGGCGTGACCAGCTAGGCGAGCAGCCACCATACCGCACCGATCGTGGCGTGCTGTTCGTCAGCTTCGTCGCCAACGCGGAAGTAGCCAGCCACCTGGCGCTAGGCTGGCCGATGCCGGCAAACGTGTTGGATCTGAGCCCGGTATTCCGCAACCTGACCAACGGCCTCTCGACGCCGGACGGCAAGGGCCTGATCGGCATGCGCCGCTACTTCGGACTCGACGCCATCGACACCAAGCGCAAGGACGCCATGCGCGATCGCATCATGCGCGGCTGGCCGTTCACGCCGGAAGAGAAAGAGAAAATTCAGGATTATTGCGTCGACGACGTGATGCTGATGGTGAAGCCGCTGGAGTTGCTCCTGGCCGACATGGGCGAGATCGACCTCAAGACCGCGCTGTATTGGGGCGAGTTCGCCGCGGTGTCCGCGCTGATGTTCTACCACGGCGTTCCGATCGACCCCGAGATCTATCCGCGGCTCTCCAATAAGAACACCTGGCGCGCGGTGCGGGACGAGATGGTCCCGGTGATCGATGCGCAATATGGCGTGTTCGTGCAGAACGCGGCTAATGATTGGGTTTTCTCCAGTGAAAGGTTCGCGGCTCTTCTCAGGCGCATGGGTATATACGAGTTATGGCCGCGGCTGGAATCCGGCGCGCTCAATATGCGGCGCAAGACGTTCGAGAACATGTCGCGGGTTTTCCCGCAACTAGAACCGCTGCGCCAGTTGCGCCATGCCAGAGACAAAATGCGCAAGATCAAGCTCGCGGTCGGCGCCGATTCACGCAACAGAACCACGTTGTGGCCGTTCAAGTCGAAGACCGGCCGCACACAGCCCAAAGCCTCGGAGTGGATCTTCAGTCCGGCCGTTTGGCTGAGATCGTTGATCAAGCCGGCGCCAGGGATGGCGGTAGCCTATGTCGATTATTCGAGCATGGAATTTCTGCTCGCTGCGTCGCTGAGCGACGGGCACTGCGGGCCGGTCAACAACATGCTCGGCATGTACAGGTCCGGCGATCCTTACCTGTCGTTCGCCAAGAGCGTCGGCGCGGTGCCGCAATGGGCGGACAAGGAGTCGCACGAAGAGGTGCGTGAAAAGTACAAGGTCATGCTGCTGTCGACGCAGTACGGCCTGACGGCGCCGTCGCTGGCTATTCGTCTCGGCATCTCGGTTTTCGAGGCCCACGAGATGCTGAGCCAGCATCGCTCGCAATTTTCACAATACTGGAAGTGGAGCGACGATTATATCCACCACGCGATGCAGACCGGTGTTGTGCAAACCGCGTTAGGCTGGACTTATCATGTCGGAATCGTAGGCGCGATCAACGATCGCAGTTTGCGAAATTGGCCGGTTCAATCAGCCGGCGCCGACGTGCTGAGAATCAGCTGCATCCTGGCGGTGCGACATGGCATCAAGCTACTAGCGCCGGTTCACGACGCGGTGTTGATCGAGGCGCCGACCGATCGGATCGAGGCCGACGTGGCGCTGATGCAGGAGATCATGCGGCGCGCGTCGCGCATCGTACTCAACGCGACGGCTGACGGGACGCACGAGCTGCGCACCGACTACAAGATCGTCAAACATCCGGCGCGCTACATCGACAAGCGCGGCATCGAGATCTGGGAGCACGTGATGGAAATCATCAAGGCGCAAGCGAGCGCGACAACCGAGGAGACCGAAGCATGCGCAGTGACGACGAAGAAGAGAGAGAGTTTCTAGCCCTGCAGCAAGGCGCCGGAAATTTGCTGGCCAACTCACCACCGTCGCGGCGTCGGCGTCGCGGACAGGGTACTGCTGGCAAAGTGAACCCGAAAAGGGAAACATTCGTGAAGGTGCCGTTGTGGTGGATTGAGCGGGCCGCACATGCGACAAGGGCGCCGCAAGCCTTCGTTTGTGTGTGGCTACTGCACCTAGCGTGGAAAACGAAGAGCACGACCTTTCCGGTGCCGAATGGGTTGCTGGAGGCTCGCGGTATCGATCGACGCGCGAAGTACCGCGCTCTAGCGGCCCTGGAGGCGGCTGGCATGATCACCGTCGACCAGCGCGACCGCAAGACGCCGATTGTGTCCCTGGTGACCTTGTAGATTTTGGGCAGGCTCGTGACATGTACCAAGTGTGTCCATACCCCCATGGGCACACATGGTACATGTGCTAGGGCACACTTGGTACATACGGGTCCCTTCTTCTCTTGTCTCTCTTGTTTACTTACTTGTCTCTAAGAGAGAATCTATATGGTAGGAGAGAAGGAGGAAGGAGTAATTGGAGGACAACAATGACAGCTGAACAGCTGGAGGATGGTGACGATATAGCTTTCATTAGATCACTCACTCGTTGTGAAGAGGATCGACGACGTCTTTACCCACATGTTGTCTGGAGAGGTGGATTTCGTTGGTTTAGATCGGCGAACGTTATCCCTCTAGAGAAGTACAGGCCGTTTCGATGGCGGAAAGACGAGCGTTGATCTAGTAGCCACGCACCACGTCCTGCTCTATATGTGCCGGGCATCACGTTGGAGGGAACCCGCGGCCCGCGCCGCCGGCCACCAGGCAGATGGACCAGCTTCGCCAGATCCTAGATGCCGTCGACCTCGATCTCGACCTGATCGTCTTGGTCGGCGCGCGCTGTGCAGCGCAGGTTGCCCGAGCCGGCGCCGCCGTTGTGCCTTTCACGCAAGGCGCCGAGCACCGCGTGATAAAAGGCCGGCCGAGTCTTGGCGCGCATCGGCGGCCGGGATCTCCTCGATCGTGTCATCGACAAGATCGTCGACGGCAATGGTGGCGACCAACAGCGCCGGCGCGTCTTGTGGCGCGTCTGGAGCTTGTCTGATCAACCAAACCAAGTGAAGCGCCGTGTCTCATAAAACGAGGGAGGAATCGAAATGTCGAAGCAAATGAAGCCGGTGTTTAGCGACGACGTCATTGCCCTCGCCCGTGATGAGCTGAAGCACGCCCAACGCGGCGACAAGTTTCTGTGTGCGATCATGCGGTCACATGGCAAGGACTATGTCCTGGCGCGGGCCGGGTGTGACTCAAGCAAGCGCGGAAGTTTGTTTGCGATCGACGAGTCGGGCAAGATCTATCCAACCTTGTTGCTCGACGGGTTGTACTCGGTCCGGGACGAGCCCGACGTGTACCACTGCGAAGATTGAGAATATGATTTTGGATCGCGCCCATCACGGGTGCGAATTGGTAAAGGAGAAGATCATGAAACCGAAGAAGACGACCAAGACCAGGAAGCCAGCGAGGAAGGCCAAGCGTCGCTCAACCAGCGCTAAGTCTAACCAGACGGTCCTAATGAAGAGGAAAGCGTGAAGGCGACAGAAGCATTATATACAACCTCAGCGGGTCCTTGTTGTGGGGAAGTCCCCGACGGTCTCGCGCAAGTTCGACGGGCTGCCGACTACAGCATTGAAACCATAAGAGGAAATTAAAAATGAAACTCGGTTTGGTTGATGCCGTTACGATCGCCAAAATATGCGGTGTGGGCCGGCAGAGGATCTGCAATCTCGCTTCGGATGGCGTGCTATTGCGTGCCGATCGTGGCCGCTTCGATATTCCCTCGACGGTGCAGGCTTTTTTCAAGCATAAATTTGAGAAGGCGATGGCCAGCGATGACAGCACAAAAAGCCTCACCAGCGAGCGTTCACGGCTGGTGAAGTTGAAGGCTGACAAGGCTGAGAGGGAAACCAAAGTCGAAGCCGGCGAGCTGGTGCCTGCGGCAGATGTCGAGGCCGCCTGGCTGGCAGTCGTCGACACAGCCCGCACGCGAATGCGCCTGATACCAAAAAAGATCGCGCCGCGCGCCGCGACTGGAACGGCGATCGAGGCCGAACGCTTGATGCAAAAGGAAATTGATGCCGCTCTCTCCGAGCTTGCCACGACGCCAGTCATCTGATCGGTTCGATCAATATCCACTGGCCCTGCGTCGCGTAATAGCGCGGACGTTCGCCGCCCTGGCACCTCCAAAAGAACTTACCGTCTCACAGTGGGCCGATCGCGAGCGTCGCTTGTCGTCGGAAGCTTCTGCTGAGCCCGGACAGTGGGACACCTCGCGCGCGGAATATCTGCGTGGCCTCATGGATTCGATGAATGATCCGGCAGTTACTCGCGTCGTCTGTATCAAAGGCTCGCAAGTCGGCTACACCGAATGCGTCAACAATATTCTAGGGTATTTGATCGCTGAAGATCCCGGTCCCGTCCTGGTGATTCAGCCGAGCTTAGAAATGGCAGAAGCGTGGTCAAAGGATCGCCTCGCGCCGATGCTGCGCGATACGCCTGCACTTAACGGCAAGGTGCATTCGCCATTGACGCGCGATTCCGGCGATACGATGCGGCAGAAAACTTTCCCTGGTGGCCGGCTCGCAATCGTCGGCGCCAATTCTCCCGCGGGCCTCGCGTCGCGTCCGGTGCGTATCGTTGTTGCTGACGAGCTTGATAGATTTCCGGTAAGCGCTGGTTCCGAGGGTGATCCACTGGCGTTGGCAGCCAAACGTCAGCTCACTTTCTGGAATCGCAAGACGCTGCTCGGCTCGACGCCAACACTGAAAGAGACATCGGCGATCTGGCGCGAATGGCAGGCGAGCGACCAGCGAAAGTTTTTCGTGCCGTGTCCCGCCTGCGATCATGAGCAGGTGCTGGTGTGGTCCGGTGTTAAGTGGGACAAGAGCGACGATGGAAAACATTTGCCTTCGACCGCGTACTACACTTGCGAAAGCTGCGGCGTGCTTTGGGATGACGCCGATCGCCATGATGCCGTTACCAGGGGCCGATGGGTTGCAACGAATCCCGACGTCGTCGGTATCGCTGGCTTTCACATTCCCGGTTTCTTGAGCCCTTGGCTGGCGCTTAGCGACATCGTCAGTGAATTTCTCGCCGCGCGACACAATGAGCAGCTGAAGCAAGTCTGGGAAAACACCGTGCTCGGAGAACCAACCGAGCCGCAACAAGAATCTGTCGAGGGCTCATCGCTCTTGCGTCGCGGCGAAAATTACGGCCCGCAATCGATCCCGGATCAGGTCCAGCTGTTGACTGCCGGCTGCGACATTCAAGGCGATAGGATCGAGGTGCAGGTCATCGGTTGGGGTGCGCATGAAGAGAGCTGGGCTGTCCGTTACGAGCAATTGCCTGGCGATCCGACGCAGGATTACGTCTGGTCTCTGCTCGACCATGTGCTCGGTGATTTATACCACAGCGAAAGCGGTCGCGAACTTCGCGTGCGCCGAACTTGTATTGATACTGGTGGCCACCACCAACACAGGGTTCTAACCTATTGCCAGCAACATCGGCGCGGCGGTGTGCTGCCGATCAAGGGCATGCCTGGACCAAAGCCGATCTGGCCGGTTCGATTCTCGCGGACCAAGACCAAGGCGCACGTTTGGATGATTGGTGTCGATTCGGCGAAGGATCTGCTCTATTCCAGGCTGCGGGTGTCCGATCCAGGTCCGTCCTACATCCATTTCCCGTTTGGGCCGCCGTTCGACCAGGAATATTTTTCACAGCTGACTGCGGAAGTGGTGCGAACAAGGTACGCGCACGGCCGTCCGTTTCGTATCTGGTTGCTGCCATCGGGCAGGCGGAACGAAGCGCTGGACACGTTCGTCTATGCGCTGGCCGCACGAGCATCCACTGGCGTTGCGGTGATTCACCCGCGGCCACAACAACAGTCGTTCACGCTACCGCAGGAAATGGAAGAGGATGAAGCGGCGCCACCACCATCACCATCGCCGCCTCGATCGCCGCAACCGGCGCCGGAAACCGGCTACCAGAGACCACCACGATCGCCATATGAGAATTGGGGCGCGCCGCGCGACGACAGCAGGTGGAATCGAAGATGGTAAACCCAAATGACGATGGACAAGCGCCTGGTGAATGGTATCGGCCGGAAAAAATTTTCCACTCCTCCTCTCCAGGCGGCAAACGACGACATCCCCCAACGCAGCGGGATTGGTTTTCGTCTCTTGTAAGTTGGTGGGAGGGGCGGAGGGGTGAAAAGGAGGGGCGCGACGATGCTTGATCCGATCGAGCGAATTGATCATCGGCGCCATGCCGCGCCGGATCACCAAGGCGATCGAATGGCAGAGTACCTATGCCAGCACGCCGCACCAAAGCTGAATTAGAAATCGAAGTTGCCCGCCTCTCCACCGAGGCCGAGGTGTTGCGCAAGTTCGTCTTCGATCTCGATCTCGGTCAGGAAAACGCAAACCTGGAGGCGCGGCGCGCGGCGCTGCAGGAATTCCTGCGGGACACCCGCCACTACCCGAACCGCTTATCCCTCTTAAGCGCATTAACGCCGGCCGGTACGGTCCGGTCACAGTATGGCGCTGGGCCAGGCGCGGGTTAATCGAGGCAGAACTGAAACGTTGGTTTTACGAGGAGGCCAACCTTGCCGTACGAATGGCCGGAACGAACAGACGGTGAACTCGCGCAAATCGCTCGGGACGGGATGCAAGGACAGGGCGCTTCGGTTGAAGCGATGCGTCGTCTCCGTGTCGCAATGAAGAGCGATACTTATTCGCGCCGAATGCTTTGGCTGACCATTGTCCTGACCGTGCTGACCGTCGTTCAAGTGGTGGCCGCCATCAAGGCATGGATTTATTTAGTGAGCAGCTTCGTCGCCTGCGTTGCTCACGGCGCTTTAGCCACGCGATGATCTCGTCGTCAACGCAATGCACCGTGGCGGCAAGGTGCGCGTCAAGGCTAAGGAGCCGGTTTCTGCCGCAGCCGTTTTTTTTCTGCCCTCGTAGTATGTGTGGTATGCGGCGATCCAATCGGTCGCAAAAGCTTCCTGCGCGATGGCTATGTCGATCTGTCCATCACAGACCAAGTTACACATTAGCCGCTCTAACCTATCTTTCGCTTCGGCATTCCATGTCCCTTCTATGCTCCGTCGTGGATGTGGCCAGAGATTGGATGGGTCGTCCGAGCCACCCAGGCAAAGCGGAATAAGGTGATCGATCTCGTAATCGGGGTGCGTACCTGGAGGCAAGTCGTATCGCTTTAAAACTTCGTCTCGCCGCGCAGCGTTCATCCGACCCCGGCTCTCTCTGGCGTGCCCACATGCAGCATCGCGGTCCCCCGTCCTTACTGACCCGCCCGTCAAGTTCTTGTCTGGCAGAGCCTCAAAAGCGCTAACGGGCGCGATAGCGAGAAGGCCAATCAGTGTTGCGATGGCCGCTAGGGAGAGGTGCCTTGACGGTTTGGGTCCGGATTGGTTCCGCTCCATTTTATAGTGCCTAGCCTTTGCCCGTGCCTTAGCGCGGGGCGATTTTCTGCCGATACTGCTCAATCATCGTCGGTGTCACGTCGGTTGGATAGCATAGCGGTTCGGCGCCACCCGGCCGGGAGTAAGCACTCCTACCACCACAAGAACTGCCATTGCGCGCCGTATCATCTGGACACGCGCACGGCCTGCCGGTGGCGTGGTATTGAACTCGGCTGGCTTGAACGATGATTGCCGCGATGGCCGCGGCGCTCAGCGCAGTCTCGACCTTGCGCTTGTCGTCCGGGCGCGCGGGCTTGTCCGATAAGTCTGGCTTCGCGGAGGGCGTCGGGCTGCTTGAGTTTGGAGCCTGAGCCATTACCATAGGCGGCGAGGTCATGACGGCAACTGGCGCGCTGCTTGACGGCACGTTCTGGCGGCCTACCGAATAGGCTACCATTGCAGTGATCCCCAAAAGGATGAGTGCCGTTCCGTTTCGCATCAATCATCTCGCCAAGGCGTCGTTAGTCATACCAATCCTTCCGATCACGCGGCAGCGTCTTGGCCACGTCAAACAATTTCCCGCGCGCATAACCCATCGAGACCGCAACCCGTAGTTTTTCCAGATCGGTTGCGCGAAACTGGTTCGCGATGATCAAAGCCTTGACGGCCTCGCGAGCATCTACGTCGACGACCGGACCTCTGCCTCCGGACAACGCTTAATCACCCGGACTTCGTCCAGTCTTCGGCGGTCTACAATGTACTCGGCCTCGCCGGCGTGGAACTCTTTGTTGTGATCCTGAGGGACACAGATGATGGCATCCCTCGGCGCGAAGGTCTCGAGCAGAGCGGTGCCACCGCTGCAGCGCTCAGCGTTGTTCTTCGCAAAGGATTCGGCGACTATGCGGTCACTCGTCCAGGCAAAACCGTAAGTCCTATGGCGACGATTGAAGGCACTTTCACCCCGGAACAGCCGAACGGCGTCCCGCTTGTATGGCGGTAGTAAATTGCGGAGGACGTCAAGCAATAACAGGTCGTCGTTTACCTCGCTGCGCCAGTGATCGCCAGAGCGAATCCAGATGGATAGCACCAAAGCGCGCGATTCATTTGAAACTTTAGGAAGCTTCGCCAGCGATCTTAGAAAACGCGGCGTCCATTCCATGTAATCCATCGCTTCCAAAAGGCGCGACCCGTCAGCCTTTCGTAACGCATCCAAGAATGAACGCTCTTGCTCATGGCGCCGCTTGTGTTGCTCGGGCCAAAGCTTTCGCGCTTGCCTTTCGCTGATCACGTTAGCCCTCGGAAGTGCTGCTGTTCGGGATCATCCTAACTATTGCAAGTAATGCGTCAGCCTGCTCCGTACGGCATATTCCAGAAATATTTTCGGTTGCCGGTCTCGCGCTCGGCATACTCGTCTATCGCCGACATGATCGCCTGGACCAGTACGTGGCTGCCGGGCACCCGACTATTTCAAAGGTTCCGCCGCTACAATGGTTCCAATCTGACTGACGCCGAAAGATTTCGGCTGGCCTGTCGAATTGGAACATGCGCGGACCGCGATTGCGGATTTTGCTGAATTCCGATTCGGGGTACGGTTATGGATGGCCTCGGCACCGGACGCTCTTCACCAAAACCGCCTCTCCCGCGAGACATCGCCTTATCTGCTGCAGCATCAGCACAATCCGGTCCACTGGTGGCCGTGGGGACCCGACGCGCTTGCGGAGGCGAAGCGAACCAACAAACCGATTCTGCTCTCGGTCGGCTATGCCGCGTGCCATTGGTGCCACGTCATGGCGCATGAGAGCTTTGAGGATGAAGCCACCGCTGCGGCGATGAACGAGTTGTTCGTCTCAATCAAGGTCGATCGCGAGGAACGACCCGACATCGACCAGATCTACATGAACGCATTGCATCTGTTAGGCGAGCAGGGCGGCTGGCCACTGACGATGTTTCTCGCGCCCGATGGCTCGCCGTTCTGGGGCGGCACATATTTTCCGAAGACATCGCAATACGGCCGCGTCGCATTTACCGACGTATTGCGCGAAGTCGCGCGCATCTTTCGCGATGAACCTAACAAGATCGCACAGAACCGGAATTCGCTTGTTGCGAAGCTCGCCGAACGAGCGCGTTCGGATAATCCAGCAAATATCGGCATAACAGAGCTCGACAGTGCGGCGACATCCATTGCGCGTGCGACCGATCCGGTCAATGGGGGCTTGCGCGGCGCGCCCAAATTTCCGCAATGCGCGATGCTTGAATTCTTGTGGCGCGCCGGCGCACGCACCAAAGACGATCGGTTTTTTCTCACCCCCGAGCTTGCGCTGACGCGCATGAGCCAAGGCGGCATCTACGATCATCTTGGCGGCGGTTACGCGCGCTATTCGGTCGACGACAAATGGTTGGTGCCGCATTTCGAGAAGATGCTCTACGACAACGCGCAGATCCTCGACATGCTAGCGCTCGATTATGCGCGAATCAAAAATCCGCTGTTTCGCGAACGCGCGGCCGAGACGGTCGGCTGGCTCCGACGAGAGATGACCACGCCCGAGGGCGGATTCGCGTCGTCGCTCGATGCCGATTCGGAAGGCGAGGAAGGCAAGTTCTACGTCTGGTCGCTCAAAGAGATCGAACACGCGCTCGGTCCCGCCGATGCTGCGCCTTATGCTGCTGGCGATTCCGCAGCATTTTTTGCTGCAAAATACAATCTCTCCCGCAATGGGAACTTTGAAAACAGCAATATCCTCAATATCCTCAATCGCCTCAATGGCTTGGCGGACACCTCCGATGAAGCGGGCCGCCTCGCCATGCTGCGGTCGATGCTGCAGCAGGAGCGCACCAAACGGGTGCGGCCCGGGCTCGACGACAAGGTCTTGGCCGACTGGAACGGGCTGATGATTGCAGCCCTTGCCCACAGCGCGGCTGCCTTCGATGCTCCGGATTGGATAGAACTGGCCCGTACCGCCTTCGACTTCGTCGCGCGGTCCATGACCCAAGACGATCGTCTAGGACATTCCTGGCGCGCCGGACGGCTTCTGATACCCGGACTGGCCTCCGACTATGCCGCGATGATCCGGGCGGCCCTCGCAATATTCGAGGCCACCGGCGAGCAGTCTTACCTCGACTGCGCGCTGACCTGGCAGCATTCGCTGGATGCGCATTACGCCGATGCCGACCATGGCGGCTATTATCTCACGGCGAACGACGCGGAAGGATTGATCGTCCGGCCGCATTCGACCGTCGATGATGCGGTTCCGAATCACACAGGTCTGATTGCTCAAAATCTTGTGCGTCTCGCGGTGCTTACTGGCGACGACAATTGTCGCAGCAAGGCCGATGCGCTGTTCACCGCGCTACTGCCGAGCGCCGCTGAAAATGTGTTCGGACATCTGTCGTTGCTCAACGCGCTCGATCTGCATTTGAGCGGTGCGGAAATCGTAGTGGTCGGAGAGGGCGCGCGTACTGACGCACTTCTTGCGACCGCGCGAAAACTTCCCCATGGGACATCTATCGTGTTGCATGCGCCGAGGGCTGATGTGCTTTCAGCCACTCATCCCGCGCGTGCAAAGCTCTATGCCACAACAGATGGCGCGGCGTTTGTCTGTCGCGGACAAAGCTGTTCGTTGCCGGTGACAGAATCGGATGTACTTGTGCAAATGGT
>Ga0209526_10002936_pt1 | contig 11565 bp, 12 predicted proteins | sample JacPinW_OM2H0_M1_FD_188566 | JGI IMG/M metagenome (GOLD analysis project Ga0209526, IMG submission 188566) | Forest soil microbial communities from Algoma, Ontario, Canada - Jack Pine, Ontario site 1_JW_OM2H0_M1 (SPAdes) (version 2) | ecosystem: Environmental > Terrestrial > Soil > Boreal...
AAGCCTGCCAGGGCGACGGCCGGCGCCGCATCGAGATGAATTTTCTGCCCGACGTATACGTCAAGTGCGAAGTTTGCCGCGGCCGGCGCTACAATTCCGAAACGCTGGCGGTCCGTTTCAAGGGCCACTCCATCTCGGATGTTCTGAACCTGCCAGCCAGCGAGGCGCTCAAGCTCCTTGAAAACATCCCTCAGATTCAGCAGAAACTCGCGACCCTCGTCGAAGTCGGCCTCGGCTACGTGCAGCTAGGCCAGTCCGCCACAACGCTCTCCGGCGGCGAAGCCCAGCGCATCAAGCTGGCCCGCGAGCTTTCCAAGCGCCAGACCGGCCGAACCCTCTATATTCTCGACGAGCCCACCACCGGTCTGCATTTCGACGATGTTCGTAAGCTCCTCGACGTTCTCCAGCGCTTGGTCGCGCTCGGCAACACGGTGTTGATCATCGAACACCATCTCGACGTCATCAAACAAGCCGACTGGATCATCGATCTCGGCCCCGAAGGCGGGGAAGGTGGCGGCCGCATCGTGGCCCAAGGCCCGCCCGAACTCGTCGCCCGCACCAAAAAATCCTACACCGGTCAGGCCCTGGCCCGTTTTCTCGGCGTCCACGCCAACGGCAATGGCCAGGCCCCCCATGGCAGATAAGCCGAACTGTGGACGGGTCCGGAAATCCGGAAAGCGCGTGCCATTTTTGCGGTGATGCCTCCCGAAGACTCCGTTTCACAGCCAGGAGGGTGTGTAAACCATTGACTCGGAGATCGTTGGGCCCTGAAAAGTGCGTAAGTTAGGCAGTGGAAGAGGTACCCTGCGGAGTCTTACCTGGAAGTTATGTTACCCAACAAGAATGGCGAAATTACGCGAAACCCGTCCGTTCTTCCGCTTGCACCCGCCGGGGCTTCCCCGTAGAGTGAACTTTCGTCCATGAGCATCTATTCCACCCAGCCCGTCACGCTTGGCGCGCTCCACACCTACCCGCTCGCCTCCCGCAAGAGCAAAGTCAGCGTCCGCGATTTCGCCCAGGCCCCCGCCAACAACCCTTCCCTGTCGAGATTCCTCGACTCCCTTCCGAACGTTCTCGCCGCAGGCGATCTCCGCAGCGTCCTCGCTGCCATCCACCGCGCGCGCCAGCAGCGTAGGGCCATTCTCTGGGGCCTCGGTGGCCACGTCATCAAGGTCGGCCTGGGTCCTGTTCTGATCGATCTCATGCGGCGTGGCTTCGTCTCCGGCATCGCCATGAACGGCGCGGCGCTCATCCACGATTTTGAAATCGCGCTGGCCGGTAACACCTCCGAGGACGTGGAGGCCGGCCTCGGCGCGGGACAATTCGGCATGGCCCAGGAAACCGGCGAGTACATCAACGAAATGGCCAAACTCGCCACCCGTGTCCACATCGGCTACGGCGAAGCCGCCGGGCAATTTCTGAACAGCGGCCTTCTCGACACACCACACGCCGATTCGAGCGTTCTCGTCGCCGCCTACCGCCGCCGCATTCCCGTCACGATCCATCTCGCGATCGGCACGGATATCCCGCACATGCATCGCGCCGCCGATGGCGCCGCTCTGGGCTGGGCGACGCATTATGACTTCCGCCTTTTCTGCTCTCTTGTGAAACAAATGGATTCCGGAGGCATCTATCTCAATTGGGGCTCCGCGGTCCTGCTCCCCGAGGTTTTCTTGAAGGCTGTCTCCGTCGTGCGCAATCTGGGGGTTCCGCTCCGGCCCATCACCACTGCGAACTTCGACTTTATTCAGCACTACCGCGCATTGCAGAATGTCGTGAAGCGACCCACCGCATCCCCGAGAGGCTCTCACCGACCGGAATCGCGAGGTTACGCCATCACCGGTCACCACGAACTCCTCATGCCGCTGGTTGGCGCAGCCTTGGCATGCCATTGGCCGAAGAACTCCGCTCGCAAGCGTCGGCCGAACGGAAAATCATGAGCACGTTCGACGACGACATCCCGTCCCGTCCACCTGAGCCCGATGCGTTTCCGCCTGTGTCGGGAGAGGTCTTGCCGGTCGATTCTGCCGTTGCACCGCTCTCGGGCGATCCGATCACCTACGCAGCCGCAACCACTGTCCACCCCGCTTCCTCTGCCGGGGCTTGGAAACCCTCCGTCCCCGAGGATCTCCGGGTCCCCTGGTCATGGCCGCATTTCATCGTCTTTCTGTTCTTTGGTTTCATAAGCCTGATTCTGGTTCAGACCGCTTTTGCGATTTATTACCTACCCCATAAGCGCCTTACCTCGCAGAGCGAGCTCGAGCAGTTCGTCATGTCCAAGCCGCAATTTGCCATAGGAAGCATGGTCGTTTGGTACGCCCTGCTTTTTCTGTTTCTCTACGTAACGCTTACGGTTCTTCGGGGTTCGCCTTTCTGGCGATCACTCGGATGGAAAATGCCGAACGACACTAGCTCCGGACATCTACGGAGTCCGTGGACCTATTTTTTCTCCGGATGCGCACTTTCTCTGTTGGCTTCTGCAATCACCGCCAAGGTGCAAACTCCCGAGCATCTCCCGATCCAAGACATTTTCAAGTATAAAAACACCGCCTTGCTGTTCATGGCCATGGCCGTGCTCATTGCTCCGCTCGTCGAGGAAACCATCTTTCGCGGCTATCTTTATCCGCTGTTGGCGAAATCCTTCGGTGTCCTTCCCGGTATTGTTGTAACGGGCGTGCTTTTCGGCCTGATGCACGGCTACCAGCTGGGTTGGACGCTGAGTCTTGTTTCGACGCTCATCGTTGTCGGTATCATCTTCACGTTTGTGCGCGCCAGGACCGGTACAGTGTTCGCCAGTTTTCTGCTTCATTTGGGTTATAACTCGACCATCGCTTTCATTGCTATCGTCGGCACGAAAGGCTTCACCCGAATGCCTACGTCGCACTGACCCATTCGTTTTCTGTCCATCCCTTCGCTACAATAAAGAGAGTTTCCGAGGTCACTGCACCCATGTATGTTGCGCAGCCTATTGCGTGGACCGATAGAGGCGTGGTCATGCTCGACCAGCGGCGCCTCCCAGGACAAGAAGTCCATCATACCTACACGGACTACCGGGAAGTGGCCCGCGCCATTCGCGAAATGGTCATTCGCGGCGCGCCCGCCATCGGGGTTGCCGCGGCCATGGGAGCAGCTCTCGGGGTCCTGCATTCCCCGGCAACATCGGTCGAGCACCTCAGCCAGGAATTCGCGGAAATTTGCGACCTCCTCGCCAACACGCGTCCCACCGCCGTCGATCTCTTCTGGGCGCTGGAGCGCATGAAAACGCGCTTCAGCGCGCTGGCGGCGCAAACCACCGATCTCCACAAGATCAAACAAGGAATCATCGCGGAAGCCCAACAAGTCCATCTCGAAAAGAAAGCCATCGATGAAGCCATCGGCCGCTTTGGCGCGGAGCTCATGCCCAATGAAGGCAAGGTGATGACCCAGTGCAACGCCGGCGCCCTCGCCACCGGCGGCATCGGCACCGCATTGGGCGTGATCCGCGTGGCCATCGAGCAGGGCAAAAAATTGCATATCCTGGTGCCCGAAACCCGCCCCTACCTCCAGGGTGCGCGCCTCACCGCCTGGGAGCTCCATCGCGGCGGCATCCCGCTGACCCTCATCACCGATAACATGGTTGGCCACATGCTCAAGACCGGCGACGTGAGGGCCGTCGTCACCGGCGCAGACCGTATCGCCGCCAACGGAGACACCGCGAACAAAATCGGAACCTACCAGATCGCCGTCCTCGCCAAAGAAAACAACGTTCCGTTCTACATCGCTGCGCCCGTTTCCACTTTCGATCTCTCCATTCCGGACGGCGGGCACATCCCTATCGAAGAGCGCTCCGCCGCCGAAGTCACGCATCTGCAGGGCGCCCGCATCGCTCCCGACGTTCACGCCGCCCACCCGGCCTTCGACGTGACTCCCGCGCGATATATTGCGGCCATCTTCACCGAACACGGCGTCGCCCGCGCCCCCTACACGGAATCCCTCCGCGCGCTGGCCTCCGTCAGGCAACCCGTATCTTCCGCATCCTGCAGCAGTATGTAGTCCCTGGTGGCGAGGGTGGCGTCCGGACCGCTCTCGCTAGCGCTAGCTAGTTCCTCCGCCACCACCGCGGTAGCGTCGGCCCGCCGGCCGAGTCCATGCGCACGTCATTCTAAATAGCAAATTGGCTACAAGCAGCGTTTTGCGCCCTGGAACCCGCTTCTTCCCGTGATAGAAGTGTAGGTACAGCGGCAGAGTCGGAACCTGGATTTTCCTGCACGCCGATACCGGGGTTTCCCCTCGGCTATCTTTCTAGGAAACCAAGGTCCCCATGATTTCACGAGAGCAGCTCAGGAACGTTCGGATGTTGGCGTACTGCGTATTCCTCTGCGGCGTGCTGCCTGTCGGAGTTTCTTCTCAAGAACACGAAGCGAAGCCTCTGAAAAAGGTGCTACCCGTATACCCCGACGTGCTGAAAAAAATGGGCATCAGCGGGACCGTCCACCTCAAAGTAGTCGTTGGGGCGGATGGCTCGGTCAAGGACGTCGCAGTGCACGGCGGGAGTGCCATCTTCGTGGAATCGGCCTCGAGGGCCGTCAAACAGTGGCGGTACCCCGCCGGCGGAAAAGGCAGAGTCGCTGAGGTGTCCGTCGAATTTGAATGCTGTAACACCGTTAGAACTTCTCCTTAGATATTGGGCGCGCCACCACCCAGATTGCAGCGGCAGCTCTCGCCCCTGGCGCACGGCATCCAAGCACCCGCGGGTAGCGCTGGCTTGTCCCGAGCGGCCGAAGGCGCGAAAAACCAAGCCGTGAGCGCACCATAAGACGCCTACCTTTCGGTGTGGTCTTGCAAAAATCGCCGGCCTAGACGGGGCGGATTGCTAAGACGGTGCGCTGCCGTCGCCGGAACATGGCGAAGAAGTCTAGGAGCTGCTTCCACGGCATGTACTTCTTGTTCAGCAGATCCATTCCCCGCTGGGCTTCCTCCCCTGTCACGATTTCGGCCCGGGCCTCCACCCATTCGCCGCGCAGCCGGCCGCGCGCATCGCAGGGCGCGATTCGCACGCGAGGATTGTTGCGGATGCGCTTCACCTTGCCGGTATTGCCGATGGTGTAGACGTAGAGTTTCGCCGCGCTGGAGTCGAGGTTCGCGGAAGGATCCGCCGCAAACCATACCGGCGTGCGCACGCCTTCGCCGCTTTTTTTGAAAGTTTCGAGATTCAAATATTTCTGGTTGGCAAACGCCGCAAAGAACATCGAGCGCTCCTACCCGTTCGATGCGCTCCTTCCCGCGCCGGCCACAAGAAAGTGGGAGCGGTATTGCTGTCCGTCCCGCCCCTGTTGGCCGTGGCCGAGGAGTCGGCGGTTCGGTTCTACTTGCGGACGTACGTCAGGTCTTCAGAAAACGCATCCTTTTGATTCTTCTGGAACGTCCAGACCTGCCGCAGGTGATCGCGATCCAAGAAAGTATATACCGCGTGGTGCATGTGGCCATCATCCGCGCTCTTCAAATTCGTCGCGCCCACAAAGTGGAAGGTGAGCGTCTTGGTCTCCGGGGCATACGTTCCCTGCATGGTCGGCTGATTCCCGGCGATGCAGTAGTGTGTCATCTTGATCTGATCGCCATCGAGGTAATACAGGGTGATCATTTCCACCGGTTGGCCCTCTGCCATCATCGAGGAGCGCTCCAAAACTACAGAGCCTCCCGAGGTGAGCTGGATGTCCAGCGTGGCTTTCGCCGCGCTCGCTTGCTGCTGCTCCCAATGCCCTACCAGGGCTTTGAGTTTCTCCAAGGCTTCCGCTCCGGAGCCTGTTGCGGCGGGCCTTGCCGTCGCCACCAGGCCCATAACCAAAGCAGCCGTACCGAGAATTTTCGCCAAGTTTTTCACGGAGTGTTCTCCCTTCCAGAAGTACGAGGTCGATCGAGAAAAATATTTGCACCACGTCAGCCTTGCCGCACCGTCATTGCCGATCCGGTCGCGCGCCCAAACCTCTGCGTTGCGAATCCCACCATTCCGCCTAGCAACATCCCGGGCAGCACAATGTCCCAGAACAAACCCATTCCTGCATGCAAAACGAGCAGCACGCTCAGCACGGCCGCAATCCCGATACCCGCGACGATCCCCATCCGCATGGAGCGAACTTTCTGTGAGCAATATCCAATCGCCACTCCCGCAATCAGTCCCTTCAGCAGCGAATACGTGATCACCCTCCCCATGATCGGAGCAAGCGAGGGCTCGAGGAAACCGCTCAATCCGTCGAGCAGGCCCAGCGTGCCTCCGACTGCCAATCCAAGCATGGGTTTTGAAAGGCGCAGGGTCTCCTCCGACGAATGCCAGTGGCACCGCAGGTTCACTTGGCGTTGGGGTCCGCCTGCATGACGCCGAAGAGATTTCCTTCCGGGTCTTGGCAATACGCAAAGTAGCCCACCGTGGGAATCGGCGTCTTGGCCACGACCAACTTTCCACCCGCGCTCTCGACCGCAGCTACGGCGGCGTCAACCGATGCGACTCCGATCGTGTTGGTCGTGGCCACCAGGGGCCCCTGCTTGCGGATCAATCCGCCGTTGATTCCTGTTGTTCCTTCCGGGCCGGTAATCACCATCCAATACTCCATGGGTCCTGGCCACTTCTCGATCTTCCAGCCGAAGGCATGCTGGTAAAAATTCGCCGTGCGCTCCGGATCGCTCGCCGGTATTTCAAAATGGATGACTCGAGACATGTGTTCTCCCTGTTCTCCGTGGTTTTGCCAAGCAAGAAGTGTTGGCGATGATTTCGGTTTAGCGCGTCGCCGCAGCCGTTGCCGGAGCGTTTCCGTACCGTTGCGTGGCATACCCGACAATCACGCCCACGATGCTGCCGGGCAGAATAATCTCGAGATAGTAGCCGTGCTGTAGGTACGCAACCAGAAAGGCAAGCACAAAGCCGACTGCTAGCCCAAACAGAATTCCGAGGAACAAGGAGTTCACCTTGCGCGCGAAAAATCCGATGGCCACGCCGGCGATGACGCCCTTGACCGTCGATCCGATGATGATCCCGGCAAGCTGCGCACGCACCGCCGGTGTGAACCAGGACGTCATCCCATCGGCAGCGCCGAGCACGGCCCCCAGCAATACTCCGAGCAGGATCTTATTCATAGCAGATTCCTCCGTTGGGCCCGGATTCTCTCCCCTTTCATGGTTCTTTACAACGAGAGACGGAATTCCTTTAAGGGTTAACGGTGGGTGACCAGCAGAAGCCCGACGCGCATGAGTAAGTAAGCTGCTATCAATAGGATAGCGACACTATGGCGCCGGTAGAAGCGGCCGGCTTGGTCCAGAACTGTTTCTGACCGGGCGCTCACCGGCAGGCCATCGAGGTAGCGGGAAACGTCGGCGGCCACGGCCCTGACGCTCGAATACCGATCGTCCGGATTCACTGCGGTCGCTTTCGCGCACATGGCCTCCAGCGATTTGTCGGTCCGAGTTAATGGTTGCGGGGGCGTGCCCGGCGGCTGTTGCGTCCACAAAAACCGCAGCAGCGCACCGAGCGAAAAAATGTCGGTTCCTTCATCGAGACTCTCGACGTCTCCTCGCGCCTGCTCCGGCGACATATATCCCGGCGTACCCATCACTGCGCCGTGACCGGTTACCGACAAGGCTTCGGTGGAAGGGGGTCCCGCCAGGGCAACGCCCGGCTCCTCGATCCGTCTGGTCTCGGGATCACCGTCGACCCGGTTTTCGTTCCGCGGCGCGTGCAATATCTTGGCGAGCCCCCAATCCAACACCAGTATTTCGCCGAACGAACCGGCCATGATGTTCGCGGGCTTCAAATCGCGATGTAGCACCCCACGCGCATGCGCAAATGCCACCGCATCGCAGATGCGTAAAAACAATCGCAGCCGGTCCGGAAGCGAAGCGACGGCTTCGATGTGCTTATCGAGTCGCTGTCCTTCGACGAACTTCATCGTGTAGAAGACGCGTCCATCTTCGAGGGTGCCCACGTCGTGCACCGGTACGATTCCTGGATGTTCCAGCTGCGCCAGCACTTGGGCTTCGCGAAGGAGTCGACGCGCGAGCTCGCCTTTTTGGTCGGGCGTATCCAATACCTTCAACGCCACGCGCCGCCCGAGCTTCTCGTCTTGTGCCGCGTACACCACGCCCATGCCGCCCTGCGCCACGCGCTCGAGCAGAGCGTAGCGCGTCCCGGCCAGGTCCGGCGGGTTGGCGCCTTCCCGCAACCGTTCGACTGCTTTGTCGGAGAGAAACTTCATCGGGCGTTCCGGCCAAACACGGCGCGGGCCTCTCGCTGAAACTCCTCGTCGCTCCCACAAATCTCGCGGAGGCGCCCGAGCGCGATGCTGCGGAACTCGCGGCGCGCCCACGCCAGCGCATTGGTCACCTCCGTTGCGGACATGCCATACTGCTGCGCCAGCTTTTCGTAAGAAACGTCTGGTTCACCATCGAGGTCGTATTCCTCAAAGAGCCGAAATGTTGTCTCCCGGTCGCGCGCTTCGCATCGCTTTCGCAAGTCTTCCACCGCGAGCATGAACAGCGTCCTCACCCACTCTTTTTCGAAGAATTCCTCCAGTGATTCCGGAGAAGGAATTTGTGCAGCATCGATTGCCATGCCGTCCAATTCTCCCTCTGCAGCGGCGAAATCCAGCGCCACGTGAAGCACCTGGCCGCCGCGTTTTTGCCGGCGCCTAGCTTTGTCCTCATTCATGACGAAGCTGTCCAGGCAAACGCGCAGATAGGTTCGCAGGCGGCTTTTTGCGGGCTGGTACTTTCCAAGTAGGTCGCGTTCGAGCAGCTCCGCAAAAAATCCTTGGGTCAGGTCCTGGGCGTCCTCGGCGGGGCGATTCCACTTCAACCGCACGTACTTGTAGGTCGGCTTCCAATACGCAGCGAACAACGTCTCGAGGGCCCGCGAACGTTCGCCGGGGTCGTTGCCGCGAACCGCGTCGATCACCGACCATCGCGTCGCCGGAAAGCTGTCTCGGTCTCGTAGTTGCGCCTCGTCCCGCACAATCTGGGGAGTCTACGCAGCGCGGCGGGCAGATGACAAGGGTTGCTTTTATTCCTAGCGCAGGGCCTCGACCGGATGGACGGAGGTGACGCCGATCACCACGCCGACATGCATGAGGATGCTGCGCAGCCGTACGCGCCGAGAAACGTTTAGGCTACCTCTTCGCGAGTGCTCTTTGAATTTTTTCAACCATCTCCCGGGTCCCCGGGGCCATGGTGCCGTTGGGCTCCAGCCGCAGATACTCCTGATATTCGCGCAGGGCCGATTCGGGGTCATTTTGGCGGAGACGTATGTTTCCGAGTAGCACGTGAGGAGAGGCCAGGCTGGGGAATTCGTTGACAGCGGTGGTTGCGTGCGGAGCGGCGTCCTGCCAGCGGCCCATGGCCCAATAGGTCTTGGCGAGTTCGTAGTGGCCGCCGGGCGCATCGGGAACGAGTTCCAGGCCGCGGGTCAGTGCAACCTCGGCTTTTGGATACTCTTTGGTCTGATTGAGAACGGCGCCCAATTCCAGGTACGCATCCCCAAGTTTGGCATCGAGTTGAATGGCTTTTTCCAAAGCCCCTTGCGCTTCCGTCCATCTTTGCTGCTGCAAGTAGGCCGTCCCTAGCATCTGGTACGCTTGGGGGAAGGTCTCGTAGAGGCGAACGGCCTTTCGAAAATGGTCGACGCTAGCGTCTAGCTTGTTTTCCTTGAGTGCGTTCTCGCCCTTGGCGTATTCCTGACGCGCGTTATCTGGAACACCCAGGCCCACGGCAGAGACGGAATTGACGGATGTTCCCGCGGGCCGATCAGCGGCAGATTTCGGCAGGGCCTCGCCTGGGAGCGGGTTTAATTCCAGGCTCGCGTAACCCCTCGACGTGCCGATCAATTCCACCCGAACGATCACTTCTTTGTAGCCCCGCTCACTCATCCGCACCAGGTAAACTCCGCTAGAAGACAAATTGAACTGGCACTTCCCACCGACCCTGGTCTGGCAATCGCCTGCTGCGCCGCCTTCGGCAGATTCCAGCCGCACATGGATTCCCCGTGGCCCCGGTGCCCCAGTGGCATATCGCACCTGTACATCGATCACCCCGCCGGAGGAGCGACCCAGCCCACCTCTTTGCGCTTTGAGCAAGGGAGGAATGACAAGACAGAGGAACAAGGAAAGCAGAATGCCGAACCAGGCGCGTAACATGCGATCACCTCCACATCATGCAAGAACCAGGAGAACGGCCGGAAGGGTGACGGGTTCTGCTGAGAAACTTGCAGTGTACCCATCCGAATCATACGCCTGGCGGAGAGAATTCGCTCGCGCAAACAAAAAAAGAGGGCGCTTGGCAGCGCCCTCTTTCCAGGTTCACGGCGATAGGTCAAAACGTAAACTTGACCGAGGCTCTGGAGGTGAACGGGTTCACGAAACCCTGGGTTTGAAAGTTGGTGGAGGTGAATGGTTTCGCGAAATCCACGTTCTTCACTGAGAAGGTCAAGTCATAGAACTGGTTCGCTGTAGTCTCCCGGTTGCTGTTGGCGATGTTGAACACGTCAAACCCAAACCGCAGCTGCATCCGCTCCGTGATTCTCCACGGATACTCGATGTGCGCATCCACCGTGCCGATGACCGGAGAACGGCCCAGATTGCCGCGGCCGAAGATGGGTACTTCGCCTTGGTTCGCGTAGGCCTGCTGGGCCACCAGGGTGGTAAGGGGAATACCCGACTGGACGGTTAGGCCGGTGCCGAGCACCAAGCCCTTGAGCTTGCCATTGGGCAGCACGTAGAAAGTGTGCATGTTGAGGACGTGTTTGCGATCGCTGCTCAGAAAGCCGATGCTCTGCTGATTGGCGAGAAGACCGAGCGCGCCCTCGGTGAAGTCAAAGAGCGAGCTGATGCCCGGGTCGGCCTGGCCGTTGTCGTTTCGAAACGCGCCCTCGTAGTTACCGCGCAATTGGGCGAGACGGTAGTTGACCGAAAGTGCCCAATTGTGGCTGAAGGACTTGTTCACTTCGAACTCCACGGCCTCGTATTCACGCTTCGGATCCTTGTAGGTGTCCGGCTTGCCGTCGCCGTAGAACTCGCCTCCAAACGCTGCGCAGGCACCCGGTTGCTTACTCTGAGCGAGGCTGGTGCAGTCGGGAAGCAACACACCGGCCGCAGTGGTCCACGTGCTGGTGTTCACGGCTGGGAAGCAAGCGCTTCCTGCGGGACTCGTGCTGCCATTGGCCGCCGCGAAACCATCGAACTGATTCCAAGCGACGAATGGTGTCGCATTCCCATTCGAGTCCTTGCAGGCAGCGGGGAATGCCGGATTGGCGCCGTTCTGATTGGCCGTCGGAACCAGGACGCCCTGGTCAAACACGATTTCGTTCGGATTGACGAAGATGTCCTGCTTCGCGTTGGGGTTTCCAATGAAGTAGTTCAAACCGCCGCCGTTGGCGGCCAGAGCGTTGAACTGCTCGACGGAGATGCCGCCCTGGTCCTCGATGACGCGCTTTAGTCTGCGGTCAATGTAACGCACGCTGGCCACGATGCCGCCGCGGAACTCATGCTCATATCCGACCAGGAACTCGTCGGTGTATTCCATGCGCGACCCCGGTGCGAACGGCTCGCC
>Ga0209526_10002937_pt1 | contig 11564 bp, 5 predicted proteins | sample JacPinW_OM2H0_M1_FD_188566 | JGI IMG/M metagenome (GOLD analysis project Ga0209526, IMG submission 188566) | Forest soil microbial communities from Algoma, Ontario, Canada - Jack Pine, Ontario site 1_JW_OM2H0_M1 (SPAdes) (version 2) | ecosystem: Environmental > Terrestrial > Soil > Boreal...
CATGTGGCTCGCCCTAAACGCAGGCAAGCCCCTATACAAGCTCGTCCTGTGCAGCAGCGGCGCGAAGATCGGCAACGCCGAAACCTGGAATGCACGCATAGAAGCCGTGCGCAAGGGCGGAACAAAGTCCATCGCAGCAACAACGATGGAGCGCTGGTTTACATCGCGCTTCCGAGAGCGCGAACCGCAAACGGTAGAGCGCATAAAGAAGACGCTGGAAAACACCAACACCGAAGGCTACATCGCCTGCTGCGAAGCGCTGCGCGACGCAGACTTCCGCGAAAAGGTCGCGTCCATCTCCGTTCCAACTCTAGTTATTTCCGCCACCCACGATCCCGCCGCTCCGCCAACGGATGGCAAGTTTCTGGCCAAGCAAATTCCCGGTGCTCGTTATAGCGAGCTAGATGCCGCCCACCTATCAAACATCGAGCAGCGCGACCAATTCACCCAAGAGGTGCTTAATTTCTTGCAAAAGCCATGAGCAATGAATGGCGTGGCGAATCTTTAGATTCGTCACCTTGACCCCGGCGCAACGATTCATTTCCCAGCAGGAGGTTTCGCCGGACCAAGTTGCGCCGCCTCTTTCACCAAAATCGGTGAGCGCGGAAAAGCAAAATTTCCGGAGACGTCGTCAACGACGTTGACCTGGCAAACATAAAAACCCGGCTTCAGCGCTTGTAGCGGCAAATCGATCTGAAAAATCACCGCCTTGCGATCAGGCGCAGTGACTTCATTAGCGACGATCGGCTTCGATTCGTAAACTTTCATGCTGCCCTGCAAAAATTCAATGCTGGTAAAGACACGCACGCTGTCACGCGGCGCTTTCGCCGGCGAAGCCTTGGCACCGTCAGTCGATGCAGCGTTCGCGCTCCCATTTGCCGCTGTATTTACAGTGGCAGCGGGAACAGGATTCTTCCCCCGCGCAGCGTCATACACCTCGTACTGCAAATACAGGTGCTGATCCTGCGTGAACACGTGCGTGATGTTAGGCACCAGCTCGGTCTGGTTCTGCACCAGGGGATGCGGACCGCTGATCTTCTTCGCGCCGGCGGGAACTCGCTGGCTGCTGAGCACCACGGAGCTCATGCGCAGCGGCGTCTTGCGCAAGTCGGGAATCTGTACGTCGGTCTCAAACGAACCCATGCGCCCGCTCTGATTTTCGCGCACGACAAATTTCAAGTGGTAGCTTCCCGGCGCAAGGAGGAAGCCGGTGTTGTACTGCACGTTCTTGTGGCGTACCTGTTGCGCGCTGTCGACGGCTAGTTTCACGGTATCGCGCTGGTGACCGACGGCAAACTTGCCGTCCGCGCGCACTTCGCCGATCACGTCGATGGTGGCGTTATCTTTGTCTTTCGCTTGCACAAACGGAATTTGCGAACCGGGAATGACGAGCGAAACCGAAAGATAGTAGTGCGAATCATCCTGCCGAAAATACGCCGCGCCGGCGTACACGGCGACGTCGGTCTGCGACAACTCCGATGCCAGTTCGTCTTGTATCTGCTGCTCGCGGTCCGCACGGTTCAGATGCTCGAAATCGCGCCCGGCATAATAGCCGGAGCGATAGTCGAGCTTCAGATCCGGCCGATTGAGCTGCACTTTAAGACGCCGGAACCGACCATCCTTCAGCGCATTGCTGCTGGTGAACCCGAGAACGTAGTACGCGGAACTGTCTTTCTGCACCTGAGAAAACACAGCGCCGAAATCGTTGGAGTCAAAGAAAGCCTTGCCGCCGGTGTCCGAAGCCAGGGTGGATAGCGTTTCCTGCGTGGACGCGTTGCTGCTGAGATCGTTGATCACCGCGGCCCCGTTGTACGCGGACTGGCCGTGCAGGCTGGCGTTCTGCGCCTCCCCGCCGGGAGGAAAAGCCTGCAAACCGCGGATGTCGACGGGATAAATCGAGACATTCGCTTTCACGGCGGAGGCCGTGGCGGCACGCAATGCCGACTGATTATCGACGCCGTTTTGGCTGATGCCGTTGCTGAAATAAATTATGGCTTTCTTCTGCGAGATTTTGCCGAGCGTTTGCATGATGGACTGCAGCGCGAGCAGCTTGCGATCCGCGTTAAATGTGTTGTAGTCGGTGTCGTCGGCAGTAAAAGCTCCGCCCGTTTCCGCACCGCCTTCGGAGCTGCTGCCCGTCGCTCCGTTGTCGAAGCCTTGGCCCTGGCCCGAGGTGTACGACGTAAGAGCGCCGAGCACTTTCGTTTTGTCGTCGGTGAAATCGAGATCAATGCGCATGTTGGTGGCCAGCGAGACAAGCGCGATGAGGTCCGCCGGCTGCATGCGCGTTTGCACGAACTTTTTTGCGGCTTCGACTGAGCGTTCAATTTCCTCAGGCTGCATGCCGGAAAAATCGAAGAAGAGCAGCATCAAGCGGCGATCGCGCGCATTTAGCGCGGCCGAATTGTCCGTGGGACGCAGCAGTCCCCCATCGGGCGCAGTCCCCGAGACGGTGGCCTCAGCAGCCCCAGCCGTCGCGAGCTCATCTACATTTTCGAAATCGAAGGTAGAAATCGCTTGGCGCTTGCCATCCTCCAGCAGCGTGAAATCGTCCTTCTTAAGATCGCGAACAAGATTGCCCTTCTTATCGCGGACGACCACATTTACCAGGACCAGTTCCGACGTTACGCGCACGCGATACTGCGGCTGCTGCGGCTGCTGCGCCTGCGGCGGTTGCGGACTCTGCGGCGCGTTTTGTGCAAAAGCGGGAAGCGAAACGTTCAGCAGCAGAAGCACTGCCGTTAGCACCGCGCGAGTTTTCGCAAACATTCGCATCATCATTTCTCAGAACCGAAAGCGCGCGAGCATCGTCACGCGCCGCATGTTCCCCACCGAAGTCACTTGACCGTAAGTCAGCGAATTCACGATGGTGTTGAGACCCGTGAAGTGCGCCGTGTTGAAAACGTTTGCAGCCTGAATGCGAAGTTCCAACGCGCGTGACTCTTTCACCGTGATGGTTTTGCTCAAGTTCATGTCAAACGTGATCTGCCCGGGCCCTCGGATGATGTTGCGACCAGCATCGCCGAACGAGCTGCCGCTGGGGTTTGCGCAGGTGCTGCCGGAAGCAGGCGTGCTGGAGCCAAAGGAGGAAGCCGGCGAACAAAACGCCGCCGTATTGAACCATTCAAGAGTAGATGGCGAACCCAAGGAAACGGGAGCGCCGGTCGCGTTGGCGCGCAGCGAGCCACTGACACCACGGCCGATATCCAAGGAATTGCCGAGCACGCGCGGCGTGAAGTAGAGCCCTGAGCCAATGGTGAAATCGCCGCTCCATTGCCAGCCATCCAAAATGTGCGATAGCGGTCCGCGCTGCGCGAGGCGGTGACCATCGCCAAAGGGCAACTCGTAAATCCAGTTGCCGGAAAATTTGTGTCGCAGATCAAAACTGGAGAGGCCGCGGTCCCCCGCAATGTCGAAGGGATTCTGCGCGACAACTGTGGCGCCGCCGCCGATCGAGGAGGCGTCGTCAATGGATTTGGAATAGGCGTAGGTTCCCGAAACGGCGATACCGTGTGCCATGCGCTTGCGCAAGCGAATCGATCCCGAATGAAAAACGGAATTGGCCGCGGAAGATTCGTAAATGAAAGGTTGCACGCCGGAAATAACGATCGCGCGCTCGACATCGAGGCGCGTGCCCTTGGAGCCGTTGTAGTCGAGATTCATCACCACGCCCTTAGGTAGCTGCCGTTGAATGTCGAGGTTCCAGACTTGCACGTAGCCGAGGCGGTAGTTGGGGTCTACAGCAAAATTGTTGGTCACCGCTGCGGTTACTGCCGGAAAACCGCTTTGCAGCGTAAGCGGGTTCGCGAGCGAGCTGATATTCGTGGAAGTCACCGCGAACGGCGGCTGAAACGCAAAATTTTGAATCATCGCGCCGTACTGCGCCAGATTGTAGTTGATGCCGTATCCCGCTCGAACGACCGTTTGCTTCATCGGCCTCCACGCGATGCCGATGCGGGGCGCGAAATTATTGCGGTCTGGCTGGATCAGAGACGCGGTAGAGGATGGAACCGCCCCACTGACAGGAGCCGGTAAAACGGCGCCGACGGGAATGACGAGCTGCGCGCCGGTGAAGCCGGAAGCGACATTGAGGTTCGCGATTTGATTGTGGGCCTCCGTGTACGGCCCGTTGTACTCGTAACGCAAGCCGAGATTGAAAGATAGGCTGGGGCGGAACCGGAAATCGTCCTGCGCGTAAACATCAAAAGCGTTTGCGCGAAAATCATAGGAATTTGTTCCCGATTGCAGCGTGGTCTGCTGCGGCAAGCCGAGTAGAAAATCGGCGAAGTCATAGCCCGTATCTGCGGCCGGCACTCCGCCGCTGCTTGTGGGTTGCGATGTCGCAAAACCGGTGAACACGAAACTCCCTTCCGCGTTCTTCGCGGAGCGAAGACTTTGCAGAATGCGCCGGTAGTCGCCGCCGAAGCGCCAGTTGTGTTTGCCGCGGCTCCAGGAAAGTGTGTCCGAAAATGTGAAAGTCTGATCAAGCTCGCGGCGTGGCGTCGGATCGGTGAATCCAGCAAAACTGGTAAAGCCGATTCCCGGCAGACCCCAGTCGAACGGGTTCGGAGAGACACCGCCAATGCCCGCATCCCCAGCAACATTTTGAACATTTGAGAACAAGTTCGTCGTGGAAACGTGATTGTGGTTGTAATTCACACGGAAATTGTTCGTGGCTCGCCCGCGTCCATACACCCAGCCGGCAGTGGCATTCAGCCCTTGCAAACTGTTGCCGCCGGCCAGCGACGGAAACGGATTGACAAGCGTGGTCGCGCTGCGCGTCCAGTTCATGCCGAAGTTGATGTTGTTTTGCGCGCGCCTGCGCCCGCCGCCTCCGCCCGCGCCTCCGCCGCCGAAGGGCCCGAAACCGGGACCGCCACCCGAGCCAAAATTGTGAATCAAGCGAAAGTTGACGGAATCGCTGCTGCTGCTTCCCGAAGTGACGAAATGAAAGTTCTGCGTCGCGGTATGCAGGTTAGGCAACGGAATGAACGCCAGCAACGCCTTCGCCTGCGCGCTGATAAGCGCAGGATCAATGACATTAAGCTGCCCGTTGCTTTGAAATTGTTGCCCACCATTCCTAGGATTGAAAATTTGCACCGGGCTGCCGTCTTTATAAGTAGCAGCGGAAAAATTCCCAGCACGCTCGGCGAGCGTTGGCACCGTGGAAAACGCATCGTAAGGCGTGCTACCGCGATTGGCGTTCCAACCCGCGAAGAAAAACCATTTGTTGCCGCCGTTAAAAATCTTGGGAATGTTGAACGGGCCGCCGAGAAGAGCGCCAAAACGCGGCAAGTTATAGCTGGCTTTCGGAGTCGCCTGCCCTGTGAGTGAATACGATTTTGCGTCAAGCGCCCCGGAATCGTCAGAAACGTAAAGCATTCCGTGCGGCTGATTAATGTTGAAGTTGCGCGGCATACGCGAAATCATGATCGCCGCGCCGCCCGGACCACCTGCGCCGCCTCCACCCGGGCCGCCACCTTGCCCTCCCCCTTGCAAACCGCCACCTTCGCGTTGCGCGCGGTCACGAAATTCCTGAATGCGGTCCTGAATGTCATCTTCGCTGCCGCCGCCAAAATCCTGCGTGCGCCCTTGCGCTCCGGTAATGCTCACGGATTCCGTCGGGCCTTCCGCTCCCGCGCCATTCAACGGCAACGAAGACACGTCGGCTCCATTTCCATTTTGTCCGCCGCCGATCATCCCCGCGGTGGCGCCGCCCGCCAGAGCCGAAAGGGTGCTGTCCAGGGCCAAGCTTTGAAATCCGCGCCCGGCTGTAACCAGCGCGGCTAAGTTCCCGAGTGCGCCCTGATCCTGTTGGCGTGACGCAAGGATCATTTCCGCATCGAATTTTCCTGTGGGAGTTTCCGGCTTCAGCACAATTTCCTGAGTTAGGGGCGCGAAGCCCATAAACTCGACACGCACAACATAACGGCCGCGCGGCAAGCCGGCAAACGTATAGGTTCCATTTGCGGCTGTAGCGACGATAAATTTCTTTCCGGTGAGTGAATTCGACGCGGTAACCGTCACGCCGGGCAGAGGAGTCTTTCCGGCGCGCACAATTCCGCTAATTTCAAAGGAAGCCGGTGCCTGAGTCACCTCAGGCACTGGAGCCGGTGCTGAGCCAGCATCCGGGGGCAGCACAGGAACCTGCGCCCGCAACGAATCTGCGGAAAGAATGCAAAGGAGGAAAATGAGGGCTGGGGCGAAAAACTTCAATGAGGCGGCTCCGCAGGTTTTTGCGAAGCACCGCCAGACCCGGAGCGCATTCCGCCCATTTCCTGCATGCGTTTCCATTGTTCTGGTGCAATCACCATAACAAACTTGGGCACAAAGACGTTGTCCTGCAGGGCGCCGCGCGCCAAAAGATGATCCCCGATCTGCACGTCCGCCATGGTGATCGCGTCGCGGCCCTTGCGCAGCGAAGTGTCTTCATTCAGTTCGATCGTTTGCGTAACACTATCGGAGCGCAGGACGGAAATCTTTGGCACATCGACAGCCTTCACTTCGCCGGCAACATAGTCCTTGCCCAGCATGCCAGCCTGCATGTTCGGGCCGCGGCCCTCGCCATTTGCAGAACGCGCGCCAATCATCTGCGCGGTCCAGGTGTGATCGGGATTTTCCTGCCCGCGCACCGCAATCACGTCGCCCACTTTGAAGTCACTGCGTTTGGCGGACTGGCGATCCTTGCGAAACTCCGTTTGGGCGGTCAGCTTCACGGTAACGGTTTCACCGTTGGCATTGGAGATCTCGAGCGACGAATCATGAATCGCGGTGATCTTGCCGAACAGCGGCATCCCGCGCCCTTCGCCCTGAGTTTGTTGAGGAGTGTCCTGGCTCAGGACCACGTCGGACACAAGAAGGGATTGCGGAAGCGCCATCAAAACAGGAATGGCCAGAAGAAAGATAGCAATCGCAAACAGCTTCAGATCAGGTTTCATTTCTCTCTTTCAGGACGCGTCCTATTGGTTATACGCGTCCGCGGAGCGTACGGTTACCCCTCTCCATTGGGTGCGAAGCGATTCCCTCGCGTTACAAACTTTTCCCTAGCCTTACAAACTCTCACTTGATCTCCCGTCAGACTCTGCAAACTTTCAACTTGATTTCCCGTCACAAAGGTACAAAGTTCCCGCTCAGGTGCTCTGCGGGATGGAACGTGAGCGCCCTGACATCCGTATATATGCTGACGTCTATAGCGCATGTTCGCTCGTGGGACGATTATTCCCATTTTCGAGCTATTCGGACGGTTCTCCACACGGCGGTTTGGGTGTAAACTATTGAATAACAGCGGCTTAGGCGGGATGCGCGAGGGCAGGCTGCGTGCGATTTTCAAGGATGAATAAACGCCATGGATATACAAAGACCATCAAACGCCCGCGCGAAAAAGATTAAACGAATAGCCTACGTCACTGTCGCCGTGCTGCTCTGCGCCGGGGTCACGCTGGCATTGTCGCGCCTGAAGCCTGCGGCCCCGTCGGTGGACGGCTCTACGATCTGGCCTGACACGGTGAAGCGTGGACCGATGCTGCGCGAAGTCCGCGGCCTGGGGACCTTGGTGCCGGAAGACATCCACTGGATTCCCGCACAGACTGCCGCGCGCGTCGACAAAATCGTCATCCGGCCAGGCCACTTGGTCCAGCCCGATACGGTGATCTTGCAGATGAGCAATCCGGAACTGCAGCGGGACGTGCTCGATGCAGAGTATGCGCTTAAGGCTGCCGAGGCCAATTACGCCAACCTCAAAGTGCAGGTCGATAGCGATCTAATGAATCAAAAAGCGAACGAAGCGAACGTGCGCAGCGACTTCGAGCAAGCCCACCTGCAGCACGACGTCGATGAAAAGCTATTCAAAGAAGGCATCGGATCTGACCATACAAAGAATCTCTCTAAGGTGAAGGAAGATCAACTCGCCATTCGGCTGCAGTTAGAGACCCAGCGAACCAAGATCGCGGAGGAGTCCGCGAAGTCCCGGCTTATGGCCAGCCAGTCCCAGGTCGACCAAGCCAAGGCAACGTACGGATTGCGCCTGAGCCAGTCTTCTTCGCTGCGCGTTCGCGCCGGCATCACCGGTGTGTTGCAACTAATCCCCATAGAAGAGGGCCAAAACGTCGCGGTCGGAACGAACGTGGCCCGCGTGGCGGATCCCAAGAAGCTAAAGGCCGAAATCAAGATTGCCGAGACGCAGGCCAAGGACATTACGATTGGGCAGAAGGCCACGATCGATACGCGCAACGGCGTGGTCATTGGACACGTTTCGCGCATCGATCCCTCCGTCCAGAACGGCACGGTGACCGTGGACGCCGTGTTCGATGAGCCGCTGCCACCGGGAGCGCGAGCGGACCTCAGCGTGGACGGCACCATCGAGCTGGAAAATCTCAAAGACGTCCTATACGTCGGTCGCCCGGTGCATGGCCAACAAGACAGCACTATTAGCCTCTTCAAGATTTCGCTAGACGGCTCGGAAGCCTCGCGAGTCAATGTGAAGTTGGGGCGCAGCTCGGTGACCACGATGGAAATCCTCTCGGGGTTGCAAGTCGGGGACAAGGTCATCCTGTCGGACATGTCGCAGTGGGACAACGTCGACCGTATCCGGCTGAAATAAAGGCGTTTGGGCATCGCTGTCACACGTTTCAAAGATTTCTGGGTTGCGCAAGACGGAAACGCAGGCTGTAACGTCTCACTCAGCAGGGTTTCTTTTAGTCCGTAGGGGTTTGCCTCATGACGGCAGTGGCCCGAATCACGCGCGCAAGTTCTTACCGTGGAACAATGTTGGCCCTCGTACCGTATATGCGTGACATAGAGGGATTCTTGGCGCCTGCAGTGTGGCTGCGGGTAGCCTTGCCGGGGAAATCCTAAATGCGGGCAGTCTGGCAAGACATTCGATTCGGGGCGCGGATGCTGGCAAAGCATCCCGGGTTCACCGCCATTGCGGTGCTAACCCTGGCACTCGGCATCGGCGCAAACACCGCCATCTTTTCCCTGGTGAAGCAGGTGCTGCTCACGCGCTTGCCGGTGCAAAATCCCAATGAATTGGTGATCTTGCGCTCTCCCGGGCCGATGCGGGGCCATGTCTGGAGCGACGGGGACGAGGCGCAATCTTTCTCTTATCCGATGTACAAGGGGCTTCGCGACACGAACAGCGTCTTTTCCGGGATACTGGCGCGCTTTGCCATTCCGGCGAGCATCGCCTCTCACGGGCAAACCGAGCGCGGCGGCGGCGAGTTGGTTTCCGGCAACTATTTCGATGTGCTTGGCGTGCGGCCGGCTGTGGGCCGGCTGTTTACTTTGGAAGACGACAAAGTGCCGGGTGCGCAGCCGGTCGTAGTCTTAAGCCACGCGTACTGGACTCGGCGCTTCGGTGGCGACCCGAGCATCTTGAATCAATCGCTGCTCGTCAACAATAGAGAGTTGACTATCGTCGGGGTCGCGCAAGCAGGCTTCACCGGCATTCAGGTCGGCCAATCGGCGGACATTTTTGTGCCGCTGATGATGAAAGGGCAGATGACGCCGGAGAGAAACGGCCTGGACGAGTGGGACAACTATTGGCTGGCGATTCTCGCGCGCCGCAAACCGGGCCTCTCGATGGCGCAGACGGAAGCGGGAATCAACGCGGTCTATCGCCCTCTGCTTCAGGAGCAACTGGCGAAGATCAACGGTTGGGACCAGACGAAGCGGCGAAGATTCTTGGACAAGAAAGTTTTGTTGGTTTCTGGCGCCAAGGGTCGCACGACACTGCAAACGGATTCTGGACAGTCGTTGACCGCATTGTTCGTGATGGTTGCGCTGGTATTGCTGATCGCGTGCACCAACGTGGCGAATCTCCTTCTAGCGCAAGGCGCGGCACGCCAGCGTGAGCTGGCCATTCGCTCCGCCATGGGTGCCAGCCGCGGACGAATACTTCAGCAGTTGCTGGCGGAGAGTTTGCTCTGTGCGCTGGCTGGGGGCGCGCTGGGATTGCTGATTGGTGTGTGGCTCATGAACTTGCTGACGCCCATGGTCGCCTCCAACCTGACGATCAAAGGCTTGAACACAAGTTTGGACCTGGGTGTCCTGAGTTTCGCTGCGGGCGCGACGCTCGTCTCCGGCATTTTCTTCGGGCTAATTCCGGCGTGGCGCGTGACGCGCACGGCCGTGGCGCAGACATTGAAAGATCAAGCCACGACTACGTCGGCGGGAACGTCGCATGTTGGGGCGCGCAAGATGCTCGTCGCGGGACAAGTAGCGTTCACCATGCTCCTCCTCGCGGGCGCATTCCTCTTTACTCGCACGCTTTGGAACCTGCGCAAGCAAAATCTCGGATTGCGCACGGAAAATGTAATCACCTTCGCCATTTCGCCCATCCTCAACGGGTACGACACGCCGCGCAGCGTCGCCTTGATCGATCAATTGCGAGTGCGCATGGCTGCCGTCCCGGGTGTCCGCGGCGTCGGCACTTCGGAGCTAGGCACGCTCACCGGCTCGGATATGGGCAGCAATATCACCATCGAAGGCAGCAAGGATCTTTCGGTTGAGGATTCGCACATCAACTTCGATCCCGTCAGCCCAGGGTATTTTTCGACACTGGGCGTTCCGCTGCTTTCTGGACGCGAGTTCAACGAAGGCGACGGACCCGGCAAATCGAAAGTGGCCATGATCAGTGAAGCCATGGCCAAGAAGTATTTTGTGGGACGCAATCCGCTGGGCTTGCATTTTGCGTTTGGCGCCGGCAACGACATCAAGCCAAATATTGAAATAGTTGGCGTGGTCAAGGACGTTAAGCAAGATCACGTGCGTAGCGGCGATGTTCCGTACATCTACTTGCCTTACGCGCAGCAGCCGACGATCCGCGAGATGACTTTCTACACGTACACGCAGCAAGATCCCTTGCTGGCCGTGTCCGCGCTGCGAAGTACGGTGCGGGACCTCGACGCCAACCTTCCGATTTACAGTCTCAAGACCATGGAGCGCGTGGTCGACGAAGATTTGTTTGGTGAGCGCATGGTCGCGGCGCTCTCCGCCACGTTTGGCACTTTGGCGGCGCTGCTTGCGGCTATGGGTATTTACGGTGTGTTGGCGTATCTTGTCGTGCAGCGCACCCGCGAGATCGGCATTCGCATGGCGCTTGGCGCGGAAACCGGGCACGTACGTTTTCTGATTGTGAAGGAAGTGGGCACGATGGTTCTGCTGGGTGTCGCGGTCGGATTGCCGCTGGCCTATGGACTGGCGCGCCTCAGTGAATCGCTGCTCTTCGGCGTGCGCGCCGGCGATCCCACTGTGTACGCGTTAGGTCTGGCGTTGATCGCGCTGATCGCTCTCGCAGCTTGCTACATTCCGGCGCGGCGCGCTACGCGCGTCGATCCGTTGGTGGCGCTACGCTACGAATGACGTAAATGATTTGAAAGCCCCGGGACGATGTACACGAGTTTCAAGAACACGAATACGGATCCAAAGGAGAGGCAATGGCGGACGCAAACGGCACACTCATTAAAATGGAAGGCGTGAAGAAAGTTTTCTTCACGGATGAAGTGGAAACCCACGCGCTCGAGGAAATTCATCTCGAGATCAAGAAAGGAACGTACATCTCGATT
>Ga0209526_10002938_pt1 | contig 11561 bp, 8 predicted proteins | sample JacPinW_OM2H0_M1_FD_188566 | JGI IMG/M metagenome (GOLD analysis project Ga0209526, IMG submission 188566) | Forest soil microbial communities from Algoma, Ontario, Canada - Jack Pine, Ontario site 1_JW_OM2H0_M1 (SPAdes) (version 2) | ecosystem: Environmental > Terrestrial > Soil > Boreal...
ATGCCCACGCAACGTACGCGCCGAATCTTTCCGTCAGGCCGGACGATGCGTTTCGTGAATTCGAATGCGCTATTGTTTGCCAGCATTTTCTGAATTTCGCGCATGACAAACTCCCGATCCTCTGGGTGTACGAGGTCGAGATATTCCTCTACTGTCGGGGGCTTGCCACTCGGGTTAAGACCATGGACCCGAAACAACTCGGAAGACCAATACTCGAAGCCAGTAGGATTGAATGCCCAGCTACCCATATGGGCAAGCCGCTGCCCCTCTGAAAGGTAGAACTGTGCTTGTTTGAGTTCGTCAATCTCGAGATTCACCCCTATCCAATACAGGAGAGTTCCATCGCTCGCCCAGAGGGGTTCGGCACGAGTGATGAACCAGCGATACTCTCCTGCCGCGTTCCGAGCTCGAAAAGGCATTTCTGCCGCCGAACCTGTACGTAGACACGTAGACCAAACTCGACGCGCCTCTTCATGGTCGTCCGGATGCAGAAGGGGAATATGCGAATCCCACGCTGCGCCCGTGGCAATGCCGAATCGGAGAGGATGGTCTTTTGGCAGACCGAGATAATCCGCATGTCGTTTATTTACAAAAGTGAGCGCGCCAGACGGATCAGCGTACCAGGTGTAGGCCGGTATTACCTCCAGAGTCGCTCGCAACTGCGCCTCAAGGACTTGTTTCGATTCGGACTGGTGTCCTGGAGAGACCATGGCAGGCATATTACACCCAGAGAAATCCACACGCGTAACGATCTGGTCGTTCAAACGGAAGGCGCCGACCAAGCCTGTCCGACTCACCAAACATTGGGCTATTTCACGAATCGAGGCGCTTGACCAACCACGTCAGCTGACGTCTTAGCCTTTGCCCGGAAGCACGTTCGCACTTGGGCGGCTTGCTCCATTTCAGCGGACCGTTCGAGACTCCAAGGGTGAAACGAACTGCGGTAACACGACCGATGCCGACGGCTGCGCCGGTTACGATGATGGCTTTGTCGTTCAGCCCGCAGCAATCCCATGGGCAGCAGGTCTTTGTGTCAGAAACTGAATTTCAGCGCAAACTGAATCACGCGTGGACCTGTCGTAGTCGCGACGATCCGTCCGACGTTCGACGATTCGACGATATTGAACGGATTGGCGAAGCTGACCATGTTAAATGCATTGAAGAACTCCGCACGGAACTCGAGGTCTTTGCTTTCGGCCACAGGAAAGTGCTTGATGGCAGAGATATCGGCGTTCTCCTGATCCGGTCCGCGCAGGAGGTTCCGCCCGGAATCGCCGAAATCTCCTACGGCCGTGGCGGGGGCGAAACAGGAAGTGTTGAAGAATTTATTCAACCGCGACTCCACGCTGCCGCCGAAAGCCGGATTGCACCCGGCAACCAAATCGGCCCGCGCCTGGACGAACGCAGTGGCGTTGGTCAATACGGAAAATGGAGTGCCGCTCTGCAAAGTGAGAATCGCAGCCAGCTCCCACCCGTTTACGGCATGCCGCGCGAAAGGCGAGCCACCCTTGTAGAATTTCGGTAGGTCATAAATGCCGCTGAACACAAAGCGGTGTCGCCGATCAAAGTCCGAACTGGCGTAGTTATCCAGCGTTACTTGGTTCCCCGGAACCACGGTGACGTCGCTCGTGCCCGTGGGATCGCCAGAATAGTCATCGAGCGAATGGCTGTAAGTGTAAGAGGCAAGGAATTCGAGGCCGTGGCCGACACGCTTTGTGAGACTGGCCTCGAGAGCGTTGTAGCTGGAGTTGGCGGAGCTTTGCATCAAGTGGACGCCAAACCCTTGGACAGCGAGGCTTGACAATCCAGGGCTCAGCGGGCCGGGACTGAATGGCAGGGGCGCCAATTCCTGGTTCGCGTCCATCAAACGATACATTCTGCGGCCAACTGATCCGACGTAACCAATATCAAGGAGCCATTCATTGCCAAGCTCTTTCTGAACGTCGAGGCTGAACTGCTGCACGTAAGGCGTGCGGAAATCGTGAATGTCGGGATAAATGCCATTGGCTGAAACGACGGCTTCTCCCGTGGGCGCGAGAGCTGTCGGCGCTTGGGGTAGAAATCCCGGAGGGCCGCCAGACGGGAAGATGGCAGGGTTGTTGAAAGCGAGCGGAAAAGCGCTCGGCTGGGGAACATCGACAAAGGGCGTGGCGATGGGTGTCTCCAGCGCTTGCGCCAGAGTGTAGTACGGAAAATTGAATAACTGACTGTTCAGCAGCCGCGAATTCGCTCGGTCGTAATAAATCCCGTAGCCGCCGCGCAAAACCAGACGGCTCGAGGCGGAGAGCGGCTGCCACGCGAACCCTACGCGCGGCGCGAAATTCGTAGTATCTGGAGGAACCAGGGATGCACGAATTTCCGGAATTCCGGGCAAAGGATTTTTTGCGTTCGACGCCTGCACAAATCCGCCCGTGATAGCGGTGTTGTCGCCCGCCGGAAATCCCGGAATAGTTGTGGTCTGCAGGCGCGTCGGATCGAAGCCGACGAAGCGACCGTTCGCTTCGGTGAAAGGACCGAAATAATCGTAGCGTAGACCCAGCGTGAGCGTAAGCCTATCGGACACCTGCCAATCGTCATTCACGAAGCCGCCGGAATCCCAGGCACGAATATTCCGATGATTCACGCCGGAGCCCATGATGGTCAGTCCGGTGGAATCGACCAAGCCTCCGAGAAAATCGTAAAAACTGTTTCCTGCGAAAGGTCCGGTAGGCAGGAGTCCAAGAAAGAAAATCTGCCCGCGAGTGTAGACGTTGAACTTTTCGTCTAGGCCGTGATGTTTGAACTCGCCGCCAAACTTCAGATTGTGCCGGCCTTTTTGCCAAGTCAGCGTATCACCGATCGTATACGTTGTTTCGCCGGCGTTGTTATCGGAAAATGGGTTGGCGCCAACGTCGAAATAATTGGCCACGGAAATTTCCGGCATACCCGGGAACAGATTGCCGAGCGGCGAGGTGATTCCCAGTTCTGCAGCGGTGAAAGGCTCTTGCGGACTAGAGCTTGTGGTGATGCTGGCCATGCCAAAGCGGGCGTCGTTCACCAGATGCGAGGAAATCACGTCAATGTCATCCAGCGAAACGACGCGCTGATTTAGGTTCGCGGTGCCGCCGAAACCCGGCACTGGAAGAGCATTAGAAAACCCGAACAAGTTGAATAACCCTTGAAGCGCGGGATTGTTGGCGCCGAAGAATTTCGCCGAGATACGGTTGGAGGGTGTGGCCTGATAATCCAGATTCGTGTTGAATTGGTCTTCGCGGAATGTGGAGTTGGCAACTACGGGCACCGGAACCGGCCGCGGCACAGCACCGGGCGCGACCGGAACCGGATGCGGAGCTGAAGGGATCACATAGGCTCCGTTAGGCAGCTTGGCTTGCAGAAGAAATTCCGCCGTCGGGTCGAAGCAAGCCGGAAAGGTGAAAGTGGTAGGCGGCGTGGTACAGGGCGCCAAACCGTACGAGGCGGCGAAGGCATCGAGTCCGGCGGTCGAGCGATCGTTCGTAAGGTTCTGCGGAACGAACGCCGTGCCGATCGAATTGGTCAGCGAAATGCCATTCTTCTCGCGGCTGCCCTGATAGGAAACAAAAAACCACAGGCGATCCTTCAGTATTGGTCCGCCAAATGTTCCGCCGAATTGATTGCGCTCGTACGGCGGGCGCGAAACGCCGGCAGCGTTCAGGAAGAAGTTGTTGGCGTCGAGCGCTGTGTTCCTGAAAAATTCATAAAGATTCCCATGAAATTGATTGGTTCCGGATTTTGTCACTGCGGCGACAACGCCGCCCGCGACGCGCCCTTGCGACGCGTCATACTGGCTGGTCTGCACAATGAATTCCTGCAAAGAATCCGTCGCGGGCACAGCGAGGTCGGGAGTCGAGCCGGTCCCGATCGAATTGGCATCAATTCCATTGATAATTACCGAATTGGAAGTAGCCCGCATGCCGTTAACGTAGATCGGCGCATTCCCGCGCCCCAGCTCCGATGAATCTTGCACCGGACCGGAGGTTCCGGGCGTAAGCGTGAGCAGTTGCTGGAAATTGTGTGTCGGCAGAGGCAACTGGCGAATTTCCGTTTGATCGATCACGGTGCCATGTTTCGGGCCTTCTGTTTGGAGAAGAGTTGGCGCTGCCCGGACCACCACGGTTTCTTGCCGCTGCGTCGCCAGCTCCAAATGCACACTGACGGTTGCTGTCGCCGTAATTTTCACGACAATTCCGTCGATTTTCGCCACGGCAAACCCGGGAGCGCTCGCCTCCAGATGATAGGTTCCCGGCGGAAGCAGCGAGAATACGTACTGGCCGGTATAGGAGCTTGCCGTTTTGCGCTGCGGGCCATCTTCGCCGGTCAATGTCACGCTGGCGCCCCCCACGAGTGCGGCGCTTGGGTCGGTGACATTGCCAAGGATCTGACCCGTGGTCGCCGTCTGCGCGTCCGCGCGGAATACGCTCAGCGCAAGAGCCAGCAATAACGCCAAGCCGATGAATTTCAGCGTTCGCATCGTCGCCTTCTGCAATCACGAACCTAAGCTTTCTGTCCTCCGCCTCGCAGACCCGTCATATACAGGCGGATCATCTGCTCCACTGCTCGCTCGTCTGACATTCCAAGGCGCCGCTTAGCGCCGAACAGGTTTTCCACCAAAAAAAACGTAAAAAAGTGCAGATAGATGGTGGTCACCACGAGCGCCGAATCCACGCCCTGCGGGAATTTCAGCTTCCTGCTTTGCGCCAGCGCCTCAGCATAAGTTCGCAATCCCGCCGCAATCTCGCGAAAGCTATGCATGAAGTGCTTATGACGGAACTCGACTACATCGATGTACATCAGCCTCCAGTAGTCCAGGTTTTCGGAAACGATGCGCCCGATGGCCATCGCCACGTCTTTCATTGAAGCGGCGTCGATATGATGTCCCACCAACCTAGTAAGTGGGTAGCCGGCGGCTGCGCCCGATTGCATCTGTTTTTCGACTGTAACGAGCCTTACATCCTGGTCGAACTGGTGGTCCCGCACATATGCGTCGGTCCACGGGAGCACGTCTAGTTGGCCGGTATCCATTATTTTTTGCGCAGGTATACCCGCGTCGGCGAGACGCTTCAAATGCTCTTCCCGATTCTCGGGATCCACAATGTGAGCGGCCTTTTCGCCCCGGTCGAGGCCATCTTTGTAGAACGAGCCGAGCACTCTGTGCTCCTTCGTCGATGGTGTTGAAGAAAGCGCAGACATGATTTCGCCCGGCGAGGTTGACCCCGGCGATCTGGACTGAATGTTCATTCATGTCCATATGCCACCTCTGTCTTGCCGTTGGAGATGAGCGTAAGAATCGAATCGATGATAATGGGAGGCGTTCCGATTCGGATTCGTTCCCCGCTGAAACCCTGACGGGCATGATACACCCGGAGAATGCGCACGAGGCAACGATCCGGTCGTTTCAAACGGAGATCGGCCGAGCCTGTCCCACTGACCAAACATTGAGTTCTCCGCGAATCGAGACTCGTGACGAACCACCTGCCCTGACATTTTAGCCTTTGCCCCGAGCACGTAGCACTTAAAGGTTTACTCCATTCAGCAGGCGGTTCGAGAGTCAGGTATCCCGTTTCCGACTCCAGCGAATCGAGACGATCCACCTCTAAACATGCGCCGCCGACGATCACCGTGAGCTAACGGTTCCTCACATTCCCATGGTTTCGAGAACGTGGGAACCTCACGATCGAAACAGGAGGAATGATGAAGCAATTTCAAAGAGTATTCTCGGACCGAGCGGCGAACGCCTTCGGGGCATGCTTATGCAACGACTCAAACGGTATGACCGCAATCGAGGCCAAGGCACCGGTGCGCCGCATCGCTATACGGGCTATATGCGGAATCATCCTGATGAGCTTGACCGTTCTATTTGCGGATGTCCAACCAACTCGCGCACAGGAGAGTTCCGACATAGCCAAACAGGCGCAAAATCCTATCGCAAGTCTCGTTTCCGTCCCTCTCGAAAGCGACTTCAATCCCCACACCGGGGTCGACAGAGAAGACAGCTATGTGTTCGAGATGAAGCCTGTTGTTCCCTTCCGTTTGTCGAACGACTGGAATCTGATTACCCGGACGATTATTCCCGTAATCCAAGTTCCTGATCTGGCTCCCGGTGTGCACGGAACTGGTGGATTGGGCGATGTACAAGAATCTTTATTTCTATCGCCGACGAAAGTTGGTCCGGTGATTTGGGGCGCGGGGCCGGTGATTTCCTTTCCTACCGCAACGGAGAACACTCTCGGCACAAAGAAACTCAGCCTTGGGCCCACCGTTGTCGTACTTAGGAGCCAAGGACACTGGCTGTTCGGATCCCTAGTGCAAAACTTATTCTCGGTGGCTGGACCGTCGGGACGCAAAGATGTGAATCAGATGCTGCTCCAGCCATTTGTGAATTACAACTTGCCGCACAAGTGGTATCTCACCTCGTCGCCGATAATTACTGCAAATTGGGAAGCAAAATCCAGCGAACGCTGGGTGGTGCCTGTTGGCGGAGGTGTAGGAAAGATCGTGCATCTCGGGAAGCAGCCCGTAAATGTCTACACACAATTCTTCCGCAACGTGCAGCGTCCGGATGGCACCAGCAGTTGGTCCGCAAGATTTAACATGACGTTTCTTTTTCCGAAGAAGCGATGAGAGAAGCACTTCAGGTTGAGTGGGACTCCGAAATGAACAACCCTACGGCCATCAGCTATGCAGGTCTTCCTGCGAGCGTCATCGCAGTTCCTGCCTGGACGAAGGAGAAAGTCCGGACACGCGCGTCTTCCAATCTGTCCCGAGTAACAAGAAGACGGACATCGAAGCAATCGCCAAGTCTGAAAGGCAGAGTGGAGCCGACTCGGTCCGACGGGCTACAACAGAACATCCTTCAAGAGATCTTTCTGGCGTCGCGTAAAAAGTTCGTCCGAATTGCATATCGCATCCTCGGGAACAACGAAGACGCCGAGGACGCCGTGCAAGACGCGTTTGTCTCCGCGTGCCGTCACTTTGGCAAATTCGAGGGCCGCTCCGCTCTTACAACCTGGTTGACTCGGATCGCCATGAACGCCGCCCTGATGGCTCGGCGCAAACGGAAGAATGCACGCTACTCTTTCCACGAAATGGACGCGGCGATGTCGACGTTCGCAGAAACAGCTCCGGATACCCAGCCGAATCCCGAACTGGCCTACTCGCGAGCGGAATCTTATGAAATTCTCGAAGTTCACTTGAAGGAACTTAATCCGCTGCTTCGGGAAGCAGTCGTCACGAGGTACTATGACGAACTCTCGATCGCTGAGGCAAGTTCGGCCGTTGGTGTTCCTCCCGGAACCTACAAAACGCGACTGTTTCGCGGGAGACGCTTGTTGCAAAAGCGTGCGATCTCTGGGGCGAGAGTTAACTTCTCAACAAGTGAAAACGATCGCGACTCAGCTCGAAGAATTTGATATGAGCGTTTGCGTTTACATTGACGGGCGGCCATCTGAGTGTCGCGAAGATCACAGCGAAGTGATGGCTTGGACCGATTCCCGATGAGTCGCAAGCCTCCGTGTAATTGGCGCTTCGTGACCACAGAAGAAGTCTCGTCCTGGCATCTCGTCAGGACGAGGATTCACCAGAAAACGAGATAAAGATGAAGCTCAGAGTCAAATCTCTCACTCTCCTGTTCCTCACGCTTCTGATTGTTCTCGAAGCATCCCCCCAAGGAAGTGACGACACTCCGGAACCACATAGATTTTTTCGAGAGTACATTGGCTTGAATGAGGATCAAATCGCCACAATTCGAAGAGGGAAAGCCCTGGCGCATGTCCTCGAATCACGTACTCCCGATGAGGTATTTGTCTTCGGAGCGGTGTACGTGGAATCAACTCCAGAGGAGTACCTCAAGCTGGCATCGAATATCGACTCACTCCGCAAACTTCCGAACTATCTCGCGATCCGGGAGTTCAGCAACCCGCCCCAACTCTCCGATCTCGACGGCTTTACTCTGAGTGAACAGGATGTTCAGGAACTCAAGAAGTGCAAACCGGCCCACTGTGACGTTCAGTTGCCGTCAGAAGCCATCGATGCTTTCCAAAAATCAGTGAATTGGTCGTCTCCGGACGCGGCGGACCAAGTGAACCACTTGGCAAAGAAAATGACGATCGAGGCCATCACTCGATACAAGCAAGGGGGTAACGCCGCCCTCGGGACCTACCGCGACAAGGCTCACCCATCCGTCGTAGCCGACACATTTCGGTCCCTGTTGAGCCGGTCCAAGGCGCTTCCTGTCTACCTGCCCGAGCTTAATCGCTATCTCCTCGACTACCCGAATGCTCCGTCGGAACACATCCAGTCGAAATTCTATTGGGAGAAAGTCAATTTCGGACTCAAGCCCACCGTCCGCGTATTGCAAGCGATCGTTTACCGAGATGGCGGCACTGCAGGCCCCGCATACGCCATAGCGATTAAACAACTCTATGCAAGCCACTACTTCGAGACTGCGCTAGATCTTACGTTTTGTGTGCCGGCAACAGAGAATCGGGCACGACCGGGTTTCTACCTCATCACCATGAAAGGTTCTCAGCAGGCGGGCCTAACCGGCTTGAAGGGCGGTTTCGTGCGGAAAGTGGCCGTCGATAAAACGCGCTCTTCGCTCGAACGAGCGCTCGCGACAATCAAACAGAGACTCGAAGCCCAGACCGATTGACTCGCGAAAGGATAGACCACCACAGATGCTGGATCGCCGCACGATAAACGTCCTGTTGACCACGCTCGTCTTTGTCTTAGCGGTCGCACTCGTCTACGTCGTGCGGACTATTCTCGTATTGTTTGCTTTCTCCATCCTCTTCGCGTATCTGATTAATCCGGCGGTGAGAGTCCTGCAGCGGTACTCCCTGTTCTTCAAAGATTTGAAAGGCCCTCACATCTTTCAAGCTTACCTGGGATTTCTCATTCTGCTTGCCTTACTCGTGCATGCATTCGCTCCCGACTTCCGTAGCCGTCCAGGTGCGTTAGGCAATCTTCCGGCCTTTGCTGACAGCGTGGCCAGCGGGGAAATCGCGAACAACTTTGGGAAAAACCTGGGCTGGACGGACGCTCAGACGCTGAGAGTGAAGACTTTTCTTCAGGGACATAGATCCGACATCGAGAGTGCAGGACAAGCGATTCAGCGATCCGCAGTTACAATCGCGAGCGCTGTTCTAGTCATACCCATTCTCGCCATTTTCTTCCTGAGCGACGGCGAGAAGCTGGTAAATCAGGTAGTCCTTCTGGTTCCCCCGACGTCCGATCAAGATGCCGTTCGCTCGCTCGTCGTCGACATCAACCTCATGCTCCAGCGCTACATCCGCGCAAAGGTCATTCTAGGTCTGCTCTCGTTTCTCTTTTCTTCCGTAGCGTTGCTGTCGCTCGGTTTTCCCCATTGGGTCGCGCTCGGGCTGCTCGCGGGAATGCTGGAATTTATTCCCATTGCCGGATGGATGATGGCCGCAACAACCATAACCGGTTTCGGAGTCATTACGCACTCGCATTGGATCTGGATGCTGGCTTTGCTCGGAATCTGGCGAGTCGTCATGGACTACGCGATTTCGCCGCGAGTCATGGGACATCAACTGGAGATTCATCCGTTGCTCGCCATATTCACCGTCATGGCGGGGGGAGCGGTGGGCGGAATCGCCGGTATCTATCTTTCCATTCCGCTCGTCGCCACGTTGCGAGTCGTCTGGCGCAGGCTCCCCGCCCTGAGAAACACCGCAGTCTCCTAATCTTCGGTTTAACTGCTCCTCCCGCGCAATTACTTATTCCGTCTGTTTGGATTGCTGATTTAGTTATTTCTGCCTCTTCGTTGAAACGACGCTGTGAGACCCATCACCGTGACCTAACCGTTGCTTACGTTTTCAGGTTTTCCGGAACTTGCCAGTATTCTTTCGTGCCTCCTCTTCCGCTGAAGTCGCTCCTGCGAACGGACATTGCTTCGAGCGGGACCACATCGCTGCCGCTCATCCTGGTCTTGGGTGCGATCGCGACGGTCGCGTATGCAGACCATCGCGTAGTGTCTATCTCTTTGATTTACCTTTACATTCTGCCGCTTACCGTCGGCGCTCTGTTCTTGCGTAAAGAATTGAGCTACTCGCTCATCGCCGCTTGCATCCTGCTTCACTACTTCGATTCGCCCCGCCGAATCCCATTGGGGATTCGCATTCTTCACGACCTTTCGGCTTTGGTGTGTTTCACTTTCGTGCTCTATGTGATCCAGAAATATCTGGCACAGCGGGAAGCTCTGGCCAAGGCGATCGGGAAGCAGCGTGACGAGCTTGTTCGAGACGTGAACCTTGCCGCGCAGGTGCAGCGACTGTTCCTGCCAACGGCGAAACCGGCGATCGGGGGGATGGAAATCGTGGGCATGATGCGGCCTGCCCGCGGTTTGAGCGGAGACTACTATGACTACATTCCGATCAGTGATCAGAAGATTCAGGTCGTGATCGCGGATGTGTCGGGTAAGGGCATACCGGCCGCTTTATTGATGTCGGCAACGGCGGCAGCGGTGCAGCTGGAAGCTGGCCACGAACAAAGCATGCAGGAGATTGTGAGGCGATTGAACAGCGGAATCCACACAGTTTCGGACGAAGGCGTACGCTATGTGACGTTGATCCTCGCTCAAATCGACGTAAAAGAAAGAAGACTGCATTTCATCAACTGCGGCCACAATCCGGCTCTTCTGCTGCGATGCAGGACCGGCGGCCTCTCGCTCTTACATTCGAGCGGGCCACCGATTGGTCTCTTCGAAGGTGAGAGCTACCAGCTCGATTCGGTTGAGCTTGAAAGCGGTGATCTGTTGGTTTTCTACACCGATGGAGTGACGGAAGCGGAGGATGCCTCGGGCGAAGAATTTGGCATGGAACGGCTTTCCGACGTGGTCCGACGAGGAAGCCTGTGCACGGCAGAACAGCTCATGAGAGATATCTTTGAGAGTTCGGCCGGTTTCTCTGGGGAAAACGGTTTCCATGATGATGTGACGATTCTCGTCGCGAGGTGCAATTTCGACGACCTCCCGAGTCAGGCGTCCTAAACTCTCCTATGCTTCACCTTCGTAGCCAGCGTTAGACGCAGGCCTCTCGTACTGAGAACAGCTGAAGTTTCCCGGTCGTGGCTCATACTTTGCCTTCCCTTGATGTACGTCGACGTACCAGGTTGATTGGTTGCTCCAGTTGTTTCTGTCAGCTTGATCTTCCGAGTTTTGCTTATCGATCCACACGATAGCCAGCAGACACATAACAGTGAGCTAACCGTTCCTCACATTCTCAGCATTTCAGAAACTTGCCATCATTCGTGTGTGATTGGACACCTACACGGTGACGATCTAACGCCGAGCCAAGGACATTACATAAAGGAGATTTGGAGATGAGCACCGATTGTCTCGAAGTGAAAGGAGTTATCCGATGAGAGCAGCGAAAAAGGAAACCGCAGAGTCTTCGACTGGGAAAGCAACCAGTGTGATTGACTATATCGTCCAGCGACTTGCTGATGAGGGCATCACGGACTGTTTTGGCGTACCGGGAGACTATGCGTTCCCGGTCTGTGACGCAGTCGATCGCAACCCA
>Ga0209526_10002939_pt1 | contig 11561 bp, 7 predicted proteins | sample JacPinW_OM2H0_M1_FD_188566 | JGI IMG/M metagenome (GOLD analysis project Ga0209526, IMG submission 188566) | Forest soil microbial communities from Algoma, Ontario, Canada - Jack Pine, Ontario site 1_JW_OM2H0_M1 (SPAdes) (version 2) | ecosystem: Environmental > Terrestrial > Soil > Boreal...
CGCGCAATGGATCCCGCTCCATCAGGATTTCGTGACGGGCGCGCGCCAATGTGAGGCACTTGCCGGCCTTGAGGCGGCTCGCGAAATATTCCGTCGCGGCGGTATCGACGATGCGGTCGGCGCCGGCCGCGAGGACCAAAAGCGGGGTCAGGATCAGGCGCGGGTACGCCACATCCTCGAAGCGCCGCATGTAGCGGAAGGCGGCATTGATCCAGCCGATCGTCGGATCGCCGATGGCAAGCTCGGGCGCCGCCTCGATGATCGCCGCCGCGCGGGCATGGCGGCTTGAATCGGACGTCAATAGGTTGCCCTCGAAGCTCGCCGACATATAGGGCTTTGGGCCGCCGCCGGGCACGAAACGGCGGCCTTGCCCGAGCAGTACGAGCGCCTTGGCGAAAATCCGCATGCCGCGCCCGAAGCGCAGTCCATAAATGTCAATCATCGGCGCGGTGAGGACCATGCGGGCGAATGGCGAGCGGCCAGCCCGCGTCTTTGCAAGCGCGATAGCCGCGCCCATGGAATGGCCAAGCGCGAACCACGGGGGCCGGCAGAACGGTTCGAGGACCTGTTCCACCAAGGCATCGAGATCGCGCTCATAATCCCGGAAATCGCCAATATGGCCTTTGTGGGGATCATTCACGAGGCGGCCAGAAAGGCCTTGTCCACGCCAATCCAGGATCGCGACATCGAAGTTCCGGGCAAGCAGTTCGCCGATGACTTCAAAATATTTTTCGATGAATTCCGCACGTCCCGGCAAAACCGCGATCGTTCCGGCGCAAGCCGCGCCGCAGTTCCAGCGCGCCGCCCGCAAGGTCCAATTGTCCCGCGCCGCGATGGCCGAGACGACGGCGCCGGGGGGCGCGGGGTTTTCGAAAATCGTGCAAAGTTCCATTGCGAAATTTCGATGCTCCGAGGCTCTCCCTGGCCGCAATTTCAACCGCGCCGGCCGCTTCTCCGGGACACACTACCGGCGGAATTTTCGCCTGTCCTGCCCCTCTTGCAAAGCCAAACCCTATCCCCACATCAACATTGCGCGGGCCGCTTCAGGACGCGCAAGCGGCGGCGAGCCTTGGGCGCCGCGCGGAAGTTGCCGGCAAATCGTCTCGCGCCGCTTCGTAAACGTGGTTGGTACAACAACTTTTCTCGCTTCATTCAAGGAGGATAGTGAGATGCGTCAGTTTGATCTTTCCCCCCTATATCGCTCGACCATTGGGTTCGATCGCTTGTTCAACATGATCGACCAGGCCGCCGGGCTCGAAACCATGCCGAGTTACCCGCCCTATAATATCGAACGCACCGGCGAGAACGCCTACCGGATATCGGTGGCGGTCGCGGGTTTCGCCGTAACGGATCTCTCGATCGAAACCAAGGAAAATACCCTAACCATTCGCGGTTCGCGGGAACGCGACGGCGAGAACGCGACGGCGAAGCCAGAAGTGCTCTATCAGGGAATTGCCGGCCGCTCGTTCGAGCGCCGCTTCCAGCTCGCGGATCACGTCCATGTGACCGGCGCGAACCTTGAAAACGGCTTGCTTCACGTCGATCTTACGCGTGAACTTCCGGAGGCGCAGAAACCGCGCAAGATCCCGATCGGGAACGAGGGCGCAAAATCGACAGTCGCGACACCAAGGGCAGCGTAACTTCGCGAGCCGGGCGGCTCCCTCCCACGCCCGGCGCAGCGGCGGAAGGGCGTCTCGCATGAGGCGCCCTTTTTTTTGCGGCGAGGCCTCATTTTTCACTTTCCGTGTATTGGCGGCGTCACTGCCTTTGTTTTCATCGCGTTTCTGCGACGCCTGCTCACCAGACCCGGGCGCGTGATCTTTCTGATCGTCGATCGCGGACCCGCCCCTATCGCTCGAAAAACCAGGGCGTTTGTCGAAAGCATGATCAGATCGCTTTGGCTGTTCTATCGTCTTCCCATTCCCCCGATCGCAACCCTGCGCTCGCCACTCCACTAAGCTTCGCTTAGTGGAGCCTCTGGCTCACTCCGCCCGATGTGCTGGAGCGGAAGCATCGGAAGGCCGGCACTGTTGGCCGCATGGCGATCGCCGGCGCCGACGCGACGCCGTGCGTGCCCAATCCAAGCTTGACTCAAGGCTCGGCAATTTGCCTTGATCGAAGCGCGAATGAGGCCGATGCAAACCGTCTCTGGCAGGAATTCCCGTTCCAGATGCCGTCGCATCACCTTTCGATTTGCGGAGCGCCATGCCGATCTCCCTTGCCTACCCGAGTATCGATCCGGTGCTGATCACCATCGGACCCTTGCCGATCCGCTGGTATGCCTTGGCCTATATCGCCGGGCTCGTGCTCGGCTGGGCCTATGCGCGAGCATTGGTGAGACAAAAGGCTTTCTGGGCTGGCGCGGCGCCGCTCGCTCCCTTGGACATTGACGATCTCCTCGTCTATGCGGCGATGGGCGTCATTCTCGGCGGAAGGCTCGGCTACGTGCTATTCTACAACGCGGGTTTTTATCTTGCGCATCCGGCCGAGATTTTCGCTGTTTGGAAAGGCGGTATGTCGTTTCACGGCGGACTCGCCGGCACCGCTCTCGCGATTTATATCCTTGCCAAGCGCAAGAGGATTCCGGTGCTGAGCCTCGCCGATGTCTGCGCCGCCGCGGTTCCGATCGGGCTTTTTCTCGGACGCATCGCGAATTTCATTAAGCCGGAACTTTGGGGCCGGCCGGCCGGCGTGCCTTGGGCGATGGTTTTTCCTGGCGCCGGGCCGTCGCCGCGGCACCCGAGCCAGCTCTACGAAGCGGGCCTCGAAGGATTTGTCCTCTTCCTTGTGCTTTATATCGCGGTTCATTTGGGCGCGCTCCGCAGGCCGGGTTTTGTTACCGGGCTGTTTGCCGCCGGTTACGGAGTCGCGCGCACTGTCTCCGAATTTTTTCGCGAACCGGACCCGCAGCTGGGCTTTCTGTTCGGCGGCGCGACCATGGGTATGCTCTTGTCGCTGCCTTTGATCGCGGCAGGCATTGTTTTTATTATCCGCGCCTGCCGGCGGCCGGCTCGTCGCGGCATGAATAGGCCCGCATGAACCCGCTCGAAAATCTCATCCACGAGACGATCGCCGAGAACGGGCCGATGAGCCTCGAGACCTACATGACCCTTGCGCTCGCGCATCCGGTGTACGGCTATTACGCCTCCAAAATACCGTTGGGAGAGAGCGGCGATTTCATCACCGCGCCGGAGATCAGCCAGATGTTCGGTGAATTGATTGGCCTGTGGTGCGTCGCGGTCTGGCGCGCCATGGACGAACCACGGCCCTTTCTGTTCGTCGAACTGGGGCCAGGGCGCGGCAGTTTAATAGCGGACGCTTTGCGCGCCGCGCGCGTTGCACCGGATTTTCTTGGTGCGATCGACTTGCGTCTCGTCGAGACAAGCGAGGTCTTGCAACAAAGCCAGCGCAGAGCGCTGAAAGATTCGCGGGTTGCGGCGAGGTGGCACAAGACCGTCGACGAGCTGCCCAGTGGCCCCGCGATCATCGTCGCCAATGAATTTTTCGATTGCCTTCCGGTGCGCCATTTCGTCTGCCGCGCCGATGGCTGGCACGAAAGGCTGGTCGGACTAGATGGCGACGAGCGCTTGTGCTTTGGCCTTGCGCCGGACGCCGAACCAGGCCTTGCACTCGCGGGCGAAGTCGGGCAGGTGTTTGAGGCTGGTCATGCGGCCGCCCGTTTGATGACGCGGCTTTCGGCGCGCATTGCCGCACAGGGCGGCGCGCTCCTCGTCATCGACTACGGCTACGACACGCCCGGGCACGGTGAAACCTTGCAGGCGGTGAAGCGGCATCGTTTCGCCGATCCCTTGCGCGATCCCGGCGAAGCCGATCTCACCGCGCATGTCAATTTTTGCGGCCTTTCCCGGGCCGCGCGGGCAGCGGGCGCTAGAGCCCATGGCCCAGTGCCGCAAGGCGAATGGCTGGCCCGTCTCGGCATCCATGAACGCGCCGCGAAGTTGCGGCAACATGTTGATGAGCACCAATGCGCCGCGATCGATTCCGCTCTCCTGCGTCTCGCGGGCGGAGGCCACGGCTCCGGCACAACGCACATGGCGCGGCTCTTCAAGGCGCTCGCGGCGACCCAGCCGGGCCTTTGCCCGCCCGGCTTCGAGACCACATCGCCATGATCAAGCAAACCGCGGCGCCGCTGCGCGCAAGAATTCTTGACGCGCCGGGCCTAGCACATGGATTTTTCACGCGGCACGGCGGCGTCTCGACAGGAGTTTACGCATCGCTCAACGGCGGCGTCGGTTCGCAAGACGATCCACGCGCAGTTGCCGAAAACCGGCGCAGGATGGCGGCGCATCTTTGCGTCGATCCGGCGCATCTCCTCGTACCTTACCAGATTCATTCGCCAAAGGCACTGATCGTGACGCAAGCCTTTGTCGAGCGCCCGGTTTGCGATGCCCTGGTGACGTCCGTGCAAGGTCTAGGACTCGGCGTCACCGGCGCCGATTGCGGCATGATCCTGTTCGCCGACCGGGGGGCGCGGGTGATCGCGGCCGCGCATGCCGGCTGGAAAGGGGCGCTCGATGGCGTGCTTGAAGACACACTTGCCGCGATGGAAACGCTTGGCGCGCGCCGGGCCTCGACGGTCGCGGCGCTGGGCCCAACGATCTCGCGGAATAGCTATGAGGTCGACACCGAATTTGCCGATCGATTCATCGCGGCCTCGACCGGCCATGCGCGCTTTTTTTTGGCTTCGGCGCGCGACGGACATTTCATGTTCGATCTGCCGGGCTTTATTGCGGTGCGGCTACGGCTTGCGGGCATCGGCTTATTCGAGGATTTGGCCCGCGACACCTATGCGGAGCCCGAAAACTTCTATTCCTATCGCCGTTGCGTGCATCGAAACGAGCCCGATTACGGCCGCCAGGTCGCGGCGATCGCGCTTATCTGACCTAACTCAGGCGGCTACTTTCTCGACGATCCGTTCCGCCGCCGCCTTGGGCTCCGCCGGCGCGCCCTCCCATTCGGAATTGGCCGGGATTTGCTCGCCCTTCATCACGAGGGTCAGGGGCCCCAATCGCGCGTAGTCAGCAACAATCGTGTCGTAAAGCACGGTGGAACCCGCGCCAACGGTTACACCGTTGCCGACCAAGACCTTGCCGACCTTCATGACGCGGTCCTCGTAGAGATGCGTTTGCAGCGCGCATAGATCATTCAATGCCGCGTAATCGCCGACGCTCACGCAGTCGAATTCAGTGATGTCGGTCATGTCCATGAAGACCCCGCGTCCGACTTTTGTACCGAACAGGCGCAAGAGCCAAGGTAGGAATGGGGTCCCGCGCAAATGATCGAGCAAAACCTTGCCGGCTAGGCCCCAATAGATGACGGCAACCGCCTCGGTTCGCATGGCCCACCAGGACCACATGGGTTTGACCATCGGCTCGTAGCGTCCCATCGTGATCCATTTCAAGGCGATGACCAGCAGGGTCATGACCAGGCTAATCCCAGCCGAGGCAAGCATGAACTGCCACAGCACCTCGAAATATTTGCCTTCAAGCACGCCCGTGCTGAACCATTCCACCGCCCATGTTCCAAAGCTAATGAACAGCATGATCGGCAGGGAAATCGTGACCGCCTCGAAGCAGGCACGGGCGAATTTTTTCCAGCGCGGGGGCTCATAGGTCCAGTCCGCGCCACCGCCATCGAATTTCTGGCGGACCGGCAGCTTGATTGGCGGCGATCCGAACCAGGTATCGCCCTCGCGCATCATATGATTCGCGGGCGGCTTCGACTTGATGCCGATCAGCGCGCCCCCCGGAATTTCGGCCCCGGCGGGCACCACGGCGCTATTTCCGACAAAAACGCGCGGACCCGTCTTGACGCGTTTCAAATAGATCCAGCCGTTGCGGATCTCTTCGTCGCCGAGAATGACTTCATCGGCGATGAAGCATTTCTCGCCGATCTCGACGAGATCGTAGCGGCCGGACAGATTCGTCGAAATTTCCGCGTCCTTGCCGATCTTGGCGCCCATTAGCCGGTACCAGGCGCGCATATAGACCGTCGCGAACAATGACGATAGTGTTTCGAGCGTCACCTCGGTTGCGAGCGCCACTGCCCATTTGCGGAAATAGAACCAGGAATGAACCGAATAAGTCCCCTCGCGCACCCGCGGCAGGATGACCCAGCGGCAAGCCGCGATGAAGCCGACGGTGACAAGCACCATGACGAAGGCGGTGGGCAAGGCCAAGACCGGGATCGAGAGCATGTAAAGGGTGCGGTCGAAATCGGCGGTGCCGATCAGATCGTCGATCCGGTCGAAGACCCAAAAGGCCGGGAAAATCGGCAACAAACCGAGCGGGGGTATCGCCAGAAGCAAGATCCCATACATAAGTGTCATAATACCCCGGCGTGCGCTGGAAGCCGCGGGCGGCGGGTCCAGCGCGGCGCGATCCACCATGCGAACCTTGCGCCCCGGCGAGCCATCCCAAACTTCCCACGCCCCGGCGCGGCCACCCGCGCCGATCGCGGTCAGATCGCCGAGCTCGGCCCCCTCTTCGATGACGACATTTTCCTCGATGACGCAGGACGATCCGATATAGGCCTCGGCGCCGATGTCGATCGTGCCGATAATGAGTTCGTTGCCCTCGACCCGCGCATTGGCGAAATTGGCGTTCGCTCCGATACTCGCGCCGGGCCCAATCGAGATCAGATCGGCCGCGCCCGGCTCGATCTCGCCGATCAGCGCGTCCTTGCCGATTCTCGCCCCGAGCGCCATTAGATAGAGCCGCATGATGGGGGAACCCTGGAACCATTTGATATGGACCAGTCCAAGGAAACGCCTCACCAGCCACCAGCGGAAATAATAAACTCCCCATAGAGGATAGCGCCCAGGCTTCGTCTTGCCGATCACCAGCCATTTCGCGGCGATGACGATCGCCACCGTAGCGATATTGATGCACAAATAAACGCCGATGAGCGAAACCATTTCCTCGAAAACGCTCGCTTCGGCGCCGGTCAGCAGCATGTAGCTTACGAATACGCCGAGCCATTGCGCGGTCACGAGAGCGAGGATGACCGGAAGTGCAAGGGCCTGCGCGCACCCGCAGAGAAAGCGGCGCAACACGGGCGGCGGCGCGAACGACAGATCCTCGACCTTTGATCCATGTGCCCATTTGCGGCCGAGGAGTTCAGCCATCGCGCGAAGCGAACGCGCGGTGTAGACGTCTTGCAAGGTGATCCGCGCCAACGCGGGCGTTTCGCGCACGGCCGAGATGAAACGTGCCGCGAGCAAGGAATGGCCGCCAAGATCGGTGAAGAAATCGGCGTCGAAAGGAATGGCCTGCGGCGGCAGCACGCGTTTGGCGGCGTCGAGGAGTTTTGCCTCGGTCTCGTTGCGCGGCTCTTCCTGCGCCTCGAGGGCATCGGCCGCGGCAAGTTCAACCAGCTTCAGGCCCTTGCGGTCGATCTTGCCGGAGGCGAGTTTCGGCAGGCTTTTGACGAACTCGAACCGTTCCGGAACCATGTATGCCGGCAGGCTTTGCCGCAGTTCGTTGCGCAAGAGTCTCGCGTCGATTTCGGGGTCCAAGGATGGAACCACGAACCCAACGAGCTGTTCGATTTCGTGATCGCTGCGCAAGACGACGGCGGCATGCGCAACGCCAGGGAGACCGGCGAGCTTTGCTTCGATTTCGCCCAGTTCGACGCGAAACCCGCGAATCTTGACCTGATCGTCGATCCGGCCATGGAAGACGATCTCGCCGTTCGTGGCGAGCTCCACCGCATCGCCGGACCTGTACAAAACCGGATCGGGCGGGTCATCCAAGAAAGGATCGGCCAAGAAAGGATTAGCAATGAATTTCTCGCGGGTCAGCCTGTCGCGGCGCAAGTAGCCTTTCGCCACCCCGGGCCCGCCGATGAGAAGCTCGCCTTCGACGCCGGGCGGGAGAAGGTCGAGGCGCTCGCCCGTCACATAGCAAGTGTAATTCGGAATCGGCCGGCCGATCGTGACCTGAACGTTCGGCCGCACTTCCGCGACCGTCGCGACGACCGTCGTCTCCGTCGGGCCATAGGAATTGAAGATCTTGCGCCCAGGCCTGCACCAGCGATTGGCAATCGATGGCGGGCAGGCTTCGCCGCCAAGGATGATCAGCCGCAAGCTTGCGATGTCGCGCGGCAGAAGTGCCAAAAGGGTTGGCACCGTGTCCAGCACCGTCACGCGATTTGCTTCCAGAAGACCGGGAAGCTTGTCGGCCTCGCCCATGATCTCGGCCGTCGCCACGAAAAGGCTCGCGCCGGCGAGATAGGGAACCCAGATTTCCTCCATCGACAGATCGAAGGCAACGGAAGCGCCCTGGAAAACGACATCGCTCGCTTCAACCCCGTAGACTTCGTTGGCGGCGCGCAAATAATGGCAAATATTGCGCCCCGATATCACGATGCCCTTGGGTGTCCCGGTCGAACCGGACGTGTAAATGAGATAGGCGGGGTCCTCCGAGCGGGCGCCAAGCGCCCGCGCGTCGATTCTCGCGGGGTCGCCGGTGTCCTGGGAATCGGCCAAAAGACCGGCAAAAGTCCAAGCCGGGCAGGATGCCGCAAGATTCGCGGCGAAATTGGCCGAGGTCAGGAGGCCCCTCGCTTTGGCATCCGATAGGCAAACGGCGACGCGCTCAGTGGGGGCGTCCGCATCGAATGGAAGCCAGGCGGCGCCGGTCTTCGCGATCGCGATTTGCGCGATCAGAACTTCGTGGCCGCGCGGCATCCAAAGGCCAACGACCCGGCCCGGACGAACCCCTTTTTGCAAAAGGCCGCGGGCGACGGCCTCCGCTTTCGCATCGACCTCGGCATAGGTAAGCTTGCCCTCCACCGTGATCATGGCGATGGCGGAAGGACGGCTGGCCACGGTTGCGGCGAAGATCTCGCAGAGCATTTCGTCGCGGATCAAATCCGGCCGCGCGGGGCCGCGCAAAACCGCGCCGGAGGGAAGCGCCAAACGATCGTCATCGTCCCGGGAAACTTGGGCGGTTGCCGGACTATGCAGCATAGTGATCCTGTTCGCGCCAAGGCCTCTCAGCTGATGCGCCCGTGCCGCTTATCAAGTGGGGATGGCGGCAACATGGCAGTCGCAGCGATTCCGCATGGCAAAAGCTCGCGGGCTGCCCCGGGGCAGCGGCCAAGGCCGCCAATATTTCCCGCGCCGGAACTGGTCGAGGACAGGACCATGGAGACGCTCTCCTGGTCCTTAACGGCGTTTTGCGCCCGCGCGGCAACCCGCTCATGCGGTTCCAAGAATGCTCAGCCTCGGCGTATCTGCAACAAATCAGTCCTCTTTGCCCAACCTTATCTTGACCGGGCGAGGAACTCCGCCGGTGATGGCACACGCTTTTCTTTGGCTTGTCAGGCTGAATAGGCGGTGAACGTCTTAATCCTTGCCCACAACCGCGATATCCGGCGCGGCGGGATTTTTCATGCCAACGACATGGTAGCCGGCGTCCACATGAAGGATTTCGCCGGTGATGCCCCGTGCCATCGGCGAAAGGAGAAAGGCGGCGCTCTCGCCGACCTCCTCGATCGTTACCGTGCGCCGCAACGGGGAGTTATATTCGTTCCATTTGAGAATATAGCGGAAATCGCCAATGCCGGAGGACGCCAATGTCTTGATCGGCCCGGCGGAGATGGCATTGACCCTTATATTTTGTTCACCGAGATCGGCGGCGAGATAGCGCACGCTCGATTCAAGCGCGGCCTTCGCGAGCCCCATGACGTTATAGTGCGGCATCCATTTTTCCGCCCCGTAATAGGTAAGGGTCAACATCGCCCCGCCATTTCGCATCAGCTTTTCGGCGCGCTGCGCCACCGCGGTGAAGGAATAACAAGAAACCACCAGGGAATTTACAAAGTTTTCGGTGGTCGTGTCGATGTACCGGCCCGTCAACTGATCCTTGTCGGAAAACGCAACGCAGTGCACGACGAAGTCGAGATTTCCCCAAATGCGCTCGATTTCCTTAAATACCGCGTTCAAAGCCGCCGGGTCGGTGACATCGCAATCGCCCACAACTTTGGCGTCGAGTTCCTGTGCCAGTGGCCGAACCCTTTTTTCGAGCGATTCGCCTTGGTAAGTGAACGCGAGTTCGGCGCCCGCCTCACGGGCGCCCTTGGCGATCCCCCAGGCAATCGACCGGCTGTTGGCGACCCCCAGGACCAAGCCGCGTTTTCCAGCTAGAATTCCCGAGGCGTGCGGTCCAGGTGTTAACGTTCCTGGTTGCGTCATGCTTGATCCGGACCAGAGAACTAAGGAAGCCGCCTTTTGGAACGGCCGCAGCGTCCGCTGCGTTTAAGGTCTGCGCGTATTTTGCGCAAGTCCGATAACATAGGAAACGCCCGTGCGGATTTTTACTTTGCCCATGGTCAGGGCGCGGCGCGGGCGCTAATATCGACGATCTGGGCGGAGCCGCCCACGGCCGGCAAAAACCGCGCCGGCAAGGGAGCGCACAAGGGAGCGCAAAGGTGGCCTTGCGGGACGATTTGAATTCATCCGCGTCGCGGCTTTGCCGTTATGCGCGCGCCCTCGTTACCGGTCAGCCGGGGCCTAGCGAGATCGCCGACGATCTTGTCCACGCGGTTTTGCTGCGAACATGGGAATCCGGAACCGCCTTGCGGCTGGCCGGACGCGATCTCCATCTCCACCTCTATGCGCTGCTCACGGAATGGCACCGCGAAAGGTTGGCGGCCGGAAGGATGGGCGGCACGGTGCGTATAGAGAAGGAAAATTTCTACGCGGGCGGGCCGCGCGCCTCCGGGAATCTGCCGGCTCCTGCTTCGCCTCGCGACAAATTCGCGGCTGCGCTCTTAGCCCTCGCGATCGAAGAGAGGGAGGCTTTGCTGCTTGTCGTGCTTGAAGGGTTCAGTTATGCGCAAGCCGCGCGAATCCTGAAAATTTCGCGAACCGTTCTCATCATGCGTTTGGCATGCGCGCGCGCCGCGCTGAGCGAAATTCCGGCACCCGAAACTCCATCGCGTCCGGCCAAGACGCGCCCCTCATATCTGCGCGTGGTCAAATGAGAGCGTCATGCGCGGACATGGCCCCCCTGTGAGCGAAGCGGAATTGCACGGCTTTGTCGATGGCGACATGGATCGCGGCCGGCGCGAGGCCGTTCAGGCGTTTCTTGCCGCTTCGCCGGGGGATGCAGCCCGGGTCGAAACATGGCGGCGGCAGAATGAAACGATTCGTGCCGCTTTCGCGCCGGTCGAAACCGGACCGCTGCCTTGGTCCTTGCCGCTTGCTCCCGGGGCCGAGGGGGTGGCGGCGGCGCGTCCCGCCGCCGGGGGACAAGCCGAAGCGAGCGGCTCCCATGCGTGGCGCGCGCGCTGGTTCGCGCGGCTGATTGGGCTTTCCTTCGCGAGCGGCGCGCTGCTGGCGGCCAGCGCGGCCTATCTTGCCGGTCGCGTGAACGCGCCGGAAGCCGCGCCGCCTTCCTCGGAGGGCCTCGCGCCGGCTGGGATGAGCGATACCTTTGTCAGGCGGGCAATGTCGGCGCTTCGGGCATTTGAGCCGCCGCCCGCCGCGATGCGTCTTTCGCCAAATAGCGATGGGCCGGGACAAGACACGGCGG
>Ga0209526_10002942_pt1 | contig 11553 bp, 9 predicted proteins | sample JacPinW_OM2H0_M1_FD_188566 | JGI IMG/M metagenome (GOLD analysis project Ga0209526, IMG submission 188566) | Forest soil microbial communities from Algoma, Ontario, Canada - Jack Pine, Ontario site 1_JW_OM2H0_M1 (SPAdes) (version 2) | ecosystem: Environmental > Terrestrial > Soil > Boreal...
CGCAACAGCGCGGCCCCGCGCGCAACGTCGGCTTCGATGTAGCGGGCGAATTCCTCCGGCGTTCCCGAAGCCGTCGCAAAACCGAGAGCGCTCAGGCGCGCCACCACGGCCGGGTCGCGCACCGCTTCTGTGAGCACGGCGTTCACTCGCGCAACGATCGCGGGCGGCAGGGCCTTGGGTCCCCACAGCCCATACCACGAGGAGAACTCAAGGCCCGGCAGGCCGCTCTCGGATGCGGTGGGAATATCGGGAGCCGCGGGGGTGCGGTTCGCGCTCGTCACCGCCAGCGCTCGCAGCAGCCCTGCCTGGACGTTCGGCAGCGCGGCGATGATCGGATCGATCATGAGTTGCACCTGCCCGCCCAAAAGGTCTGAAAGCGCCGGCGCCGAGCCGCGATAGGGCACGATCAGCAGGTTGAGACCGGTGAGCCGGTTGAACTCGAGCACGGCGAGGTGATTGGTCGCGCCCAGGGCAGAGAGGCCGAAGCTGAACTTCTCGGGCTTGGCGCGGATTGCCGGAAGCGCCTCCGCAATGGTTTTTCCGTGTACCGCGGACGGATTTGCAAGAACGAGCAGCGGGGCCTCGCCATAGCGGGCAATCGGCTTGAAGTCGTGCACTGGGTCATACGGCACCGCGCGCAGCACGTGGCGCGCCAGGACGTGAACGTTGGGCGCTGCCAGCAAGGTGTAGCCATCCGACGGCGCTTGCCACACCGCCTCGCCCCCGATGGTGCCGTTGGCCCCGCTGCGGTTCTCGACCACAACCGTCGCACCGAGCCTCTCCTGAAGCAGCTGGGCTGCGAGGCGTCCCATGATGTCGGCCGGTCCGCCTGCGGGATAAGGCACCACGACGCGGATCGGCCGGTTCGGCCAACTCTGTGCCGCAGCCGGTGCAGCGGCGATGAGCGCCAGCAAAAAGACGATCGACCTCAAGTGTCATTCTCCCCGCTTGCCGGCACGGCTACATAATGGACAGCCCGCCATCCACCATCAGCGTGCTGCCGGTGATGAACGAGGCCTCGTCGCTTGCGAGCCAAAGTATCGGCCATGCAATCTCCTGCGGCGATGCCCAGCGACCCAGAAGCGAGACGCTGGCACGCTCGGTCTTGAGCGTTTCCACATCCTTGCCCGCCGCTTGCGCTCGCCCGACATGGAACTCGGTCAGCGTAGGTCCTGGGCAGACAGCGTTGACCCGCACGCCATCGGCTGACAGCTCGTGCGCGAGGGTGCGCGTCATCGCCAGGATCCCCGCCTTGGTGGCATCATAAAGGCCCATGCCTTTGCGACCAGCAACGGCATAGCATGACGATACGTTGACGATGCTCGCGCCCTTCGCGCGGCGCAGCGCCGGCAACGCCGCCTTGCAGTAGTTGGCAACGCCGATCAGATTGACGCCCACGACCGCCTGCCACTCCGCCGGCTCGGCCTGCGCGATCGCAGAATAATTGCGCATCGCCGCGTTGTTCACGAGCACATCGAGGCGGCCGAATGCGTCAAGCGCGCCCTCGACCGCGCGCGCGGCCCCTCTCGCATCAGCCACGTCGGCCACGAAAGTCGCCACGCGCCCAGCAGAGCTCTGCTCCCGAATTTTCAGCGAGGTTCTAGCAAGTCCCTCCGCGTTCACGTCGACGAGCATCACCCCTGCCCCCTCGGAGCAGAACAGCGCACCCGTGGCGGCGCCGATGCCCGAGCCGCCTCCGGTGATCAACGCAATCTGGTCTGCGAGCCGGTTCAGATTGAGTACACCGGTTGGTTCAAGCCGTCTGCCAGGTGCAGCTTGGCCCATTCCTGCGGCTTGACCTTGCGGTCCAGGAGCACCCCGGCTGCGCGCACCCGCTGCTTGTTGGCATCCAGCGCCGGGGGCTCCGCACCCGCCTGCATCGCTGTCGCGGCCTCGTACAGCATGCGCCGCGCCATGACGATTGCGCGGTCGGTCGGCAGGAGCTTCTCCTTCTCGTGATCCTGAATGGGTCCCATGCTTTCCTGCAGCGAGGCATCCTGCATGGCGAAGCCGAACACTCCGCTGTAGGCGCGGTTCTCCTTCTGCGCCTTGCGGTCGAGCAGATAATCATTGTCTTTGTTCGCCTTAGGCCGAAAGGTGCCGGGCTCGTAGTCGCAGTGAATACCCCTCCCCTGCTCCATGCTATGGCGCTCCTCGGCCGAGAGCTCCTTGTGCGGATGGAAATTGATGCTCCAGGCCCAGCAGTTTTCGTCGTCGATCGGCACCCACACATGGCCGCCGAGCGCGTGCTCGCCGAACGGCGGTATCAGCGTGAACCACGGAAACAGCCACTGGGTGACGCGCCAGTACCAGGAATCCGGTTCGCCATTACGGCGGCCGTAGAGGGTCAAGCCGAAATCCGACTTCTCGATCTCGAAGCTCACGTTGCCATCGGCCTTGATGTAGTCGTTGGCCTTGGTGCCCTGGTGCATCGGATCGTCGTCCACCTCGAAACGGTGCACGTAGGAGACATGGCTGGTGTCGATCCCGCCCTCCATGGCCTGCAGATAGCTGCACTCCTGCAGGCGCTTGGAAACGAAGACGTGAGCAGCCGGCAGGGTGCACCACTCGACTTCCGGAGGAGCGGGTTGCTTGTCCTGCGGGCCCATATAGGCCCACACGATGCCCCCGCGCTCGATGCAAGGATAGGCCTTGATGCCCATGCTCTTGCAGGCCTGCGGCGCAGACGGCACGTCCACGCATTCCCCATGACGGTTGAACTTCAGCCCATGATAGGCGCAGCGGAGGCCGTTCTCCTCGTTGCGGCCGAAATAGAGCGACGTGCCGCGGTGCGAGCAGAATTCGTCGATAAGGCCGACCTCCCCCGCGGTGTCGCGAAACGCCAGAAGCTTCTCGCCGAGGATCTGCACGCGCTGCTGCGGCCCGTCCGCCTCGGCAATCTCGCGCGACAGCAGAACCGGCACCCAGTAACGGCGCATGAGATTGCCCATGGGGGTGCCCGGTCCGGTACGCACCAGGGTTTCGCTCATTTCCTTGTTCATTTGCTCAGACTCAATCCGCTCAGTCTTTACCTTGAAACCGCTGCAGCGTGCCCGGCGCAAACAGCTCCTCGAGCTCTACCCGCCGGCTGGAAAGCCCTTGCTCGACGGAATAGCGCAGCATCGCGTCGAGCTCTTTGCGATTCTCAGCGACCCCATAGCGCCACACATCCGCTCCCATCACCGCCTGCGCGCGCTTGAGATCGTCCGAGAGCCACGGCAGCATCACCGACAGCACCGCGACTTCATGCATTTCGGCCATCGCGAGCTGTTTTGCTTCATAAAACGCCTTGACCACACTCATCGCCAGCCAGGGATGGGCAGCGACCAGGCTTTTTCGAATGGCGAGAAGATGCATGATCGGAAACACCTGGGTCTTGCGGTAATAATCCTCCTCCGCGGAACGGAAATCAGGGAACAGCCGGTTCACATTGGGCGCGCCCGCCGCATAGCAGCTGGGTATCCGGGCGGTGACAATGCCGTCGAGCTCGCCGGCGGCGAGCATGTCGGACAATGTCCGGTCCGAGGGAATCGATTGCAGCTCGAAACGCGACGGCAGACTGATCGGGGTTCGTTCCGCCCGCCCCGCTTTGTTGAGGCCCCCGTTGCGCCACCTGATCTCCTCCGCTTTGACCCCGTACTCGTCGGAAAGAATGCCGCGCGCCCAGAGCGCTGCCGTCATCTGATATTCCGGCACACCGATGAGCTTGCCACGAAGGTCCTGCGGCGAGCGAATGCCCCGGTCTGTACGGATGTAGAAGGCGGAGTGGCGAAACAGGCGCGAGAGAAATATCGGCAGCGCGAAATATTTCGCCTCGCCTCGCGCGGTTGTCAGGATGAGCGAGCTGGCTGAGAGCTCCGTGAGATCAAAATCCTGACCCGCGAAAGCGCGATGGAATGCCTCTTCCGGTCCGATCGGAAAGAAAGCCAAGTCCACCCCTTCGATGCGCACGCGACCGTCGAATATCGCGGCCACCCTGTCGCTGGGGCCGCATCCGAAGGTCAATTTCAGCAGGCTCATTCCGAGCTCTCCTTTCTTTTCAGTTCAACCTCGCCGCGGTGAGGCGAACAATGCGCTCCCATTTGATCGCATCCGCCTTCACCAGCGCGGCGAATCCCGCCGCGGTGAGATTAAGCGGATCGATGTAGTTGGACTCGAGCCGCCGCTTGGCATCGGGGTCGTTGCGCACGCTGCGAGTATAGCCGTTGAGGGCTTCGACGACAGCATCGGGGGTGCCGCGCGGCGCGAACAGCGCGAACCAGGTGGAGACCTCAAAACCCGGGAAGCCCTCCTCGGCGAAGGTGGGGCTGTCCGGCACATAGGGCTCGCGTTCCCGAGTTGCCGCGGCGAGGATCCGCAGGGCGCCATTGCGGACGAATTCGATATACGGCCCGATCGAGACGAAGGTGGCCTGCACTTCGCCGGTAATGACCGCAGTGGTCGCCGGATGGGTGCCTTTGAACGGCACCATCACCAAATTGAGGCCGGCACGGCGCGCAAACTCGCGAGCCGCAAGATCGGGCGTGGTACCGGCGCCGGCGGCAGCGTAGTTCACTTTCTCTGGATGAGCTTTGGCGTAGGCCACAAATTCCGAGAGCGTGTTGGCCGGCACGCTGCCGTTCACAACAAGAAAGAGCGGCACCATGCCGATGGGTCCGACCGGCTTGAGATCCGTGAGGGGATCGAACGGCAGGTGCGCAAACAGGAGGGGATTGATGGTGATGTTGCCGGTGCTGGCGAAGCCGAGCGTGTAGCCGTCGGGCGCCGCGCGCGCGACTGCTTCCATGGCGATGTTGCCGCTCGCCCCGGCGCGGTTGTCGATCACCACCGGCTGGCCGCTTCGGTCAGTGATATGGGCGCCGAGGATCCGGGCTGCGATGTCGGTGATGCCGCCGGGCGAGGTCGAGACGATGATCTTGACCGGCTTGGCCGGATAGGTCTCCGCAAGAACCGGTCTGGCGCCCGCAATCAGCCCGGCGGCAAGCGCAATCAAGCAGAGCAGCTTGGAGAGTCTTTCGCTGGCTGGCATAGAGTCTGATGAAGCGCTCGACATGGGCAGGATGACCAGCATCGATCATTTGATCTGGGTCTGATGGCCCGAGAGCTTCGCCAGCTCCCGTTGCCGCTCCAGTTCCTTGTGCATGAATGCGGTGAATGTCTCCGGCGTGTTCATCGCCGGTACCGTCATGCCGAGCGGCTCGATTTTGCTTTTGAAAGAGGAGGAGTGGATGACCTCGTTGAGCTCCCTATTGAGGTACTCGATGATTGGCTCTGGCGTATTGGGCGGTGCAGCCAGCCCAACGAATCCTGCGTGATGGAAACCCGGATACCCGAGCTCCTCCATGGTCGGGATTTCGGTCCAGCTTGCTATCCGATGCGGACTCGTCACCGCCAGTGCGCGCGCAAGCCCGCTGTCGAAAAGAGAACGCGCATTTGGGTAGAACACAAAGCTGCCCTGCACCTCGTTTGCTGCGACTGCGGCCGCAGCCAGCGCCGACCCGCGATACGGAACCTGGACGATATGCGTATGCGCGAAGTTGTTCAGCTGGGTGACCGCGATTGCCGGCGAGGTCGCCGGTCCCGAGGTTCCAAAGCTCATCGTATTCGGATTGTCCTTCGCGTAAGCGATGAGCTCGTCTATGGACCTGTACGGCACATTGGCATTGACGATCAGAACCAAAGGCGGGCCGTCGGTTATCATCCCGATCAGCGCAAAATCCTGGATGGGGTCGTAAGGCACCGCGAGATAATGTAGATTCTGGACGTCCGCGAGCGCATTGACGAGCAGAGTGTACCCGTCCGGGTTGGCGCGCCAGACATATGTGGCACCCGTGACGCCGGAAGCGCCTGGCTTGTTCTCCACCACGACGGAATGCACGATCCGCATCTGCATCTCGGCAGCCAGCACGCGCGCTGGCACATCAGAGAGTCCGCCCGGTGCGAAGGGCACCACCAACGTGATCGGCCGCGTCGGATACTGTTGCGCCACTGCATTGCTATGAGCGAGGAGGCCTCCCAGAAAGGCAATGGCAAGACTTGCGAATGCGGCCCGGCACGTCACGATTCTTCGACCCATATTCGCTGCCATTAAGACTACGGTGATGCAGGGTGGGCAAAGGCGCGCCCCTTCGCGCCTGCAAAAGGCCGCGCGCCTTGCCCACGCGGATGGCCTAGCGCGTGGGCAAAATCGCCGGAAGCCACGACGCATCTGTCGCCGCTCGTCCAGGCGATTTTGCCCACCCTACGCGCCAAGGCAATACCCGTTCAGGCTTTCCGATTGCAGAGGTCGAGGGCCAAGGCGAGGTAAGTGCGCGCGGCGGAAACGCAGTTCTCCAGCAGGACGTGCTCTCCAAACGCGTGCATGGATGCTCCCTTTGCCTGCGGATGCATGCGGCCTCCAGGCCCCATGGCCACGCATGGCACTCCATACGCGGTGAGGTGAACAGCATCGGCTCCAGGGCGGCGAATGATGGGCGGGGCGCTCTCACCCGCTACCAGGATCTGCGCGGCCTTGAGAGCTTGAACGATCGGGAGGTGTTCCTCAACCACGTTAGGCGGATCGGTCACATAGACATGCATCTTGGGCTGAGGGTGACCGGTCCGATCAGCGAAGCTCCGCAAAACCGCGCGAAGGTCTCGCTTGACCGCCTCGAAAGTTTGCCCCGGCACGGTCCGCACGTCCAAATACAAGCTGCACTCATAGGGGTTTCGTGACAATCGCCAAGGCGCGCCCCCGCGGATCGCCGCAATGGTCACGTTGGCATTCTCGCCCATGTACGCGTGTGCCACCTGATAGTCCCGCGCCCATTGGGCGATATCGGACTGCAACTCATGCATCACCGATATGGCATTCACCACTTCGGACTTGTGGGTCATGGCCGAGTGAGCCACTGTCCCCGACACGGTGAGCCGCAGCCATATGCAGCCCATGTTGGCTGTGGCGATCCGCAATCCAGTCGGCTCTGCCAGAACGGCAAAATCCGCGGTCACTCCGTGTGTCACGAGGTGGCGCGTACCTATTCCATAACCGGAATACTCGAGCCCTGAGAACTCTTCGACGGCGGTCTTCTCAATCTCTCCGACGACTGCGCCGAACGAGATATCACCCTGCAATCGAATGCCTGCTTTCACGATGGCCTCGATCGCGATCAGGGCGCAAGCGAGGCCGCTTTTCATATTATGGGCACCGAGGCCCCACACCCAGCCGTCACGCACGACCGCGCGCGGCTTGAATCCTTCGCCCGCAAGATGCTCTTCCTCGCCGGAATACGAAGTATCCATATGGCCGGTGAAGAGAAGATTCAGGCCTGTGCCTTGCCCCCGGAGATGACCAACGGCATTCGGTCGTCCCGAGTCTACGAACTGAAATTCTGCGTCAAGGCCGGCCTTCTGCATTCGGTCTAAAAGATAACCCGCCACGCCTGCCTCATGGCCGGTCGGGCTTGCAATGTTCACAAGCTCTACAAGAGCATCACAAATGCCCGCGGCCGAGATATGTGATGCCGCCTCCGAGAATTGCGGATGGATCATGAGCTGCCGGGCGGGTTAGCGTGGCTGGTATCCTATCAACTTTACGATCTCGGCGTTGATCGCGCGTTCCTTCACAATGAAAGTGTTGAATTGATCTACCGACATGGTTTCAACCTCGCCGGCGAGCTGCCGGATCTTTGTCTTGAGTCCCTCGTCCTGCAGAGCCTTGGCCACCTCGGCATTGAGCCGCTCGACGATCGGTCGCGGCGTCTTCGCCGGCAAATAAGAGCCCATCCAGAAATTATAGTCCGAGTCGGGGTAGCCGGCCTCGATCGTGGTCGGCACATCGGGGATGAGCGCCGAGCGTTTGGGCGACATCACCCCCACCAGATTGATCTCTCCGGCTTTTGCCAGCTCCAGCACATTTGGAAGCACGCCGACGTACATATCGAGCCGGCCGGCGGCGAGCTCCGCCACCGCCTCTGGCGCTCCACGGAACGGCACGACCGTGGCCTGGAATTTGGCGGCATGCAGGAGTCGTTCGATCGCCAGATGGCCTGAGCTTCCTATGCCGAGCGACGCGCTGGTGAGAGGAGAGGGCTGGAGCCGACCGGCTGCGACCAAATCAGCCAAATTCTTGTAAGTCCGGGAGGTTGCCACCACAAAGGGAAAATGTGCGAGAAGCGCAATCCCGACCAAGTCCTCATAGGGGTTGTAAGGCAGCTTGGCGTAGGTTGACGCGACCACAACATAAGAAGTCGAGTTGACGAGGATCGTGTAGCCGTCGGGGGGCGATTTCGCGACCGCCGCCATGCCGGTCGTCGTTCCCGCTCCGCCATGATTCTCGACCACCACGGTCTGTCCGAGCTGCTGTCCCACCTGCTCGAACACAATCCGCGCCATGATGTCGGAGGCGCTGCCTGCGCTGGCCGGCGAAATGACCCTGATTGGCTGTCGCATTGGCCAATCCTGAGCCGCGATCGGATTCGCTCCGCATGCCCACACCAACGCAGCAGCAAACCAGGCCTTCTTGCGACCACGCATGAGCCACGCCATGAAGGTCCCCTCCTCTCGGCGTTGCGCCAGGCCCGGTCGTGTCTACGCCAGCGTTTGGGCGATCTGTTGCGGCCCATGGGTGACGGACACCGCTCCGGTTTGCAGATCGTAATAATGCTGCGGGTAGGTGCCCGGTCGGCGCGCACGCACGATGAAGGCGATGCTGCGATCGGGACCCGCGTGCTCCTGATGAATTTTCCCGGGCGCCACCACGTCGATGTCGCCGGGGCCGATCGAATGCCGGCCGACCAACTCGAGCTTGGCCGGCCCGATATGCGGTGGGCCGCCGTCGGTGCGTTCATAGCGATACATCGTCTCCCGCCCCTCGATCAGCCCATAGAGCGTCCAAACATTGCCATGGTCATGCACGTTGGTGACCACGTTCGGCTGTCGGACTGTGGCGTTGAACACAAAACCGTAGTCCGCGTCCTCGTAAAACAGCAGGTTGCGAACGGTCGGTGCGCTCTCAACCGTGGCCGGCCAGCCCTGCGCACGCTCTCTCAGCGTCGGGTCTACAAGCAGCTTCCGCATTGCCACGGCAATCGCGCCCCACAACTCCGTCTGCTCGAGCCCCTTTGCATAGAGCGCACGAATTTCGTCGACGAACTGCCGTGCCGCCGGAAGCGTCGGCTTTTCCATGGATCCTCCTATATGCCGCCGCCGCAGGGCCAAGCCGGCGGATGCGTGCCGAGGGGCACCGATGGTCGCGCCCAGTACGACTGGGTCTCCGTCATGACGGGCGCGTGGCGCACCGCTGTGAGCTTGCCAAATCCCGATGCGGTATCCTCGAGGCGATCACGCACGTCCTCGAAGCCGGGATCGGGACAAGACATGCCATTGCGCCGTCCCAGCTGCCGAATCCAGTAGCCGGTCTGCGCGAGCGAGCACCGCACCTGCCAGCTCCCGCCGCGTTCGGCGCGCCGCGCAAGCGCCGACATGGTAGCAAACGCCATGAGGTGGCCGGTGGCGTGGTCGAGCACCTGCGCCGGCAAAGGCTTCGGCTCTTTCGCGCCGGCCGCTTCCGCTTCGGCGCTATTGAAACCGCTTGCCGTCTGCACCAGCGAGTCAAAGCCGCGCCGAGTTGCCCACGGGCCTTCGTGGCCGTAGGCGCAGAGCGACACGTAGACGATCCCGGGCCGCAGGCGCGCCACGTCCTGCGGGCCAAAGCCGACTGCTGCAATTGCACCAGGCCGGTAGCCTTGCACGAAAACGTCTGCGTCCCGAATCAGTCCGGCCAGAGACTCGCGTGCGCGCTCGTCGCGCAGGTCGAGCTGCGGCGACAGCTTTCCCCGCCCGGTTTCGATGACGAGCGGCTGCATCCCCGGGAGATGGGATGCCGTGATCAGCAGCACATCGGCGCCATGTGCGGCGAGCGTGCGCCCGCACACAGGGCCGGCGATGATGCGCGTGAGGTCGAGCACCCTGATGCCGGCGAGTGGCCGATCGGCAGCCGGCAACGGCTCCGCCGGAGCATCTCCGATCTGCTCGATGGAGAAGAGCGGAAGCTTTGCAATCGCGCGACCCTGCGGATGCGCGTCCCATTCCCCGAACGACCGGCACATCGTGATCACGAGGCCAGCATCCGCGGCCTCCTGTTCGAGTGCTTCACCGCCCCATCCATCGAGTGTACGTCGAACCGCCGTCCGATCGTGGCTACAGCCAAGCAAGGCAAGGGTGCCGTCGCGATGATGCGGCAGATTTGTATGAAGCCGCACCCAGCGGCCATCGCCGCAGCGATAGAGCCCGGCGATCTCGTCGTGATATTCTGGACAAGGCTTGCCGTCCAGAAGCAGGTAGCGCTCGCTGCGGAATTCGATGGCAGCGCTGCGCATGTCGATGCGCACGCCCTGGCTGCGCCCGCTCCGCAAGCGCCATAGCTCACCGGCAGCAAGCGCCGCGCCCGCGATGCTCGCCTGCGCTGCGGTGCCGATCGCAAAAGACGAGGGTAGCACCGGATCGGCGCCGCTCAACTCGGCATAGGCAAGCGCCGCCTCAGCATGCCCGGCATCGCGCCAGAGAGCGGCGAGAACATCTTTCGGATTCGTTTCGCTCATTCGAACTGCCGGCTTTGCTGTAGCCTAATACGCCTGCAGATATCGGGTGATATCCACTTTCTCCGGCAGCGTGCCGGCCGCCGTGAAAAAGTCGATGAATTTCTGAAACTCGACCTTGTGCCGCGCGCTCAACTCGTCGGCTGCGTAGTAGCGCACCATCGGCACGGTATCGATGACGTCCTCGGGAGTGAGCGTGTTCTTGGCGAGATATTTGCGCGCCTCCTGCGGGTCGTCGTTGACGAAGTGGATGGCCTTTTTCCATACCGCCGCAAAACGCCTGGCGACATCGGGACGGCTCCTGATGAAGTCGCTGGTGATGGCGCAACCGGCCGCGAATGCATCGCCGTTCTCATCATCAAGGATGTATTTGGCAATGACGCCCGCCTCGAGCGTGCGTGCGACGCCCAGCTTTCGCATGGTCGAGGCCTGCGGCTCGAGCGTGTAGCCGGCGTCGAAAGTGCCGGACGTCATCACATTGACATGCTGACCCATGTCGAGCTGATCGATGGAGTAGTCGCCCTCCTTGAGCCCCGCCTTCGCGAGCACCGCTTTGGCAGCAATGACATTGGCAGGCCCCGGCGCCGACATGATCCGCGCTCCCTTGAGATCCTTGATGGAGTCCGCCGCATAACCCTTGCGCACGACGAACTGCTCCATCTGGTAGGTTTTGTTCTGGCTGTGCACGCCGATATACATGGCAACCCCCGGCTTTTTGAGGTTGGCATTCATCGCCTCTATCGTGACGAGCACGACCGCCGCCTCGATCTGGTTGCTGATCATGGCCGCAATGTTGGGCGGTCCGCCGATGAGGCGTATCGTCTCCGGTTCGATGTTCTGTTCCTTGAAAAATCCGCGCTCGATGGCGACGAAATACGGCAGCGATGACGCGGTCGGAAACACGCCGACCTTGACTTTGTCCTGCGCCACCGCCTCTTGCCCGAAGCCGGACATCAGAGCCGCGATCAGCGCCAAT
>Ga0209526_10002943_pt1 | contig 11553 bp, 12 predicted proteins | sample JacPinW_OM2H0_M1_FD_188566 | JGI IMG/M metagenome (GOLD analysis project Ga0209526, IMG submission 188566) | Forest soil microbial communities from Algoma, Ontario, Canada - Jack Pine, Ontario site 1_JW_OM2H0_M1 (SPAdes) (version 2) | ecosystem: Environmental > Terrestrial > Soil > Boreal...
CTCTTCGATCGATGAGCAGGGCCGCTACGCCTACGCCAACCAGCCGCGGATCGCGCTCTGGAACCTGACGCGCCTCGCCGAATGCCTGTTGCCGCTGTTTTCCGACGAGCAGGACAAGGCCATCGAGGAGGCGCAGCTAGTGCTTGGCGGCTTCGCGGAAGCCTTCACCGCCGCCTATCAGGCCGGCCTGCGCAACAAGCTCGGCCTGTTCACCGCGCGCGACGACGATCCGGCGCTGGCGCAGGACCTGCTGGACGCAATGGCCGGGAACCAGGCGGACTTCACCCTCACCTTCCGGCGGTTGAGCGATGCCACGCTCGACCCCGGCGGCGATGCCGAGGTGCGGCGGTTGTTCGCCGAACCGACCGCCTATGACGAATGGGCGGCACGCTGGCGACAGCGAATCGGCGATGAAGCGCAGGATCCCGCCGCGCGGCAGGCCGCGATGCGCACCGTCAATCCAGCCTTCATTCCGAGGAATCACCTGATCGAAGCGGTCATCGATGCCGCGGTGAACCGCGACGATTTCGCGCCGTTCGAACAGCTTCTGGCGGTCCTGTCGAAGCCATATCAGGACCAGCCAACGCTCGCCGGCTACGCCGAACCGCCGGAACCGCACCAGCGCGTGCTTCAGACATTCTGCGGGACGTGAAGCGTTAACCGTGCGTGCAAAACTTCGACGGAGCGCCTCGTGCCCCGCCCGCTGCATTAAGAAACGTTCAATCCCTTCCCGACAAATCTATCGGTTTGGCGGGGGAATTGTTGTGTTTGACGCATTGATATTCGAATTCATGGGATTGGCGATGCTGGCGCTTGGCGTCATCGTACTTGCTGTTCCGTCGGGACGACGTCCTGCCCGGCACATCGGCGACACCTGACCGATCCCCATTCCAAAGCCATGGTTTGGCCGGATCCGGGCCGCCGTCAGCTCCGGTGCTGGTCGTTTGAGTCTCGGCGAAACGTCGCTGTCGTGCGGAAATGCAAGGCTTGAATTCGTCGCAAGACCCTTGACATATCAGCGCTTTCGGCAGAACGCCCTCTTAAGAAGCGTTATGGACCGTTCATGGAACTTATCACCACTACCTCGGAACTTGCCGCCGTTTGCACCCGCCTCGCCAAACACCCGGTGATCACCGTCGATACCGAATTTCTGCGCGAGACGACCTATTATCCGCTGCTCTGCGTCGTGCAAATGGCGAGCGCGGAGGAAGCGGTCGTGATCGATACGCTGGCTTCGGGCATCGACCTCAAGCCGTTCTTCGAGTTGATGGCCGACGAGAAGGTGCTGAAGGTTTTTCACGCCGCCCGTCAGGATATCGAAATCGTCTGGCACCAGGCCGGCATCGTTCCGCATCCGATCTTCGACACCCAGGTCGCGGCGATGGTGCTCGGCTACGGCGATTCCATTGCCTACGACCAGTTGGTCGAGCGCATCGCCGGCCACCGGCCCGACAAGACCCACCGTTTCACCGACTGGTCGCGCCGCCCCCTGACCGAGGAGCAGGTCCATTACGCCGTCTCCGACGTCACCCATCTGCGCGACGTGTTCACCGCGCTCGACGCCGATCTCAAGAAGCGCGGCCGCAGCGACTGGGTGAGCGAGGAAATGGAGGTTCTGACCTCGCCAAAGACCTACGACTTTCACCCCGAACGCGCCTGGGAGCGGCTGAAGACGCGGGTCCGCAAGCCGAAGGAGCTTGCGGTGCTGATGGAAGTGGCCGCCTGGCGCGAACAGGAGGCGCAGAGCCGCGACGTTCCGCGCAGCCGCGTTCTCAAGGACGATGCGGTCGGCGATATCGCCGTCCATGCGCCGACCACCCTCGAGCGGCTGGCAAATCTGCGTTCGCTGCCAAAGGGTTTCGACCGCTCGAAATGGGGCGCCGACATCGTGGCCGCCGTGCAGCGCGGCCTGGCGCGCGATCCGGCGACACTGCCCAAACTCGAAAAGCCGCGCGGCAATTCAAATGGTGCGGCGATCGTCGAACTGCTGAAAGTCCTGCTGCGGATGACGTCGGAGCGCCACGCCGTCGCCAGCAAGGTGATCGCAACCGTCGACGACCTGGAACAGATCGCGGCTGACGACAACGCCGACGTCGGCGCGCTGCACGGCTGGCGCCGCGAGCTGTTCGGCAACGCCGCCCTGTCGCTGAAACAGGGACGGCTGGCACTCGCGATCGAAAAGGGCCGGGTTGTCAGGGTCGATCGGAACTGACGTTCTCCCTGCCCGCGCGCTCATACCGCAATCTTGCTGCTTGCTCCGACCACGTCTGAGCTTGCCTGGATCCCGGCAAAGTTGCCGATAACCCTGACGACCGCCTGTTTGTATGAAGCGGCATCGTCGATACCCGGGCGCCGGCAAGCCACGGCATCGCTGACGACCTGATAGCGGTGGCCGCGGTGAAACCCGTCGACGACGGTCGACAGAATCGTTTCGTCGAGCGAGAATCCCGACAGCACGCAGCGAATATTTTTCATGTTCGACATGTATTCGGCGAACCGCGTCGAACTATATGCCGACGGCAGCGGGTGTTCGAAGGCGAGTTCCCCCGGCCGCGGTTTCAGTTCCGCGATCCAGTCCGTCAGGTTCGAGGCCGGATTGAACCAGGCGGCCTGCGCGATCCGTTTCAGATGCATGACCGGCCAGAGGTTGTGGCGCCAGAGCGTCAGCAGTTCGAGGCAACGCGACGTGATCGCGTCGGCGTCCGCGATGACGTGGCGGCGGCCTTCGGTGAGATATTCAATTTGAAGATCGGCACAGATCAGGATCGGCGGATCCTCATGCAAGGCGCCCATCATCTTTCGATTCGTGATCATGTTTCGGCCAATGCTGCCGCGCGCAGCGGAGAAGTCACCGGGCGCGCCGACGAAATGTCGAGAACGCCGGGCCTGTCCCAATCGCCCTCCGGCCTGATGATCACGTAAGGATCACTGTCGAGGGTAATGGCGTCGGGGCCCGGTTCGATTTCTAGAACCATCTCGGTGTAGGAGAAATCGGAAAAGGTGATCTTGCGGTTGTGGCCGAGCGGCTTGCCGCCGAAATGCGCCCAGAAGTTCACCAGCCGGTCCTGCGCGTGGCCGTAGATCTTCTTGAAGCCCTTGCGCTTGATGTAGTCGAAGCTGGCCTGCACCAACTTGAACGATACCCGCGAGCGCCGGAACTGATGGCGGACCGCGAGACGTTCGACCTTGGCGAATTCGCCAAAAAACCGCACCCGAAGGCAGGCCGCAGGTTCGCTGCCGACAAATCCGATGAAGTGCGCGGCGACCAGATCATTTCCGTCGAACTCCTCCTCGAGCGGGCAATCCTGCTCGGCCAGGTACACGGCGGCGCGGATCGCGGTCACCAGCATGAGATCGTTGGGATCGCGCGCGATGCGGATCGAAATCGCGCGCGATGGCGTCCTTGCCGACGATGGGGGTTTACTGCCGTGCATCTGCAAAACTCCTTGCTGAGACATTTGATACCGGCATGTTCGCTGGAAAACGCTTCCAGGGCCGCTCATAGCACCAGAGATCGGGCTGGAAGCTCGGCGTCTGCCTGAAGCCGGTGGCGATCAGCAAATCGCGGCCGGCCCTTGACGATGGTTGGGCGAAGCAATTGGCGTTGACATAACGCCGCGCTCTCAAATGCGCGGCAGCCTTGCCCAAGCCGGCAATACCGCGACCGGTTGTCGCAATTGCCCAGATGTAGATCGCAGACACCCCATCATTTCTCCCGGCCAGCAGTCCGATGTCCGGCTGCGCCAGCGAAATCTCGCCGAGCATCAGCGCATCGTGTCCGCGGCTGTTGAGATAGAGAAACGCCATTGCGCCAAGCAGCTTTTCGTGCCGGCCGAACGTCAGGATGCATTCAGAATCGAAAGTGAGGTATTCGCCAAGCATCCGTTCCGAGATCTGGACTCCCGGCACCAGGCGACGGCCCATATCTGCAACGATCGAAAGTTCGGAGTGTCGCGCGGGACGCACCTCGATCTCAGAGTCACTCGGCAGCGAATCGAAATCGTGCTTTGTGATCAAAGACACCCTTTCCTTAACCGGGTTGCGCATCTATCGTTACTCCTGCCCGCAGCAAGCACCATACCGGGTGGGGATTTAGGGTATGCAGCAACTATTGCACCGGGGTGCTGCGGTGACGCAGCACCGAAACGAAGAGATTCTGGATGCGTCCTGGGACGATCTGAAATCGTTTCTGGTCTGTGCGAAGCACAGGAGTTTTCGTAACGCCGCCGAAATGCTCGGTCTCACGAGCACGACCCTGATGCGACGGATCGACCGGCTTGAGGAACGGATCGGCTGCAAGTTGTTCCTGCGCGATCAAAGCGGCTTGACGCTGAGCGAAGAAGGGCTTGCGATGATCGGCGACGTGACGGAGATGGAACGTCACGCCTTCAATATTTTTCGGCGCGTATCGCACGCATCGAACGACGGTTCCGGTACCGTGCGGGTTTCGGTGACCGAGGGGCCGGGCAATTTCTGGATTCTACCGCGGCTGATCGACTTCCAGAAAACCTACCGCAAGATCACGGTCGACCTGCACTGCGCCATGGAACACGCCGATGTCGCGCGGCTGGAATCCGATATCGCCATTCAGCTCGAACCGCCGACAAATCCCGACCTTATTGTCGCAAAAATCGGCAGACTTCACATCTATCCCTTCGTGTCCGAAGGATACCGGAAGCTCTACGGTGTTCCTGCATCGCTGTCCGAGCTCAAGAGCCACCGAATTATCAAGCAAAACGCCCCGCAGGTGGACGATACCGCTTATGCTCGAATTTTGGGACTGACCTCGCTGGAAGGCATTGTCGGTATCAAGACAAACTCCAGCATCAGCGTTCTCTACGCGGTGGAAAGAGGCGCCGGAATGGGCTTTCTGCCAACCTCGTCGATCGCCCTGGGTGCACCTTTGATCGCGGTCGATATGGGCGTCAGTCATCATGTCGATCTCTGGCTTGCCTATCACAAGGAGTTTCGTAACTCCGATCGACACAAGATCGTCATTGCCTGGCTCAAACAGATATTCGATCCCAGGACCTACCCGTGCTTTCGGGATGAATTCATTCATCCGAACGATCTGGTGCCCCTGATGACGGGGCCGAGAAGCAATTTCGGCCTGGAGGGATACGCCGCCGCCGGATTGGCTCGGGGGCGTGAGTTCGATTGATCCGGGGTCGGCGGTGCGGATCGCGGTTTCGCTGGTACGGAATCAGGCTCCAACCCGCCGCATTACCACTTCAGCTCGACGCCGGCGGTCCCCTGGTGCGACTGCGCCGCGGCGCGAAATTTGCCGTCATAGTTGAGATAGAGGCGAGCCGTATTGCTCAGGCTGAGCGACGCGGAGGCGCCGGCATCGGCGCCATATCTGCTTTCGCCGATGCCCTGCACCGTGATGCTCCGGGTGCCGAGACTGACCGTGACCGCACTGAAATCCTGCGCGACATTGTCGACGAACTTGCCGTAGGCGGACAGATCGAGAATCTTTCGATCCAGGATCCAGTAATGCCCGACCTCCGCACCGATCAGAAACCGCGAACGCTCCACGGTCGCGCCGCTCGCCATGACCGGATCAAGACCGCCGAACTCCTGCAGCGATCCGGTCACGGCGCGCACATATTCGAACGCGGCCTTCGGCACGACGCGGCTCTGGTCGATGTTCCAGTAGTAGCTGAGCTCGGTCAACGCGCCATCGACGTGGGCGTTGTAACCGGCGCTCGCGGTGCCAAAGCCGGTGTCCCGGCTCGAATTGATTTTGCCAAAACCGTGGACCAGCGCAACGGCCCAGGTCCACGGACCCTTGTCGACCGAGGCGTTGAAGCCGATCTGGCTGAGATCAAGCGTGGCCGACTGCAGCGCCAGCGGAACGTCGATCGCGGTTCGGCTTTGGTCGACCGACACGCCGACATTGACGCCAGGCGCAACGCGCGCGCCGAACCCTGCGACGCCGCCCCAGGTCTGCCGATGATCGCCGACGAAATCGCGCTGCGCGCCGGTCCTGGCCGAAATTCCGTAGACCTCTCCCCAGGTCCGGAAACGCGGCTCGTCGGTCGATTCGGAGGCACCGCCACCGGCCGGATTGCTGCGCAAGGCGGCGCCGAAACCATTCGTCGCCTGGTTTCCAAGGCGCTCCAGGAAATTGCTGCCGAGATTGGTCACGGCCGCGCCAACCGACAGATCGGAATTGATGACCGTTGGCGCCGGGGACGGAGTTGGCGCGGCAGCCAGCGCACCGGTCGGCGTGACGGTTGTCGTTTGTGCCTGGACGGACGACGGCGCCGCGGCAACGGTGAAGGCGAAGCCGAAGGCGATCGCAACAGCCACCACAAGCCTGCGACAGGTCCCGGTCTCCTTCGCTCGCGAAAGCCGCGATGAGCAGCACATAAACGCCATTTCCAAAAAGGAGCGCCGGCCCGGCGTGAAATCCAAAATACCACAACCTCGATAGCGTGATTTGCGCCCAGTTCCCGGGGAGCGTCAACCGGTCCTGGTTCTTAAAAATGGGCGATTGCCGCACATAGTTGTTGCAATGCCACAGGCGATTCGGGTGACGTCATCGATGACCAGTTTCCTGAGCCGAGCCAAAAGCTTGCTAACGCGCAAAATTCGTGTTGCAATATCCGGCACAATCGGATCTAGGCCGTTCGACTGTGCGTTTCGCGACTAGGAAATTCAGCAGACATCCGGAAGCCCGCTTGTGGCGTGGCACGCAAAATGCGTGGCCGCGTCTTTTTTATGTCTAGACCAGGAGACAGGCGATGCAAAAAGGCACCGTCAAGTGGTTCAACCCGACGAAGGGGTATGGGTTCATCAAGCCGATGGCCGGCGATAAGGACGTGTTCGTCCATATCTCGGCGGTCGAGCGTGCGGGGCTCTCGACCCTCAACGAGAATCAGGTTGTCGAATATGACCTTGTGGAAAATCGCGGCAAAAGCTCCGCCGAAAATCTCAAGGTCTCCTAAACTTCGTCACGATCCGCGTAAGCAATCATGATTTACCCCCGGCCTTTGCCGGGGGAATTTGTTTTGATGCGGTCGGTTTCGTGACCCATCATCACGCGAGCATCCGGCGTTCGCGAGCCCTGATGATGCCGACCACGGCGTCATTGGTTGGCGTCACCACGCCGAGCGGCTTGCCCACCCGCGGGATCGCGCCATTGATGGCGTCCACCTCGCATCGGCGCCCGGCATTGTAGTCCAGCAGCATCGAGGGACGCGCATCGGGAATTTTGCCGGCGAGTTTGCGGATGTGCTCGATCGGATCGCCGACGTTCAGCCTGACATTGGCGGCCTTGGCTACCGCGATGGCCTCCTCGGCGCAGCCCCGCGCCACGCTCCAGGCATCGGCGTCGCCGAGGATTTCGCCGACCGTCAGCCCGGTGGTGCAGGACGTGCCCGAGAAGGCGACGTTCATGATCAGCTTTTCCCAGACCATCTGCTTGATGTCGTCGAACAGCGCGACCTTGAAGCCGGCCGACTCCCAGATCTTGGCGGAGGCCTGCAACAACTGCTTCGGCAGCCCGGCAAATGCGCCGAACCTGATCATCTCCATTCCATTATGATGGACATGGCCCGGCGCCCGTATCGACGCGCCGAAACCTCCGACGACGCCGACGGCAAGCCGATCCGCGCCCAGGATGGGTGCTGCGATCTCCGGGGAGCCTAAGCCGTTCTGGATGGTCTGCACGATTGTCTCGGCGCCAAGCAGCGGAAGGCAGGAATGCGCAGCCGCCTCGACGTCGAACGACTTGGTGGCAATGATGACGAGATCGCAGGGCCCGATTCCCGCGGTCGTGGTGGAGGCATGAATGCGCACCGTGCGGTCGCCGCTGGCGCCTTCGCAACGCAGGCCCCTGGCAGCCATCGCCTCGGCGTGATCGGGCCACAGCGTGACCGCGTGAACCTCGTGACCGGCGTCAACCAAGAGCGCGGCATAGACCGACCCCATTGCGCCACAGCCGACAACCGCAATTTTCGCCATTTCATTACTCTCCGTGCAAGCAGCCCGACGGCAACAAGTCTAGGTGATGGTGGGCGAAATCAAGACGTCATCGGAAACGCCACGGCCTGCGGTCTTGCAGATGCCACCTTCGAGCCGGATTTGACCGCCGGCGACCAGCCGCAGCGCATCGGGATAGATGCGATGTTCGACCTCGAGGATGCGCGCTGCCAGCGTGTCCGGCGTATCGTCATCGAGAACCGCAACCGCACCCTGCATCAGGACTGGCCCGGCATCGGTTTCAGGAATGACGAAATGGACGGTCGCGCCGGAGATTTTAACCCCGGCGCGCAGTGCCTGAGCTTGCGGTTCGAGGCCGGGAAACGACGGCAACAGCGATGGATGAATGTTGAGCATCCGGCCGTACCAGCGCTGCACAAATTCGGCCGTGAACAATCGCATGAAGCCGCCGAGGCAAATCAGTTCAACCTTGTGCTGGTCCAGCGCCGACTGCAAAACCGCCTCGAACGCCGCGCGGTCCTTGCCGAACGGCTTGCTTTCGATGGAGACGGTGGGGATGCCGCTGGCCTTTGCCCGTTCGAGACCGCCGGCCTCGGCGCGATTGGAGATCACGACGACGATCTCGGCGGGGAAATCCTCGGCCTTCGCGGCCTGGATCAGCGCGGCCATGTTCGATCCCCGCCCGGAAATCAGGATTGCGACACGGCGTTTCATGGTCTCACCATGCGAGATCGATCTCACCATGTGAGGTCGAGATGACCATTATAGACCACACGATGCTCGCCCGCCGCCGGAATCACTTCGCCCAGCAACGCAACGCTCTCGCCGCTTTCCGTCAGAATGTCGGTGACCTCTTCGATGGCGTCCGATTTGACGATCGCGATCATGCCGATGCCGCAGTTGAACGTGCGCAGCAGTTCGAGTTCGGCGATGCCGCCCTGCTCTGCCAGCCACTTGAAAACCGGCGGCACCGGCAGACGCGCAAGGTCGATCCCGACGCCGAGATGCTTTGGCAGCACGCGCGGAATGTTGTCGGTGAAGCCGCCGCCGGTGATGTGGGCCAGACCCTTGACCCAACCGGTCTCGCGGATCGCGCGCAGGCATGATTTGACATAGAGCCGTGTCGGCGTCAGCAGCGCGCCGCCCAGCGTCATGACCGGCGAAAACGGCGCCTGCGCGTCGAAGCCGAGCCCCGAGGTTTCGACAATTCTGCGGACCAGTGAAAATCCGTTGGAGTGGAGGCCCGACGAAGCGAGACCGATGACGGCGTCGCCGGCTGCGATATCGGGTCGCGGCAACAGCGTGGCGCGTTCCGCTGCACCGACGGCAAAGCCGGCAAGGTCGTAATCGCCATCCCTGTAGAGCCCGGGCATTTCGGCGGTCTCGCCGCCGATCAGGGCGCAGCCGGATTCACGGCAGCCCTCTGCGACCCCGGCAACGATCGCGGCAGCAGCTTCGGGATCGAGCTTGCCACACGCAAAATAGTCCAGAAAGAACAGCGGCTCTGCGCCCTGGACGACGAGATCGTTGACCGACATCGCCACGAGGTCAATGCCGATGCCGCCGTGCAGCCCGGTCTCGATGGCGATCTTGAGCTTGGTTCCGACGCCGTCGGTGGCTGCGACCAGAACCGGGTCCTTGAAGCCCGCGGCCTTCAGATCGAACAGCCCGCCGAACCCGCCAATTTCGGCGTCGGCGCCGGCGCGGGCGGTGGCGCGAACCATCGGTTTGATCAGATCGACCAGGCGGTTGCCGGCATCGATATTGACGCCCGAATCTGCGTAAGTGAGCCCGTTGCTGCGGTCGATCATGGCCTGTTCCAGATGATGGCGGCTGGTTACGTCGGATTCCGCCAGCGTGCAATGGCTCGCAAGCGGCGCGTGCATATACTATCTAGACAGGAACCGGTCAGGGCTGCAAAGGGCTGGATCTTTTGCAAAATCAGGCCGGTAGCCGGGAAACGCCGTGTGAGTATTCCTAACATCATTACCTTGGGTCGCATCCTGCTGGTGCCGATCATCGTCTGGGCCATTGCGTCCAACCAGATGGAAATCGCGTTTGCGATCTTCATCGTCGCAGGCGTCAGCGACGCGGTCGATGGCTTCCTCGCCAAGCGCTTCAACATGGCCAGCGAACTGGGCGCGCTGCTCGATCCTCTGGCTGACAAGGCGCTGCTGGTCTCGATCTACATGGCGCTTGGAGTCTGGGGCGCGATACCGCGCTGGATCGTGATCCTTGTGGTCTCGCGCGACATCATGATCGTAGCGGCCGTGATTGTGTCCTGGTTGTTCGGCAAGCCGATCCCGATGAAGCCGTTGATGGTATCGAAGCTCAATACGGTGGCGCAGGTGGCATTCGCGGCGTTGGTCCTTGCAGCACTCGGCTTCGGCTTCAACTCGACGCCGTATGATCTGATCCTGATGGGTTTTGTGACGGTCTTTACTTTGGTTTCGGTATCCCTCTATCTCGTGGAGTGGGTACGGCACATGAGCACGATCGAGATAAGCTAGATTGCCGATTGTGTTATGATGCGCCGACCATTCCCCGGCATGGAGACTTGCGTGGCAGGCAGCGTTCATCCTCGTCAGCTCGCGTTTGCGCTGCCGCACGCGGAGAGCCTTACCCGCGACAATTTTCTCGAAGGACCGGCCAATGCCGCAGCACTGGCGCTGGTCGACAACTGGCCGGACTGGCCGAACCGGATCATGCTGCTGACGGGACCGGAGGGTTCCGGCAAGAGCCATCTCGCCTCGATCTGGGCCGAGCAAGCCGGCGCGCGTTCGACCTCGGCGCATGCGCTGACCGCGGCGGCGGTGCCAGGCGCGCTGGCGACCGGCGCATTGGTCGTCGAGGATTTGAAATCGTCCGATGTCGATGAACGCGCGCTGTTTCACCTGATGAATCTCGCGCGGGAGGACCAGGCGTTCGTGCTGATCACCGCACGCCTGCCACCTTCGGCGATCGAGGTCCAGCTGCGCGATCTGCGGTCGCGTCTGCGCGCGGTGCCGACGGTGTCGCTGTTGCCGCCCGACGATCAGTTGTTTCGCGCGTTGATCGTGAAATTTTGCGCGGACCGTCAAATGGCCATCGATGAGACCGTGGTGAGCTATCTCGCAACCCGGATCGAGCGGTCCTTTGCAGCCGCGCGACAGGCGGTCGAACTGCTGGACGATGAAGCCCTGCGGCTGGGCCGGCCGGTCACCCGGGCGCTGGCGGCCGAATTGCTGCGAAATGCTTGACCATACAGCCTAATCTCGCATCTTGACGGCACGGACGGCAGGAACGTCAATGTCATTGAAACGTCATTGGGATAACACATGCTTTTGCGGCATCTTCGTTCGCAATCGCGCGGCCGCCTACCCGGGATGGATTGGAACTTGATGGAATCCGCACAAGCTATTGTAATCGCAGAGCAAATAGCGGATGTCGCACCTGGTTCCGCGATGGGCGCCAGCCCCGAACGCTTCATTAATCGCGAGCTTTCCTGGCTGAACTTCAATCGCCGGGTGCTGGAGGAATCCGTCAATCCCGGCCACCCCGCGCTTGAGCGGGTGCGGTTTCTGTCGATTTCCGCCAATAACCTTGATGAATTCTTCATGGTCC
>Ga0209526_10002944_pt1 | contig 11552 bp, 10 predicted proteins | sample JacPinW_OM2H0_M1_FD_188566 | JGI IMG/M metagenome (GOLD analysis project Ga0209526, IMG submission 188566) | Forest soil microbial communities from Algoma, Ontario, Canada - Jack Pine, Ontario site 1_JW_OM2H0_M1 (SPAdes) (version 2) | ecosystem: Environmental > Terrestrial > Soil > Boreal...
CAGCTGCGGCGTTGCGACTGTGGCGGCCGCAGCGGTCGCTACGACGGCCCCGGCAAATAGCGCGCGCCGGAGCCGGCTCTGCTTGGCGGGAACGGACATGGCTACCTCCGATCGGTGAGGCCAAAAACCCGACGAGACAACGTGATATATGGCGACGCAATTCCAAGCAAACAACGCGCCGGCCAGCCTTGCCGCAAGTGCTCGCATGCAAAATTGGAGGGGATTATGGCATCCGCAATAGCAGGCGAATCATCGCAAGACACCCCACCAAGACTGCCGCCGGGCATGCCGCTGATACGCGTAATCGCAATGCCGGCGGACGCCAACCCGAACGGCGATATATTCGGCGGATGGCTGCTTTCGCAGATGGATCTCGCCGGCGGCGCGTTGGCGGCGCAGCGGGCCCGCGGGCGATGCGCCACCGTAGCGGTCGACGGCATGGTGTTTCACGAGCCGGTCTTTGTCGGGGACGAGGTCAGCTGCTACGGCGGGCTGGTGAAGACCGGGCGCACATCGATGACGGTGCGGATCGAGGCGTGGCGGCGACATCTCCCCTCGGACGAGGCGCGCAAGGTTACCGAGGCGACGTTCACCTATGTTGCAATCGGCGAGAACCGTCGGCCGCGCCCACTGCCGCCTGCTCCGTAACTGCGATCGGTGAGGCTTCGAGCTGCTCGAACGTGCATTGCCGTGGCGCTTTGTCAGGCCGCCACCGAACGAGACGGGTCCCGTGGCGGAACCGACCGCCGCTGACATGATCGTAGCGAACCTCCACGACGAGTTCCGGTCGCAGCGGCTGCCACTCGCCGGAGCGCTCGGTACTCCACCGGCTGGGGCCGCCCGGTGCGTTGCCGGTGAAGCCGGGCGGCATGACAAGCCCTTCGAGCTGCCGGGTCAGCGCCTCGCGGTCGAGGTCGTGCAATGTCGCGGTAAACCCGACATGGTCGAGCTTGCCGTCGTTGTTGTACAGGCCGAGGAGCAGAGAGCCGACCAGCGGCGAATTCCGCTCGTAGCGGAACCCACCGACCACGCAATCCGCTGTGCGCCGTTTCTTGACCTTGAGCATGGCGCGCTCGCCGGGCTGGTAAATCCCGTCGAGCCGTTTCGCGATTACCCCGTCGAGCGCGCCGCCGCTCGCCTCCAGCCAGCGCTGCGCTTCCGCGAGGTCGCGAGTGAAGGGCGAAAGCCGCACAGCGTCATCGGGGCCGATCGATCGAAAAAAGGCATCGAGGGCCTCGCGCCGCTGCAGCAGCGGTGTTTGTAGAAGGCTTTGGCCACTTGGTGTTGCGAGAAGGTCGAAGAGGATCAGGACGGCCGGTGTCTCGGCCGCGAGCTTCTTGATGCGGCTCTCCGCCGGGTGCAGCCGCATCTGCAGCGCGTCGAACGAGAATGTCTCGCCGACCGGGATGACCAATTCGCCGTCGAGGACAAAGCTCGTGGGCTCCAGCCGGCGCAACACCGCTAACATTTCGGGGAAGTAGCGGCCTAGTGGTTTTCCCGATTTGGCGCGCAGCTCGATTTCTTCTCCGGCACGGAAGGCAAGGCACCGGAACCCGTCCCATTTGGGCTCGAATTGCCAGCCCGGCTCTTCCGGCAGCTCGTCGACGAGCCGCGCCTCCATCGGCGGCAAGTCCAACGGCAGCGGAAATCCTGTTGCCTCGGTGCCGCTCCTTGCCATCAGGCCGCGGCCGGCTCGATCAGCGAGGGGTCTTTGTTGTTGACGTTCCCGACACGCTTGTCGACCGGCCAGATGATCATGTCTTCGGCCGGGTAAGGAACGAGTAGCGATTTCAGCTCGTCCGGGTCGGCCGCACGCTCGCCGAGCCATGCGGGCCAATTTTCCGGGGCGAGAATGACCGGCATGCGGTCATGTACCGGGGCAAGCAGAGAATTGGCGGCGGTCGTCACGATCGCAAAGCTGCGCACACTCTCGCCGGCCGGCGAGCGCCAAGTCTCCCACAACCCGGCCAGCGCCATCAGCCGGCGATCCGCGAGCCCGACCGCATAGGGCTCGCGCTCCTTGCCGAGCTTCTTCCATTCATAAAAGCAATCGAATGGAATGAGGCAGCGCCGCCGGACAAAGGCTTCGCGGAAGGCCGGCTTCGTGTCGATGCCCTCGGCCTTGGCGTTGATGTTGGCGAAGCCGACCTTGATGTCCTTCGCCCAGAACGGCACCAGGCCCCAGCGCATGACATCCAGACTGCGCTGCCCAGCCCTGGCATCGTAGCGGACAACGGGCAAATCCTCGGTCGGCGCCGCGTTCCAGTTGGCCGGTATGTTCGGGGTCGGCCGCTCGGGCGGGATCGAAAACACCAGCTTGATCTCGCTGACATCGGAAGAGAGACGGGCGCGACCGCACATGCGCCGTTAAATGGCGCGCCGCGCCGATCCCGGCAATGCTCCGATTTGACCGGCGTGCCCTTCACGACGCCGGTCGGCTTCGCTATCGTTCCCCGCGCAGCTTGGGGAACAGAGCATGACGACTGCGAACGAAACTTTTGACTTCATCGTGACCGGCGCCGGATCGGCGGGCTGTGCGGTGGCCGGGCGGCTCAGCGAATCGGGGCGCTGGCGCGTGCTGCTGCTTGAGGCCGGCGGGCGCGACAGCAATCCGTGGATCCATATCCCGCTCGGCTACACGAAGACATTCACCAACCCTCGGGTCAACTGGATGTTCGAGAGCGAGCCCGAGAAGGAGCTCAACAACCGCACCCTCTACCAGCCGCGCGGCAAGGTGCTGGGCGGCACCAGCTCGATCAACGGCATGGTCTACATGCGCGGCACCGCGACCGATTACGACGGCTGGCGTCAGCGGGGCTGCGAAGGCTGGGACTGGGATTCGGTGCTGCCCTTTTTTAAGAAGGCCGAGGACCAGGAGCGCGGCGCCGACGAATTTCACGGGGTCGGCGGGCCGCTGCATGTGTCGAACCCGGTGCGCTCGCCGCTCGGCGACGCGATGGTCGCCGCCTCGATCGAGGCCGGCATTCCGGCCAACCCCGACTTCAACGGCGCCCGGCAGGAGGGTGTCGGGTATTACCAGACGACGACCACCAACCGGCGACGCTGGAGCTCGGCGCGGGCCTATCTGGGGCCGGCCCGCGGACGTCAGAACCTGACCGTCGAGACCAACGCGCACGCCACCCGCATCCTGTTCGAGGCGGGCCGCGCGGTCGGGGTCGAATATCACACGCCGGGTGGGCCTAAGACCGCATGGACGCGAGGCGAGATAGTCGTCTCCGGCGGCGTCTACGGCTCGCCGCAATTGCTGCAGCTCTCCGGGCTCGGCCCGGCCGATATCTTGGGCGAGTTCGGTATTCCGGTGCTCCGCGACATGCCGGGAGTAGGCAAAAACCTACACGACCACTTCAACACCTACCTGGTATGGCGCTGCCCGCAGAAGATCACGGTCAACGACATGGCGATGAGCACCGCACTAAAGCTCAAGGCAGCGGTGCAATACGCGGTCAGCCGCTCCGGGCACCTGTCGAATGCGGGGATCTACGCCGGCGCGCTCGTCCGCACCGACCCGCGCCTCGAAGAGCCCGATCTGCAGATCAACATGTCGGGTTGGAGCGCCCTCGAGCGGCTGCGCACCGGGATCAAGCCGCACCCGTTCTCGGCCTTCACCTTCAGCCCGGTGCATCTGCGCCCCGATGGCCGCGGTTGGGTGCGCCTCAAGAGCCCCGATCCGCTGGCTCCGCCGGCGATTCAATTCAACTTTCTGGCCAGCGACTACGATTTCCAGGCGCTGATTTACGGCATGAAACTCAGCCGCAAGATCGCCGCACAGCCGGCATTGAAGCCGTTCGTCGGCGAGGAGGTGCTGCCCGGTCCCGAATGCCAGAGCGAAGACGAGATGATCGAGGAGATCCGGGTGCGCGGCGTCTCCAACCTGCACCCGGTCGGCACCTGCCGGATGGGGCGCGAGGTCGACGCGGTCGTCGATCCGCGGCTGCGCGTCCACGGGGTCGATGGCCTGCGCGTCGCCGACGCCTCGATCATGCCGCAGGTTCCCGGCGGCAACACCAACGCCCCCTCGATCATGATCGGCGAAAAATGCGCCGCGATGGTACTCGAAGACGCGATGGCGGCTTAGCCGCCGTCTCGAGACTCGCTGTGCCGTAGGACGTAGGACCGCACACGACCCAAAGTGGCCCGCTGGTGTTTGACACCGCGCATATCGTGCGGTAGTTTGAATTCCGAATTCAAATTTGGGGGGTTAGCTGCAACCTCTCGACCCTCAAACGGCGCTTATCGACCGTGCCTACGACCGGCTGGTCGAGGCGATCGCGGACGGCACGCTCGCCCCCGGCCAGCGCATCCGCCAGGAAGAGCTGGGCCGTGCGCTCGGCGTGTCGCGGCAACCTATCAGTCACGCACTGCGATTGCTCAAGCAGCAGAAGCTGGTCGAGGAGAATGGCCGCCGCGGGTTGACCGTCTCCGGGATCGACGCGGTCAGGATTCTCGAACTCTACCAGGTCCGCACCGCGCTCGACGCACTGGCCGCGCGGCTCGCCGCCGAGCGCATTGCGGGGCGGGTGATCGACATGCAGCAGCGGCGCGCAGCGCAGCGGGCGCTTTCTTCAGGCCTCGCGCTGCGTCCGGATGCTCCGGTGCTGGAGTTCATCCAGGCCGATGTTGCCTTTCACACCGCGCTGTATCGTCTGTCCGGCAATCACGCGATCGAAGACACCGTCGCGGCGCAATGGCCGCATCTGAAACGCTCGATGGGCGCTGTGCTCGACGATCCCGAGCAGCGCCCGCTGGTCTGGGCCGAGCACCAGGAGATCCTCAGGTTCGTTCTCGCCGGCGATGCCGCGGGCGCCGAGCGCGCGGCCCGCCGCCACACCGACCGCGCCGGCGGCGAAACCGCGCGCCGGCTGAGCCAATCGTCCTTCTCAATCGGAGGAAACCGCGATGCCGCTAGAGGCGCAGCAGCTTCGGCAGTTCGCTGAAGAAGGCTATCTGTTCCTGCCCGGCTGCTTCTCGGAGGAGGAGGTCGCGATTCTGCGAGACGAGGCCGAGCAAATTTACGCCACCAACCGGCCGGAAGTGTGGCGCGAGAAGACCGGGGCGCCCCGTACCGCCTTTGCCGCGCACACCTACAACGAGGCATTCCGCCTGCTCGGCAGCCATCCGCGGCTGATCCGGCCGGTTGAGCAGGTGTTCGGCGAACAACTCTACATGCACCAGTACAAGATCAACGCCAAGGCCGCCTTCGAGGGGGATGTGTGGCAGTGGCACCAGGATTACGGCACCTGGGCGCGCGACGACGGGATGCCGGAACCACGGGCGATGAACATAGCGGTGTTCATGGATGAGGTGATGCCGATCAACGGCCCCTTGATGCTGATCCCGCGGAGCCATAACCATGGCGTATTGGCGGCCGGCCATGACGAGGAAACAACGTCCTACCCGCTGTGGACCTTGGACAGGGAGACCGTGACGCGGCTCGTGCAGGAGGGGGGCATCGTCGCGCCGACCGGCAAGCCGGGCGGAGTGCTGATGTTCCACGGCAATCTGGTGCATGGCTCGGCCCCGAACATCACGCCCTATCCGCGGCGCATCGTGTATCTGACGTTGTGCGCGGTGTCGAACTACATCCGCAAGCCGACGCGCCCGGAGTGGATCGCGCATCGCGACTTCACGCCGATCGAGCCGGTCCCCGACGACGCGTTGCTGAATTACGCCCGCGCCGCAGCGAGCAAGGCGGCGGCGGAATAGGCCATGAACCTCCATCGCCTGCTGCAACAACGCGCGGCTGCCGGACGGCCGGTCCACGTCGGTCTGATCGGCGCCGGCAAGTTCGGCTCGATGTTCTTGAACCAGGTACCGACGATGACGGGGCTGGAGGTTTCTGTCATCGCCGATCTCGACCCCGCGCGGGCCCGCGCCGCCTGCCAGAAGGTCGGCTGGGATGCGCGCCGCGTCGCGCGTACGCTGTTCGTCGACTCGGGCGCCGAGCTGTGCGCCCACCCCGAGGTGGAGATCGTGGTTGAGGCGACCGGCTCGCCGGCGGCCGGCATTGCCCATGCCCGCAGGGCGATCGCCGCCGGCCGGCATATCGTCATGGTGAATGTCGAAGCCGACGTGCTCGCCGGACCGCTGCTGGCCGAGGAGGCACGCCGGAAGCGCGTCGTCTATTCGCTCGCCTATGGCGACCAGCCAGCCCTGACTTGCGAGCTTGTCGATTGGGCGCGCGCCTGCGGCTTCGAGGTCGCTGCCGCGGGCAAGGGCACCAAATACCTGCCCGCGTACCACCGGGTGACGCCCGACGACGTATGGGGCCATTATGGCCTGACGCCCGAGGAGGCACGGGCGGGCGGCATGAACCCGCAAATGTTCAACTCGTTCCTCGACGGCACCAAGTCGGCGATCGAGATGGCGGCGATCGCCAACGCGACCGGTCTTGGCGTGCCCGTCGACGGGCTCGGCTTTCCACCCTGCGGTGTCGACGACTTGCCGCATGTGCTGCGCGGTCGCGAAGCAGGGGGCACGCTGGAACATGACGGCATGGTCGAGGTGGTCTCGTGCCTGGAACGCGACGGCCGCCCAGTCTTCCGCGATTTGCGCTGGGGCGTTTACGTCACCTTGAAGGCGCCGAACGAGTACGCCCGGACCTGCTTTAGGGAATATGGACTCAAGACCGACGCGAGCGGCTGGTACGCTGCGACGTACAAGCCTTACCACTTGATCGGGCTGGAGCTCGGCGTCTCGATCCTGTCGGCAGCGTTGCGCTCCGAGCCGACCGGGCAGCCCCAAGGATGGCGCGGCGATGTAGTGGCCGTCGCCAAGCGGGCATTGCAAGCCGGCGAGACGCTCGATGGCGAGGGCGGCTACACGGTCTGGGGCAAGCTCGTCGCGGCCGAGCGCAGCCTGGCAGAGGGCGCGTTGCCGATCGGCCTTGCGCATCGTGTCCCGCTGATGCGCGACATCGCGGCCGGCGAGATCGTACGCTGGGCCGACGTCGCGATACCGGACAATGAGGCCGTCAAGGCACGGCGGGACATGGAGCGGCGTTTCGCGGGACGGCCTTCCGCGATCGCCGCGCAATAAGGAGGCGCCTATGGAGTTCCGCCAATTCGGACGAACCAGCCTGAAGGTTTCGGCGCTCGGCTTCGGGTGTTGGGAGATCGGCGGCACCTATGGCCGCATTGAGGAGGGCGAGTTCCAGCGTGCGGTCGCGCAGGCGATCGACAGCGGCATCACCTGCTTCGACACGGCCGAGGCCTACGGCATGGGCGTATCCGAAGAGGCGCTAGCGCGGGCGCTCGGCGGCCGCCGAAACGATGTCGTCATCGCGACCAAATTCGGGGTCGGCTACGAAGAAATGCCAAACCGCCGCGACAGCAGCCGGGAGCGTGTCCTCGCCTCGATCGACAAGAGCCTGCGCCGCCTCGCTACCGACCACGTCGATATATATCTCGTGCATTGGCCCGATCCCAATACGCCACTCGATGAGACGATGCGTGCGCTTGACGACATCGTGCGGCAAGGCAAAGCGCGTTATATCGGCGTGTCGAACTTCCGCCTGGCGCAGATTGAAGATTGCATGCGGCTGCACCCGATCGACGTCGTGCAATACGGCTGGAACATGTTCGACCGCCGCATGCAAACCGAGATCTTCCCCTATTGCGCTGCCCACCAGATCGCCGTCATGGCCTACGGCTCGCTTGCCTACGGCATGCTGAGCGGCACCTTTCACGCCGGCATGAAGTTCGAGGAGAGCGACTGGCGCTCGCGTGGCGGCATGCTCGGCAGCCTGAACCTGTTCCGGACGCTGTTCGGCCCTGAGCATTTCCCGCGCAACCTCGCTGCGGTCGAAGAGTTGAAGCGCCTGGCTGCCAAATACGGCAAGACCCTTCCGCAATTTGCGCTGCGCTGGACGCTGAGTAATCCAGTCGTCGGCACGGCGCTGGTCGGCTTGCGCACACCCGACGAGGTGACCGAAAACCTCGGCGCGCTCGGCTGGGAGATCAGCAACGCCAACATGGCAGAGATCGACGCCATTCTCGCCCGCCACGGTGCGGTTACGGTGCCGCCGGGCTGGCTCGAAGACGACTAGCGCACCGCATCGCCATTGGTGAGGAGAAACATCATGCAGATTCAACGTTTCGCGCCGATGACCAAAGATTTCGCCACCTTCGACTGCGACGCGCATGTCACCGAGCCGCCGCTGATCTGGGAGCGTGCCAAGGATTTCCTGACCCGCGACGAGCTCGATGCGCTGAAAGCGACGATTTGGTGGGATGCCGACAGCCGCCTCTTGATCGTCAACGGTCGCGCCGGGATCGGGCTTGGGTCGCCGCGCAAGGGCGGCATCCCCGGCACGATGCGGGTCATCACCAATGCAGGCCCCGGGGTCAAGCACGACATCCAGCGCGCGCTCAACGTGCGCAATCTCAACCCGAAAACCGCGCTGACCCAGGAGCAGGTGGCCTATCTCGACCACGCCGGCTCCTACGAGCCGAAGCCGCGCCTCAAGGACATGGACGTCCAGGGCATCGATCAGGTCATGATCATCCCGACCGAGATCGACATCTATCCCTGGCTGGAAAATGCGCTCGGCGCCAAGGCCTTCTGCCGCGCCTACAACGAGTGGGCCTACGAATACACCTTGGCCGACCCCGAGCGGCTGTTCTTCGCCGCGCTGATCCCGATGCAGCATCCAGACTACGCGGTCGAGGAGGTGCGCCGGGTCGCCGCGCAAGGTTGCCGGGTGGCGCTCGTCCGCCCGATGGACGCCTTCGGCAATTACCCGCTACAGCCGAAATACGAGCCGGTCTGGGACGCGCTCGAAGAGACTGGCATGGTCTACGGGATGCATCCGTTCCCGGCCTTCGGCAGCCTGAAGCCTTCGGGCTACAGCGAGCAGTATTCTGGCGCCGAGCTGATCCGGCGGACGATCGCCACCTCCGGGCTGCCCCACTCGTTCCTGTCGAACGTGCAGAATTTCCAGTCCGAGGCGGCGCTCTGGGTAACCATGGTGCTAATGTCGGGCTTCTTCGACCGGCACCCGAAGGTCAATGCCGCGGTCTTCGAGGCGTCCTCGACCTGGCTCAGCTTCCTGATCGACGAATGCGACAAGGCCTACCGGCTCTATCGCAACGAGCGCCAGCTGCCGCCGCTGAAGCGGCTCCCGAGCGAGACCTTCTTCGAGCATTGCATGACGGGGTTCGAGGGAGACGAAGCGCCGCCGGCGCGTCTGCCGGAGTTTTACGGCGACATCCTGGCCTGGTCCTCCGACGTCTATCACCACGACGGCGACGACGCCTGGCGGGCGATCGAGACGATGCAGAAATATGGGCTGCCGAAGGAGAATCAGGCCAAGTTCCTCGGCGCCAACGCCCGCCGGCTCTATAAGGTGCAAGCGCCGGCAAAACTCATCCGCGAGCGCATCACCGAGATCGAGCGGCCGGATTGGTGGCCGACCGAAGAGGAAATCCGCGCCTCATTGCGGCCAGAGGCGGCGGTCACCCGAGGCTAGGCCGTCATTGCGAGCGGAGCGAAGCAATCTCGTGCCGATCGAGGCTCAGCCCGCCGAGATTGCTTCGTCGTTCCACTCCTCGCAATGACATGATAGGGAGGAGCGGATGACGACGAAAGACTTCGCAGTGTTCGACGCCGACAGCCACGTGGTCGAGCCGCCGGCGCTGTGGGATAAATATCTAGAGCCAGAATACCGCACGCTGGGCAAGCATGCGCTGTGGCGCCAGGAGGGCCGCACCGGCTCCTACCTCAAGGTCAACGGCGAGATCTTCCGCGATACGACGAACCCCAATCTTCCTCGCCATGCGCTGTGGCGGCCCGGCATGGATTGGGATGCAATCGGCGCGCTGGATCCGCACACGCGGCATCCGATGACCGAGGGCGCTTCGGACCCGCAGGCCCGGTTGACCGATATGGACGCGATGGGGGTGGACCAGACGCTGCTCTACCCGACCTGGTTCGCCGAAGGGTTCTTCCTAGTCGATGACCCCGACGTGGCCTTCGCGCTGGCCCGCGCCTACAACGACTGGATCGCCGATTTCTGCAAGCCAGCGCCGACGCGGCTCTTCGCTACCGCGATCCTGCCGTTACAGAACATGGACTTTGCGCTGGAGGAATTGCAGCGGGTGGCGCGAAAGGCGTGTTTCCCGGCGGTCTTTATCCGGCCGATGTTTCTGGAAGAGCACTATCTGAACCATCCCTATTACGAGCCGTTATGGGCGGAGCTGGAGCGACTTGGGATCGCCGCGGCGGTGCATCCCACACCCGGCCTGTGGAACCCGGAATGGACCTCGCACGGGCCGTTCTTCGAGAAGATCAAGGACAGACTCGCCGAGCCTCCGGTCCCTGGAGGAGGAGGCGGACCGTTTGCCGGCGGCGGGGCGGCGAGCAACACCACCTTTCAACACCTGACGCCGCTCGGCCATCCGGTGGCGCCGATCCTGGCCCCCTGGCTCGACAACCACATGTTCGTCGCCTCGACCCTGATCGGCTTTACGGTCATGGAGCGCTATCCGGCGATGAAGGTCGTGGTGGCCCATGGCAAGGCTTCGTGGATGCAGGAAGTGCTCGAAAAGATGGAGGCCTCTACCCGGGTGATCCCGCTCCTCCATCATTATCCTGTCAGCACCGAGCCCGAAGAGATGTGGGAACAGGGCAACGTCATGCTCGGGTTCGATGCCGAGGAACGGCTGATTCAGAAACTGCCGCAGGACTTTGCCGCGAAAATCGTCTGGGGATCGCGGTACCCGCATCACGATGCGACAAGCGCCTGGGACGCTATCGCCAAGCTGCGCAACGCCAAGGTCCCAGATGCGCTGATCGCTCGAATGATGGGGCGGAACGCCGCCGATCAATTCCGCATCGAGCCGGTTCGTCAGACGGCTGCGTAGCCTAGCGCGTGACCCCGGCAAGACAGTAGCCGCGACCCGATCGAGCGTTGCGCCGTGCGGGCAGCCGTCGAGACCGCTTCGCGCCGCCTCCGGCGGTGGCCTGCGGCACGCCAATCCTCCCGTCAACCTGGTCGTCGCAGCCCCGTCGAGCGATCGGCGGGGCTAACCGCCATCAGCCATGCGTATCTGCGGATCGCGCGGGAGAATGGTGCTGAAGTAGTATCTGATGTGCCGCGCGCGTTTGCCGCGATCAATTGGCCGCAGGGAGGACAACGCGACGATGAATCGATGGCAGCAGCTTGCCTCGGCCGCGATCCTGTCATGGGTCATCGCGCTTGGCGGTCCGGGCTCCGCGGCGGCGCAAACCAAACCGGAAGGCGAGATGCGGTTTGCGCTTTACGTGACCCTGGCGCCGGCCTGGCTGGATCCGGGGGAGGCTGTCCCGGACAATCTTACGCCGTTCTGGATGATGTATGCGCTGCACGACGCGCTGGTAAAGCCGATGCCCGGAAACCTCATGGCGAACAGCCTCGCGGAATCCTGGTCGATCAGCGAGGATCGCCTCGTCTACGAATTCACCTTGCGCAAGGGCCTGAAATTCCACAACGGCGACCCTTTCACCGCCGAGGACGTGGCGTTCAGCTTCAAGCGGGCGAAGGGGGCGCAGCTCCA
>Ga0209526_10002946_pt1 | contig 11549 bp, 8 predicted proteins | sample JacPinW_OM2H0_M1_FD_188566 | JGI IMG/M metagenome (GOLD analysis project Ga0209526, IMG submission 188566) | Forest soil microbial communities from Algoma, Ontario, Canada - Jack Pine, Ontario site 1_JW_OM2H0_M1 (SPAdes) (version 2) | ecosystem: Environmental > Terrestrial > Soil > Boreal...
GCGACTCTTGGAGCCGCCCGTTGAGCCGGCTCCCGCCAGCATCAGCGGAACCTCGCGCGCCATATTTTAGTTTCAAATGAGCTAAAAAGAAAAGATTCGTTTTCGCGGCATTAGGATGTCTAACGCTCCTCGGCACTTTCCAATCGATGGTGGCCGTCCTGCCATGCCTGGTATCAGAAACCTTTGAGGCGCGCAAACTGTAGGTCTTCCGCCGGCTGGCAGGTTTTCGCTAGCGGCAAGGAGATGTGAAATGGCGCCGGAAAAAACTTTCAAATCGCTGGGGCATCGCGGCTGCTGCCATCCTCATGCAGCTTTGCTGAGTGCGGCGTACGGCTGGAGCGAGGGTTACAGGGCGGTTTGATCCCGACGCTGATCGTTGCGAGAAAGATTCTTACAAGTGACACCCCGGAGCACGTGCATTAAGCTATTTCTCGTGTTTAACCTCAAAGTTATACGAGCCTGAACCCACGGAGACTGCCAGTGAATCTGCTATTCGCTGCGCAACGATCTTTTTGCCGTTTTCTGTGATTTGGGCTCGGGCGGACGCTGCCGGCAAGAAAACTTCCGCCGTAGTGTTAGCAGGAATTGTAACCCTGAGGCTAAAAGGCCCTTCCGCACTTCCCTTCCAATCGGTGACGATCTTTCCATACATCGAATCGTACTCGCCTCTCGCAAAAGTGACGCGACTATCGAGACGCGGACGAATGACAATTTTCTTAAAGCCGGGCGAGCTAGGGAAGGTGTCAATCCCGGCAATATAGCGGTAGACCCACGCAATGACGGAGCCGAACGCGTAGTGGTTGTAGGAATTCATGGCCGGATCACCCGTGTCACCGTTCCAACGCTCCCACCAAGTCGTCGCTCCTTTAGCAAGCATGTAGCCCCAAGATGGGTACGTGTCGTTCAGCAACAAGCGGTAAGCCACATCCGTGCGACCGTGGTCGGCCAGAGTAAAAAGCAAGAATGGCGTGCCAAGAAAGCCTGTGGAAAGATGCCAATTCCGAGACTCGATATCTCTGACGAGCCTGTCAATAACCATGGGTTCGAGACTCTTTGGCACCATCTTGGTGTACAGAGCGACGACATACGAGGTTTGCGTCCCGGTTCCAACTTCTCCGTCTTCCTTGATGTACGCTTTCTGAAAGGCAGCGCGAATGTTGGCGACAAGTTCCGTGTAGCGTTTTGCATCCGCTTCCTTTCCGGCAGCGTGCGCCATGTCGGACATCATGTTTGCAATCAACACCCAATACGCTGTGGCCAAAAGATCCTTGTCCGTATGTTCATCCGGCGCAAGCCAATCCGCGAAGTTGGGCCCGACTCCTTTTTTTCTCAAGAAATCCGGATTGCGGCCCTGGATGAATTCCATCCAGCGCTGCATGGAATCCCAATTTCTTTCGATGATGTCCTCGTTGCCGTACTGCATCCAGGTTGTCCACGGAACAATGATGCCGGCATCACCCCAACCAGGAGCACCCACGATTCCCTCGTTCCATCCCGACGCTCCCTCCGAACCTGACCCGCCAAAGGGTAGCGTGTTAGGAGAAACATTGGTGAATGCGCCTTGCGGTGTTTGAGCATCCACGACGTCCTGCATAAACTTCTGTGAAAACGCAGCAATGTCGAAATTGTAGCTACCTGTGCGCCAGAAGACTCCGGCGTCTCCCATCCAGCCGAGACGCTCGTCGCGCTGCGGGCAATCGGTCGGGATGCTTAGAAAATTTCCACGTTGTCCCCAGATTCCGATGGACCACATCTTATTGATTAAGTCGCTGGAGGTTTTGAGTTTTCCGATCGCATCTTCTCGCAGGCTACTGACGACTTCTCCCACGAGAGCATCTGCCGTCGGTATTCCCGGATATCCGGTGACCTCCACATAGCGAAATCCGTGAAAAGTGAACTGTGGCGTAAATCGTTCTTCCCCTTCCCCTTTCAGGACGTAGATGTCCGTGGCATCGGCATTCCGGAGATTTTCCGTATAGATCGTGCCGTCGGGATTCAAAATTTCGGCAAACCGTAAGCGGACTCTCGTGCCCGACGGGCCTTTAGCTTTCATGGACACCCAGCCCACCATGTTCTGACCCATGTCGAATACATACGTTCCCTTCACAGGCTGAGAGACGCGCTCGGGCTGCAGCGTCGTGACTACTTGCGTCGGAAAAGTGATCTGGCTTGAAACCGCAACCGCGGGAGTTTCGGCGACAGTTGCGGCAGTCCAGCGCGAATCATCGAATCCCGGTTTTTCCCAGCCGTTCTGTTCCAAGCGTGCGTCGTACGCTTCTCCTGAATAGATTTCCGAGCGAATCACTGGCGACGACGCCCCTTTCCACGACCCGTCCGATACGATGGTTTCGTGACGGCCATCGGCATACTCGATTTCCAGTTGCGCCAGGAAGCGATTGGGCGCTGGGAAGAAATGCATTCCAAGCCAGGTAAGACCACTTCCATACCATCCATCCGCGAGAGTGGCGCCGATGGCGTTCTTGCCCTTCGCCAGCAAACTCGCCACATCATAGGTTTGATACAAAACTCGCTTACGGTAATCGGTGAACTCCGGCGTCAAAACATCGTTCCCCACGCGATTTCCGTTGAGATACACGCGATAACTGCCGAGGGCGGTTACATAAAGCCTCGCACGCTTGACCACATCCGAGATGTCAAAATCTCTCCGCAGCTCCGCAGCGTTCTGCGGCATCGGTCCCGGGTCACGTATTCGCTCGTTACGCAGATCGCCTATCGTTTGTGAAGGCTGCCAACTCGATTGCGATTCGAGCTTTCCTTCCCAGTGTTCATTCGTCGGAAAACGTAGAACTGAGCCATCGCGATGTGACACTTTCACCAACGCTGCGAAAGCGGCGGTCACGGCTTTCGCCCCTGCGGAAGGACCAAAGGAGGAGGGCGTCGCAGCGGTAACGGTCACCTCTACGGTGTTTTCGCCCGCCACGAGCGAGTCGGTAATATCCTGCCGATCGAAAGAGATCCACTCTCTTTTTCTGCCGACTTCGTGACCATTTACCCTGGCGATGTAATTTCCCCGAACTGCAATAAATAGCGTTCCCTCGCGCGGCTTGTCCGAAATGTTTACCAGTCCACGAAAGACAGCGGTGGTCTTGGGTTCAACCTTCAACGCATCTTGTCCAGCAACCCAAATCCATTGAATCCCGGCGCGGTCAGCGTCCGACTCCGGATTCTTCCAACTGATCCATTGCGCTCTCCAGTCGGCCGGACTGAGCAGACCCATTTCCCACCATGCCGTCTCCAACGACTCAGAAAGCTGGCCTCGTGTGTCCCACACCCGCACCTGCCAGTAATAGCGGTGGCGAGACTCCAGCTGGGGTCCCGCGTAAGCAATTCCTACGGACTCGCTGGAGTTCGTTTTGCCGCTGTCCCACACATCGGCCTTGCCGGTGCGCAATTGCTCCAGACCGCTTGCCACTAGAATTTGATAGGCACCCTGCTGCCAGTTTCGCTCGGTATTGTCGCTTTGCCAGGACAACCGAGGGGCGGCTTTATCGATGCCCAGCGGGTTTTCTATATACTCACAACGAAGATGGAAGGGACGGGCCCACGCCGTAGAGGTGAGCGCTGCACACAGAACCACAAAAAAACAAAACGCCCGCAGTTTCACTTTCCCCTCCAAGATACTGGCAGCCACGCAGCCTCGCTACGCTAGGACGGCGGCCGCGCCATAGGCTATCATTTCGCTCGCGCCGTCTGGCAAGAAACGCGTGACGTCGAACCGAACCGGTGGGTACCTTCCAGGGTCGAGGTCTTACCATGGACACATCTAAATCCGAGAGAATATTTCACGCCTTAACTGAATTTCGCATTGAAGTTCCGTCCTGGGGCTTCGCCAATACCGGCACCCGCTTCGGCAAGTTTATTCAGCCTGCTGCCGCGACGACTACCGAGGAAAAGTTCAGTGATGCCAGTCAGGTGCATCTCCTCACCGGCAGTTGCCCCACCATCGCGCTTCATGTTTTGTGGGACTTTCCGAACGGAATGAACAGCATCGATGATGTACAGAAATTTTCAGAGCGTTTTGGGGTGCGCGCCGGATCTATCAACCCGAATCTTTTTCAGGATCAGGAGTACAAATACGGCTCATTCGGCAATCCCGAGCCGGCTGTCCGGAAACGCGCGCTTGAGCATGTGAAGGAGAGCATCGAAATTGCTCGCCGCCTCCAGTGTCGCGATATCTCTATGTGGTTCGCCGACGGATCCAACTACCCGGGCACCGCGAACATCCGACAGCGTAAGCGATGGTTTGAAGAATCTTTGCGGGCTTCGCATGACGAGCTCGCGCCAGGCCAGCGCCTGCTTGTCGAGTACAAGCCCTTCGAACCGGCTTTCTATCACACGGACATAGCCGACTGGGGAATGGCGCTTCATCTGGCACGCTTCGCCGGACCGCAAGCGAAGGTGTTGGTCGACACTGGTCATCATTACGCGGCCCAAAACATCGAGCAGGTCGTGGCCTGGCTTTTATCGGAGGATATGCTTGGCGGTTTTCACTTCAACGATCGGCGCTATGCGGATGATGATTTGACGCTCGGATCGATTGACCCCTATCAGGTCTTCCGCATTTTCCACGAGATTCTCTTCTTCGAATCGGAGAGCGGCAAGCAACCGGACATCGCTTACATGATCGATCAGAGCCACAACCTCAAAGGGAAGATTGAAGCCATGATCCAAACTGTGACCATGGCCCAGGGGCTTTTTTCCAAGGCCGCTCTGGTCGACTACCGTGAGCTTAGCGACGCGCAAGGAAAATGTGACTTGGTACGTGCTGAATCCTTGTTGCAGGACGCCTTCGCGACTGACGTGCGGCCTGTCATTCAAGAATGGCGGCAATCTAAAGGGCTTCCGAAGGATCCGCTGGACGCGTTCCGCCAGAGCGGATACCTCGAACGCATCACGAAGGAACGATCCGCCAGGAATTCTAAGACGCTATCCTCCTATGCCTAACGATAGTGCCATTAAAGCCTACCTGGCTCTCGATTTTGGGGCGGAGAGTGGCAGAGCTATTCTTGCGCGGCTTCATTCCGGAGTGCTGGTAACGGAAGAAATCCGCCGCTTTAAGAACGAACCAGTGGAGTACGGCGGGAGTTTGCATTGGGACGTGAGCAGGCTCTGGTGGGAGGTCCAAAGGGCTCTCGAAGGTTTGAAAGAAACGGACTTAGCGGGTATCGGAGTTGATGCCTGGGGCGTGGATTACGCTCTCCTAGGCGAGGGCGGCGAACTTCTTCAGAATCCTTATCACTATCGCGACCCACGCACGAATGGCGTGATGCAAGAGGTGTTTGGCAAGGTAGCAAGAGAGGAGATTTATTGCACTACTGGCATTCAGTTCATGCCCATTAATACTATCTATCAGCTTTACACGGCGATGCGAGATACTCCCGCACTTCTGAAGACGGCGCAGCAGCTCGTCATGATACCGGATCTTTTCCACTACTGGTTGACCGGAAAGGCTGTGTGTGAATACACGAACGCGACAACAACTCAGCTTGTGAACCCGGTGACACGCACCTGGGCCGCTGAATTAATAAGGCGCCTCGAGCTGCCTAGCCATTTGCTAACAGAAATTGTGGAGCCCGGCACACAAATTGGAACGCTGTTGCCAAGTATTTCTCGAGGCTCTGCTCTGTCGGGCACATCGGTGATCGCTCCTGCCACACATGACACAGGCTCCGCCGTAGCCGCAATCTCTGCGCGCGAAGGTACCGCATTCCTCAGTTCGGGGACTTGGTCGCTGCTGGGGACAGAGTTAGATGCCCCGGTCATCTCCACCGAAGCCCTGCGACTCAATTTCACCAATGAAGGTGGCGTCAACGGAACCACACGGCTACTGAAGAACGTGATGGGACTTTGGATGCTGCAATGCTGTCGTCAGTCCTGGACTGCCCAAGGACAATGCTATGAACACTCAGAACTGATGGAGCTTGCTGCACACGAAGATCCCTTCCGCTGTCTTGTGGATCCTGACCATCCGTCTTTCTTGCGACCGGCAGACATGCCCGCCGTGATCGATCAATTCTGTGCCAGAACTCATCAACCCGCTCCGAAGACTCAGGGGGCGTATGTGCGTACAATCCTGGAAAGTCTCGCTTTCAAGTACCGCCTGGTACTCCATCATCTTGAGCAGTTGATCGGAAGGCCAATCGACAAAATCCGTGTGATTGGCGGAGGATCGAAAAATCGCTTGCTCAATCAAATGACAGCAGATGCGACCGGTAGGAGCATACTTGCCGGGCCAACCGAAGCGACAGCTCTTGGAAACGTAGCGATCCAAATCCTGGCGACTGGGGGTGCAACTTCGCTCAACGAAGTCCGCAACATTATAGGTCGATCGTTTCCAGTCGAGAGGTTCGAACCGGTCGATACCGACAAGTGGAATCGGCATGCCGAACGCTTTGAGCAATATTGCGAGGCTGTGTATGCCTGAAATCAAGAAAACGGTTCATCTCCAAGACCTATGGAGCCCCGAACGGGCCCAGAACTTGGCGGGTGACGAATTGGCCCTCTTACGCTACCGCTCAAGTCTTTTAGGGGCGGACTTGCGCATCACCAACTTCGGCGGAGGTAACACCAGTTCCAAGCTGGAGCTTGCTGATCCATTCACAGGCGAGCCGACGCGCGTGCTGGCTGTGAAGGGTAGCGGAGGCGACCTGGGCTCAATCACCGAAGCGGGCTTCGCGTTGCTTTACCTGGATCGACTCGAACAGCTCAAGCGGCTGTATCGTGGAGAAGAACACGAAGACGAAATGGTTCGCTACTATCCTCTCTCCGCCTTCGGAGAGAATCGTGTTGCAGCATCCATTGATACTCCGCTTCATGCTTTTCTTCCGTTTTCCCACGTCGATCATCTGCATCCTGACTGGGCCATCGCGTTAGCCGCGAGCGCCAACGGTGAGCGGAAGCTGAATGAGTACAACAAGGAGTTTGACCGCAAGATCGTCTGGGTGCCTTGGCAGCGACCCGGCTTTGAACTGGCATTGCTTATCGAGAAGGCCGTCGGGGCCAATCCCGGGACAGAAGGCATTCTGCTCGGCGGGCACGGCCTATTCACCTGGGGCGCGACCCAGCGCGAGTGTTACCTCAGCAGCATTCACACGATTGACCAGATGGGTGAGTTTATTCTGGCGCACCAGCGGCGCAAGAAGGTCACAATCTTCGGTGGTCTGGAATACACCCCTGTTCGCGATCGGACGGAAATCGCGGCTCAAATCTTGCCCGCGCTGCGGGGAGCCCTTTCATCAAACCGCCGCGTCGTCGCGCACTACACGGACGACGAAGACGCGCTTGCTTTTGCCGGCTCCCAATGGACAAAAGAACTGAGCGCCCTCGGCACGAGTTGCCCTGACCATTTCCTGCGCACCAGGGTCTGCCCTCTCTTCCTCTCCTGGGATCCTGCGAAACAAGACGTCAGTGCGCTCAGGGCGACCATCGAATCGCAGGTCGCCGAATATCGAGCGGCTTACAAGAGGTATTACGATGATTGGGCCAAAAGCGATTCGCCCAAGCTGCGCGATTCCAATCCCTCGGTGGTCGTCGTTCCTGGTCTTGGACTTTTCGGCTTCGGCAAGAATAAGAAAGAGGCACGGATCACAACGGAGTTCTTCATCAATGCCATCCACGTCATGGCTGGCGCAAATGCCTTGGAGGAGGAGCAGATTTCGCATCCGCTCCCTCAGGCGCGCCATCCCGAGCAATCAAAACAGTTCGCACATTTTCACAACTACGTTGCTCTTCCTCGATCGGAGGCATTCCGCATCGAATATTGGGCACTCGAAGAAGCAAAACTGCAACGCATGCCCTCCGAGGCGGAGTTCAGCCGGAAGATCGGCTTAATCGTCGGAGGTGCTAGCGGCATCGGGCGTGAAACGGCTCTTCTGCTAGCGCATAAAGGCGCTCACTTGATGATTGCCGATTTCGACGAATCCGGTGCAAAGAAAGTAGCGCATGAGGCCAGCTCGCTTTCGTCTGCTGAATTCGTTACCCACACCTGTGTCGACTTGAGCTCCAGCGAGTCGTTAGCAAAAGCCGTGCGACAGACAATTCTGGAATTTGGCGGAATCGACCTCATTGTGAACACCGCGGCTATCTATCCTGTTGCGGATTCTGACGGCGACATTTCGGAAGCACAGTGGGCCAAAACTTTTCTCGTGAATGTTACCGGTAATTATCTACTCGCACGTGCGGCGGACTGGGTCTTTCGCGATCAGAAGTTGCCTTCCTCTATTGTTCTCACCAGTTCCGCGAATGCCATCGTCCCCAAAAAAGGCAGCGAAGCCTACGACACGAGTAAGACCGCGCTGAATCATCTGATTCGCGAACTAGCCATCAAACTCGGACCGATCGTTCGGGTGAACGGGATTGCTCCTGCAACGGTTGTGGCCGGGTCCACCATGTTTCCGCGCGATCGCGTCATGCAATCCCTTCAAAAATACGCCATCGCTTACTCGGAATCGGAGTCAACCGACCAGCTCAGGGGCAAGCTCGCTGATTTTTACGCAAAGCGAACTCTGACGAAGCGCCCCATCACGCCGGAAGCCTGTGCAGCGGCTATTGTTTGGCTGGCGAGCGACCAGAGTGCCCGGACGACAGGCCACGTCATCCCTGTGGACGGGGGTTTGCCAGATGCCTTTCTCCGCTAGTCGTAGTAGTTAGCGCAATCTCGGCGCCGGGACATGAAAGGAACTATGCAACGCATCTGCTTCGTATTGCAGGTGAAGCCGGAAAGGCTTCAGGAATACAAAGAGCGTCACCGCTCCGTTTGGCCGGAGATGCTTACGGCGCTCCGCGAAACCGGATGGAATAACTACTCGCTGTTCCTGCGTTCCGACGGTGTTCTGGTCGGATATCTCGAAACCGAGGACTTCGAAAACGCGCGCGCCGGTATGGCCCGACGTGAAGTCAATGAGCGATGGCAACGTGAGATGGCGGACTTTTTCGTCCAGGCGGACGGCACCCTGCCGGACCGAGCCATGGCCCCGCTCGAAGAAGTCTTTCATGTCTGATTCAACCTGAGGACACTTTGATTCCAAATCCGGCATTGGGCGTTTTCTTTCACTGGCTCGGAGGTTTGGCTTCGGGCAGCTTCTATGTCCCCTATCGCGGTGTGAAGCATTGGGCTTGGGAGACGTATTGGCTCGTCGGCGGATTCTTCAGTTGGATTATCGCGCCATGGCTTTTTGCAGCCACGATGACCGAAGATCTTTTTGCGGTACTTCGCCAAGCCCCGGTGCAGAGCATACTTTGGACCTACATTTTCGGAGTCCTTTGGGGTCTCGGCGGGCTAACTTTTGGACTGACGATGCGCTATCTCGGGATGTCTCTAGGCATGGCTGTTGTGCTGGGATATACGGCGGCGTTCGGCACTCTAATGCCGCCGATTTTCCGCGGCGAATTCGTTCGTCAAGTAGTTGGCACCCGCTCTGGTATCGTGATTTTAATCGGTATTGCTGTCTGCCTCGTGGGGATTGCCTTCGCGGGAGCCGCTGGCTTTTCCAAAGAGCGCGAAATGTCCCAGGAGCAAAAGCGCGCCTCAATCAAGGAATTTGATCTGAAGAAAGGGCTACTCGTTGGGACATTTTCGGGGATCATGAGCGCGTGCTTTGCATATGGACTTGCGGCCGGGGATCCCATCAAAACCATAACGCTTCAGCACGGTACGTCCACTTTATGGCAAGGCCTTCCTGTTCTGGTTGTGCTTCTCGCCGGTGGATTCACTACAAATTTTATCTGGTGCCTCATCTTGCACCATCGGAATCGAACCGGTTATCAGTATTTCCATTCCGAGGTTCGAGGGGCTGTACCGGCCAGGAGTGAGGAGCATATCCTTGAAACAGCGACGGACGCCCCCGGTGAGGAGATGGGTGCTACCGCAGTTCTCGTAAGCACTGATACGGATATACTTCGGGCACCAATGCTTGCGAACTATCTTTTCTCCGCACTGGCGGGAACTACCTGGTATTTCCAATTTTTCTTTTACACCATGGGCGAGACGCAAATGGGGCGGTTCAAATTTTCAAGCTGGACGCTGCACATGGCCAGCATCATCATTTTCAGCACACTATGGGGAATTGCTCTGAAAGAGTGGAAGGGTGCAGGCCGCAGGACCAAGTGGCTGGTGGCCTTCAGTGTCTTCGTCCTCGTAGGGTCGACCATCGTCGTTGGGTACGGGAATTATCTGGGTGCAGCCTCTCAGCATTGATTCGAGTCCATGTCACTGTCGGAATGATATGGTGAAATCCCATCAACGCAGGAACTACGGAGTTGGCGTTGCACGGGGCGAGAGAGATTCCTCGTACTACTCGCATGGCTACCTCCGACGATTCGACGACTCAGAGGAAGTATTCCGCTGAATCGCGGATATCAGGCAAACGACGCCGTAACCATGCGATATTCGCACACCAATCTCGGCTCGAAGCATGCCGCGGTAGCGACGCTCGAAGGGTTTGGCGACAATTTGGTGGCAGTGTGCACTAAAATGCAGGAATCACCTTCGCGATTGTCACTAAACGCGTTGTAAGTTATTATCAAAAAGCGGTTTTAAAACGGAGAGGTGGCCGAGAGGCTGAAGGCGGCGGTTTGCTAAACCGTTGTAGGGGCTAAAACTCCTACCGGGGGTTCGAATCCCCCCCTCTCCGCCAGATTCAACTAACCTCCTACTATTTCGTAGTTCCCTTCAACGCTCATCGCTGGCTATCCTCAGGATCATATTTCCTCGAAGCCGCGCGAACGAAAGCGAATCGAGCCTTCCGGGCATCTTACAAAGGTGAATCAGCAGCTTTTATTCGGGAGCAATCTCAGTCGCCCGGAAGGATTCATCCTGCAACCAGATTTCCTTGCCGTTAACGAGGAGAACGACCTCATGGAAGTCATCCGCGGGCTCACTTTTGGCGAGGTTCGGATGCACGGAGTCGTCGCGAAACAACGCATCGTTCATTTCGGTTTGCGCTACGCCTTCACTTCGCACCACCTCAGCCCTGCGCCTCAAATCCCAAGCGAGTTCCACCCAATTCAAGTTCGCGCCGCGGCGTTGGCCGGCATTGATCCCGCCGCTTTTTCTGAAGTTATCGGTAACCGAATATCAACCTGGAGCCGGAATAGGCTGGCATCGCGACGCTCCGCCGTTCGGCCTCATCGCCGGCATCTCCCTTGCGAGTGCGTGCCAAATGCACTTCCAAAGGCTAGTTGGCAGCATGCGCGAAACGTCCGCGATCGAGCTTCCTCCTAGATCTCTGTATCTGTTGACTGGAAGTGCGAGAAACGAGTGGCAGCATTCGATCCCACCCGCGAAGGTTTTGCGGTATTCGATCACCTTCAGAACACTGAAGCAGAAATGCTGACCGGCCGCCTGGTTCTCCATCGCAGGATCCTGATCAAAACCGTGGGTTCCGCCGGCGTATTTCGATCGCTAATCTTTCACGCCAGTCTACTAATGGCCGTAGATCCTTTTGTCCCAGTTTCGTCATGGGCCCCGTTTTTCAGGACTGCCGGTTGCTCACCTCTTCGTTCTTTTGTGCGGGTGCCTTAGCTCGATG
>Ga0209526_10002947_pt1 | contig 11548 bp, 12 predicted proteins | sample JacPinW_OM2H0_M1_FD_188566 | JGI IMG/M metagenome (GOLD analysis project Ga0209526, IMG submission 188566) | Forest soil microbial communities from Algoma, Ontario, Canada - Jack Pine, Ontario site 1_JW_OM2H0_M1 (SPAdes) (version 2) | ecosystem: Environmental > Terrestrial > Soil > Boreal...
GGCGAGCAGCAATCCAACAGGGCCCCACAGCCAAGCCCAATACATGGCCGAGACCAGCAACGCCACCGGCGACACGCCAATTCCATGACCGATCAAGAGCGGCTCGACCACCTGCGCTATCAGTTGATCCATGACCAGAAAGGATCCAAGGACTTCGAACGCCTTACTCCACCCGGGAAACACTGCCATTGCCACCAAGGTAGGCAGTACTGCTGCGGTTAAAGCGCCTACATAGGGGATGAAACGAAGCAGGAAGGCGAGCACGCCCCAAAACTCTGGATTTGGCAGCCCGAGCAGCCATACTACGATTCCTATAGTAATCCCGAACGCGAGATTGGTTAGCGAGACGAGCAACAGGTAATGGCCGACGGCTTCTCCGGCGGTATCTATGACCTGGGCCGCGACGGTTATCCTCGCCCGAACGGCGAGTCTTACGAAACGATCGCGCAAATCCCTCCTTCCGTAGAGCAGAAAGAAGAGCAATGCAATGACTATCCCCGCGTCAGCGATGCCCGCGAGTATCGGAATGGCCGGCTTCAGGACTTGACCTACGACGGGTGACGTCGGAACTGCCTGCACGACGGCCGGCCTGTTGACCGTCGCCTTGGGACCTGCTTTTTGGACCTGTCGCTCGATGTCTCCTACGGCATGCTCGATACGTTGCAGCCAAAAGGGGGTACTCTTTTCTACCGCGGTGAGCTTGGCGGCGATATTGTTCGAATAATCCGCAACTTGCAGCGCGACCGCCGTGAGTTGAATGGTCAGGAAATAAGCGATTACCCCGACAGCGGCTATCGCCGCCACTACCACCAAAGCCGCACTGATTAAGCGGCCAACGAACCGTTCCAGGCGGTTCACGACCGGGCTGAAGATGACCGCCAGAATCGAGGCCATCGCCAGGGGAACTAGTATTGTCCTACCCAGAGCGAAGACCGCGGTGGCGAGGATCACTGCTATGATCGGCCGCGTCGCTCGATCCGCTTCGAAATCATCGTCGCTGTCAACGTGGAATGAAGTTCCCTCTGAGGTTGCTTCCTTCATCACTAGCCAGACGCGATCCGGATTCTTCGCGCCATGTACCGTACAGCGCGACACCACGAACGACAGCAGGATCAACGACGTTGGAAACCTGGTTCAAACAATTTTCAGCTCTTCTTGCTTTCAGTGAGTGCCGATGAACGAATGATGCTGGCATATACTCCGAGCGCGCAGACGATGGTGACAACACCGGCGATGGCGAAACATTGCCACCATTCCATCCAGCGATGAAGCAACAAGATAAGGGCTGCCAATAAACAAGAGCCACCCATCACGCCCGCAAAGAGCATAATCAACCCGGCAATCGCGCGATCAGCCATCGCCATCATCGAGGGAGTCAGCTTGGCTTCCAAAAGCTGCAGTTCCAATTGGATGACGCGCGATACGTCCTCCAACATGCGGCCCAACAGCGTTGGCCATTCCGTATTTACCGCGGGCGATCCGTTTACGACCGCACTACGTTCATGACTACGTTCATGCCTTTGTGTCGTGATTGCGGAACCCATTGGACGCCTCCGTCAGCATTGCTCCCAGCAGTCCGCCTAGAAGAAGAGTCGCCACTCCTGTACGTCTTCCGCCGCTACTCCCTGTCGCGAAGCCCAACGCGCCAGCGATGCACGCCGCCAGAAGCAGATGCCGTTCCACCAGACGCTCAGGCTGAAGCTGGGTGACTGTCGCGACTTTTTCCGCGACTTTCTGATTGACCTCAGCGACGGTTTGATGGAGGCTCTGCCGCGCTTCTTCCAGGGCGCTTATGATGGTGTCGATCTTGTCTTCCATTTTGCTCGGAGAGAGCCTCTAACGCGTTGACCACCACCGTGCCGGCCAACGTTCGTCCGATCACCATCCCTAGCGCCAAGCCTAGACGGCTGCGCAATCCGCCGCCGAACATAAACCCGGCTCCCGCTGATAACGTCAGGGCGCTCAGAGGCCGCCGCCGTATTTGTAGCGCCAGTTGCTCGAGCTCAGATGATGCATGCGGCGATGTGCTTTCCAAGCTCATCGGACTACAACGAAAGCTTTCTGAGTGCCTGAGCGGCAACGTAACCGATTACAAACGCCCCTGCGAGAGCGACCCACGGCTGTCGCTGAGCAAAGTCGGTGAGACTGTCCGAGACTTCGCCCGCGTAATCCAAGCCTTTGGAGGCGTAATCTCGCGCTCCCTCATAACCTTTGTCGATCGCGTCACGTCCGATGTCCTTGGCCTTTTCGATCGTATCGGCCGCTGCCGCCGTCATTCCGCTAGCCGCGTCCATAGCCGCATCCTTCATTTCCTGCATTGTCTAATTCTCCCTTTGTTGTGGATATCGAGAAAAATAGCTGGCCTGTCTTCAAGATCGCGCAGATCGCGGGGTCTTGAGAGCAAAAATAACAAGCAATTAGCCTGCCAGCCGTCCAACTTTTGCCAAGGTTTACAAACGTGGTGACACGCGGACCTTTCTACGAGATGTCGATCCGATCGCGGTCAACAAAGGTCGAATGAGCGGTGACTGTGAAAAAAAGCGTTACCTAAAGAGAGTGAAAATCCCGAGTCTCCGGCGAAACCATGCGAGCCAGTGTTGCGATGTTCCGCTGCCAAATCTGCGCGATCAACCGCCGCGGATATGGGGTGGTATCCGCCTTGCAGAAGCAGAATCTTCATGAAGCGTCAGCGCGACTGGCGATTCTGTCTCCTGGAAAAATCTAAGAGGTAGAAATCATGCAAAAAAAGACTGGGGAAAAAGATCGCGGTGCTATGAGCGGTTCGAGTGGTGAGCGTTCGCACGAAAGGAAACACGATTCATCGCAGCATGGTGGCCAGGGACATGGCTCTCATGACCAGGGACACAGTTCTCACGGCCAGGAACATAGTTCTCATGGTCATGACAAATCCGCCAATGATGAGATGGACCAGCGGTCCCGCCACGATACCGACAAACAACGCGGCTCGAAACACGATGATTCGGCGCATCGCCCGCAAAGCCACGGGCAACACCAGCCGCGCAAATAGCAGCGGCCGCTAATCTAGCCGGGAAGGTGGCTCGCGCTTTTGTTCTTTTAACCAACCAGCCGAGCCGCCTCCCCGTTTCATTGTAACGATAAGAGCGGGCTGGGTTCTAAAACAGTAGACGTGCCGACTTGCCGACGCCCCGGCAGTGGGAGGAACTCCAATGAACGCAACAGCTTTCCTCGAAAACTTAATTCCGAGCGTCCTTTCAGGTTCGGCACTTCTGCCGTTGCAATCTGGCGACCGCAGCCGGCATGCGAGAATCTCGGATGGCGAGTATCGATTGATCCTTGCGGTCCTGGAAGATGCGATACAGTGCTATCTGAATTATTGGAACGAACCTTTCGATATCAAGAAGCGACGCTGCGCCTGGGAAGCGAACCGATGGATCGACTCACCATCCAAGACCGGGCTCTTTGCATACGAAAATGTATGCTTGCTGTTAGAAATTGAACCTGATCGACTGCGCCAGGAACTCCGGCGGCTGGCCTCGCGGAAGCGCCGTCGGGATCAAACCTCCCAGTTCAACCGACGAGTCCTCGGGGCGCCGGGCGCGGCGACGGCGAAAAATGGCCACCCCTTGAAGTCCGCGTAGCCTGTTTCCGAGAGCTCAAGTGTTGCCCCTGCCCCCCACCCACAGCGGCTCAGTGTTGCCCCTGCCCCACTTGGACGCCTCCGGGCTGGTCCGCTGAAGCGATCGAATGATTCTGTCGACGGAAACCTTCCAGGATCGTTCTTATGACGAGAAGCTAACCAAGAAAGAGCTGCCTTCCCCCAGCCGAGTCTTTACAGAGATTTGCGCATTATTGAGTTCGGCGTAACGTTGCGTCAATGCCAGGCCGAGCCCCGCTCCAGTGACCGCCTTTCCACCCCGGTTTTCGCGAGCGAACGGCTTGAAGAGACGGGAAACAAAGGCCTCGTCCATTCCTATCCCTGTATCACTGACTTCAAGCGCTATCGAGCCTTCCTCTTGTGTGAACAGGCGCAGGTTGACAGACCCATGCTCGGTGAACTTGATTGCATTGTTCAACAAATTTGAGATCATCTGGATAAAGCAAAATTCGTCAAATTTTATAGTGACATCAGGAGCTTCGTTCTTCCAGGAAATAGTCACATCTTTTTGATCCGCCAGCACTTTGTAGTCGCGGATGAGCCCCTCGATAAGCTGAGCGGGAGCAATCGGATCGCGTTTCAGCTCAATTGCTCCAGCCCTGACCCGCTGAAGATCCAATATCTCGTCGATCGCGTGCGATAACCGCGCAGTCCCGCGTTTGATTGCTTCAAGCGCTCGCTTATCGGTGACGTTCAATGCGTCCAGTTGGCGCTCAAGATTGTAGGTCGCCATCACGATCACGTGCACGGGGCCGCGTATCTCATGGTGAGCTTCGGACAAAAGCTTGAGCTGCGCCTGCTCCGTCTCCAAGGCCGCCTGAATTTCGGCTAGCCCGTCTTGCGCTTCCCGCCACGCGCTGAGATCGCGGGTCACCTTTGAATAGCCGACTAAAGTCCCTGGCGGATTTTCGATCGCCGTAATCAGCACTTCGGCAAGAAACAGCGTGCCGTCTTTGCGCACGCGGAAGCCCCGATCCTTGAACCGTCCGGTAGCACGAGCAGTCGCCAACGCGTGCGCGGGTTTGCCGGTCGACCGATCTTCCCCACTGTAAAGGCACGAGAAATGCTGCCCAATAATCTCCTCCTTCTCGTAGCCCTTTATTCGCGTTGCCCCCTGATTCCAGGTGACGATCCGGCCATCAGGGTCAAGCATGAAAATCGCGTAGTCCCTGACGGCGTCAACCATAAGGCGGAACTGAGCTTCATACGATTGCAGGAGCGGGCTTTGATCGGGAGCCATAAACAAGTGCCCTATGCTGCCAGAGACGAGTGTAAGAACACTCCAACTAGCATGATGGTTGTGGGTCTATCAATAAGCATCATCCATAAGCACTAACGCGCTCAAGTCGGTTCCTTACGGGACAAACCTGGCTTCTTTGCACAACCTAGCAACGCACCAAGGCGATGTCCCACTGAACATTATTTTGAGTGGCAACGAAACATCCGAGCGACGGTGAGAACTCGGTATAGATTGACCGGGCAAGGGATTGAAAAGATTGCATCAATGCATTGCTATTATGGGCCTAACAGCGATACGGTCAGCTTCATCGCACGGCATGATGCGTGCATTGGAACAAGAATTACCAATCCGGCTAAAGCTGCGCTTGATGACCGCCCCGAAACAAAACACCGTTTTGATCGTCGACGATGACGGCGATGTGCGTGAGGCTCTTAGCGAGTTTCTCAAGGGCAACGGTTTTCGGGTGTATTGTGCGGAGAATGGAAAAGCAGCACTCGATGAAATCCGAAAACAGCGGCAGCCGCCCAAGGTAATTCTCCTGGACTTGGCTATGCCTGTGATGGACGGCTACGCCTTCCTCAATCGGGCTCGCGAAGATCGTAAGATCAAAAATGTCCCTGTCATAGTCATTACCGGAAATGAACCGAAAGGTGCACCGGGTGCGACAATGGTCTTGACCAAGCCCATTAGACCCGAAAGAGTCCTTTCGCTGATACAACACCTTGTGCAGTCAGCGCCGCGATGAGGGCCAACGCGCAAGACTGGTTTTGCCTTCAGGGTCCGGTTTTTTGGATCAGTTCTAATCTGAACGCCGTGGCGCAACCCCGGTCATTTTTCTGAGTGCGCCGGTTGTGCGATTCGCGCCCTCAAGCTGCCGTCGTAGTAGTGCGGCTCCTTCTGTGAGTTCATGCCCCGTCCCAATCTTTTTAGCGGCTGGAGATACCAACTTCAGATCTTCCCGAATGTTACGGACGTAAAGCTCGGCCCAGGTTAAGTCTACCACCAAGTCGCTGGCTGATTGCTTCTTCGGCATGTAGCCTCTGTAATCTGGCGGCTCCGGTTACGTTCGTTGTGGAAACTACAGAGCGTCGCGAACACATCATGCGACAGCCTTGCCCGTTAGACGCATATGAGCTGACCGATCAGGCATCGGAGCTCAACCTGGGCTTAGGAGCGGGCCTGATGTTCTAGCGCCTCTCCCTTGCAGACGGGCAGTAGCTCCTTAACCAGTTGCTCCTGCCGACGACTGCGGTCTGCCGGGCAAATAAGCTCAAATGCGTAGCCGGTTGGCTGATGGTGAGCGACGCAGGGATCATGATCATCGCCATCAAAATGCTCGAGTAGCCGCGCCCTTATGTTGTCAGCCTCACCTATGTATATCCATAGGGCGCTGAAGAGGCCGTAAACCCCTGAAGACTCGGGCGCGTTGAGTTCGATGGACTCGCGGTCAAACCGGTGTCTGCGATAGCGATTCTCGGCAAAGGGTACCGGCGGAATGGTCGTTTCGTGATGGCCTTGACTATTTGTGGTGTAGTTCGACCTTGAAGCAACGTCTTTCATTGGATCACGACCTTTTTTACAGTGATCACCTTGGTCTCATGCGCCGAAGGGATTCAACACACCCTTTGGTTCTATGAATGCCGCAGGATACTCCCGGATGCGATTCCACGGAGCAGCGGCGAGAAGAACGGCTCATGCGTGCAGCTCAACACGGTTACAGTTTTATGGAGAGGAACCAGCAGCGAGGTCCTGCGCAGAGTCTGTTCGAGCAGCGTCTCTCCCTCAACCAGCGGACAAAACTGCTTCGGGAGATGACGCCCAAAGATCCTGTGGGTGAAGGAGCTGAGTCGCACTCCGTCACCTGCGGCAAGAATCACGGCCGCGCAATTGGGGCTCAGGCTTAAGCGTGGTTCCATCACACACCCCGCCAACGCGGAGATCGCTCAGTTAAGGAGCAAGTAGAGAAACCATCTGGCAGCCAGGGTGAGGTGGATGAGTCGGATAGGAGGGAACGGGATGAAAGCGTGACTGCCAGATGGTTGAAGAGATCGCCATATTTTGCGACAGCGGCGTTATTCTCACGCGCCTCAATGTCTCACGAACTGTAGAAAATCATTCTTTCATCTTGACAAGGAAGATCAACGGAGAAATTGCTACCTGAGGATCATAAGAAACGGATTGCCCGAGCTCACTGCTTAGTGTGCTCCGCCAGTGGCAACAGTAGCAGGACCCAGCGCGAGCGCGGGAGCGGCTGGGGTATCAGCCTACAAAGTTATGGGTCGGGCAGGATTGCGCGAGCGGAAATGCTCAGGCGCCGTTACGCGTCGCGGACCTCACAAGGGTCTCGAGACTTCGCACGACCACCGCGAGATGGCGTCCTTCACGAATGACCACCTTGCGGCGTTGGAGATCGATGAGCACAAGGCCAACCTTTGCCCGCGAAGCGCCTACCAGGTCAGCCAACTGCCTTTGCGTGAGAGTGATCCGGAGGAGTACTCCTCGAGTATCCTGTACTCCGAACTCGAGCGCCAATTCGAGCAGCGCGACAGCCACACGTTCGCGGAGACCGAGTCCAAGAAAGCTTGGATAGCGCCCCAGCAAAAACCCCAATCGGCCGTTCCCTGTATCCGCTATTTTTGCGTAAACGTCCGGACGTATTCCCAGGGTTATGTTAACGAAACGTGTCGTGGGCAGTTCTGCGACTCTGCAATCGTTCAGCGCGGTCCATTGGAAATTATGGTCGATGCCGCGAGGCATCAGGGGCACTCTGAACATCACGTCGGGCGACAGGATTGCCACTACCCGCGAGTGGTGGTCGGTGAGATGCGCGATTTCCGCGGTGCCCGATAATAGTATGTGGGTGTCGAGATTAAGGACGCCTCGCTCTTCGAAAATGAGGCCCTTATGTTTCACGCTTCTGGACGACATCGAATCGTCCAGGGTCTTCAGTTGTCCTGCTGAGAGCCAGGATAAGCCTTTCATCCGACCCAGAAACTGAAGGTCCGAAAATTTCGGTTTTGGAATCTGCGCAACTTGCATCGGCGTGTCCTCCGAACCGCTCCGCTCGGCACGCGCATCCCGTGGCTGTCGCGAGTTCCGATGACCAAGCGGCGCGAAGGAGGACGCCGTCTAATCCTGCGTTGGTTTATATTATCACCATTTGTCCTCTTGTACGAACCGCGGAAATTCTGCTTGCGACTGGCCGATTCAAACCTGACCAATGACCTCCCGGCAATGTCCGGTGCGCTTGCAGTTAATTCTGCTCTGCGGGCATCGCAACCGGCGCTGCGGGGGGCATCGCAACCGGCGCCGCCGGCATGGCAACCGAAGGTGGCGATTCGGGTTCATCCGAGGTCGTATCAGAATCGACCCGGGTAACCTTCACTCGAGCCACGCCTTTATGCACAATTCCGATCCTCTCGGCCGCGCGTTTCGAAAGGTCGAGGCTCCGGCCGTGAACAAAGGGACCTCGATCGTTGATGCGTACCTTCACCGAGCGGCCTGTTTCAGGGTTGGTCACCTTGACTGTCGAGCCAATCGGTAAATTGCGAGACGCCGCCGTTAGGTCGTTGGGATCGTAGGGCTCGCCGCTGGCAGTCGTTAGACCGGCGGTTCGGGTGCTCTGATAAGAGGCTTTGGTTGTCTTCGGCTTCGCGCTCGTCTCAGGAGGCATAGCAGGATGCCCAGTTAGAACAGGCGGTGGCGGAGCCACTGGGGGAAGTGGCGGCTGTGGTTGGTTGGCGCATGCCATTAGGGCCGCCGCGAGACAAACGCCAATCCCTCCAAGCGCGACGCGACCATTCAATCGCCGACTGCCGAGCTTCAATGACTTTCCTCCGATTGCCCAATAGTTGCCGGCACCATCTCAGATGCTCTGCCGGTTGGAGCTTGGGACTTACCGCAGTGTCGCACACCGTTCCGTTCTTATCGGTCAAGATTTCACTTAGGTATGAAGTCGGTAAGAAATATCTTCCTTTTGTCTAAAAATGCTTCCCTGTTCATTCGTATATTGGACACCAAAACCGTTTCGGTAGTGATTCAAACAGCTAATAGCGCGCAAAAACGCCTAAATCGATCTGATTGTTCTGATTGGTGCTAATTTTGCTTAGGCGCAGGACCAAGGGTAGCTTGTCGGAAAGCCGCCAAAGACAGGCAAGCAAAAGTAGGGCCTTTCAGAACACTAACCATTAAACACCCCATCACGCGTTGCTGCGTAACTTCGAAAACAAGCAATTGCTCAATCTGGACTGCCAAGATAGACAGTTCACTTTTTTCATGTATGGCGAATGCTACGGCGGAAACCTTTGCGCTGCGGCATTTCGAGTTCGCTATGAAAACTCCCTAAAGGGTGGAGACATAAAGTGGTAAGTAACGAATTGGCGAACGAATCCACATCAGCTCAAAAGACGGCCCGCGCTCGTGATAAGCGAGCAAGTGGGCCGAAGTCTCACGACCCGACAACGCACCAACAAGGGGTGCCTCGCAACGGCCACAACGGTGCGGAAGACAAACTCGATCGGCGCCGTCTCCAGGAACTTCTGAAAGCATTATCGGCGGTTGGAAAGGGAGACTTTTCGGTCCGCCTTTCGTTGGGACGCCGTGACGATGTGCTCGAGCAACTCGCCATAAAGATCAACGAATTGGCTGAGCGCAACGAGGGCATGGCGGAGGAGATCGTGCGCGTCGAGCGGGCCGTCCGGCGCGAGGGACGGATGACTGAGCACGCTGTACTCAATGGCGCGACCGGCGGCTGGCGTTTGATTCTTGGCTCGATCAATTCGCTCATCGGCGGGCTGGTCCAGCCGACCACCGAAGTCGCTCGCGTCATCAGCGCGGTGGCCAAGGGCGATCTTACCCAGAAGATGGCGCTCGAAATCGACGGGCAGCCGGTCAAGGGCGAATTTCTGCGCATTGGCACCACCGTGAATGCGATGGTCGATCAGCTCAGCTCTTTCTCCGCTGAAGTAACACGCGTGGCCAAAGAGGTCGGCACTGATGGCAAACTGGGCGGTCAGGCGCAGGTCAAAGGGGCGTCGGGCACCTGGAAGGATCTGACCGACAACGTGAACGTGCTGGCGGGCAACCTGACCGACCAGGTGCGCAACATCGCCAAGGTCACTACCGCGGTCGCCAACGGCGACCTTTCGCAAAAGATCACAGTTGACGTCAGGGGCGAAGTTCTCGAACTCAAGAACACCATCAACACGATGGTCGATCAGCTCCGCTCCTTCGCCGCCGAAGTTACGCGCGTAGCGAGAGAAGTCGGTACTGAAGGAAAACTCGGCGGTCAGGCCGAAGTTCGCGGGGTCTCGGGAGTTTGGAAGGACCTCACCGACAACGTCAATTTCATGGCGCGCAACCTGACTACCCAGGTGCGCGGCATCGTCAAAGTCGTGACCGCGGTCGCCAACGGCGATCTGTCGCAAAAGCTGGTGGTGGAAGCGCGCGGCGAGATCGCGGCACTGGCCGACACGATTAACAGCATGACGGCGACCCTCGGTCTCTTCGCCGAACAGGTCACGGACGTTGCGCGCACCGTTGGCGTCGAAGGAAAACTGGGCGCACAGGCGGAAGTGCCCGGTGTGGCAGGCACCTGGAAGGACCTTACCGACAACGTCAACCTGCTCGCCAACAACCTGACCGCGCAAGTGCGCAACATCGCCGAAGTGACGACCTCGGTCGCCAAGGGCGATCTGTCCAAGAAAATCACGGTCGATGCGAAAGGTGAGGTGTCCGAGCTGAAGAACACTATCAACGTGATGGTCGATCAGCTCAACTCGTTCGCGGCGGAAGTTACCCGCGTGGCGCGCGAAGTCGGCACCGAGGGCAAGCTCGGCGGCCAGGCGGACGTACGTGGCGTCTCGGGCGTATGGAAGGACCTTACCGATAACGTCAACTTCATGGCCTCGAATCTGACCACCCAGGTGCGCGGTATCGTGCGGGTTATCACCGCGGTCGCCAACGGTGACCTCTCGCCCAAACTCGAAGTTGCCGCCAAGGGCGAGATCGCGGCACTGGGCGACACGCTCAACAGCATGACCAAGACTCTCGCGATCTTCGCCGAACAGGTCACCAGCGTGGCCAAGACCGTCGGCGTGGAAGGCAAACTGGGAGCTCAGGCCGAAGTTCCCGACGTTGCGGGCACTTGGAAAGACCTGACCGACAACGTCAACCTGCTCGCCAACAACCTGACCGCGCAAGTTCGAAATATCGCAGAAGTCACGACCGCGGTTGCCAACGGCGATCTGTCCAAGAAGATCTCGGTCGATGCCAAGGGCGAGGTCAACGAGCTCAAGAAGACCATCAATATCATGGTGGATCAGCTCCGATCTTTTGCGTCGGAGGTGTCGCGCGTGGCGCGCGAAGTCGGCACCGAGGGCAGGTTGGGCGGCCAGGCCGACGTCAAAGGGGTTTCAGGCACTTGGAAGGACCTGACGGACAACGTCAACGTCCTGGCCGGCAACCTGACCGACCAGGTACGCAATATCGCCAAGGTCACGACCGCAGTTGCGAACGGCGACCTGTCTCAGAAGATCACCGTTGACGTCAAAGGCGAAATTCTGGAGCTGAAAGACACCATCAACACGATGGTCGATCAGCTCCGATCGTTCGCTGCGGAGGTTACGCGCGTTGCCAAGGAGGTCGGCACCGAGGGCAAGCTCGGCGGCCAG
>Ga0209526_10002948_pt1 | contig 11548 bp, 10 predicted proteins | sample JacPinW_OM2H0_M1_FD_188566 | JGI IMG/M metagenome (GOLD analysis project Ga0209526, IMG submission 188566) | Forest soil microbial communities from Algoma, Ontario, Canada - Jack Pine, Ontario site 1_JW_OM2H0_M1 (SPAdes) (version 2) | ecosystem: Environmental > Terrestrial > Soil > Boreal...
CGACGGCAACCGACAACACCTACGCCTCGATGGCCTTATCGCGCGGTGCCTCGGCGCTCGGCGTTGCGCTCGCACTTGGCGAAGTCGACCGCGGGGCGCTCGATGACCGGGCGATAGGGCGCGATCTCGGCCTGTGGTCGCCGCGCGCCAGCGCCTCGGCCGGTGTCGAACTCCTGCACAGCGAAATCATCGTGCTCGGCAACAGCGCCGCCTGGTCGGGCGACAATGCGATTGCCCATGGGGTGATGCGCGACGCGATCGATCTACCCAGTGCGATCGGCGTACTGAACGCCCTCGATATCACGATCTCTGGCCAGCTGGACGAAGCCGCGGCGTCGCGCATCCTGGCGGTGCTCGCCAAGGCCGACGCGTCGTGCAGCGGGACCATCCGCGGGGCGCGTCACGTCATGTGGGACAACAGCGATATCCAGGCTAGCCGTCACGCACGCGCGCTCGTCGGCGGTGTGCTCGCCGGAAGCATCGGCCGCACCGACCTGTTCGTCTCGGGCGGCGCCGAGCACCAGGGGCCTGATGGCGGCGGGCCGATCGCGGTAATCGCCCGCCGCCCTCGCTGACAAGCGGCAGGCTGGCCCGACAATTGCTACCGGACGACCAGCGATGACAGCGTCGTCCGAAGTTTGGCTTTTCGAGCTGACCCCGACCTTCGGCCGCACCCTAGCGGTCGACACGATTCCGGCCGAGATCCTCGGCGACAGCATTGCTGTCTTCTTGGTCCGTCGGGCTGCGGCAAGACCACGACGTTGCGCATCCAACCGCACGGAATCGCGATCAAGACGGCAAAGCTTGGCGTGGAACCCGACGGCGTGGTGCATGTCGCGATCTGCGCCGATCGAATGCACAAAAAACGCGCAGGGCGGCGTCTCAGAGCCACCGGCCCAGGCAGTGGCACTGCCGGCCGAGGGAGACACTGCCGCGATCGGCTGGAACGACGCCGACGCGCACATGTGAGCTGACACAAACGAGGGAGGATGGCATGCGCCAGAGCACGCAAACATCGCGACGCCGGTTTCTGAAGGGGACGGCAGCCACTACTGGGTTGGCTGTTGGTGCCGGTGCCTTCACCGGGTTCCCCTTTATCCGCGCGGCCGATCCCGTGACCCTGCGAATCGCCGGCACCGGCGTCAACCAGTTCAAGGAGCTCGCCGACAAATGCAAGGCTGATCTCGGCTTCACCGTTCAATACACTTCGCTGGTCTCGGATGACGTCGTCAAACGGGCGGTCACCCAACCCAGCTCGTTCGATCTGCTCGATTCGGAATATTGGATGCTGAAGAAGATCGTGCCGTCGGGCAATTTGCGCGGGATCGACGCCACCAAGATCAAGAACTACGACAAGATTGTGCCGATCTTCACCAAGGGCGAGCTGCCGAACGGCAAGAAGGTGGCAATGCAAGGAATAGCGCCGATCAAGGTCGCGTACCTGACGGCAGAAAAATCCAAGGATTTTGCGTCGGAACCGTCGCAATGGATGACGGTGATCCCGACTGTCTACAATGCCGACACCTTAGGCATCCGACCCGATTTGATCAATCGGCCGATCGAGTCCTGGGCCGAGTTGCTCAATCCCGAGTTCAAGGGCAAGTCCTCGATCCTGAACATCCCGTCGATCGGCATCATGGACGCGGCGATGGTGTGCGAAGCCAAGGGTCTCGTCAGCTATGGCGACAAGGGCAACATGACGACGGGGGAGATCGACAAGACCATCGGGGTCATGACCGAGGCCAAGAAGGCGGGGCAATTCCGCGCATTCTGGAAGGAGTTCAACGAAAGCGTCAACCTGATGGCCTCGGGCGAGGTGGTGATACAATCGATGTGGTCGCCGGCGGTGACCAAGGTGCGGCAGATGGGCATTGCCTGCGTCTATCAGCCGCTCAAGGAAGGCTATCGCGCTTGGGCCGCCGGGCTCGGCGTGCCGAGCCATCTGCAGGGTTCGACGCTCGATGCCGCCTACGAGTTCATCAACTGGTATTTGTCCGGCTGGGCTGGCGCCTTTCTCAACCGCCAAGGCTATTACACAGCCGTGCTCGACACCGCGAGACAGTACATGAGCACCGACGAGTGGGATTTCTGGATGGAGGGCAAGCCGGCCAAAGGCGACATCCTTAGCCCGACCGGCGAAAAGATCGAAAGCGCCGGCGCGGTGCGCGACGGCGGCTCGTTCTGGGACCGCATGGGTCGCGTGAGCGTGTGGAACACGGTGATGGACGAGGACCGCTACATGGTCCGCAAATGGAACGAGTTCATCGCCGCGTGACGATCTCGGTTCGGCCCTTGGGTTCCGACATCGGCGGCAGCATCACGAAACCTTGTGCCAATCCGGACTCGGGCATTCGCTCTGGCGAAGCCACCGTTATGCGCCGCAAACTACCGATCGTCGCCTATCTGGAGGCGCTGCCGCTTGCGGTGGTGTTCCTGCTGTTTTTCGTCGTGCCGATTGCACTGGTCGTGGTGGTCAGTTTCTTCAGCTACGAAACCTATCAGATCTTGATTCCCGACTTTACCCTGGACAATTTCAGGGAGGTCTTTTCGGAAGCCGTGACCTACCGCACTTATTTCATCACCGTGAAATTCTGCCTCATCGTGTGGGCGATTACATCGGTGCTGGGTTTCTTTATCGCCTATTTCCTTGCCTTTCAGCTGCGCAGCCGGACTTCGCAGACAGTGCTGCTTCTCGTCTGCTCGATCCCGTTCTGGACCTCGATCGTGATTCGCATGATCGCCTGGATCCCGCTCCTTGGCCGCAATGGCCTCGTCAATCGGATGCTGCTGGGGATCGGGGTCGTCGACAGGCCGCAGGAATGGCTGCTCTACTCCGAGTTAGCGGTCATTCTCGGCTATGTCCATCTCTACACACTGATGATGATCGTGCCGATCTTCAACTCGATGGTGCGGATCGACCGCTCGCTGATCGAGGCTGCCACTGATGCCGGCGCCAATACATTCCAGGTGCTGCAGACAATCATTCTACCGCTGTCGAAAACGGGAATCGCAGTCGGCTCAATATTTGTCATCGCTCTGGTAATGGGCGACTTCGTTACGGTCGACGTGCTCGGCGGCGGACAGGTCGCGTCGGTCGGCAAGCAGATCGCCACCCAGCTCTCCTATCTCCAATTCCCACCGGCCGCCGCCAATGCGATGATCTTGCTTCTGGCGGTGATTGTAATGATAGCCCTCCTGGTGCGCATCGTCGACATCCGCAAGGAATTGTGAGGATGCATGCCGCCGCCCGTCCGCCGATCTTTTATGGGCTCGCGGTCCTGTTTGTGCTCTTTGTCGTGTTCCTCTACGGCCCGATTGCGACCGTCGTGGTGCTCGCCTTCCAGGGACCGGAAGGCGGGCTCGTATTCCCGATGAACGGCGTTTCGCTACATTGGTTCGGCGAGTTGTTTCGGCCCCAATCGATCGGCGATATCTGGGGAGCGTTCGATCGTTCGATCGCTCTCGGTGCCATCGTGATGGTCGTGACCGTGTTGTTCTCCTTTCTCGCAGGCCTCGCCTTCCGGCGCCGCTTTCTGGGCGCCACGGCCTTATTTTACGTTGTTATCGCCAGCCTGGTGATGCCGTCGGTCGTGGTCAGCCTCGGCATTGGCGCGATGTTCGAAATGCTCGGGATCGAGCGGGCCTGGTACAGCTCGGCGCTCGGCGCCCACCTCACTTGGACCTTGCCGTTTGGCCTCCTGATCATGCTGGCGGTGTTCAACCGCTTCAACTCGGCCTTCGAGGAAGCGGCGCACGATTTGGGTGCGAGAGGCTGGCAGACGATCCGTTACGTGGTCGTGCCGATCATCGCTCCGAGCTTGGTCGGCGTCGCGCTGTTCGGCTTCACCCTCTCCTACGACGAGATCGCGCGGACCTCGCAGTCGGTCGGTGCGCTGAACACACTGCCGCTTGAGCTTGAGGCAATGCAGACGAATGCCACCACCCCGGTCATCTACGCTTTGGGTGCGATGACTACGGGCCTATCCTTTCTCGTGATTGGGGCATGTTTGCTGGGGGTCATTGCAGTGCGCCGACGCCGGAATAGGTTCGGCTCGGACGCCGGTAAGGCGGTATGAGGACCGTATGTACCTGATCGGCGTCGACGTCGGCGGCACGTTCACGGACATCGTGTTCGCCGACACGGAATCTGGTCGCACTCTAATCCACAAGACGCCGACTACTAGGGACGACCCGTCGCGTGGCGTAGTCGCCGGCATCGGCGAGCTTTGCGCGCACTTCGACCTACCGCGCCAAGCGATCGATCATGTGTTGCACGGCACGACGATAGGCACCAATGCCGTGCTGGAGCACGACGGCGCGGTGACCGGCATGATCACCACCGCCGGCTATCGCGACATTGTACACATCGGGCGCCACCAACGGCCCCAGCATTATTCGATTCGCCAGGAGATTCCCTGGCAAGATCGGCCGCTGGTTCGGCGCAGTCATCGCCTGACGGTCGCCGAGCGGCTGATGCCACCGCGCGGCGAAGAACTGGTTCCGCTCGACGAGGCGGCAGTGCGCGAGGCGGCCCGCGCACTCTGCAGCGCGGGCGTCGAGGCGATCGCCATCTGCTTTCTTTTCTCGTATCTCAACGCGGCGCATGAGGAGCGGGCGCGCGAGATCGTACGCGAAGAATTCCCGGATTGTTTCACCTGCACCTCGGCCGAAGTGGCGCCGCAGTTCCGCGAGTTCGAACGGTTTACCACGGCTCTGCTCAACGCCTTCGTCGGGCCGCGCTTACGCGACTACGTAGCGCGGCTGGCGAGCAGCCTCGGCCACGAAGGCTTCGCTGCCGATCTGCACGTGATGTGCTCGAATGGCGGCGTCGCGACACCGGCGACTGTCGCGAAGACCCCTGTGCTCACGCTGCTCTCGGGACCGGCTGCCGGCGTCCTCGGGGGCGCCTGGAGCGGTGCGCTGTCAGGCGGCGCTCGGTTGATCACCTTCGATGTCGGCGGCACCTCGGCGGATATCGGCATCGTCGTCGACGGCCGTTTCGCCGAGGCGACGGCCCGCGACACATGGATCGGCGGCTACCCGGTGCTGGCGCCGATGATCGATATTCATACGATCGGCGCGGGCGGCGGCTCGATCGCCTATGTCGACAGCGCCGGCGCCTTTCGCGTCGGCCCGCGCAGCGCCGGAGCTGATCCGGGGCCGGCGGCCTACGGCCGAGGCGGCGCCGAACCGACGGTGACCGACGCCAATCTCGTCCTTGGCCGACTTGATCCAGATAATTTTCTTGGCGGCGCGATGCGGCTCGATCCCATGGCTGCGCGGCGCGCCATCGGCGGTCTGGCCGAGCGGCTCAGCCTCGGTCTCGAGGAAGCGGCAGAGGGCGTCCTGACGATTGTCAATGCCAACATGGCAAACGCGATCAGCGCGCGCACCGTGCAAAAGGGCCTCGACCCGCGCGGTTTCGCGCTCGTCGCGTTCGGCGGTGCCGGGCCGCTCCACGGAGCCGATGTGGCTTGCGCCCTCGGTATCCCAAAAGTCATTGTGCCAGCCTATCCCGGCATCACCTCAGCGGTCGGGTTGTTGACCACCGACCTCAAATACGACGCGGTTCGCACCGAATTCCAGGCTGGCGACGCGGTCGATCTGGACCGGCTCGACACCGACCTTGCGGCGATGCAGCGTGAACTCTCGCGCCAGCTCGCCGCCGACGGGATCGCCCCGGATGCTGCTGTGTTCGAGCGCTCGGGCGATTTGCGCTATGTCGGACAAGGTTACGAGCTGCGCGTCCCATTTCCCGAGGGGAAATTGGACCAGGCTGCGCTCGTGCAAATCTTCGCCCGCTTCGCCGAGCTGCACCGCACCGAGTACGGGCATGTGTTCGAGGCGAGCCCGATCGAGATCGTCAATATCCGCGTCAGCGGCATCGGCCGCATGCCGAAGATCACAGCGCCGCGTCCCGAGGGCAGCGGCAGCCTGGTCGAGGCGCTGGTCAAGACCGCGCACTGCGTGTTTCGGCGCAGCGGCACCCTCGAAAGGTTGGTGACGCCGTTCTACCGGCGCAACCTATTGCCGCTGGAGCAACCAATCCCCGGACCGGCAATCGTGCTGCAAACCGATTCGACGACAGTCGTGCCGCCGGGTGCGACACTGATCGCCGAGGTCGGGGGCAATCTAATTCTGACGATAGACCAATAGCGACGGCAGGCATCGATGGTTCAATCTCCGGCAATCGACAGCATCACCGCGAGCGTCGTACAGGGCGCGCTCGAGAACATCGCAGTCGAGATGGGTTACAAGCTTATGCGGATGTCCTATTCGTCGATCATCCGCGAATCCGAAGATTTCGGCGCGGCGCTCGTCGATGCCGATGGCCGCGGGCTCGCCGAATCGGCGCAGTCGACGCCGCTGCAGTCCGGACCGATCCCCGGCTACATCCGCGGCATTCTGAAGACGCTGCGGGCACGCGGCGATGTGGTGCGGCCGGGCGATGTGATCATGCACAACGATGCTTACGGCGGCGCGAGTCATGGGCCGGACGTGGCCTTTGCCGTGCCTGTGTTTCATGAAGGGCGGGTTGTTGCGTTCGCAGCAACGACCGCGCACCACCTCGACATCGGCGCATTGAGTCCCGGCAGCTGCGGCATCGTCGATGCCATCGACGCCTATGCCGAGGGACTCCAGTTCAAAGCCATCAAGGTATACGACCGCAGCGTCCGCAACGACGCGGTCTGGCAACTGCTACGGGACAACATTCGCGTCTCCGACCTGGTTGTGGGCGACATGGAGGCTCAGATCGCCGCGGCGCGGATCGGCGCCGAGCGGCTCAGCGGGCTGATCGAGCGCTACGGCTACGAGCGTTTTACCGCCGCCTGCACGGCAGTGATGGATTACGCCGAGCGGCTGATGCGCCAGGCCATCGCCGCGTTACCGGACGGCGATTATGCGGCCAGCACGATGATCGACGGGTTTCTCGACAGCCCCGACCCGCACAAACGGCATCTGCCGATCGTCGCGACTGTGAAGGTGCGCGGCGACGAGATCGAGGTCGATCTGACCGGCACCGCAGGTCAGGTGCCCGATCGCCCGATCAACATGCCGTTCGAGGGCACCGTCGATGTCGCGGTCTGGCTGACAATCCGCTCGGTGCTGCTCGACACAGCCGTGCGCGGGCATATCCCGGTGAATGACGGTCTGCTGCGCCCGATCAGGATCACCGCGCCCCTCGGTTCGCTCGCCAACCCGGTGTTTCCGGCGCCGACGATCGCCCGCTTCTGCCCCGGCAATCAGGTCGCCGACACCGTGATGAAGGCATTGTCGCAGGCTCTTCCCGGCCAGGTCTCAGCCGGCATCGGCAATCTCAAAGTCATCGCCTTCTCCGGCCTGCAGCAAGGGAAGCAATGGGTGCATATGGAGATTTTCGAGGGCAGCTACGGCGGGCGCAGCGGGCTCGACGGCATGGACGCGGTGGACACGCTCTATGCCAATACGCGCAACAACCCGATCGAGGACATCGAGAGCCACCTGCCGCTCCGGGTCACCCGCTACGAATTGCGCGAGGGTGCGAGCGGGGCGGGGGAGTGGCGTGGTGGCCTCGGCTCAGTGAGGGAGTTTGTGTATCTAAGCGATGGTGGCGCTTCGGTCGAAGGCGAAGGCCACGAATTCGCCCCCTGGGGGTTCGCTGGCGGCGAGCCGGGTCGTCCGGCCGAGCTGCGGCTCGTCCGGCGAGACGGGACGGCAGAGATGCTCCCGTCGAAAGTGCCGCACATGCAGATCCGCGCCGGCGAGCGATTTGTTTGTATTGGCCCGGCTGGAGGCGGCTATGGCGACCCGCTCGCGCGCGATCCGGCGCGGGTGCGCGACGACGTCGCCAACGGCTTGCTCTCGGCGGAGGCTGCGTGCCGCGACTATGGCGTCGCGCTCACTCCGGCGGGCATCGTCGACGAGACGGAGACGGCCCGTTTGCGCTCCAGCTAGGCCCCCGTCTAGCACGCGCGCTTTTCGGCCGGTGCGTCCGTGGCCGCCTTGCTCGTCCAAAAAGCACCGCTGCTCGCCGCCTCGCATTGCAAACCATATAATTCCAGCCGTTCGATCAAGGTGTCGTGGACCGCAGCTGGGTTCGATTACTGCAGATTAGCGCCTCCTGATGGGTGATCAGTTTCGGCTCCCGCGCCCAAGCCTTTAATACCTGGTGATACCTGGCGCAGGCCGGGGCCCTCCGCGGGCGCCCGCGCAGCTGCTCTGTCCAGTCCAGTCGGGGCCGATCTCGGGATTGGCGCGGGAACTGGGCTCCGAGCGGCACGGTTAGCACAGTGATCGGGCGCGGTCATGCTCTTCGCTATGCCCCGCCAACCCGAACGGGAGGAATGCATCGGATGGAAATCGACCAACTACATGAGGGCGTAAGCCACGGCTTATCAAAAGATCGAAATCTCGAAGGAACGCGACCGCTGGAGCTGACCCGCGAGAGCGCCGAGCGGCAGAGAGTTGCGACGGCCATGCGGATGGGAAGCCTGGCGGCGGCAACTCATCATGCGGCCGGCGACCTCGAGGAGCAATTCCCACAGGCGGCGCGCTACATGCGAGATGCCGCGTCTGGGTTCGAGCGCATCTCCAACCTGCTGCGCGACCCCAACCTCGACGAAGTCGCGACTCTGATCGGCAATCTGGGCCGCAGGCAACCCGCCGCAATTGTGGCAGGAGTGGTGCTGATCGGCTTGGGGCTGTCGTGGTTCCTCAAAAATCCAGGCGATGCGGCTGACCGTGCGGCAGCCGGCGCTGGCGCCGGCGAAGGCAAGGAGCGCCCTTATGGCGCACATTGAGACCAATAAGACAATCGAGCAGCTGCAGCGCGATGCCGCCGTAGCCGCTCGGCAAGTGAGGACCGACCATGGTTTCCCAGAGCGAGCAGTTTGAGCGAGAGGCCGAGGAGACCCGCTGGCAATTAGCGGGAACCCTGGAAGAATTACGCGACCGGATGACTCCCGGACGAGTGGTTGATCAGCTGATCGACTATACGCGGGACGGCCCAGCAGCCGAATTCCTGCGCAATCTGGGTCGGGAAGTCCGGGAAAATCCGATGCCGCTGGTTTTGATTGGGATCGGCATCGCATGGCTGATGCTTGCGAGCAGCCGAACCTCGCGTGCCGCGGTCGCGAGCGCGGCTGATTCGGTTGCAAGGACAGCAATCGACATCGGCACTGCAACGAGCGCTGTCGTAAGCAGGACCAGTGAGTGGGGACAACAGACGGCGACGCGCCTGTCTGACCGCGCTAGCCAAGGCAGCCCAAGCGTTCCCGAACGCGAGAGTGGGGGCGATGATGAACTGAGCGCAGCAATCCACGCGCAGGACGCCTGCGCTGTGGAGGCAGCAGCGCATGAGCATCGGTGAGGCGCACCAGGAAACGGCCGCGGCGCTGGCGGATTGCGAGCGAGACCACCACGGGCCATCGGCCTGAGCGCCTTGCTGGTCGCAATTGGTCTTGACGGGCGCCCGGCTCAAATGCAGCCTTGACTCGCTGCTCGACCGTAGGTTGAGACGTTTATGGGCACTGATCGCGCGCATATTCTGCGACAGGCTATCGATTGGGCCGAGCCGCTCCCGGCAAGCGAGCAGAGCGCAAAGCTTTTGGTTCCTCTCTGGCGATGTTGGGGCGATATCGCGAGGGGCCGAAAATCTCAACATTAGTACTCACCCGGTACCGTGATCGTCTCATCGCTGCAGATCGTTACCCCACCGGCGGCAGGGGCAGAGATGTCCCTGGTTGGGCCAAGAGTGGCTCGGCACCGCACATATTTTCCTGATACCTTCCCCGCTGCGACAACTCGGAACAGGAGGCGAGGGCAATGACCAAGATCCTGGATGAGGTGCTGGCTGCGAACGCCAAATATGCCGAGAACTTCGGGGACAAAGGCAATCTGCCGCTGCCTCCGAGCCGGCGTTTCGCGATCCTGACCTGTATGGATGCCCGCCTTGATCCGGCAAAATACGCCGGTCTTGCCGAAGGCGACGCCCATGTGATCCGTAATGCTGGCGGTCGAGCGAGCGATGACGCCATCCGCTCGCTGGTCATCTCGTACAAACTCCTCGGCACCCGCGAATGGTTTGTAGTTCACCACACGGATTGCGGGATGCTGCTGTTCACAAACGATGACATGCGCGATCTATTGGCACGCAGCTTGAAGACCGCGACGTTGGACCAAAGTGGATGGCGCGACTCGGGCGAGGGGCCGGGGTCTGCTGAAGGTAACTACATCAATTGGCTAACTTTCTCCGACAACGCCAAGAGCGTCATCGAGGATGTCATGCGTATCCGAAACCACCCCTTGGTTCCCAATGACATACCGGTATACGGCTATATCTACGATGTGAAATCTGGAAAACTCGTGCAAGTTCCCGAGGCGACAACGGCTGGTAGGGCGAGTTAACTAGGAACAATACTGAAGCGGTCGACGGATCACGGCGACCGCTGATGCCCTTAGGCGACTGCACAACAGTGTCAGACTCGCATCGACAGACGCTAATGATTGCAGATAGTCTGATACCATGATTTCGATCCGCGAAGAAATCGCGATCGCGACGCCACCCGACGTCTTGTGGCCGATTCTCGCCGACCCAGCGATGGTGGCCTCGTGCATTCCCGGCGCGGTTCTCACCAAATCCGGCGAGGACGGTATCTACCAAGGAACCATGCGAGTGAAGTTCGGCCCGACCGTGGCCCTATTTCGTGGCGAGGCGAAACTCGCTTATGACCATTCTGGCCGACGTTGCACGATCCAGGGCCGCGGGATCGACGGGCGGGGTGCATCGCGGGCAAATGCCTCCGGGAGCGTCGAGGCGACCGGCGCCGACACGACCTTGCTGAAAGTTGAAGGCAATTTCAACGTTACCGGGCCGCTCGAAACCTTTGCAAATGCGGGCGGGGTGCACCTCGCCCGTGCGATCCTTGCCGAGTTTGCCGAGAACGTCGCGAAGCTTTTGGCCGAGCAGGCGCGGGAGACGACGGCCCCTCACCCCGACCCCCTTACCGCAGGCGGAGAGAAAGAGCGGGCCGCGCCGCGGCAGAATAATGGGCAATCAACGACAGCGGCAGCCCCAGAGCTCAGCGGCGGCAAGATTTTGTGGCGGGCTTTTGTTTTGTGGCTACGGCAGGTCTTTTTCGGAAAGAAGGAAGCACAATGAGCGACAACCGTGTTTCGGATGTCTTGGCGCAGGCCTTTGCCGCCGAGGGGGTCGACACGCTCTTCACGCTGATGGGCGATGCCAACATGTATTGGTCGGCCTCGATGGCCGACAACCAGAGGGTCCGGCTGATCCACGCCCGCCACGAGCATTGCTGTGTTGCGATGGCCGATGCCTATGCCCGCGCTAGCGGCAAGGTCGGGGTCGGCTCGGTGACTTGCGGCCCGGGCTATACCCAGATCATGACAGCGTTGACGATGGCGGCGCGCGGCAACGCACCGGTGGTGGTGTTCGCCGGAGATGCTCCGATCGGCGCTTCTTGGTACATACAGTCGATCGATCAGGCGCCGCTGGCGCTGGCGACCGGCGCGCACTTCGTGCCGATCCGTACGATCGATCGGGCGCTCG
>Ga0209526_10002949_pt1 | contig 11545 bp, 8 predicted proteins | sample JacPinW_OM2H0_M1_FD_188566 | JGI IMG/M metagenome (GOLD analysis project Ga0209526, IMG submission 188566) | Forest soil microbial communities from Algoma, Ontario, Canada - Jack Pine, Ontario site 1_JW_OM2H0_M1 (SPAdes) (version 2) | ecosystem: Environmental > Terrestrial > Soil > Boreal...
TGCCTTAATTTCCGGCTGGACGAACTCGATTGGCAGAGTATGCTTCGATACAAGTTTTACAATAACGAACGAGTCCGGCGAGTCCAGAATCTCCGTTACCTCGCCTACGTTCAGATCGAATACTTTCCCTTCCCCCGGGAGGAGATTCGTCCGGCGCACCGTGCTTAGTTTGGTAGGCGGCAAAGGGGAGTCGATTCCGACAATTTTGTAGGCGTCTTGCTGAAGCTGATCGAAATCCGCGCCTGCGGCGGCACGCGCCACTAGCTCGTCCATCTTAGCTTTCACAGCACCCTCAGGTTGTCCGCTTACTGTTAGGGCTGCCTTCGGTACGGCTAGACGCAGCACATCGCCTTCCTGGTAATCGGCCTTGTGAGCCATGTAGTAACTCTGAATCTCCGACATTGGAATGTCGGCCGCGCGTTTCTCCATTTGGTGAAACAACGAATTAGAAAGCACCTGCAAGCGAACGAGCTCCAACTGCGCTTGCAGGTCACTGGCTACCGCGGGGTCTTTTTCGAGCTGCTGGATCTGTGCCACACCTGATGCAGCGAGCAGGCGGGCATAGCTGATTGCGAAACGGCGACGTGCAGCTGGCGTAGCCTCCGGGGCTAGGACATCTATCAAACTGTCGATCCGGGCACGCGTAATGACGGTCTTGCAGGATGTCGATCCAGGCAGCGCCGGCTTATCGCAGACGCCTTCAAGTGTCACTACAGGCGTGTCGGGCGGGACCTCCGCTGCGGTGCGCGAGGGATTCCCCGAGGACAATACTGGTTGACTCACCATCTCTCGTTGCTTCGACACCAGGGCGGCTGGATCCTGGACGTGCACTTCCGATGGCACGCTTTGCGCAAAAATGGGAACCCCGGACATCAGCATGACGGTTGTTATCAGGATGTTTCGCATGGGGCCTCCGGCACCTGATCTCGATCTGACAAATGAAGATCTCAATTTGTGTACCAAACACTCCGGCTCACGATGAGTTGGAGGGAGCAACTCTCCCACCATGAAAAAATAGTGCTTTCTAGCCGCCCATTCGCACGGTCACCGGCCTGATGCAGCGAGCGAAGGAGGCAACTCCTCAATTGCACAACAATCCTCTCGGTGAAAAAAATGGGAGATCATTTGACTTCAGAAAGAGTCATTAGAGCGAGAGGATTTCGGATGACGACACCCAGTCGTCGAAGACTCACGATACCCAGTTGTTCCCATTCCGAGAGCTGTCGGCTCACGGTAAACAGCGTAGTCGCTGTCATCTGCGCCAACTCTTCCCGCGAGAGATTGATTTCTACATCTTCACCGACCTTGTTGCCTCCTTTCGGGAGCATCCGAGCCAGTTCACTAGCCAGTCGTTGCGCAACCTTCTTAGTGGATACCTCACAAAATCGTGCTTCCAGCTCGTTCAAGCACTTCGCCAGAATTCGCATTGTGTTGCGCCGAAGTGTAGGGAACCGTTCTGACAAGGCCTCAAAAGCCGCTACTTCCCAGACGAGCGCCTTACAGGACATCCGCGCCTCCGCCGCCGACAACTGCGCACCCCACCGCATTCCCCCAAGCGTTCCAACTACTTCGCCAGGGCCTACGAGTCGAAGGATGACGGTGCTGCCATCTTCATCGATCTGCGTTATCTTGACCGAGCCTTCGGTTAACAACACTATTCGCTGGCCCATCTCCCCTGCATAAAAAATCGTTTGTTTGCGGGAGAAATTCGTGGTGCGGCCGGCGGATATGATTTCCGCGAGATGATGCTGAGGAATATCCGCAAATAGCTGACACACCTCCGCGGAGTGCCTCCAACGGGAACCCCCAGGCTTTACCTCTAGCCTGTTTTGCCGCAATGGCAAGCTTGCTGTATGTAAGGTGGCACGGGTTTGTGACATATTCAGCCTCGCGCCAGTTTCAGTTGATCTGCAGATACTAATTCCACTTGTCGGGCCTCATGTTGGCTTCGTGAATTGGTAATAGTTCGTCGAAACTGGCAACTAGTCTCGACCGTCATCAAGGGGCGAATTAGTGGGCTCAAGAGGACTCCTGCAATAAGTAAATGTATGTCGCTATGACTAGTGCAAGCTCGGTGCCACCGCTTCTAGCCATAAGTTCTTTATTATCAGTCAATAACTGAGCAGGACGTCCGCAAGTGTGAAATATCATGCACATGTTAAGGAACCGAATGGAACCAAGTTATCTCAAAAAGCCAAAAGCCCGCTGCTGAGCGGGCTCGGGCATGCCTAAGTTCGTGGGTCTGAAATTTAGGCCGGGGGAGCTGAACGAGTGATTCGTCCCGGAGCTGTGATTGAGGTCGTTGGTGTCGTCGTTCCCTGCGATGCGGGCTTGACCGGTTGAGATGTGTTCCCTGGTTTTTTCAATTCCGCCCGGCGCAGATCGATGGAGGTACCGGTGCCGATGTCAATGATCCGCATATTTTCGTCGGTGATCTCTTCTGCTCTCACGATGTGCGGAATAATAGCAAAGACGATTTCGGATTGGCTGTGGTTTTTGGTTTCCTGACCGAACAGGTACTTCAGTATAGGAATATTTCCCAGCCACGGATAACCGCTCAGCGATGTAGTTTCTGACTCCTGCAAAATGCCGCCCAGCAGGTTAATCTCACCATCCTTCAATCGCGTTTCGTGTTCAATGTGGCGCTGTCCAATTTTGGGTTGATTGATTCCGCCGATATTTATGGAACCTGTGACCGTCGAAACCTCCAAAACCATCTTCAAGGTGACTTCGTGATCGGAGTGAATATGCGGAGTGATGTCGATATTCACGCCCACATCGAGATATTGAAATTGTGTATTGACCAGTGGACTGATCCCGCCCCCACTAACCCCGCCGGCGGACGAGAACGAACCGGTCGCGATCGGCACGCGGTCGCCGATTTTCAAAGTAGCCTTTCCCTGGTCCAGAACGCGAATTGACGGGTTCTGAAGAACTTTGGTATTGCTGTCGGACATGAGGAAGGTAAACGAACCGCCCGGGACCGCGACGTTGAAATTGCCACCATTGAGTGAACCCAGGGCGACCGTACCTGCCCCACCGGCTGTGGCAGCCTGTAACGCGATGGAGGTCGAGGTTGGGACAGTCGTGCCCAGCGTGCGGATCCGATCGCGGCTTACTTCCAACACAGCGATATCGATCACCACTTCGGACTTTGGCTTGTCAATGTCTGTGATCAATTTCTGCGCCAGCGCCATCTGGTCCGGCGTGCCCCTAAGTGTGATCGTGTTATGCGTGGGATTTACCTGAATCCGGTTGATGTCCAGAATTCCCTTAAGTGTGCCGACCACCTCTTGTAACTCGGCCGGCGACGAGGCATTCCGAACATAAAAAGTCGTCATCACATTGTCTTCATACTCTTTACGCCTGCTGTCGGACGCGACAAAGATGGCCTTACTGGAAATCGGCCGCCAAAAGGTCTTCGATTGCAGCGCGACCATCCGCAGCGCCTCGCGCAACGGGACTTCATCCAACTCGATATTGATACGCTGTGGCCTGTAGTCCAAGTCAAACAGGACATTGATTCCAGCCAGCTTCCCTATTGTCTTGTAGACATTATCAGAGGTGGTCGTCATGCGCAGTGTGAGCGGAGTGTCCGAAAAGGGCTCCAGGTCAATGGGGCCTTCGGATTCTCCCGCCATTTTAGCCAGTTGAGACTCCGGCTTCGCGGGGGCGGCGCCTGCGGGCTGCTGGGCTTGCTTTTTAATCATATCGGCGGTGCGCTGCAACTCCTGTTGGGCTGCGTTATCGGTGGTATCGATCTCAGACGCGCGCTGAAATTCGGCAAGCGCTTCCTGCAATTTGAGGGTGTTACGGAGCACTTGGCCCTTTCGCGCATGCTCCGCTGCAGCAATCGCACGCACTCGTAGGTAGGCAACGAGGTATTGCGGATCTTTGGGCTTCAGTTTGTGCGCCTCGCCGTATGCTTCAAAAGCGGCGTCGTATTGGGTCTGTGATTCGGCACTAGCGCCGCGCTTATATGCAGTGCTCGCTTGATCTGAAAAGGTTGGCGCACCGATCACCAAAATCAGGATCGCAGCCAACACAATTCGCAGATGGGACCAGGCCCGGTGACGCATGGAATGAGGCATATTGTCGACTCTTCCTAAGCTGCTTCGAACACTACTCAGCCTTGTATTTTATAACCCATCGGCCCACGTAGGTACTTGCGCTTGCGCAAAGATAGGTAAATAATCCCGCTTATGTGAATCCAAATGTCTACACGATTGGAATCTAAGCGCCTTAAGAAGGCGCTATCATTCACATTCGATGTGGCTTGCCTGAATCCGAGTTCCAGATTCCGTGAATACAGGATTAAGTTTGCCCAAGCGCGGAGCCTAGGAGCATGGCAACAGTCAAATGACATTACCGGCCAAATAATTTCTGAAACTCCAGATAATCCAAGTCTTTCCCACAACTGACGATATTCATCATTGACTACTTCGCTGGCCTATTTGTCCCGCCGCAAAGACAATCCGCATTTTGCGTTGATACTGAGCTTTGATTGGTAATCTCGTTATCCGGCGGAGCGAAGTATATCAATTGTGCCGAGTTGCCCTCTGGAGGCTCTGCCCGCCGAGCAGGAGTTCGTCACAACATTGGGCAGACCTGATCCAGGTTGAGCGCGGGTCCGTAGTTTTCGACATTCTCAGGCCGGCATTTGCGCCGATTGAGGGAAAAACACACTGAAATGAGGTTTGGCAACAAAATCGGGATCGCCACGCTGTTGCTCGGGCTGGCCAGCCTCTCGGCATCTGCCGCGGAGATGGCAAACCTTCGAAACGGCTTCGCCATCCGGCATGAACGTCATGAGCCCCGAGACACCGTGACCCGTCTCTATCTGACTAAGGCTCCTGACAACTATGTAGACATCCCTACCGCTGAAATCTTGAGTTTCGAAGAAATTGAAACGCACTTGGCGCCAGTCTCCACCCCTCCACCTTCAAACAACCTCGACGCGATGGTTAGCGCCGCCAGCAGCCGCAACAACATTGACCCGGACTTGGTTCTCAGCGTGATCCGCGCCGAGAGTGGGTTCAATCCGAACGCAGTATCCCCCAAGGGTGCGCAGGGGTTAATGCAGCTTATGCCGCAGACTGCTGCTTGGTTGGGCGTGGAGAATGCTTTCGATCCAGCCGCCAACGTCGAAGGTGGGACGCGCTATTTGGGGCAATTGCTGGCGCGTTATCATAACGACCTTGCTTTGGCCCTGGCGGCGTACAACGCCGGGCCAGAGCGTGTGGAGCAATATCAAGGCGTGCCTCCCTACGTGGAGACCCGTGTTTACGTCGCACGAGTTATCCGAGATCTTAATCGCAAGAAGTCCGCCCAGAATGGCCCGAAGTCAGATCCTCCCGAAAATCGCGCTGCCACTCAGCGTTCCAAAGCCAGCGCCCGCAGTGCAGCCAGCCACCCAAACATTGCAAGCCCGATGCGGTACACGTCTCGCGTTAGGACCGGTTCGTGAGTTGAAATTTGTGACGGCATCAAATTGCTACCTGCAATGCAGCGCCGAAATTGTAGCTCGCCTTTTAGAGGCGCGGGTTTGCTTGCCGATTGCGACGAAAACCCCCGCGTCTGACCCTTCGCCTTCACTCAGGACGAGAGACGCGGGCTACAAAAACAACAACCAGAAATTGCGTGGAAACACCCAATACAACTTACCGACTTTATTTAGGTTGCGAGATTTCTAACGCGGCTGGCTTTGTTGTGTCATGGGCTGCATTTGCGGCTGCGTTTCTTTTTGTCGACGCAGGCTTCGCGGCTTGCGCTGACGCGGGTGTCCAGAAATCCGGACTGCGTGCCGCAAGCCCTTTGGACACGTGAGACATCTCCGTGCTGACTGCGTAGAGTTTGATCTTGGTGCTGACATATCCCTCGCGCGCAATCTGTTCCAGGCGCTGTTGGCCTGCTTCGCCCTCCGCCTTCCGAACGTCTTCCTCCCAGATAAGAAGGTCGTCATTTTGCCTGAGAGTGGACATGGGCATGAAAACTAGAAAAACAGGAGACTCCGTGCCGAATTTCGGCTGGTAAACCACCCACGCGATGTCCTGTCCGATCTTATCGTACGCATCGCCAACGATTCTGGATGCTTCGATAAAATCGCCTTCGTGCCCGGGTAAGAGGCGCACTTCAACCACGCGCATGTAGCGCGCGTCCGAGAGATCGATGTGGTCAGCGCGATAACCCAGATCGTCGCGACGCACCGCGATGGTCGTGTCTTCGGTCTTTAAAAGCGCGTCGATCTCTTCTTGCATTCGGGCGAGGTCAGGATGCGTGGCATAAATTTGAGTCCACTGTGCGAAGGACTGCTCCAACTGCTCGAAGGAATCGAATGGATCGAAGAAGAGCACGTCGCGCGGGCCGGAAAGGGATTGCAAGTCAATCCAGGAATTAGGGACATCTAGACGATTACAGAGGCGTGTCGTAGCAACCTCTAACTTCTGTCGCGCAGCCGCCTTCCCGTATTGAATTTCCTGATGCACGAGAACCAGAAGATACGGCGCCGCGATGGCGGGATTCACGGCCGGAATTGCGGCCGAATCCACCGTTTTATTCTCCTGCCCCGATACAATGGAGACGCAAACCAGGGAGAGTAATAAACTTGCTGCCAAGGTTCGGATAGCATTCATGCGACATACCTCCAAGAATTGAAAACGGCATGGCGTGCCGCGCTGCTGCAAAAAATTCCCGGCTAAAGAAAGCCTGTTCAACCGCCGATCGGGTTCTGACACGGGCCAGCCTCGAAGCGAAAGTCGACGGGACTTTTCTCGATGTTAGGAGCCTTACCGATCGCGAACTCCCGCGAGCGGCCTACTCACGGTCAAAACAGCAGGCCCTTCGACGTCTGCAAATGCTCGTGCATTCAGTATCGCCGATCCCGAAATCAGTTGTCTACAATGCCGTGATCCCAATGATCTCAATGAGAAACCGAGAGGTCGCCAATGAAGGTCTGCATTCAATCGGGAATGTCCCTTAACCCTCCCCGAATACGAAAGAGTCGATTTGTTTACGTCGAATACGGCAGAACCGGGCAATTCTAGACAAATATTCGTAGTTTTACAGGTGATTTCACACACCACGAAATCGGTAACATCAGTAGTATGTTTGTCTTAGCTGAGTTCGTTTTTTCAAAATCGCCTTTGCGAACACTACTGTTGGTATTTTAATCCGGTCTGCGCCGGATCCTGATAGATTCCGTTCCCACCGCACGCAGTTCTCTGATATGCATCTATGTGATTATGTAATCCTTCATTTCGCTGCCAATCGGCAATTACACAATCGTCTCCGGAAAAGTTGCAGCGCGACCGCTGATTACAGAATCTATCGCGCGAAATCATTACAGAGGTCGAGCGACACAAAAGCGCCTTGAGCCCAAAACGACATTGCGCTGCGGACTTTGTTCCACGCTGCGGGGAGTCCAACCCGTTTTATGTTCAAACGGTTCTTTTCAACTCGCATCTCTCCTATCTTCGAACATGCCTTGAGAGTGCATAACATCAACAGTCCGCGATCTTCATTGTTCGCGGATCTGCTTGGCTAATCGCACTCGCTGCAAGCGTTCGAACCGCCGCAGGATTCGGTCACCCTCGCGGTCCAAGTGGGTTTCGTCGTGCATATATCGGTCCATCAATACTTGGGATAATATAAGTGCCCGATCGACTCTGAACTTGCCTCGCATAACCTCCTCGTCGAGAGCAGCATTTTCCTTTGCGGTTAGATTTATTATTTCTTTATCTAACTGTTCTATTAATTCATTTTTTAACTTATCTGCGCTCATTTTCTGTTCTCCGTCCGCGGCCGCTGAAGCGCATCGTCCAGCCAGGAGGTACAGCGTAAAAATACCGAAGGGAGCGGTTCCATCGACATTTAACCCGTACGCCGTTTTTAGAAGACGGCTATCGTCTTCCACGTTAAAACCACTAGTCTCCACAGAACGACGTAGTTGCTTGAGAATCTCTATGCCTGTCCTCATGTCGACGTGATTGCTGGTAGGTTTAAGCGATCCGCCGGACGCGCATCCCCATCGGAGGGTATCCCAGGCCTGAGCCTCCTGCACTCTACTATTGTCAACTGTCGAAAACTTGACGTTCTCAGCGATCTCGGCGTTTTTGGCTCGAAGAAATCTGCGCTTGCTCCAGCGGTTCCAAAAAAAGTCGATGAAGGTTTCTTCCTGCAGCGCGCCCTGAGGGTGCATATCCTCCGCCAACCTACTCCATAGTAACTCGAACTCAATCGGGGATTCATTCTCCAAGACTATTCCCTTCGCACGAATGCCGTGCTTGATTGCGTTCAATCTGGTCCGCTGCTTCCCCGCTTGAGTTCGCGGGCCCGTCGATTTTCGAGATGACGGTTCTTTAGTGCCTTTCCGCTGGTCTGCGTTACCCAGTGCGCTCGTCAATGAACTACTTGAGTCATTTTGTTGATTGTTTTGCATTTAACACCTCCAAAAATGTAAGCGTAGGTTCGAGTTTGATTGCCCACCACTTCCCTGAGTGTCCAAATTGAGTAGGAGCGATACACCGCGCTACGTACGCGGCGGTGTATCTCGTTGACTTGGCATTGGGACTGCCAGCGGTACAGTAGATTCGATCCTTTGCCTTTGGGATCTGCAGGAACGTTGAACCGATGACGATCCGGATTTCGTCGCACTGCAAGGATAAGCTGCAATTGGAAAACCATATTTAGGCAAATAACTGGAGATCCAAAATTATCAGCAGCACGAACGCGGCAGATTCTCATCGGGTACTCCAGAAAAGTAACAGCAAAAAACTTAAACGACAGGTTTCGCTGAGCCAAATTTCTAGCTGACCAGGCCGAGTTTGCACGAAGCGGAGTTGGTACGCCATCGATGTTTGGGTCCAAAAAGCGCTTCGGTGAGCGCGTTAGACCTTCGGACCTTTGCGGTTATTCCGGGGATAGTTCGGTCTTTCGCCAAGAGTCATACCAAATGTCGTGACCGATACTGGCACCTGATTCGGGTAGAGCCTTGCTCGCTCATCTCCAGTAAGCGTTTTGACCTTGAAACGAACAATGGTGTGACTTCCGCTGGGTCGCAACGCAGCCAAAATGCGCTTTACCCCGGTTTCCGAAATTCGCATCGTAGGATCACGCTGTTTGATCAATTCGACGGTTTGCGCGACTGCCACGCTATGCTTTTCGCCATTTTCCCGCGCCTCGTCATACAAGCTCTCCACGATACCGACACGCAGGAAATCCTGAAACGAAATCACTCCCTCTTTCTTTCGAGGTCTTCCCATGTTCTTCTTCATTTCCTTGCTTCTAAGAGTCTCATCGGTTTCCCTCTTCCGTTTGATTTCTTGACGATTTTGATCTTCGTTCATAACATTCCACCTCCGTTAGTTGATTTCAATCGTTCCTTAACCCTCGTGCACTGACCCAGTTGCTTCCAAATCTCGAACACAAAAAACAGCCCGGGCTCGCATAAAACGTTGACTAAAACAAAGAAGGCAAACGCAAACGTGCCTCCTCCGACATCCCTGAAATGTCGGTTTCAATCGCGATGGAAGAGGTGCAATTCGAAAGCCATCTCAAGACAAATCAACTGGACATCCAAAATTATCAGTAGCACGAACGCAATTCTACCTAACGGGTGCGTGTGAATATGCCTCCAGAAACAGAACAGGAGCTGACTGGTATTTCGCAGAGCACCACTACAGATCTTTTCGGACCGCGCGGCGGTTACATTGGAATGTTCCTGTTGATTTGTCTTGGGCATAACCAATCTCCATAAATAAAAAAAGGCAGGCTCAAGTGCGCCTGCCGACCGGATTCCGTGCATAGATCTAACCGCTACCTAACTATGCATCCGAATCATCATTTTCAATTGGTTCGCCCTAGTCACGCAAGCTGAATCAAAGTTCAACCGCGCATCTACAATTAAAAACAAAAGTCCGAGGAGAGTCAAGAACAAGTCCGGTCGCGGCGCGAATAGGTAAATAGAGAAACGGAGAAAAACTAGCGTATACCGCGCTCCGAGGGGTTTTGCGCGAAGAATTATTGGAGAACTAATTTGCTTCTGGGATTTTGGAACGCAGTGGGAGCCTGACCGACGACGTGTTGTTTTGCCGCGTTTGTGCTCGACCCACAAGCAGTTTCAGCGCGCATCGCCCAGAGGGACTCCCGGAACTTATCCGCGTTTATCCCTGCAGAACGGCGCACAAATGGAAAGTCTTTTTCATCCTGGAATAGAAAGGATCCGGCTTTGCGCTTGTGCTACATCGAACCGCGCACGCGCTGCGTGAGCGCGCTGGGGGAAAGGCACGCGACGCGTAGTCCCATTACTCACAAATTGCAAATGATGTTAGAAATCGTTACGTGGCGGGTGGTGTTGTGTGGTAACAGATACCACATTCCAATCGGACGCGGGGACTCGAATGATGCTCTGTATCGATGAATCGCTCTAGATGTAAAGGGTTATCTGTTTAATTTCAGCCCGACGGGTTTTGGCTACCTATAGCTCCCCCAACACGAGATTTAGGGCTGCACCTCGTAAATCTTAATCGCCATTTGTACTCCTGGCTTTAGCAGCGGTTTCCCGCTCATGTCCTTACCTGACAGGGCCACGTAGACCCTGTTGAGTTCAGGAACAAGAATCGATGTTTTGGATCGATACCCCGTTGGCACTTCCGCGAGGTGTTCGTAATGATCCGCGTCGCGCTGTTCAATGACGGTCGCCGTGTCGGTTCCAGTGATATAGATTCGTTTGCGCTTGGCATCGAACATCATATGGTCGTTGTAGGCTGTACAGGGGAGGCTCGTCACGATTTTGCCGGTATTACTGTCGAGAACCCACAATTTTGACGGACTTCGGGTGGCGCTAAACACACGATGATTCGCTTCATCGAAGGCAAGCCCATTCAGGTTGTGGGCTTCCGGCAGAGGCCACCGAGCAATAATTTGGCGGGTCGGTAGGTCAACAACCACAACCTCGCTAGTTCCCGAATTATTGACATAGAGCTTTTCGGCAGCACGGTCCACGGCCATAGCATTGGAGGTCTTGCCCGGAAGCTTGATGCTCCCGACGAGTTTGAAGTTCTTGGCGTCGATAATGTTAATCAAGTGGGTCGTCCCGCCGGGTTCGTCGCTACCGCTCTCGACGTAAAAATATTGGTGGACTGGATCAAACACTGCTTCGTCCACGGCATTAGGAAGTTTTATCTTGTCAACGATCTGGTAATTCTCTCCACTCACCAGTTCGACCCATCCGAAGTCATCTCCTCCATCGGTCACGATAAGCTTGTTGGAGTCAGGCAAGTAAACAATATCGTGGGGTTCACCGAATCCTTTGATGGTGTGGATCCGTTTGCCCGTGTGGAGATTAAGAACCTCCACTGTTTTACTGTTCTCAGCGCAGAGGAATAAACGGTCACCTTTGAGGTCGGGGGCAAAAAACTCTAAGTCACCTACCAAGTCTGGCAGTAGGATAGTTGCAATCAACTTGAGGGGAAGCTTGTCTTGAGCCTTGGTTTGCAACGCAAATACAACAAACAGCGTTAAAAGCGACGCAAGTGATTTCTTCACC
>Ga0209526_10002950_pt1 | contig 11540 bp, 19 predicted proteins | sample JacPinW_OM2H0_M1_FD_188566 | JGI IMG/M metagenome (GOLD analysis project Ga0209526, IMG submission 188566) | Forest soil microbial communities from Algoma, Ontario, Canada - Jack Pine, Ontario site 1_JW_OM2H0_M1 (SPAdes) (version 2) | ecosystem: Environmental > Terrestrial > Soil > Boreal...
CATGAGGCAGCTTGTGATTGCGAGCGCGGCCATGAACAGGGTGATATTGCGGCTTTCGAACATTGCCAGAACCCCAGCGGAAATCTGGGATTTATAACCATCATCAGTCGGCTTGGTTCCTATGCCGGTTGATCGCCTGCATCATGCCATTCCGGGCGAATTGCATCGGTCCATTGTTCTATGCGGCCTCGGTGACGCAATGCGCGGCGGCCTGAACCTCTTTGATCGTGTGTTCTGACTGCGGAATCTCTTTCGCGAGCCACGCAATCGCATGCTTCAGCGTAAATAACTTCCCGCCGCCGGGCAGCACGATCGGTTCATCAAAGCGTCGGTTCCAGTTTGCGGCCATCAGGCGAACAGCTCGGCCCCGGCCGGGGTGAACTTCGCATAGGTGCCGGATTCATGGCGCCTGCGACCTTACCCAGCACGCCGGCGCTTCGTCGCGAAGAAATCAAGCTTCAAGCTGCACTGATAAACCCACTCCAGCATGTCAAAGGGCAAGCCGCGCCGGAAACCAAGGCGGTCGCGGAGCAGGCACGTCTGCTGATCGAACAGGCGGAAGCACTTGGCGAGCCTCCCGAGGATCCGCTGCTGCTGTTTTCGGTTCTCGACGCTTTGTTTGCCGCGAACGTTACAGCGTTCAACGGCGATGTGGTGCGCGAGTGTGCCGCCCAGCTCCTGGTGCTTGCCGAGAAACAGGGAGGGAGGGTCCCGCTCATGCTCGGCCATCGCGCCATGGGCGTGACCTTGGTGCTCACGGGAAACTTCGCGGAAGGCCGAGTACACCTGGATCAGGTGATTGCGCTTTACGATCCGGTCGAACATCGGCCGCTGGCGGCGCGGTTTGTCCAAGATCCCCGGGTGTCAGCATTATACTATCGGTCGCTGGCGCTGTGGGCACTTGGCTATCCTGAGGCTGCGCTCGCAGGCACAGAACAAGCGCGCCGTAAGGCGCGCGAGACCGGCAACCCCGCCTCATTGATGCATGCGATGATGAATACATGCATTACCCTGCTCATCAGCGGTAACTACGCCACAGCGCAGGCGCAATCTGATGAGATGATCGTACTGGCCGAAGAAAAAGGCTCTATCTACTGGAAGGCCGGCGGAATGCTGAGGCGAGCTGGTGTTCTGGCCTTAACCGGCAAAGCCTCGAACGCAGTCGGCATCTTCTCCTCAGCGATCCCCGCCATGCGCTCGACGGGAACAAGAACTTTTTTTCCGGTATGGCTACCCCTTCTGGCAAGGGCCTATGGGGAGCTTGGCCAGTTCGATCAGGCCTGGAGCCACATTGGCGAAGCAATCACGGCGGTCGAAGCGACAAAGGAAAAATGGTACGAGGCCGACGTCCATCGCATCGCCGGCGAAATCGCCCTGATGTCGCCAGAGCGAGATGCAGCAAAAGCCGAAGCCTGTTTCGAGCGGGCCCTCGCGATCGCGCGTGAACAGCAGGCGAAATCCTGGGAGCTGCGCGCGGCCATGAGCATGGCGCGGCTGTGGCGCGAGCAAGGGAAGCGGGATGAGGCCCGAGAAATTCTCGCTCCGGTCTACCGCTGGTTCACCGAGGGCTTTGATACGCTGGACTTGAAGCAGGCCAAGGCGTTACTCGACGAGCTGACGTAGCGAGGGTGCTTGTGGTCGGGAGGGCCAGCACGTCAGCTTTTTGGCACCAATACAGTTTGGCTGGCCCTCTGAACTCGCAAACCTCCGGCGTGAGGGTCGGTTGAGTGGCGGGCTTGCACCGCGATTGCAAAAAAATTGGGAGGACGAGAGAATGCAGTTCTACCTCAACGGCTACAATCCGGGTGATCCCGACATACAAGCGGCCGCCCCCGGCGCCGAGGCGCGCCCGGCGGCCCTGCCCGACACCACGGACGTTCTCATCGTCGGCGCCGGCCCGGCCGGGATGCTGCTAGCCGCCCAGCTCTCGGCCTTCCCCGGCATCACGACACGCATCGTCGATCGTCGCGAGGGTCCTCTGCAGGTCGGTCAAGCTGACGGGGTCGCCTGCCGCACGGTCGAGATGTTCGACGCCTTCGGCCTGAGCGGGAAACTCATTCGCGAAGCCTACTGGGTGAACGAGACGGTCTTCTGGCGTCCGTCTCCCGAAGATCGATTGAAAATCGTCCGAACCGGGCGCGTGCAAGATACCGCTGACGGCCTGTCCGAATTTCCGCACCTGATCGTCAATCAAGCGCGCCTGCTGGGCTACCTCGAAGACTACATGCACAGATCGCCGTCGCGGCTTGTCCCAGATTACGGCTGGGAGTTCGTTACCCTGACGGTCGAGCCCGCGGGTGACCACCCCGTGATTGTCACGCTGGAGAACGCGAAGACCCAGGAGGACAAGAAGGTCCGCGCGAAATATGTTGTCGGATGCGATGGCGCGCGCAGTCGCGTGCGGGACGCAATCGGCGCCGTGCCGCGTGGCGACTTCGCCAACCACGCCTGGGGCGTCGTCGACATGCTCGCCGACACCGACTTCCCAGACATCAGGCTGAAGGCGGCGATCCAATCGGCGGACGAAGGGAACATCCTGCTCATCCCGCGTGAAGGTGGCTACATGGTGCGGCTCTATGTCGATCTCGGCGAGATCGACCCGGCGAACCGCGAAGCGTTCCGGCTCATCAGGCAGGAACAAGTCATCCAGACCGCGCAACGCGTGCTCCGCCCGTACACGCTCGACGTGCGGAGCGTGGTCTGGTTCGCCGTCTATCAGGTGGGCCAGCGCGTCACTGACCGTTTCGACGACGTCACGGCAGAAGAGGCAGGGTCGCGCCTGCCGCGCGTGTTCATTGCCGGCGATGCGTGCCACACGCACAGCGCCAAAGCCGGCCAAGGCATGAACGTATCCATGCAGGACACGTACAACCTCGGCTGGAAACTCGCCTCCGTCCTCGAAGGGCGCGCCAAGCCGGACCTGCTTCGTACCTACACGGTCGAGCGTCACGCGATCGCGCAGGGCCTCATCGACTTCGACAAGGAATGGTCGAAGATCATGGCCTCGCCGCCGAAGAATCCAGACCACCCGGAACTCGGGGGCGTAGATCCCGCGGAACTTCAGGCCTATTTCGTGATGTCGGGCCGCTATACGGCCGGCGTCGGGACGCATTACCCGCCGGCGACCTACCTGACCGCCGAAGCGACGCACCAAGCGCTGGCCGAAGGGTACACGATCGGTATGCGCTTCCACTCGGCGCTCGTCGTGCGCCTTGCCGACGCCAAGCCGGTGCAACTCGGCCACGCGGCCCGGGCCGACGGAGCGTGGCGCATCTACGCCTTTGCCGACGCGAGCGGAGAAAGGCTGCGCGCGCTCATGGATCACCTCGCGCAATCGGAGCGGTCGCCGATCCGGCGGTTCACCCCGCACGGGGCGGACATCGACAGCGTCATCGACGTGCGCGGGATCTTCCAGCAGGGGCATCGCGACCTCAAGGTCGAGGAGCTGCCGTCGATGCTAATGCCGCGCAAAGGCCGGTTCGGGTTGGTCGACTATGAGAAGGCCTACACGCCCGACCTCAAGAACGGCCCGGATATCTTCGACCTGCGCGGCATCGACCGCGAGAGGGGAGCGATGATCATCGTCCGTCCGGACCAGCACGTCGCGAATGTGCTGCCGCTCGACGCATACGACGCGCTCGCCGACTTCTTCCGGCAGTTCATGCTCGACCAGCACTGAGCGTGATGCGGCGCAGGAAACCGCGCCGCCGCGACGCCCGACCCGACAAAATGGTTTGAAGGAAACGAACAATGGCTGAAGCGGTGAGCGTTGTCGCGATGGCAGATTCTGCTCGTGAAGCGAAACAGGTGCGAACCGTCCGGGAGCGCGAGGAGGAATGGCGCTAGACCCGCCCATGGTCATCAGATGCATGAACTCGGCAGCATCGACGTGATGCGCCTCGACCAGACGCTCGGCCAGTCGCGTCACGTTGCCTGCGCATCAGGCTGTATCTCGATTAGAACTTCCCTTGAAGAAGGGATCAAGCTTCACAGGTTCGCCGGTATGTTTCCAGAACAGTTTTTGACCGAGGCTGGCCGCCACCGCGAGGCGGTGGTGGCCGCCGATCAGCGTATGGTCATCCGTTGCTTTCGCGATGATCTCGCCGGCTTCGTCCACGATGTTTCTCATGTGCCGCCCCCAATCCAACGCGCCGGCCTTGTTGACGCTCCATTCTGGCGACATCATGAAGGCCGGGACAGACAATTGGATGCCGCTGAACACTTGAAGGGCATGGCCTATCACGAAGCTGGCCATGCCGTCGTCGCCCGGATTGAGCGAGGCCTCAAGGGCCCTGCCGGGCGGCCACGAATTTATCGGTGTCGATGGCCTTGTAGACAATAATGGACCGCAGGTGCGCCATAACCGCGGTCGAGGGGCTCGCGGATTGCAGCAATCCGGGCGGTCTCGTTCACCGGTCCCCGCAGCGGCATCGTGCGCAGATTGTGCAGCATGCGTCGAGCATGGCTTTCTGCTCCGGCCAGGCCGTCCGGCGTCAGAACACAGCTCGATGCCGCTTGGCAATCTTTGCAACTGTGCCGCGGCTGCAGCCCGTAGCGCTCTGGATCGCAGTCCAAGATAGTCCTGCGGCCAGCATCAGGCGATCAACGGTATGATGCTCGAGCGCCTTTCTTGGTGCTCTGCTGCATATCTGCAACGGTGATCGGCCGCACAAAATGCTAAATTTCAGCCGCCTGCTCGGATTCGCGAGATTGAGAGGCGACCATGATAGTTCGATGCATCGATAGCTTGTTCCAGACTGACGTGTTGGTCGAGGGCGGGGAATACGAAGTCCGCACCGAACGCGACGACTGCTACATCCTTTCCGGCTTCGACAAAGGATTCAGCAAGAAGCGGTTTGAGATCGTGTCACAGCCGACGATCGAGTTCAGCGGTCGCGTCGCTGCCGCGTGAGGCCGAGGCGCGCGCCGATGCCGCGCTGGATTAAGCGCACGCGCCACCGCGGAGCAGTTGCCGGTACCCGTGCTCCGTCATCCACTTGGCGCGCGCGAGGTGGCTCTCGAATGCCCGCCGGGCGCGATGGGGATCATTGTCCGGGTCAAGGTGCAGCACCACGCGTGCGACTTCACGCCAGTGCGCACCTTCCGCGTCGGCGTCGAGCAGACGGAGATACGTGATGAGGTGCTCCAGGTCGTAGGCCGTCAATTCGGAGCCTGAGGGCGCAGTATCGGCGACGTCGGGATCAAGCGGCGGCAACTGCATGGGCGGGTCTCGCGACGTTGTGGATGATCCACCAACCGTCCGAACGTCGCGAGGGCGGCTCGCGCGTTCGGCTACCAGCCGATCACATCCGGTTCGCCGCCGCTGCTCAATTTTGCTCATTGTGGTCAATTCCAGCGCACCGATTTGTGATCCGCCGAGGTGCCGCAACTAGCGCAGTAAAAACTATTGCCGAATTCGGTCGAGACAGCCTTGAAACCGATGGGAGCGAGATCGACACGGATGTCTTGATCGCCGTCGTCGAATGCGTGCCCGTTCGCTTGCGAAAATTGGGCGGTGCCAGTCTTTCCGCATTTCGGGCAATCGAGGCGTTCGGTCCAATGGTCCCGCCCGGTCATTCTCCAAATATGCGCCTACGGCAGGCATGATCAAGCAGGGATTCGCGCGGTCTATTGCACAACCCGGTAGGCTTTGACGCGCTTGTGACGCTGCGCCGATTCCGATCTCGGCTCATGGCGATGGAGCGCCTTCATCATCGCGATCCTCGGCATCATCGGATCGCCGCCGCTCTCGGCAACCAGCATCATCAGCTCGGCCGCCGTCTGCCATTGCGCGGCATCCCGCTCAACCTTCGGCAGCGCTGTGATGTAGGTCGCGGCGTCGCGCAACGTTCTGAGTTTGCGCCCATCAGCGAGCAATATCGGTTCGGAAAACGTTGATCCCAAGACATCAGAGCCCCATCAGTTATCGATGGAGCCCGATGGCGCTTAAAATCATAGACAGCATCGCAATAATCAAGGCGGCAATCGCAATTCTGTTCGCTTTGTTGGCGGAAGCGTTGGCGCTTCGGGCAAGATTGAGTTGTTCAACGTTGGAGGCTTCGGCGTGCTGCTCTAACCATTTCACAGCGATGGCGCGGTCGTTGCCCAAATAAACATTTGTGGCGAGGTTCGCGCGGACCTGCGCTGCACCGAGGGAGTCTAATTGTCCACTACTGATGGCCATCTTACGCGAGGCGCAATGTGAGCTGACGATCCGGACCGAGGTGGCTGTCGACGAAGGCCTCAAGCGATGACGGCAGCTCGTCACCGGCAACGCCGAGGCGGCGCATGATCTCGCGCGCGATGTCGGCCGAGGCATCTTCGGCCCAATCCTCGGCGGTGTTGAATCCGACGACGCGAACCGGGTCGCTGTACTGCCCCGACATCAGATCGGAGATGACGGTTTCCAGATTGGCCCGCTCGGCGTTGGTCTCGCAATAGGCGCGGCCCAACCGTCCGAAATCGTTGAGCACGAGATAAACAGTTTGATCGCGGCCGTTCGGCACTATCGAGGGAACGAAGCTCCGATGCATAATCAACTCCCAACGCTAACGACGGGAATTTAAGCACGAAAAAGAGAAGCGTTGCTGCCAAAAAGTGGGGTCAGTCTTTCAAACTAGGCGTGATAAAGAGGATGTTTTTAGGGGGGGCCAAGATGCGGTTCGATGAGGCATTTGACGTTCTAGTGGAGCACTGTGCCCAAGTCGCGCCCGGCCTCGCTGCCGCAACGGGCTTCGGGGCTAATGCAGCTCGAAATGGCACTTACGGCAATGATATTTGGCTCGCTAACATAGCGCGAGCTTACTGGGCGAACCGCATTGACCCGCAGACAATCACAGCACAACATTACGTTCCATTTTACGATGCCGCGTGGGAGCTTTGCCGGATCGGTGTGCTACGGCCGGGTCCCTTCGCCTCGATGGGCATGGGTGGGGTCGGAGGGGGTGTCTACAGCGGTGACGGGTATTCGATAACTCGGTTTGGGGCAGGCTGGGTGGCCGATCCAGACCGCCGAGCAATCGGCGATCCGAGCCGAATGTCGGAACTTTTTGCTGCCTTTGCCCTCAAATATGGTCCGGGGTTTTCGCAGCGCGCCAATGAGGCTATCCGGTGCCATCGCACTGGAAACTATTTGGCAACCTGCGTCATGGCAGGAGCCGCCGCCGAGTCGATCCTGCTGGCCATCGCCGTGGCGAAACTTAAAGATGAGCCGAAAGTGTTGAAAGATTACGCCAGCTCCGGCGGGCGGGGTCGCGTCACGAAAATGGTCGTAACCGGTCTTGGAGCTTCCGCTGCGCGGACATTTGAGGCGGCGCTACAAGTTCTGCATTATTGGCGAGACGATGCGGCGCACGGCATGGCGACGACGATCCTTGAGGTGGAAGCCTATGCGAGCTTAACGCAACTTCTCAGGCTGGCACAATTTTGTTCCGACCGCTGGGACGAGTTGACGGTATAGCCGCGCCTTCAGAACGAATCCCTGACCCGGCTCATCGCCGGATGGCTGCGGTTCTTGACCTTGATCCAATTCGGCGACCGGCCGGCACGATACGGGCGATCTCGACGCTTCGACACCAACCCCTCAAGCCCCATGTTGCAGGCAGCCCGAAACAGATCCGGGCCAATCTCGCCCTGTTCGAACGGCGCAACGAAAATGCCGTCCGGCCGGCGGGCGAGTAGCCGCGCCAGATTGGTCTTACGCAGGCCCAGGGAGAGGGCGCGCAGGTCGTCACCGTCACCGGCGAGCATGTCGAAAGCGTAAAGCTGAACCGCGTCATTGTGCTTGCCGGAATGCAGGGCGTCGAAATCCGAGACGCCGTCGACGCCGAGAATGACGGCCTCGCCGTCGATAGCAAACTGCTTCATCCGGTGCTTCAGCGCGGATTCGGCGATCCATGGATAGCGCTTGGTCCAGTCGCAGCCGTTGCGAGTAATCAGGCGCACGCGATCGCCGTTGCGCTCCACGCGCAACCGATACCCGTCGTATTTGATTTCGTGAGCCAGTCCGGCGTGTGTGGAACCTTGGTTCCCCGCGTCGGAATGCAAAAATCGAACGCCCTAAACATGCGCCAAAGATAGACATTCGTGGCCCATTTGCGAACCCGTCTCACATAAGAACGGCCCCGCAGGGGTAGCGGGGCCGCCCAACCCCTTGGGAGAGGTTGTTCTCCCGGGTTGGTAATGGGGGGGCATCCCGGGAGCAAACAATTTGATCCCGCTTACAGCGTTTCGTTCCATAGCTACAAAGTCGCACCCGCTGAGATTTGCTCTCAAGCCGGCCGTCACCGATATCCCATCGCCGCGACTGGCGGCTTGTTCCAATAGAAGTCCGGCCTGATATCGGCCCCTCTTTTTCCGCAGGCTTGGCAGACGAACCGTGGCTCCAGATCGGAAAGCCGAACATCATCAGGCCATTGGTCCGCGCTGATCGCGATCGAGTGGCTGCAATGATAGTCCGCGCAATAGATCAAGACGCCGCGCACGCCTGACGAGCGCATTTCTCCAAATGTTATTTTCTCTGGGCGTTTCATTCGGCCATCAAAGCGCGATCGGAACAGTCGAGCAAATGCCCCCACTAGTTGAAAGGAGAAAAGGATCAGGCCCAATGCCTGGGTGCAGCGCGACAAGGCGCCCACAGCGGAACCAATTTTCAGCGAACACAGTTGTCTTGTGTGGGGGCGATGGAGGGCCATCGCCATGAAGACGGAATACCTCGCTGCGATTGTGATAGCTGTCCTTGCCGCCGGCGCTGGTCTCGCCGCCTACTCAGCGAGAGGCCAAGCAGACTTTTGCCCGCAACCGTCGGCCGCTTCCGTTACCGCGCTCTTCGCTGCGTGCCAGACGTTTGATACTGCCATGGGGCACGCCGTCTCGAAACCTGAGGCCGTGCGGATGGGCTTGTTGACACCCGCCGAGCACCCGAGTCCGCCGGCGACGCTATTGGCGACCCGGCTAGCTGAGTCCGTGGATCCATTTTTGCTTCGGCCCAGTGGTGGCTGACAGTCGGCGCAAAACGCATTGATGGCGCTCGCTGAGTAACGGCGGGCGCACTGTGATGCATTCAAGTGTCGACCGCTGCTCTGCAGGCCGGCGCGGAAATAACGAACGGGCGCCGCCACCCCCGCGGGCGCGGGCGGCTATTTCCCCTTCGCCTTCAGCCCGAGCTCGACCAGGCGGCTCACTTTGACGGTTCAGCCTTCGGCGTGGCTTTTCGAGCGGCTTTCGGAGCAGGCCGCGCTGGCTGCACCAAAAAGCGGTTGAAACAACCCAACCGCTCATCCTCCTCTTTCAGGAATTTGCAGTCGGCGACCACCTTTGCAACTGGCGGTTTTGGTTTCGGGTCTGGCGGCACGATGCCATCATAGCAATCGAGCCGCTCCTTCGATCCGTCTTCTATCGTGAGGCAACCTCGCAATTTATCGATTACTGTTTGGGCGTTCGCGTTGGTTGCGAAAATAGCGCCGAGAGTTAAAACCCCCAGCCACGCGCTGCGACTGTTCATGTTTTCTCTCGCTTTACTTTAAGGCCTAGCTCGACCAGGCGGCGGATGGCTTCTGAAAGCGTTGGCTTGTCCGACTGTTTTTCGGCCCATCGGATTATAGCCGCGCGGAAGGCCGGGTACACCGGCCTGCCAGAAGGCGCGAAGGTGAGCTTCGACGTCGTCCCGAACCGTGGCAGGGAAGCGGCCGAAAATTTGAAGATCCGCTGAGCGGCCATTCCGGTTGCCGGTCAAGCCGGGCCCGCCTCGCTTCACGCCGCGCGTCCCGGTTTCGGGACAGGTTTTCAACGTCCGTCATTTATTGGGTCCCACTCAAACCGAAGCTTGGCGCCTCCAGCTTTTTGCGGCTGCTCATTTTTGCGGGATGGCGAGCGCCATTCAGCCGTGCAGAGAATCCCCCGATCGCATTCATCTGCGAGCTTAAGAAGCAGGTCCGCATTGGCCTTGTCCTGGGCGGCGAGGGCCAGTTTGCGATATCGGATCGCGCGGGCGCTGCTCATGGCATCTCAAATCCCAACGCAACATAACGAGGGTTCAAGTACAGGAAAAAAGATTTTGGTTCCGGGCCGCCCGACAGGGTTCCGGTCAGCGCTGGCGGGCTGGCGGCCCGGTCCCGCGCTCTAAATGAGAGAGGCCGCCAACCGAGGCGTCTGTCATTCTAAAACGCGCGCCTTTTTCTACGGGGCTTCCGCCGCGTCCTTCGGGCCGATAGTCGTGCTTTCCTGACCAGGTCGCGAGCCTGATCCAATTCGCGTATCCGAGCATCGAGGTAAGCTATCGTGTCGGTGACGCCTGCAAGGCGCCCCAGAAGGGTACTCATTTGAGACCCCCATACTAACGCTACAGCTACAGGGCACAATTGACCTTAACGTAGGTCATCGTGGCGCACTGAAGGTTCAAATTTGGCCAGCCACGTCCTGAGCAAGCAGCGCTGGCGAACCATGCGGCGGCCGGGATTGGGCGCCTCTCTGACAGCCGGTAAATTCCGGACTCACCAGCGCCCTTCCCAGACTCGTGCAGGGGCCATGCGCCATCAGCCGCCCGGCATATCATCGTCTAGAGGATCGGTTTCGCGCGCTGGCAGCCCGCTGGCCGCGTCGCGCACGATCGCAAGGATCTCCTGCACGATATCACCGCGGGCGCCGCCGGTAGCACCTCGCAGCAAATACGCCACCGCCGCGCGGATCTCCGCCTTAGCGTCGTCTGGACCGCTAAAATCCCAATCGTCCTGATCTGACATGTCATTGCCTCGGGCGCTTCACGCGATTGCAGACTAGACCCGGTCGACTCCCAAATCGAGTCATGCACGAGCCGCATAACGCAGAAGACCATTTGCCGGGCTTAGGAGAGTCACCGGCAAGCGTTCTCGAACTGCACGGTGTTGTGTCGGAAAAATCCAGCCAATCGATGGTGGAGTCCGCCGCCTTGCGCGAATCGTTGCAGATGTGGAACCTCGCGCGGAATACAAATCTCTGCCGAGGAAAACATGACCGACTGGATTAAATTCACCCACAACGACGCAGCGCCTCATGACCGGCGAATACTGATGATTGGATATTCGGAACCTCCAGCCGAACATCAAAAGCCGGACCTTTTCGTCGCTCATTGGCATGCGGGAAAAGAGGAATGGGTTTCGGTTGAACCGCCGCGCATTTCGGGTCGAGATCATCCCGACCGAGTGGTTATTCCAGTTTATTGGGCAGATGCTCCGGACTGCCCCGAAGGAATTGAGTTTCGCCCCCTCGCGATCGAAGACACGTATGGCTGACCGATCCATCGCGGCGGTCGACTCCCGGCTTAGCGGCGCTGGCGCGCCATGCGGTGGCCGCGATCGGACCGTACTCGACAGCCCGCAAACCGAACCGCCTATGTGCGACTAAAATCATCTTCCCCAGGGGATGATCGCCCACGCCCGTTCATGCAGATAGTAGAGGATGATCTTCGTAATGACCTCGACCGAGGCAATCGCGCCTGCCAGGCCGAATTTCCCGGTGATGAATAGGCTGATCACGAACGTATCGACCGAGCCCGTGGCGCGCGA
>Ga0209526_10002951_pt1 | contig 11539 bp, 8 predicted proteins | sample JacPinW_OM2H0_M1_FD_188566 | JGI IMG/M metagenome (GOLD analysis project Ga0209526, IMG submission 188566) | Forest soil microbial communities from Algoma, Ontario, Canada - Jack Pine, Ontario site 1_JW_OM2H0_M1 (SPAdes) (version 2) | ecosystem: Environmental > Terrestrial > Soil > Boreal...
CAACCTGTCCTGACGATCGGTGAGGCCGGTAATCAGCACAAAAGGTATCAGGCGCGTGGCAGGGTTCTCTTTGAGTTCGCGGCAAAACTCGTATCCCGACTTGCCGGGCATGATCACGTCCGAAAGAATCAGGTCTGGAGCATGGCGGAGAATTTCCGCCTCCGCCTGTGCCGCATCTGAAACTGTCACCACGTCATAACCGCGAGTGGACAGCAGTTCCTTCATCAGCATCACGATGTTCTGATTATCGTCCACCACAAGAATTCGCGACGCGCGACGCCGAATTTCGCCTATATCCTGGTAAGACTGGGAGCGGGAGGAAATAGTTGTCCCCAATTTCTGAAGGAGGTTCATGATCCAATCGGACCCTGACAACTATTTATTGTAACGGATTCGGAGGATTGCGAAACGGGTCCCCCGGGTGGGGCAGCGCGGCGGCGGGTTGCGGGTGGACCGCCTGACCGGTGCCCTTTCGCCCATTCGTCTGCCTGAATTCGATTCCTATTGCTCAGTGGATGTTGGTACCGCGACAACGTCGCCTATTGCGGTGGCTCCGACGACGGCAAGAAACTGCAGTGCTGTCCAGGTGGGAAGGCGCCAGCCTGTTCTGAAGAAGCTTCTGGGTGAGACCGCCGGCAAGGATCTGCCCGACTCGGAGTGTCCGGCACCGGTCGGGGAGCGCGCCCTTACGCGGGTCCATTTCGAAACTGAGCCGGACCATGAGTTCACGGACTCGGTGCGTGGACACGCAGAGGATGTGGCGAATGTAAATGTAATGGAGAGGACGCCTCCAAGTAACTACTGGATCACAATAACGGAACTAGCAGCTCAATCTCCCGCGATCTTTCCCACCGGCGCTTCTAACCCGGCTGTCTTCGCCGTCACCTGCGCGCTGGTGACCAGCGCCACCGAGGCGACCACGATTACACTGCCCGCCAGCATGTATGCGTCCACCCGTTCATCGAGGATTAGCCAGCCCAGAAAAACAGCCACTACCGGATTGACGTAGGCGTATGTAGAAACTTTCGACGTAGGCACATGACCCAGCAACCAGATGTATGCCGTATATCCAACCCACGATCCGAAGACTACGAGGTAGAGCAGGGCCCCGACTCCGCGGCTTGTCCAAACCGCTCGCCATGGATCGCCCCAGGCAAATGCCACCAGAAAGTTCGCCACGCCCGCCGCCACCATCTGCCAGGCGGTCGCCGAGAAGGGATCCACCTCGGCCGACTTCCACTTCTTGGCCAGCACCGAACCCAGTGCCCAACTGAATGAGCCGCCTAACAAGCTGATCGAAGCCCAGAACTGAACCCGCCCCAATGCGCTGGTTGCCGCCAGATCCGGCCATAGCAACACCAGCAGCCCAGCAATTCCCAATCCCAATCCGATCTTTCCCCGAGCCGCGATGTGATGATCACCCAGCAACAGCGAGTCCAGTACCAAGAACCAGAGCGGTGTGACCGCAACGATGAGTGCGGCCAGGCCCGAAGCCACGTGCTTCTCCGCATAGGAGAGTGTGAGGTTTCCGCCCATGAGCAGCAGCACGCCCACCACCGCCATCTGCCCCAGTTGCGCAGGTCGGTAATAAATCTTTCGGCCGCGCAGTCCGCAAAACGCGAGCATGAAGACCCCCGCCACGGAGAAGCGTATACCGCACATCAGGGCCGGAGGAATATGCTCGACTGCGATATCAATGCCGAGATAGGTCGATCCCCAGAAGAAATAGACGAGTGCGAAGGCAAGGATCACGGCGAAGCGGTGCTGGCGCTGGGCTTGAGTCATGGACTTCGCTGGACTGGGTGATCAAAAAGGGAATAGAAACTAAAAGGTATAAGACGAACTGGAAGAGTGGTTGGATTCGGGATTTCGCTGGTGGAGACCTGACCCACAGCAGGCCGCCGCGATCAAAAACTGTGCTGCATCCAGCCGGTTCGATTGCCCGCAGCCATGCCCAGCAACGTCACGACTCCGAAAAACGTAGCCGCGGTGCGCCACGACATGGTGCGCCCAATACGATTAGCCGCGAAGACAACCAGCCAAGGGCCAAGAGCCAATGACCAACCAGACAGCAAGCTGCTCCTCCGCGATCCGCCTTGTACTCTAGTGACTAACACCAGCGACCAGATTGGGGGTTACGCCCGAGGCCAGCGCAAGCTATAATGATTCAGGAATGTGGACCGATGCGCCGTCAGAATCCCAATTCGAGCGTGCTGGTGTGCTGGCTACCCTTCCTGGTGTGCCCGCGCCGTCATCTGGCAGTGCTGCCATCGCAGGCGCGTCCCAGCTTATTCGGTAGCGACTAGTCATCCGATCCCCCCGACATGATGTGGTTTAAGGGCTAAATTCGCCTTTTGGCGTGAACGCCCTTCGCTGGCAACCAAAGACCGCTTTCCGGAGGATCCAATGACGACCAAAACTCTTGCTGGTCCCAAAATCAAGACTGCTCTGCCTGGTCCCAACGCCAAGCGCATTCTCGCCGGCGATAAGAAATATATTTCACCGTCCTACACGCGCTCCTACCCGCTGGTGGCCCGTCACGGCCGCGGCATTGTGGTCACGGACGTAGACGGAAACGAGTTCTTCGATTTTTCCGCCGGCATCGCCGTCACTTCAACTGGACACTGCCATCCCCACGTAGTCGCCGCCATTCAAAAGCAGGCAGGCGAGCTGATCCATATGTCGGGGACGGATTTTTATTACGAAAGCATGGTCACGCTGGCAGAGCGGATGTCGAAAATCGCGCCCATGCCCGGCCCGCACAAGATCTACTATGGAAACTCAGGCGCGGAGGCAGTTGAAGCCGCGCTCAAGCTGGCCCGTTATCACACCAAACGACAGAACGTGATTGCCTTTTTCGGAGCCTTTCACGGACGCACCATGGGCGCGCTTTCGCTGACCGCCTCAAAACCGCAGCAGAAGCGCCGCTTCGCGCCGTTGATGCCGGGCGTAACCCACGTGCGCTATCCTGATGTGTACCGCGGCTGCGAAGGTGGCGTCGAGGACTCCGACGCCTTCGCGCTGGGCTGTGCCCGCTTCATCGAAGACAAATTGTTCAAGACGATTCTCGCCCCCGAGGAAGTAGCGGCTATTTTCGTCGAGCCGGTCCAAGGTGAGGGTGGCTACGTAGTCGCGCCCACGGTCTTCATGCAGGAACTGCGCCGCATCTGCGACAAGCACGGCATTCTCCTGGTCGCCGATGAAGTCCAGAGTGGCGCTGGTCGCACTGGCAAGTGGTGGGCCATCGAGCATACCGGGGTGCAGCCTGACATTGTGTGCATGGCGAAAGGCATCGCCTCCGGCATGCCGCTCGGCATCACTATGACTCGCGCCGACATCATGGATTGGGTCCCGGGTTCACACGCTTCCACCTTCGGCGGCAATCCCATCTGCATTGCGGCCGCGCTGGCCACGCTCGACGTTATCGAGAAGGAAGGTCTGCTCGAGAACTCGCGCGAGGTGGGCAACCACATGTTAAAACGCATGGCGGAGTGGCCGCGCCAGCACAAGCTGGTGGGCGATGTCCGGGGCCGCGGTTTGATGGTGGGCGTTGAAATGGTCAAGGACAAAAAGACCAAGGAATATGCGGCAGAAGAGCGCGACCGCATCATCGAGTTGGCCTTCGAACGCGGCATCCTACTCCTGGGTTGTGGTCCGAGCACGATCCGCATCGCGCCAGCGCTCGTGGTCACTCGGGAGGAAGCTGACGTCGCAATTGACGTGCTCGACGAGTGCATCTCCCTGGTCGGAAGGAGCGCGTAGGCCAATCCATGGTTCGACGTAGCAACCGGAATCTTCGCCGGGTCTCCCTGAGACATGACGGGAGGGCCGCCCTACATTGACTCCGCGCTAGAACCCGGAATAGGCGCTTCGATAGGAAGGCAGGTTGCCATGAACACCGGAAAAGTTGAATTTATCTACATTGCCTCCGCCGCCGCGGGGCCCATGCGTTCGGTGAACGAGGCTCGAGCTATTTCGGGAGTCGGACTGGAAGGAGACCGCTATGCATCGGGGCAGGGAACGTTCTCTAAGCCCTTGCCGGATCGGGAGCTGACTTTGATCGAAGCGGAAGCCATCGAAGCCCTGAGACGCGACTACAGCGTGGAACTCACCCCCGGCGAGGCGCGGCGCAATGTGGTCACACGCGGAGTGGCACTCAATCATCTCGTCGGTCGTGACTTCCAGATCGGGGAGGTAAAGGTCCGCGGCATTCGTTTGTGCGAGCCCTGCGATCACTTGCAACGGGTGACCGGGCGCCAGGTTATCGAAGGGCTACTCCATCGTGGCGGACTACGCGCACAAATCCTGACTCAAGGCACAATCCGGGTTGGCGACCCCTTAACCCAGTAAGACGGGGGACCTGCTTCGCTGATCTGCCGGTGTGGCACAGGCGTCCTCTGTGGCTTCTTTGGTGCTCGGCATCTATGCTGGCATCGCGCATTTCCGTCGCCCTGAACGGCGCGATATTGCTGGAATCGCACTTTCCGGCGCCGTCGGCATCACCTTCTACAACCTGGCCCTGAACTGCGGAGAGACCCGCGTGGACGCCGGCGCCGCTGGTCTGTTGATCGCTTCGACACCGATCTGGACGGCGCTGCTCGCAACCATCACGCTGGGCGAACGTCTCACGATTCGGGGATGGGGCGGTGTGCTGATGAGCTTCGCCGGAGTGGCACTCATCGCCAGCGGAGAAGGAGACGGCATTCATCTTTCTCCTCAGGCTGTGATCGTTCTTGCCGCCGCTGTCAGCTCAGCCATCTATATTGTGCTGCAAAAGCATTTTCTCAGTCGATACAGTGCCCTGGAGTTCACGGCGTACACCATCTGGGCTGGTACTCTACTCATGCTTCCCTGGGGAAGTGGGCTGTTTCAGGCCGTCCGCGTCGCGCCGCACGGTGGAACTTTGGCCGTGATCTATCTAGGAGTTTTTCCTGGCGCCCTTGCTTACGTCGCCTGGGCCTACGTGCTTTGTCACGGAACGGCCGGTCGAACGTCGAGTTTCCTTTACCTTACCCCGGTACTGGCCATTGCCATTGCCTGGGTGTGGTTGGGCGAAGTCCCGAATATGCTTTCTCTGATCGGCAGCGCGATCGCCCTGGCCGGAGTAGTGAGCCTCGGCCTGTGGGGTAAGACCACGCCGGCGGCCATGGATGCGGCGGCAGTTGATAACTAAGTGTTCCCCGGTGGAAAAGAGCCGTCTGCTTTCGACCGTGATCGGCGTGACCTTGGGGCCCGAGACGTCGGGTTTCTCCTTGACACCATTTATTCGCCGAGCGAAACTCCGGGTTAGAGATCTCTCGACATTTCTGCATGGATCATCACCCCATCCTGGATAAGAATCTCTCCCAGGCAACGTCAAAAACTGCCTCTTCGAACGTTGTCCTTTCAAACGTAGAGCCGAAAGCAGAAAGCACACCCGCAACCGCGGTCAAACACGAGACCCTGCGCTTTCCTGGGGACGACGGTGGCAAGTCGCTCAGTGAAATGGCGCAACGCGATCTGGACGCCACACTGCAGTTACTGGCGGAACGGGCGCAGTACATTACCGGAGCATCAGGAGCGGCGATCGCACTGCGTGAGGGCGAGACAATGATCTGTTGCGCCCGCGCCGGCCCGTCCGCGCCGGACTTGGGGGCGGAGCTGCAGATAGATTCGGGTCTTTCGGCCGAGAGTGTCCGGACCCGGCTGACTTTGCGCTGTGATGATGCCGCAAACGACCCCCGCGTAAATCGCGAGAGCTGCCAGGCGTTCGGGATTGCGTCCGTGGTGGTGATGCCACTGATACGGGGAGCGGAAGTATACGGCGTATTCGAATTGCTCTCCGGCAGACCCCATGCCTTCGAGGAAAGGGACTTTGTAGCTCTGGAACGCGTGGCGGAGATGATCCAGACAGCAGTGGAACACGCCGAAGCGGCCAGGCGTGCAGAAAAGGATCTGGGCAGCAAACAGGAGCCGCAGACGACCATCGTAAAGGCTGAGCCTCAGACAGGAAAAGCTGGGGCCATACTACCCACCGGAAATTCTGAAACAGATCCCGACAAGCCGGCTCCAGCGCTGGAGACCAAGACTAAGCTCAAAACGGTGGCAGAACTAGGTTCCGCGTCTGAGAAAGTGCGTGCGCTTGCTGAACTTCGAAAGATCCCTAACACCAAGCAGGAAGAAAGAGATCCGCCCCCCCCGGCAGGGTCCATTGAGTTCGGAAATGTCCGGAGGTGCGAGGCTTGCGGATTTCCCGTATCCGAGGGTCGTAAACTATGTCTGGATTGCGAAGCCGCCAATGCTGGCGATGCTCCCGAATTTTTTGGTCAGCTATCTGATTCCAATAGGAGCTGGCTGCGGTCGCATATGTATCTGATCGCTACCCTGCTGGTAGTGGCCGCCACGATTGTAGTGCTGGTTTGGCGGCGCTAAAAACTCTTTTCCACCGGCCAGTCCAATTCATTGCTTAAGGTCCAGATCGAAGGCCTAGATGTCCCAACTGTCGTGCTCGCGCAGCGCGAGAGGAGAATCGTCTGGGGCCCCAAGCCGCCCACATCCAGTGGGTCGCACTGAGGTTTGCGATCTGTTCTAGTTTACGATTCCCCATCGATACCCGATTCACGACTTCATGCTTGCCAAACCATTCCCCTAGACAAGTCTGCTGTCGTGTGAAAAATCGCGTTGCCAATCGCCAAGTCCAACAGCATGGCCCTGCAAATCCCCAGCGGGGTGCTGCTAGGTAGCGTCCATCCGGCGACCAGCGTGGCATGAAGCGGCCTTCCGACTCCGGCACAGCGGTAAACTGCCGAGTCTTGAGATCAAGCAAGGAGATGGTCGGTACCGTGGATGCGACTTCCCGTATCCTCCAGTATCGTGACTTCCCGGCCCGCGCTCTCCGGGATATGAGGCAGGGCCTAAGCCTGGTCCCTGCATTGACTTGCCCGTGAGCGCGGCCTACCATCGGGAAATCATTTTTGGAGCTGCTTGGTTGATGACGGGCGGAACCATCTCCCACTACCGCATCCTGCACCAGCTTGGCGGTGGGGGTATGGGAGTAGTGTACGAGGCCGAGGACCTCAATCTCGGACGCCATGTCGCGCTGAAGTTCCTGCCCGGAGAGCTGGAAAAGGACCCATCAGCGCTCGAGCGATTCCGTGAGGCTCGCGCCGCCTCTGCTCTGAACCATCCCAACATCTGCACCATCTACGAAATCGCGCAGGCCGATGGCCGATACTTCATCGCCATGGAACTGCTGGATGGACAGACGCTCAAGCAGCGCATCGGGACGCAGGCTCTGGAGATGGATGTGCTCCTCGAATTGGCGATCGAGATAGCGGGCGCGCTAGAGACGGCGCACGCCAAGGGTATTATTCACCGTGATATCAAACCGGCCAACATCTTTGTCACCATCCGCAATCAGGCCAAGGTGCTGGATTTCGGTTTGGCTAAGCACACGCTCAAGGCGGAAACCTTGGTCGGCGGAGCCACGACAGGCTCAGCAGTAACCCTGGATGAGGACCTACTGACCAGCCCCGGATCAACCGTAGGCACCGTGGCCTACATGTCTCCGGAACAGGCACGGGGCAAGGGTCTGGATGCGCGCACCGACCTGTTTTCCTTCGGCGCCGTGCTTTATGAGATGGCAACCGGCGCACTCCCCTTCCGCGGCGATACTTCGCCCGTGGTCTTCGAGGCCATTCTGAACCTGCCCCCTGTATCGCCGGTGCGGCTGAATCCTGATGTGCCGCTGCAACTGGAAGAGATCGTCATCAAGCTGCTGGAGAAGGACCGCGACCTGCGCTATCAGAGCGCAGCCGAAGTGCGGGCCGATCTGAAGCGATTGAAGCGCGACACTGAGTCCGGACTGGTTTTGGCTGCTGCCAGTTCGGGCACGCTGCGGGCGGCACGCAACCAGCGGCCGGGCCGTCTCTGGAATTCGGTCGTCATCGCCATTGCCGTGCTTTCGGTGCTCGGCCTGGCAATGACAGTCTTCATGCGCCGCACCCGGGCTGTGATGTCGGAAAAAGATGCAATTCTAGTCGCTGATTTTGTCAATACTACGGCCGACCCGGTATTTGACGGGACGCTCAAGAAGGCACTGGCCGTGGACCTGGAGCAATCCCCGTATTTGAATGTCTTCCCCGAGCAAAAGGTGAGACAGACGTTACAGTTTATGGGACGCGCACCGGACGAGCGCATCACCAGCGACGTCGGACGCGAGATCTGCCAGCGCGATGGCATCACAGCCATGCTGAACGGCTCGATTGCCAATCTTGGCAGCCAGTATGTCATTACGCTGGAAGCAGTGAACGCGGGCAACGGAGAATCGCTGGCGCGGGAAGAAGTGCAGGCTGCAAGCAAGGAATCTGTGCTGAACTCGCTGCACCAGGCCGGCTCCAGTTTGCGCAAGAAGCTGGGAGAGTCGCTGGTTTCACTGCAGAAATACGACAAACCGCTGTCCGCAGCGACAACATCATCGCTGGAAGCACTAAAGGCGTTCAGTTTGGGAGACGTCAAGCACCAGATGTTTGACGAACTGACTGCCCTGCCGTTGTACCAACGGGCGGTGGAATTGGACCCTAATTTCGCCATGGCCTATGCCCGTCTGGGCGCGGTATTCAACAACCTGGGACAAAGCGAGCTTTCGGAGCATAACCGGCAAAAAGCATTTGAGTTGAGGGACCGTGCCAGTGAGCACGAAAAGTTGTACATCATGTCGCACTATTATGTGGACTCCGGACAGCTGGATAAAGGCATCACAGCCCTCGAACTTTATAAGCAGACTTACCCACGGGATTCCACTCCCTACAACAATCTCGCTGCGGTTTACAACCAGCTGGGACAGTTTGAGAACGCGCTCGACAATGCGCGACAAGCGATCGAGCTCGATCCCGACAGCGCGAGTGGATATTCGAACGTGGGCTTTGCCTACGCGGGATTGAACCGCCTCGATGAGGCCAAGGCCACGTTCAACCAGTCATTAAAGCGCAAGGTCGGTTCGGCTGTGGCCCATTCTTCGTTGGCTAACATCGCCTGGCTGCAGGGCGACAAGGATGCCCTGGAGCGAGAACTGGATTTGATGAAGAATGATCCTCAAGGCGACTATTTTGTAAATGGGCTCCGGGCGGCCATGGCCGCATCGGCAGGGCAGGTCCAGGTTGGACGAAGCTTCGGACAGAAGCAGAGAGCAGCGGCCGAACGGGTTGGCTTGAAGGAAGCGGTGGCGAATGAATACTCGCAAGAAGCGCTCACGGAGGCAACTTTTCTAAACAGTGCGCGCGCCCTGGAAGATGTGACCCAGGCTCTGAAACTGTCCCAGTCACCCAACGTAGTGCTTACGTGTGCCATCGCGCTGGCCATCGCTGGCGAGGACACACGAGCAGCGAAACTTGCCGACGATGTCGCCCGAAAACGTCCCTACGATACGCTTGTGCAATTCGTCCAAGTGCCCCTGGTCAAGGCACAGATTGAGCTGAAGCATGGCAATTCCGGCAAGGCCATTGACTTGCTGGACAGCGCGTTGGTCTACGCGCGAGTGAATTCGGCTGTCTTATATGTTCGGGGAAATGCATACCTCAAAGCCGGGCGGGGCAGCGACGCGGTGCAGGCCTTTCAGCGGCTGCTGGATCTGAAAAGTGTTATCCCCGCGGATCCGTTGATGCCTCTGGCCAGGCTTGGCCTGGGTCGTGCTCATGTTCTGGCTGGCGACCAGGTTCGAAGTCGCATGGCTTACCAGGATTTCTTCGCTTTGTGGAAGGACGCAGACCCGAACGTTCCCTTGCTGCGCGAGGTCAAGGCGGAGTATGCCAGGCTGCATTAGTCAGCGGGCAGGGGCCAGGAATCAGTGACCAGCGCGGTCAGTGACAGTCGACTTCCCACTAACCGCTAAAACCTTCTACTGCAGCACAACCACCAGAATTCGGCCGTCGGAACGGTATCCCCCGCCGGTGGCATTTTTGGCTTCTTCGACCGGATCCGGCGGCAGGTAGTAGGAGAGGCTCTTGACCTTGCCCGACTTCTGCAAAGTCAAGCCAATATTGTCGCGTTCGCCGTCGACTGCCGGATCGATCTTGTGGGTGATTTTTCCGTTGCGCTGATCCTTCTCGAACCCGATGTCGTGCGTACCGGCCCCTGCCCACACGGTTTGTCCGTTCCAGGTGAAGGGCGCTTTCCATATCCGGAAGTGGTGGCGGCTGGCCACGACGGAATAAGCTTCGGCCTCTTCGTATCCAAAGTCTTGCTTGCGGCCGAAAAGATAAAGCTGGCTCATGGGCATCTCGAGATAGTCCTTCTTCTGGTAGGTTTCCAGCGCTGCCTTCAGCGCCGCCACCTTCGTATCGGTGTCAGCAATGTGCCAGCTCGCAGCCTCGAGCGCACTTTGGACCTGCGCCTCGGAACCGACGAGAACGAAGTTCACCATGTCGCCCTGATTGTTGAATTGATCGTTGACGCGTCGGGGCAAACCGTCGATGTTTTTTTGCAAGGTTGAATCAAAAGCGGCATTCGCGACACTCAGAGCTGGGGCGGGCGCGGCCGCGTTGGCAGCGTGGGGGGAGACCACGTCATTACTCGTCGGGGCGGCGGACGAGGAACTAGCAGTAGCCGCACCGGTACCAAATTGTCCAGCCAGAAAGACTTGTGCCGCGCTCGCTAATTTCGATTTAATGTCTTGTGCCGGCGCGAGTTTTGACTGCTCCGCCGCCCCTGCTGCCTGCGGCGAGGCGGCCGCCGACGGATTGGTGGCAATGGCCGTCGGTGGCGCGCTCCCCGAGCCAGTGAGATGAACCTTTACCGCAAAGCTGCCGCCGCAGGCCGGCGTGGCTTGCGCATTCACTCCGAAGAAAAGATGGCCGGAAGCATCAACCTTTAACTGACGACGGCTGCCCACCAGAACCGCTGCTCCGTGGGGATGTAGTCTGGCGATCAGGGCCCCAGCCGGCGCGGCAGCGACCGGAAGACGGCTGCTCCCTTCCGCAGCTCCAATCCTTCCTCGCGGATCGCAACTCTCGCCGGACTTTCGACTAGCTGCGGTTGCAGCCTGAGCTGGACCAGCGGTGATCTCGAGAAGCTCTCCTGCTTCGAGGTCTACACCCGTGTCTGTCCAGGGCTGTGCGGTCGAGATGGTGAAGGAGTAATCTCTTGCGACCGCCGAAGCAGAGCCAGCTTCGGACTGCGCCAGAGCGCTAAGGATTGCAAATACTCCGATAAAAAGGGCGGCTCCGTTGATGACCAGGGAAGGGGATTTCACGGTCCTCCAATGTTGAGCGCCATCCCTCTGGACGGCAAGTGCAAGATCGTCTTTATTATTACTCAATATTATTACTCACGCAGTCCCCATCGGTCACGGTGTCGGGTGCACGAGCACAGAAAAAGCCTCAACACGTTACTCCGTGCTGAGGCTGTGGTACGAATAGAAAACCAATCAGCGGGCGAGCGCAGGCTCGAGTTGACCTGACTTCAGGCTCTCATAGCGCTTGTTGATTTCTTCCCAGTTCACCACGTTCCACCACGCCGCCAGATATTCAGGACGGCGATTGTTGTATTTGAGGTAGTAGGCGTG
>Ga0209526_10002952_pt1 | contig 11537 bp, 9 predicted proteins | sample JacPinW_OM2H0_M1_FD_188566 | JGI IMG/M metagenome (GOLD analysis project Ga0209526, IMG submission 188566) | Forest soil microbial communities from Algoma, Ontario, Canada - Jack Pine, Ontario site 1_JW_OM2H0_M1 (SPAdes) (version 2) | ecosystem: Environmental > Terrestrial > Soil > Boreal...
TCAAGGCGACGGCCGCCAACGAGGGCCGGTCGTAGCTGAAACGACCGATGAACTCGGCGGCAATGTGCTGAGCGTCCGCCGCGCTGCCGCCGTTACCAGCGAGATAAAGTCTCCTCCCACATTTGAGCACACGAGTGATTGCATTAGCGATCGCGAGAAGCAGGTGAGCGAAATTGGCCTGTTGGACTGTCTCCTCCAGCACCCGCTGAGACTCGCGCAAATGTGCTTGGATGAAGGAAAGGCCAGCGGCATCAACTTGTCGCATTATTGGCAATGTATCTGCTTTCAGGGTAGGTTTTGTCACGTGTCTGATAGGATTACAGTTCGTTCAAGCTTAGCTCATTGAGCAGCAGCTTCGCTAGCGCCATCACCGGAGCATCCGATTCGTATGCCGCAAGGCACAAACCTTGCGACTCCTATATGCCGTGCAGACGCCGACTGTACCAATAGCAAGTAGCTTATGTTTACTCTACTGTTTTAATCTTGGATAGCATCCCGTCTCGGAGGACGCCCGTTTCCAGCCCGCCTGTCGAACTCAATGGGGTCACATCAAATTAGCAATCCCGAGTATCCGATCTAGCGCCCCGCCGAGGTCACGGCAAGATGGCCATTTACCCCCTCACGCGTGTTCCCGGTTTTTTGCGCGCGGCCATTACTGGGGCTAGAGATGCGGTCTAAGGTGTAGTACTTGGGAACACGCTGCAGTAGCCGGAACCTGCGGGAAGCCGACCGATGTCAAAAGCAACACCAGGCGAGCAATGATTATTCTTGGCCTAAACGCCTTCCATGCTGATTCTTCAGCTGCACTGGTACAGGATGGCAAGCTGATTGCTGCCGCGGAGGAGGAGAGGTTCCGTCGGATAAAGCATTGGGCGGGATTTCCTTCGCAGGCCATAGCTTACTGCTTAGGTGAAGCAGGCGTCAGCCTTTCGGATATAGATCACATCGCCTTTAATCAGGACAGTCGCGCAAACTTGCTGCGCAAAATACGGTACTTCCTGCTCAAGCGCCCGAACATCAATCTGGTGCTCAATCGGCTGCGTAATCGGCGTTCCCGGGCGAGGATCCCCGAGCTTGTCGCGCAAGAGTTCCCCGGCCAAACCCTCCGCGCGACAATCCACCCGGTCGAGCATCATTTAGCACACATGTCCTCGGCATTCCACGTCTGTCCTTTCGATGAGGCGGTCGTGGTTTCGGTCGATGGCTTCGGCGATTTCTCGAGCGCAGCTTGGGGGGTCGCAGCGGGATCCGAAATCTCACGCTACGATCGCGTGTATTTTCCGCATTCGCTCGGGATCTTCTATCAAGCGATCACACAGTATCTCGGGTTTCCGCATTATGGCGACGAATACAAGGTGATGGGACTTGCGCCTTATGGCCGCCCTTCATTTCTCGACAGCATGCGGAAAATCGTACGCTTGCTCCCAGATGGTAGTTTTGAGCTCGGCCTGGAATTCTTCCGCCATCATCGCGAGGATGTCCCGTATCAGTGGATGAATGGGTCGCCTGAGTTCGGCGATTTGTTTTCACCCGCCTTGGAGCATCTGCTAGGGCCACGGCGATCGGCGAGCGACCAGCTCGAAGAGCGCCATCACGACGTCGCCCGCTCTGCTCAGGCAATGTATGAGGAGGCGTTCTTTCACCTCCTCGTGAACCTGCAACAACGCTGTGGATTGACCGATATCGCGCTTGCCGGCGGTTGTGCGATGAACTCGGTCGCGAATGGGAAGATAAGACGGAACACGCCGTTCCGGCGGGTCTACGTACAGTCAGCGGCCGGCGATGCGGGCGGCGCGATTGGTTCGGCGTTTGCCGTCTGGCATGAACTGGGGGGCAAACGCACCTTTGTGATGGACCATGCCTATTGGGGGCCGGCGTTCGACCCCGAGAAAATGGCGCAGGTGGTGGGGGCACATCGATTTGACATTGTCGCTGCCCGATGCACGATCGAGGATATCAAGGATGAAGCCGCACTATGCGAACGGACCGCTGCGGCAATCGCCAAAGGACAGGTCGTTGGCTGGTTTCAGGGACGAATGGAATGGGGACCGCGTGCACTCGGAAACCGATCGATCGTGTGTGACCCGCGCCGGCCCGATATGAAGGCCATGCTCAACGACAAAATCAAGCGGCGGGAATCATTTCGGCCGTTTGCGCCTTCGGTGATGGAGGAAGCTGTCGCGGAGTGGTTCGAGGAGGATGATGCCGTCCCGTTCATGATGCAGGTGTTCCAAGTGCGCGAAGAAAAGCGAAAACTTATTCCCGCCGTTACCCATGTCGACGGTTCTGGTCGCCTACAAACGGTATCGCGCTTAACCAACCCGAGATATCACAGGTTGATCGAAAGCTTTCGGATTCTGACGGGTATACCTATGGTGCTCAATACATCGTTTAATGAGAACGAGCCCGTGGTCTGCAAGCCGGAGGAAGCCTTGGATTGTTTCCTCAGGACGAAAATGGACGCCTTGATCTTGGGAAATATCTTCATTGCGCGTAGCGGTAGTGTGGCGTCGAGCGCCCTGAAATGAAGGCAGACATTTAACCTTAACACTCCGATCGAGAAGTGCGACGGGCTAATTCTTTCAATAAAATGTGTCTTGTGGTGCGCGCGGTGGCTGTTACTGTAGGTTGGGCCAAATACGATCCTCCTGTGGGATTGCTGTCCAAACGGTGCTGCCGGATTGATCATCGGAGCTCGGCGTTTGCGTATTCTGCAAGTCGCCCCAACGTATCTACCTGCTACCCGGTATGGAGGGCCAATCTATTCTGTGCATGGTTTGGCGAGCGCGCTTGCAGAGCTGGATCACGAGGTACACGTCTTCACGACCAATGTGGATGGCTCGGAAGATAGCCAAGTCCCCCTAGGCCGTCCCGTAGACATGGACGGCGTAAACGTGTGGTACTTCCCGGCTGGCCGACCACGACGGATATATCGTTCCCCTGCTTTGGCTGGTGCACTTGCACAGATGCTTCTTCGGATTGACATAGTCCATTTGCATTCGGTTTTTCTCTGGCCGACCTGGGCTGCTGCGGCCGCATGCCGTAAGTCGGCGGTACCATACGTGGTTTCTCCTCGCGGGATGATGGTAAGGGAACTTATTCGGTTAAGGAGCCACCTAGTGAAAACAGGTTGGATTACACTTATCGAGCGATCCAATTTGGAGCACGCTGCCGCTATTCATGTGACGGCCGATATCGAAGCCAAGGAACTCGAAAGGTTTGGTTTCAATCTGCCACCCATAATCAGCATTCCGAACGGGGTAACCACACCGCCGGCAACCACGCCGCGGGCGTCGAACCCGGAGATCCGTAAGTTGTGTGAGGCGCGCCGGCCGCTGATCCTTTATCTTGGGCGCATCAATTGGAAGAAGAATCTAATCGAACTCGTGCGGGCCATGTCCGATGTCCCACATGGACATCTCGGAATTGTTGGATATGACGAGGATAATCACGGTAAGACTGTTGCCGAGACCGCAGCCTCGCTCGGACTGAAAGAGCACGTCACAGTGCTCGCGCGGCCCATACTCGGTGCTGACAAAGAGGCGTTACTCGCCGCGTGTGATCTTTTTGTGCTGCCATCACTCTCTGAGAACTTCGGCAATACGGTACTTGAGGCCGCGATACGCGGTAAACCGGTTGTGGTTAGCGAGGGTGCTGGAGTTGCAACGTTCGTCAGCGAGCATCAGTGCGGCCTGGTATGTCTGCCCAATGCTAATTCTATTTCACGCGCGATCGCGGAGCTTCTGAGCGACTTGGGGAGCGCGAAAATGATGGGTGAACGGGCACGAAGCGCTGCGTTACGCGATTATAGCTGGTCGGCGATCGCGCAGCGGATGAGTGCAGCTTACGACACGATTATCAAGCCCCATCGCGCCGCACGATAGATGGAATTCCTTATTCTATTTCGGGTCTGGCGCAGTCGAATCGGTTTGCGATTGCAGCCGATCCTCCAAGACCATCAGGGCCAGCGCAGTCTCGACAAGAAGGCGCTGTAACGAATAGAAAAGTCCAGCCCGCCCGTCGAAAATTAGCCCTTTAAAAAAGAGGCAGTATAAAAAACTGAATAAGGGCATGATTGGAGGTCTAAGCCTTAAGGCGCGCGTGAGGCTTGGCGCTTTATCTCTTTCCAAATCGGAAAATTCGCGTGTTACGTACCGGCTTTGGGCGGTTATCCAATTTGTCACCCGTTTGTGGTCATCATGTAAGATACGGCCCTTGAGCTCGGCAATTCGGCCGTCGATTGTCCAAACTTCAGTGTGACCTCGGTCAATGCAGCTAGCATGAGCTCTTCGGAAGAGCACCGGCTTGGCCGGGTAGAGCGAACCGCGCAGGCGTTGGCCGTATATCGCATAATCAAATGCGATGCTGTAAGCACTCACTGGGGCATTTGGGTCCAATTGGGCGAGCTCATCACGCAACTCGCGTGTAAGTAAGTAGTCTGCATCAAGGCGAAGGACCCAATCTGTGCAAACGTTGGTTTCGGTGATGGCAAACTTCCATTGTGCGCCATGGCTATCGAACTTCCGCGAGAACACGGTTATACGAGGATCCTCGGCCAGGATGGGAAGGGTGGAATCAGTACTGCCACTATCCACGACGATGATTTGCTTGGCCCAGCTCAGCGCAGACAGTGTTCTCTTGATATTCGGCTCTTCGTTGAAGGTCAGGATGACCGGAGTGATGTGATCCAGCATTTGGGTCCGTAGTAAGGTCATGCTAACAAGCCTGCGCGGGTAGGTGGGCTGCTTGTGCTACTGTAGGCATCTACCATTAGGTTTGCTAGGTGCGTGGAGAAACCCTGAGAGGAAAGCAATGCAATCGCCCACCTCAGCATTATTATGATAAAAAAGCTACAGGCTGTCGATGCCTGAAGGGTCTGCTTTTTGCATGATGACGGATAAGTTGGGACACCGCTCATGAACCGATTGGAATATTTCACTCGACACTTGATCGGAACCACGTCGCCCAAGCCCAAACGTGCGGATTACGATCTTACAGAGGTTAGAGCTTTGTTCAACGCAAAGGCAACAACGTGGAACCAAAAATATGAAGCTGGCGGTGCCCTTGCCTTCCGCGTTGGCGCTTTTGAGAGGCTTGTTGCGGGACAGCTTTTTCCAAATGCTAAAGTCCTCGATCTGGGTTGTGGAACCGCGGCGATTGCGTCCGCGTTATCCGCCCGCGGATTCCGAGTGACGGCCTGTGATATCGCTGAACAAATGATTGAAGCTGGCAAACGGATTTACGGAGAATCCGGGATTGAGTGGTGCGTTCTACCCCCCGACTGGAAACAGCTTCCGTTTAATTCCTGCGCTTTCGACGGAATCATTGCTTCGAGCGTTTTGGAATACCTGCCCAATGTGCAGGGGGTCTTAATGGAATGTCAGCGTCTTTTGAAATCGGACGGGATTTTGGTTGCATCCGTGCCGAATCCGCGCACACTCACTCGAAAGCTGGAAAGACTCGTGCGTCCGACGGCAGCGGTGTTAGCTGAGTTCCCCGGATTGTATCGAATCCCCAAGCTTCATTCTTACGCCAGGTATCTGAAGTGCTCGTGCAATCGAATGTCGCTGGATGAGTGGCGGGCCGCCGGCGTGCAGGCGCATTTCGCGGAAATAGATCAAGTCGAAATGGGTGCTTCCAAAGCATCTCTCGCTTTCCTCATCTTTCGGAAAACAACGATAGAAGCGGCACAATGACACGTTTAAAGGCCGTCATCATCGGGTCTGGCTTAATTGCCAAATTGAAGCATATTCCCGCTTTTCGTAAACACCGGCAGAAAGTACATCTCGCCGCAATTTGCGACGTAGACCTTCAGGCTGCCCGGCAGGCGGCCGCGGCCGGCGGCATTCCGTCAGCATATGCCGACGTGGGCGAGATGCTCGCCAAGGAAAAGCCAGACCTGGTAGATATATGTACGCCACCGAAGACGCACGCGAAAATTGCTATTCAGGCCATTCAGGCCGGTAGCAATGTGCTTATCGAAAAGCCAATGGCACAAAATCTAGAAGAGTGCGACACAATCATTGCCGCTGCTCGCGAGAACAATGTGAAGGTCTGTGTCGCCCACAGTGATTTGTTCTACTATCCGTTCATTGAGGCACGGAAGCTTGTTCGCGACGGGGTCCTCGGGACATTCCGCGGCATGCAGATCGTGCTCTCCACACCGACGGACTATATCACCTCCAAGTCTGACCATTGGGCGAACAAACTGCCCGGCGGTGTGTTCGGTGAATCCGGCCCGCACATTATTTACATGACCCTCGCGTTCATTAATCCTGTCCACAAGGTCTCGGTCAATGCCATGAAACTGATGGACTATCCATGGTCGCCGTTTGAGGATTACCGCATCGACCTGATTGGGGAAAATGCCGCGAGCTCGGTAATAATGAACTATGCCACGAAGCAGTGGATGGCCCGCGTCGAGATCCTCGGCGACAATGCGACGCTGATGGTTGATTTGGAAGCGATGAGTCTGGTGAAGTACCGGCGCGAAGTGCTTAGGCCCGCGCAGATTGGCGTGTCTATCTTGAGCGAGAGTGGGCAGCTTTTGAAAAACTTGGCCGTGAACGGGTTTCGATATGCCAGTGGCTCGCTCCGATCGACGCATGATTTCATCATCGATGGTTTCGCAGATAGCATCATCAACGGAACGGAATCCCCCGTTCCTGCCGAGGAGGGTCGCGAATCGGTTCGTATTCAGAACATGATCGTGGAACAGCTCAATCCTTCTCCCAGTGCATCGATTGCTGAAATTTCGGCTGCGATTAAAGCCGATCGCCGCCTTGGTTTGTAGCTATAGACTCCATGTGTCAGCTTCTGGCTAGTAGCTCTGGAACTCTGCCCGCTTTGGTCTTGATGATCGTGATTGCAGGGAGGGGCGGCTTCCCTCGGTAAGGGGACTGAGCTCTTCAGTGCTTCCGGGAAGGGTTCAGCAAGCAAATTCATTGTCGCGCGATTATGTGTCTGACGTGGGCTGCCGCAGGGCTAGTACGGTACGCTATCACCAGGCTGCATTCGGCGGTACGCAGATGGCCGCCGGGGTTCGCAATGGCGATGAATGATCGTGGGCGCTGGATGGATAACGTGTTCATCGAACCACTGTGGCGCTCGCTCAAACACGAGGACATCTTCTTGAGAAATTATACCGACAGCCGAAAGGCCCACAGCGTAATTCGACAATCGTCGACAGCAATGACTTTGTGCCTGGGATCGCGCTATTACTGCCTTTGATATACATCCGAGGAAAGTCCGTAGGACCTGATGCCGACTTTTAGCGGACCTACTCTCCCTGACAACTCTTTCCGGATGCGTCGGTCGTTGCCCCTCATGGGTCGGGGTGCGGTCTTCGACAACACTTGCGGAACGACTATCCGCATACCTCCTCGATCACTCTCGAAATAGGCCGAGACAGATTCTCGATTGAGTGCTTCCGGGCAACTGCCATCCGCGCCGCCCTCTTCGGACTTTCTGCAGGCTCGGCTAAAGCTTGGGACACCGCGTCCGCAAGTTCACTCGCCGTAGCACCTAGATACACGAGGTTGTCGTACTCACGAAGATAAACAATTGGCGTGCTCACAACGGGTATACCTCGGGAGAAATAATCAAAAAGTTTTAATGGCACACAATGCAAATTCTTCGGGTCTGTACAATCGTATGGCATGAATCCTACGTCTAGAGCCTCCAATACTGCCGGCATCTGATTTTGCGAATACCAAGGCAAGACATGCTCATTAGCAAGGGGAAGCCACTTGGTGACTGACCCAAAGGAAACGAACTGCCATTCCGGATGTTCGACTAAAAGCTCGTTGAGCAACTGAATAGACAGCCGACCGGACAAATTGCCTAGGTACCCCATTCGGGGCCGTGGTATCCTCGAAAGCTCAGCCAGTTCCTGAGGTCCAGTCAGGCCTACGCTATCCAGTGATGCGAATTGAGGAATAAGCTTCACTTTGTCGCAAAATGTCTGTGTAAGCTCCCGGAATGCTATGTCAGGAATCGCCAGGATCAGATCGGCTTGTTGCACATGCTCAATCGATAGCGGCGGTTCATAATCCATGCAGATATGGATCAGACAAAAGCCGCGCCTCTTGAATTCTCTGGAGACCGCTAACCAAAAAGTGCCGTGCGGGTAAATGAAGAAAGGATTTTTTAGGTTTAGCTTTAAAGCGTTCTCCAGAATCTGTGTTGTTACCATTTTTGCCTGATACCGTGACAGCAGCGAAAACGAGCTCAAGCGAGCGCTACAGAATATTGGACTAAATCCAAAAATCCCTTTCTCCACTTCTGTCAGTCTGCGAGACGACGAATGTCGAAATACCGACACTGGACGCTCACAATAAAGAATCCGTCTTCCTGTATGCGCAAGCGCTAGCGCTAATCGCTCCGGCGTATTGTGGACCTCCCAGGTAAAAGGGGAAACGAGGATTGCATCACGCATCTTGTATCTTCCTGCGACTGCCACGGGTCGGGGCCCGACTATAGTGGCGAGCCCCCCTCGCCCAACAAAGGTGCGGCTCTTACATTGGTTGCTGACGCTTGGTTATCGATAAGTGCAATGCGTGGTGAGGCTACGCTGAGTTCGAACCCCTTACCATCATTGCCCGCCGGCTGTCCATTCGAAGGCCCGCTGAGTCTCACGCCTTCGCGAACCAGCAGCCGTAACAGGGGATTGACATCAAGCACCCGAAGTTCCGTGTCTACTCGAAACGGCGCAACAGGAGACCGAAATCGTAAAGGATCGCGTACAGCCGAGCAAAGTGAAGGCGGATATCCGCAAGGCGGCTGAGCACACCCATCCCCCGCCTCTTGCGAAGGATCGGTCGCATTGTTTCGGCCTTCAGTCCACCAGAATGCTAGAATTTCTTCCGGCACGCAGGTTATGTTGGTAAGGTGAGCGGAATCCGCGCTAGGGACTCATTGTCTCACCTTTGCGGTTAAGGTGCATCGTGTCATCCAAATCCAAAAATTGGCTATTGACCTACGTCGCCCGTCTGCTTAAGCCGGGCGGCGTGGCAGTGATGACCACACCGAACGGCCGCTATTTCAGAAATGGCTTGCCGCGCTTTTCCGATTGTTTGGATCCATCAGTGTTTGAGGCAGAGCAATTCAAACCAGGTTCCGAGGGTCACATTTTTCTACTATGGCCGGATGAAATCCGAAGATTTGCTCAGCAGTCCGGGCTGCTCGTTGAGCAGCAGACATTCTTTACGACGCCCCTCACGAACGGGCACATGAAAATGCATTACCTGCTGCGCATCATGCCCGAGTCGTGGATATGGTCTCTTGAAAATGCAGCACTATCACTTCCGGCCAGCGCTAAAAAGCTTTTTATGGTGCAAACCGCTGCGCGATTTCGCAAGACGCCCTAGCGGGGGGGGCCTCGCGGGAAGCTTTCGTTTCGCACAGGGCCGTCGTGTTATCAAGCTTCGCTCCTTAAACCGCACACCATTTCGCCCAGATGCGAGCAATGTGGCTGATGATTTGCGGACGATTTGGCTGCTGCCCAAGCCGCCCGGACGGTGCTGACGCAAACTCCGGTTTAGCCTCGAGATTGGAATTGCACCTTTGATGATTGCGCAAGATTTCGAGCTGCTCGAATCAACGAGGTGCGATGTTTGCATCATCGGTAGCGGGCCCGTTGGCAGCGCGCTTGCAGTTGAGTTAATTCGGAGGGGGCTTTCGGTCATTGTCCTGGAATCGGGGCTGGCGAAGCCGAACACAAAAATTCAATCGCTTTCAGATGCTTTCATCACCTCACCCCATGCTCATCATCGGATGGATTTGGCGGTTAGCCGCGCGCTTGGTGGCACCTCGCGATTATGGGGTGGGCGCTGCGTGTTTCTCAACGAGATTGATTTCCTGCAGCGTGAGTATGTTCCAGACAGCGGTTGGCCAGTCAGTTTTAACGATGTGATCCGTTACTTACCTCGCGCGGCCGAATTGCTGGGCTGCAATGACGGATGCTTTGAGGACCCGAACGCGGACTTAGGCAGCGACCCGGACATTGACGCTGCTCACCTCGAACGATGGGTGAACGAGGTACATACCCTTCCTTGTTTGCGCGAGCTCGAAACCAGTGATCGCCTGAAAGTTTTGCTGAATGCAACCGCCACCGGGCTCGAGCTTGAGCCCGGAGGTCAGGTTGTCAAGTCTGTTCGCGTGGCTCGAGAGGGGCGAAACACCATATTCGGGGGCGCTACATTTTATGTTCTAGCCCAAGGCGGCATAGAGACCGCGCGATTTCTTTTAAATGTGCAGACCGAGCACCCGCTTTTATTCGGAGGGACTAATTCTAAGCTAGGCCGTAACTATATGGGCCACTTCGGAGGGTCGATCGCAAGAATCCACTTTTTTAACCCGGGCACTGCCCGGCTTTTTCATAATCTGCACGGTGTTAAGTCCTTTGCTCGCCGCAGATTATCGCTTTCGACTGAGCGACAGAAAACACATCACTTACCAAATATCTGCTTCTGGCCCGGGAACGCAATCTATTCCGATCCTCAACATGGGAGCGGCATCCTGTCGGCGATCTCTCTTGCCCTCGGTCATCCTCGCATTGCACGGCGTTTACTGTCGGAAGCAGTCCGTCAAAACAATCCTGCTGGTTCAGCCGACATTTGGCCTCACCTCACCAATATTGCACGAGATCCCCACGGTTTGATTATTGGCGGCGCAGAGATCTTGCGCCAATGGCTTTGGTATGCACGCGACATCCCTCGCCTTTTTGTGACCAATCAAGCTGGTAGATATCCGCTGCGATTCCATGCCGAGCAATTCCCAAGCGCGAACAATGGCATTCGGCTTTCCAACGAGCAGGATTGGCTAGGCGTACACCGGGCAATCATCGATTTCGAGTTTTCGGTGGGGCAGATGGCGAACATAATCGAGGCTCACCGGATACTAGACCGCGGACTGCGCCGGCTAAACATCGGCGAGCTTACATACAACACGCAGGAACGCCAGTTGGATGCCGCAGAGCAGTTACAATATGTGGTGGCAGATGGATTGCATCAAATCGGTCTTACGCGGATGGCTAAGACTGCATCCGCAGGAGTGGTCGACCCGAACTGCAGAATCTTTGATTTTCATAATCTTTTCATCGCAGGTTCTTCGATATTCCCAAGTGCTGGGGAGGCAAGTCCAACTCTGCCAGCGGTCGCGTTCGCGGTGAGGCTCTCCGAGCACATTGCTGAACTAAAACGAGCGAAGAAGTACACGCGGAAGTATTAGAACGAGATGAATATTTTAGTCAGTGCGAGCTATTCCCCTGCGCATGCGGTACGCAAGGTCCAATTTAGACCATTCCTAATCTGGATGGTCCTCGTCTGTGAGGGGGCCGCGTTTATCTATGTACTGGCTGGCGGCTACTCGCTCGGAACCCCGCGGAAGTGTTATATCATTATGCCGATTTTAATCATGAGTGCTGCCGCAGCAATATGGCTGATCTGGGGACCGCAACGAACCGGCACATGCTGGTCCAGTGCCAGTTCAGCAGTCGCGACGATAAATGTGATTTGCATGTTCGGTTGCAAGATGCA
>Ga0209526_10002953_pt1 | contig 11535 bp, 9 predicted proteins | sample JacPinW_OM2H0_M1_FD_188566 | JGI IMG/M metagenome (GOLD analysis project Ga0209526, IMG submission 188566) | Forest soil microbial communities from Algoma, Ontario, Canada - Jack Pine, Ontario site 1_JW_OM2H0_M1 (SPAdes) (version 2) | ecosystem: Environmental > Terrestrial > Soil > Boreal...
GTGAAATCGGCGTGCATCAAGCTGAGGCCTGAAATGTGCCTGTCCCACCAGTATTTTGCGGTGTTCTTGGTGTCCGGACGCGCCATGCCGCGCGATTGTAGCCCGGATGAAGCGAAGCGCAATCCGGGACCGGACGATCCGCTTGCGAGACCGTCCCGGATTTCGCTTCGCTACATCCGGGCTACTGTGCAAAATTGCTTGGCTCACTCGCCGCCCGCCAGATGGCCTTTGCCCGTCGCGGCGATCATTTCGGCAACAAGGTGGCAAATACCCTCGATGTCATATCGATTCCCTGATGTGCCGAGGCGCACGACGACCAGCCGCTCGGACGGCACGATGATGACATATTGCCCAAAAGTGCCGCTGGCATAGAAAGCGTCGCGTGGCATGCCGAGCGAGGTGCGGAATTGCGAACCCTTGCTGTCGCCGCGATTGGTCCAGAATCCGGCGCCGATGCCGACCCAGCCGTTCGGCGTCAGCGAAGCCGAATACGAAACCCACCCTTCGGGGAGGATGCGCTTGCCGCCGACGACGCCGTCATTGAGATAGAGCAGGCCAAAACGGGCCCAGTCGCGCGCCGGCGCCAGCATCTGGGCCGAACCCTCCGGCGTGCCTGTTGCATCGAACTCCAGCGTGACGTTGCGCATCCCCAACGGTTCGAACAATTCGCGCCTTGCAAAGCGCAGCACATCGGCGGCGCGCCCTCCGGCCGCGTCGCGGATCAGCCGCGACAGGATGAGATAATTGCCGTCGTGATAATTCCAGGCGCTGCCCGGCGCGGTCTCGAGTGCGCTGCTGTCGGCGAATCCCGCCATGTCGCGCTCGATATATTTCATCCGGTTGACGGGCGCCAAGGCGCTCGCAAGCGAAGCGTTGAGCGAACTGCCCATCGCCAATCCGCTGGTATGGCGCAATAGATCATCGACCGTGATGGCATGACGGGAATCGCCGGGGTCTTGCCAGGCCGCCACCGGCGCCGGTTCATCGACGGCAAGTTTGCTTTGGCGAACCAGAATGCCGGTCAGGGCCGAGATCAGCGATTTAGTCGCGGAATAGCCGAGGATCGGCGTATCGACGCCATAGCCGGGCGCGTAGCGCTCCGCGATGATGTGGCCATCCTTGACGACCACGACCGCCTTGGTGTGGCGGAGCGGCAGCTGCTCGGGCTCGGCAAACGCGCGATCGAGCGCACGCTTCAGATCCGGATTCGCTGGCTCGACCACCGCAGCTCCGGCGATCTCGGGCAGCAACGCGCGTTGCTGCTCACCCAGCGCCGGCGGCACTGACGCGTCGGCCGCCTCCCCGCCATTGTCGACGTAACACCCCAGACCGTCGCGATAGGCGGCACGGCTTTGCCCGCCGCCGAACAGGGTTGCAGTGACTTGCTTGGCCTCGCGGTCGACATGATAGGCAAGCGCCCAGGCGATCAGGCCCACACCGGGCATCGCCTCCACAGTCTCAGCATAGACCTCGTCAGGGTCTACTTTCGACACGAAGGCCGCCGAACAGAGCGTATGGCTGACAAAACCGGTCGCGACCCGCGGCACGTCGTGCGCACGCACCGCCGTCAGCGCCAGCGCGCCGCATAATGTTGTCGTCACGAGGAGGATGATCTTTTTCTTTCGCGTCATGGTGTTCTCCGGCTGTCGCCAACATGGCGTAGCGGACAAGACCGCAACGGCGGCGCAAGCGCTCGCCGGATTCGGAAATCACGTTGGCCGAAAGCTCAAAGCGCCTCGCCGATTTTGAAATAAATCAACAAACCCAGTCGGTTAGTTAACCTACACGCGCTTCACTGAGCTTGCGATATTCGGTCGGGGTGACGCCGGTGGTGGCCTTGAAGGCGCGGTTAAAAGGCCCGAGCGACTGGAAGCCGGCATCCATCGCAATGGTGATCACGGGGACTTCGGCCTGCGAGGGGTCGGCGAGCGCGGTCTTGGCCTCCTCGATCCGGTGATTATTGAGGAAGACATTGAAATTGCGATAACCGAGCTCCTGATTGATCAAGCGCCGCAATTTGTATTCGGGCATGCTGAGTTTTGTCGCGAGCGACCCAATGGTCAGGCCCTCATGCCGATAGATGCGCTCGTCGGCCATCAGGCGCATCAGGGCATCCAGCAGTTTTTTGTCTGCGATGTTCGTCTCTGTGGCAGCGACGGCCGCGACGGCCGGTTTCTCGGCGGCAGGAAACAGCGTCTCCCCGTCGATGCGCATCAGCGAATAGGCAATTGCAACGACAACGCCGGCGAGAATGACGGCATTGGCGGTGGCGACGATGCTCGCCGAGCCGTTCCAAGTGACAAAAATCTGCACGATGGCGTTGAACCCGGCGTAAATGGCGGTCGTGACCACGACGAACACCCGCAACCGCCGACGCTCCTCGACCAGATCAGTGGACCAGGACGCAATGGTTTGCACGACCGCCAGCGCCACGAAACATAATGAGATCACGCTGATGGCAATGGCGAAAATGCGCGGGTCAAGCGTTTGCGCGGGCACCAGCAGCAAACAATTGACGAGACTCAAGGCCACGACGGCAGCCCATGGCAGCGCATGCCAGCGGCGCAATCGAAATCCATCGTCGAACAGCGCCCGCGCGAACAGCCAGAACACGACGACGTTGCCGGTCGAGACCGCAATCAACACCGCCTGCCACGGCGCCACCGGCGGGGAAAATCCAGCCGTTGCGGTCAACGCATGCGCGGCCGAGCCCAATGCAAAGGCGATCGCGAGGCGGCCGGCGGCAGCTTCGCTGTAATCGCGGAACAAAAGCGCGGCGAGCAGCAGCAACAACGTTGTTGTGCCCGCGCCTAACGCCAGCTCGATTTGCGGCAGCATGCGATCACGGTCTCATGAAATAGCCCAAGCGCGGACGATTCTGGTGGAATCGACGACGCATTTTAATTTGCTGCAGCCTTTGAGGCTAGCCACTTATCGCGCTGCGTCACCCAGACATTCGCGACATGACCGAACAAATCGGTCTCGCCCTGCTTGTCGGCCCCGAGCCGTCGTGCCACCGCCTCGGAGGCGGTATTTTCGCGGTCGATGCAATGAATGATGCGGTCGATCTCGAAGGTCGCGAACGACCAGTCGATCGCCGCGCGCGCCGCTTCGACCGCGTAGCCCTTGCCGCGAAAGTCTTTCGCGATTCCCCAGCCGACCTCAAAGCCCGGCCAGCCCGGCGGAAACCACGGGCCGACGCGGCCGACGAAGGTGCCGCTCGATTTTTCCTCGACTACGAACATGCCCGCGCCGTGCAACACCCAATGCCCGGCCATGATGGCCGCGTTGCGCCATCCGTTCAGCTCATCGGTAATGGGCTTTCCATCGACCGTGATGAATCGCGCGGTTCCGGGATCGGAAAGCATCGCCGTATTCGACGCGATGTCGGCGCCGCACCATCGCCTCAATTTTAATCGTTCGGTTCCGAGGACGGGGCCGCTCAGCTGACCGAGCGTTGCACTTGGCTTGAGTGGGGGTAACATCGGCTTCCATCCTCCCACGAGTCGTCCCGGCGAACGCCGGGACCCAGACGCCGTGTAGCTTGTTTTGCGAAATGATGTTCGACGACTTTCGTTCAACAACCATGGCCTGTGGTTACGGGTCCCGGCCTTCGCCGGGACGACGGTAGTGTGCTATGATCACCGCAAAAAGGAGCCCCCCATGAGCTGGATGCCCACCAACGATCCCGTGCTCGGCGATCCCACATCCTGCGACGCGCTCGAACTGATCATCGTGCCGCGCACCCGCGACCTCGGCGACGGATTTCAAGTGCGCCGCGCGCTGCCGCATGGCAAGCGCCAGATGGTCGGGCCCTTCATCTTCTTCGACCATTTCGGGCCGGTGCAGTTCATGTCCGGCAAGGGCATGGACGTGCGGCCGCATCCGCATATCGGGCTTGCCACCGTCACCTATCTGTTCGACGGCTCGATCATGCACCGCGACAGCGAGGGCAACATCCAGGAAATCCAGCCCGGCGCGATGAACCTGATGACGGCCGGGCGCGGCATCGCGCATTCCGAGCGGACGCCGGACGTGCAGCGCCAGAGCGGCCAGAACATGCTGGGGCTGCAGAGCTGGATCGCGCTGCCGGCGGCGTCGGAGGAGATCGCGCCGTCGTTCCAGCATTATGCCGCCGGCGATCTGCCCATGATCGCGGAACGTGGCTTTTCCGCGCGGGTGATCGCGGGCAGCTCGTTCGGCATCACCTCGCCGGTCGCGATGGTGTCGCCATGGTTTTACACCGAGGTCTCGGCCGAGCAGGGCGCCAGCGTGCCGCTCGATCCCGACCATGAAGAGCGCGCCATCTATTTGGTCGACGGCGAAGTCGAAATCGCGGGCGACCGCTATGAGGGGCCGCGCCTTCTGATCTTCCGGCCCGGCGACCGTATCACGGTAAAGACCACAAGACCTGTGCGAATGATGTTCCTCGGCGGCGATGCGCTGGAAGGCCCGCGCCATATCTGGTGGAATTTTGTCTCCTCCAGTAAAGAGCGGATCGAACAGGCCAAGGCTGACTGGAAGAGCGGCCGCTTCGCGCATGTCCCCAACGAACACGAGTTCATTCCGCTGCCGGAATGAATGATCCGCTATCTCTTTTTCGCCCCGCGTTTGCGCGGGACGCAACCGCTTTTGAAAGTATCACTGATGACCACCATGCTCGCCAGCGACCTGCCTTTGCCCCGGATCGGGCGCGGCAAGGTCCGCGATATCTATGCGGTCGGCGACGACCGGGTGCTGCTCGTGACCACCGACCGCATCTCAGCCTTCGATGTCGTAATGGCCGAAACCATCCCGATCAAGGGCGCGGTGCTGACCCAGATCAGCGCGTGGTGGTTCGAGCAGCTCAAAGGCGTGGTGCATCATCACATGATAAGCGCGGATGCGGATATGATCATCGAAGAAGTGCCTGCGCTGCAGGGACATCGCGCGTCCCTCGCCGGCCGCGCCATGCTGTGCCGGCGCACAGACGTGTTTCCGATCGAATGCGTGATCCGCGGTTACCTCTCGGGCTCGGCGTGGAAGGAATACGCCGCACACGGCACCCTCGCCGGCGAAAAACTCCCGCCGGGCCTGGTCGAAAGCGCAAAACTGGAACCCTCGATCTTCAGCCCGGCGACCAAGGCCGAGACCGGCCACGACGAGAACATCACGATTGCGCGGATGCGCGAAATCCTTGGCGGCGAGGTTGCGTACACGTTGGAGAGCATGACTCGCGCCATCTATGCACTCGGCGAGAGAGTGAGCCGGAGCCAGGGCATCATCATCGCCGACACCAAATTCGAATTCGGCCGCGACAAAGACGGAAACATCATCCTGATCGACGAGGTGATGACGCCCGACAGTTCGCGGTTCTGGGCGGCGGATGTCTACAAGACGGGCCAGCCGCAACCGAGTTTCGACAAGCAGCCGCTGCGCGATTATCTCGACGCCGAGCGCCGCGCCGGCCGCTGGAACGGCGATGCGCCGCCGCCGCCATTGCCGGCCAGCGTCGTGGACGCCACCAGCAAGCGCTATCTCGAAGCCTATCGTCGCGTGACGGGGGCTGATTTGAACATCTCCCTCGCCCCGCCCTTCGCGGGGAGAGGGTTGGGGTGAGGGGCTCTATCGGCAAATTCCGAAGATAACGAATGCGGCGACTCCCCCTCACCCGGATCGCTCGCGCGATCCGACCTCTCCCCGCAAGCGGGGCGAGGTAAGGTTGGGACCGTTTGCATAGAGAGAAAAGCAGGGAGCGCCTGACATGACCGAGACCGATACCGTGCTTGTCGAACGCGATGGACCGGTGACCATCGTCTCCATCAATCGCCCGCATTGCCGTAACGCCGTCGACGGCGCGACCGCGCGAAAACTGTTCGATTCTTTTTTGGCTTTCGACGCCGATACGGAGGCCTCCGTCGCGGTGTTCACCGGCACCGGCGGCTATTTCTGCGCCGGTGCCGACCTCAAGGCGGTGGCATCCGGCGACCCCAACAAGAAGCGCGAGATCGGCGGTCATAACACGATCGCGCCAATGGGACCGAGCCGCCTGCGCCTGACAAAACCCGTGATCGCGGCGGTCGAAGGCTTTGCGGTGGCTGGTGGCATGGAGCTGGCGCTATGGGCCGATATGCGCGTCGCCGCCGAGGACGCCATTTTCGGCGTGTTCTGCCGCCGCTTTGGCGTGCCGCTGATCGATCTCGGCACCATCCGGCTGCCGCGGTTGATCGGTCATTCGCAGGCGATCGACCTTATTCTCACTGGACGCCCGGTCGGCGGACCAGAGGCGTTACGCATGGGGCTTGCCAATCGTCTGGTGGCAAAAGGCGAAACCCGCGCGCATGCGATTGCACTCGCAAAAGATATCGCGCGCTTCCCGCAATCCTGCCTGCGCGCCGACCGGCTATCGGCGTTGCGGCAATGGGATATGGAGGAGGAAGACGCGATCGCCAACGAAATGCGCGGCGGCCTCGAAGTCTTCGCCTCCGGTGAAACACTGTCCGGCGCGACACGCTTTGCGTCCGGCGTGGGGCGTCATGGCGCGTTCGGCGGGAGCGATTAAGCTGCCGTCGTCCCGGCGCCGATGGCGGGTTCCACCACGGATTCGAATCTACGCAAAAAATTCCACACAAAAATAACATTGTGCCGGCGAGCCGCAGTCGTCTACCACTGACGATGGGTATCAGGGGCAAAATTGGGCGTGGTCAGTCAATCTCTTAATCAGTCCGTCGGTCTCGGGCCAAAATTCCGGGCAGCGCTTAACGACGTCCTCGGCGGCAGCGCCGCCAGCGTTCTGACCATAACCTTCGGGCTGTCCTACGCGCTGTTGATCTTCGCAGGTCCCTTGACGCCGTACCTTTCCTACGGCGTCGCCGCGACCTTCGTTTCATCGGCCGTGCTCGCCGCCGTGATTGCGATTGGAAGCTCATTGCCGTTCGCGATCGGGGGCGCGGAGAGTTCCACCGCGGCGATGACGGGGATATTGGCGTCATCGCTGGTCGAACGGATCCAGATCAGCGACCCGTCAGCCGGACTGCTGTCGCCGGTTCTGATTACTCTTGGCTTTGCCAGCATCATAACCGGCATCGCGCTCTGCGGTTTCGGGATGACACGGATGGGCCGCGCAATTCGCTATGTGCCCTATCCTGTGGTCGGAGGATTTCTCGGCGCGACCGGCTGTCTGGTCGTTCTCGGCGCGATCCGCGTCATTACCGGGCAACGCCTCCAATTCGCAACGATCGGTCAATTCGCGAATTTGCTGACGGTTTCCGAATTGGCGGCGGCCTGTGCGATGGCGCTGGTGCTCTATCTGACCTGGCACCGTTCGCGAAATTCGCTTGGACTGCCGGCTATCCTCGTCGGCGGCATCATCTTCGCACACATCGCGTTCTGGTTGGCCGGCATCTCGCTGGCGGAAGCGCAAGCCTCGGGGTGGACCTTTCAGCCGCCGCCGCCGGCTTCGTTCATGCTGCCGTGGAGCGCGCAAGGACTTGGCCGCTTTCCCTGGTACACGGTGCCGGACCTGCTAGGCAATCTGATCGCCGTCATCTTCGTGACGGCGTCGAGCACGTTGTTCAACACCACCGGCGTCGAAGTCGCAACCCAACGCGAAGCCAATCTCGAACGGGAATTAAACGTCACCGGCCTCGCCAACATCCTGACGGGCGCGTTGGGAGGCTATACCGGCTGCATTTCGATCAGCCGCTCCCTGCTCAACCTCAACAGCGGCGGTACCGGCCGCCTGTCCGGCCTGACGGTGGCGGCGGTCTCCGTGCTGATGCTGGCGGTGGCCCCCATGCTGCTCGGCTACATGCCGAAATTCGTTCTCGGCGGCCTGTTGATCTATCTCGGAGCGGATCAGCTGCACAAATGGATGATCGAGTCGCGCCGGCGGCTCTCGAAAACCGAATATCTGTCGCTGCTGGCAATCATCGTCATCATCGTGCAGTGGGGTTTCGTCGCCGGTGTCCTGATCGGGGTCGTGATCGGCTGCGCAACATTTGCATTAAGCGCGTCGCGCATTGATTCCATCAAATATAGTTTTGACGGTTCGGAATATCGCAGCTCGCTCGACCGTTCGCGAGACGAGCAGGCGGTGCTATCAGCGCATGGCGGAAAAATTCAGGGCCTGAACCTGCAAAGCTATCTGTTCTTCGGCTCGGCCAACCGGCTTTATCAGCACGTCAAGGCGCTGATCGCGCTTCATCCGGAATGCTGCTTTCTGGTGTTCGACTTCAAGCTGGTCACCGGCATCGATTCCTCGGCAGCCTATAGCTTCGCCCAGATCAAGCGGACGGCGCATGACCGGGGCATCAGACTGGTGCTGGTTCATCTTCCATCCGCCGCCGAGAAGGCTCTGCGGTCCAGCGAGTTCATCTCAGGCGAGGTGAACATCATCGCTGAACTCGACCATGCGCTGGAATGGTGCGAGAACGAGATCATCGCGCAACATCAAGGCCGCGAGCAGGAGGAAGCCTCCTTACGCGACTGGTTCACCCAGATTCTCGAGAACGAGCATGACGCCGTCGAGCTGATGCACCGCTGCCAGCGCCTCGAGGTCGACGCCGGCGAGACCATCGTCCGCGCCGGCGACGCCGCCGATTCCATGCATTTCATTCTCGACGGACGCGTCGGGATCATGGTTCCGGCGGATGAAGGCCGCACCACGCGGGTGCGTAGTCTCGGCCGCTACACAACCATCGGCGAGATGGGCCTGGTGTCGCATGCGCCACGCAACGCGACGATCCAGGCCGAGGTCGCAAGCGTTCTCTATGTGCTCAGCGCCGATCAATTCGCGCTCATCAAGCGCGACGATCCGGCGCTCAGCCAAAAACTCCTGACCTATTTCGTCTCGGTGATGGCCGAGCGGCTGACTTTTGCCAATCGCATGATCGCGGTGCTGCGAAGGTAGGCCGTAGGGTGGGCAAAGGCGCGCTCTTCGCGCCGTGCCCACCATCTTTCGTCTGACCGTGGCACTGGTGGTGGGCACGCTACGCTTTGCCCACCCCACGATTACGACCCTCACACCCCCGCCATCATCACATATTTGATCTCGACATATTCTTCCATGCCGTGATGCGAGCCCTCGCGGCCGAGGCCCGACTCCTTGACGCCGCCGAAGGGGGCGACTTCGGTGGTGATCAATCCGGTGTTGACGCCGACCATGCCGGATTCGAGCGCCTCCGCTACCCGCCAGACCCGGCCGAGATCGCGCGCATAGAAATAGGACGCCAGCCCAAACGGCGAGTTGTTGCACATCGCGATCACCTCGGCCTCGTCCTTGAAACGAAATACCGGCGCTAACGGCCCAAAGGTTTCTTCCCGCGACACCAGCGCGTCCGGCGCCACGTTGGCGAGCACCGTCGGCTCAAAGAAAGTGCCGCCGAGCGAATGACGCTTGCCTCCGGTGACGATCTTGGCGCCGTGCTTGACCGCATCCTCGATGTGCTTCTCGATCTTGAGCACCGCATCCATGTTGATCAGCGGCCCCTGCGTGACGCCTTGCTCGGTGCCATCGCCGATTTTCATGGCCGCAACCTTCTTCGAAAGCTTTTCGACGAACGCATCGTAGATCTTGTCCTGGGCGTAGATGCGGTTGGCGCAGACGCAGGTCTGGCCCATGTTGCGATATTTCGAGACCATGGCGCCATCGACGGCGGCATCGATATCGGCGTCGTCGAACACCACGAATGGCGCGTTGCCGCCGAGCTCCAGCCCGAGCTTCTTCACCCCGACTGACGCCTGCTGGTACAGGATCTTTCCGACCTCGGTCGATCCAGTAAAGCCGACAAAGCGCACGGCGGGATGCTCGCACAGCACCTTGCCAATCGCCGACGAATTGCCGGTCAGGATATTGAACACGCCCTTGGGCACGCCGGCCTTCTCGGCCAGCGCCACCAGCGCGAGCGCCGTCAGCGGCGTCTCGTTGGCGGGTTTTAGAACCACGGTGCAGCCGGCAGCCAGCGCCGGCGAGACTTTGCGGGTGATCATCGAGCACGGGAAATTCCACGGCGTGATCGCGCCGCAGACGCCGATCGGCTGCTTGATCGCGAGCAGCCTTGCGTCCGGCCGCTGCGATGGAATGGTCTCGCCATAGACCCGACGCGCCTCTTCGGCAAAGAACTCGACATAGGCGCCGCCGATATCGACCTCGCCGAGCGCCTCGGTGAGCGGCTTGCCCTGCTCAGAGGTGAGGATCAGTGCCAGGTCCTCGCGGTTGGCGATGATCAGGTCGAACCATTTGCGCAAAATGTTGGAACGCTGCTTGGCGGTGAATTTTGCCCAGGCCGGAAACGCGCGCTCGGCGGCTTCCACCGCTTGGGTTGCTTCCGCGGTGCTCATGACAGGCACTTTCGCAAGCTCGACACCGTTGACCGGATTGGTGACAGGTCTCGAAGGCGTGCCGACCCAGGCGCCGTCGATATAGCAGCGGTCGCGCAGCAGCGACGGATCCTTCAGGCGGTCGCCCAGCGAGGACGCGGAGGGTTGCGAAGTGCGTGCAGCAGCGGTCGGGGACATGGCGTTGCTCCTCGGATTTTTTGGGATATTGCACCCGAGTATAGGCCGAAACCGGCCACAATGCACCGGCCGCAAAAGCGCGGCTGCCCCAAGCAAATTTGCAAGCTGCGACCTTAGAAGAGCTGCGATCTCAAAAGGAACTTGGTTGGTTCAGGCCGCGCCGCTCATATAGATTTCACGACGGCCGATCATGCGCTCCGCGGCGGCCTTGGCGTCGGCCTTGCTTGATGTCGCGCAGGTGCGATATTCGAGATCGGGCGACTCAGTGGGCTCGCGCCGCCCGAACCATGATTTGGACCCGACGGTGAGCTGCGACAAAGCTTGCGCCACATTGTCCACCGCGCCGAACGAGTGCAGTGCACCGGTGCCGGCAAGTCGGACTTCGTAAATGCCAGGCGAGATCGGCGCTTCGATATTTTCGCCACGCGCCGCCCGGGGATACCGTTTCCATTCGCTCCAGGTCGAGATCATTTTTTGGCTCCTCGCAGCTTAAAGAACCGCAATCCTTTTCATTAAATTTTCAGTTCGGCGGCGGTCATTTTGCGCCGCAATCTGAATGTCTTACCACGAAAATACTTCCTGAAGTCGTGAACGAAATCAACCTATCGCGAATGTTGCAGATGGCCGCCGATGTTGCGGGTCAACTCACCGCAATTATGGCGAGTGTTGCAGTTCTGTCGCGCCGCCGACACTAATCTTTCGCATTTCCCACAGCCATCACGAGATCGCGACCAGCCCGCGTCACGAGACGCTCACGCTTGCGTGAGGCTACGGCTGGGAGGAAGATTGGCTGCTTCAAAAAACTAAAACGGGAGGTGACCTCATGCAGAGCAAAGCTCAGATCGATCAGCTATTGCGCCAAAAGACCGACGCCAAGGAAATTCCCGGCGTGGTCGCAATCGCCGCCAACAGCAAAGAGACCATCTATCAGGGCGCGTTTGGCAAACGCGACCTGTCCAAAGACGACGCCATGACGCTGGACAGCGTGTTCTGGATCGCCTCGATGACCAAGGCGATCACGACCGCCGGCGCGATGCA
>Ga0209526_10002954_pt1 | contig 11534 bp, 9 predicted proteins | sample JacPinW_OM2H0_M1_FD_188566 | JGI IMG/M metagenome (GOLD analysis project Ga0209526, IMG submission 188566) | Forest soil microbial communities from Algoma, Ontario, Canada - Jack Pine, Ontario site 1_JW_OM2H0_M1 (SPAdes) (version 2) | ecosystem: Environmental > Terrestrial > Soil > Boreal...
CTGGGATGGCCGCGACCGCGGCCTCGACTACAAGATCTCGGGTATCGACGTGCCGCGCGGCTCGTGGGATGCGCGGGTGCTCGACGAGATTGCGCCCGCTGAGGATGAGATGATCTTCCGCAAGACCTCGAGCAGCGTCTTCATCTCGACCAATATCGATTACGTCTTGCGCAATCTGGGGGTGCGCTCACTGATCATCGCCGGGATGATGACCGACCAGTGCGTCGAAAGCGCCGTGCGCGACGCCTGCGATCTCGGCTATCTGGTAACCCTCGTCACCGACGCCTGTGTCGCCGACAGCGCCGAGCGCCACGAGCAGTCGCTGAGCGGCATCCGCGGCTATTGCCGCCAGCGCCCCACCGCCGTAATTCTCACCGAATTGGCGGTAGCGTCACCCGCAGCGAGCTCATAAACCCACCGTGCAATCTCATCCGGACTGGAGCTCGAGGGAGCCTCAGAACATCTGCCACGTGCCGTCGGGTGGCCGCTGACCTACGCCTGGTTTGGTGTAATCGCAGACACCCTGCGCAAAGATTGCCTTCAGCTGAGCTGCCTCAGCGGCGGTGAACCGAACCTTGTAAAGAGTGAGGTCGATCGGCCTCAGCTCGCACTTCAGGACGTCGTTCGCCAATGGCTCGCCAGCAACCATCCGAGGCGTCGAAAACGCAGGATAGAGCTGGTTGCAGGCGGTGTCGTACTGGTAGACCTGCTGCTCGGCGATCTTCACCGTACCCTTGTCGGTGAAACAAGCATCGACCAAATCGCTTGGCTTCGCACGATTGATCTTCACCAGGTTGGGGGCGGGCGTCGCGTCGGCCAGGAACTTGGTGAGCCATTCGTCCATTTGAGTGAGGGCGTGACTCAATACGGGACTGGTATCACTGAAAAGACCGTTCCCGGTTGTCGTGCTCCCGTCCTCGACTAGCATGACCTGGTTGTTGAAATTGCCATTCGCCTCGAGAAGCCGCTGCCGCATGGAAAATGAATGGAAGCGCGAGTGGACCTCGCCAGAGTTCTCCGGCTGGTCGACATAACCCCGGTAGTCGATAATCGGAGTGCGCTTCATGCCCAATCCGCCGTACGTGATCCGCCCGCTGTCGTACGCGGCCTCGATGGCGGCGACATCGCCCACCGTCCGGGTGGGGACGTAGTTGCCGTCATTATCGTAGCCCCCGATTTTCTGGTTCAACTCCAGAAATTGCTGCTTGGTGATGGCACCCAAGTTGAGGGCCTCCAACCCGTACTGGACACCGAGGTTGTCAATCGGCCGACGAGCGAACCCTGTCGCCGGATCGCGCCCAAATACGTTCACCAAGTGATCATAGAGGTCGCACCGTATGCCAGTCGGATTGGCTTGCGCGTCATATTGCACGCTCTTCGGAATAATGGCGTTGCACGTACCCCCTTGCGCCTTAGTGCGGACCGCGTTTCCCGGGCCGATTGTCGACAGGGTCGTGACCGTCGGATAGCCGGTGGCGGCTTCGATCTGCAGGTCGTTCCACGTCAAAGTCGCGTTCGTATTAAGGTAATGCAGGAACAGGTCGGCATCGGTGATGTTGTTCACCATCGCCGCTACGACCTCCGGGAACGAGCATCCAACAAGAATGCCGTCCATAAGGCGGGGATATTCGTCGCTGATCGGCTGCGCCGCTTCGGAGCCGCCGGAGCATCCATAGCCGATGGTGAGTGCCACGGGCCCGAAATTCTCGATGAAGCGCTCTCTCACCATCATCAACGTCTCGGCTGCCAGCAGATCCTGGCAATTGTTGCCATAAACGTTCAGCGTCGAGGCCGCCACACCGTAACCCTGGCGGAGCATCAGGTCTTCCAGGATCCCGCCATTTCCGATGCTCGCGCCTTGGATGTACCATCCGCCGACGCAGCCGCCGCCCAGCGTGTACACGAGGCGGTGGTTCCATGCCGCCGGAGGTTTGAAGGGTGTCGGCGCCGCCTCGGTGGTCGGGTCGTGCAGCACCGCCGTTTCGTAAATCGCGCGGTTGATCGTCCCGGTTTCAACGCGCACGATGTAAGGAACCGACTTGCCCTCGGTTGTATTTGTTTGGGCTAAGTCCGCTGGATAACCCGTAAGGCTAGGCAAGGGCTGGAACGTCCCTGCGGTCGTGCGGTATACGTAGTCGACTCTGGTCGCAATGGAGCAGTCTGTGTCGAGCGCCGGCCCCAATGTATTAGTGGATGCCGGCAAGCTAAACAGCTGTGTCATGCAATAGAACGGCGCCTCATGCGGCCCTGATAGAATTGGCCCCGTGATCGGGTAATTCGTGAGTGATAAACGAGCGGTTCGGTAGGTCTCGTCATTCCGACCGATCGCCTTCGCCAACAAGGTATTCTCTCCAACCGTCAAGCCCTCGACCAGGCCAAGGAGGGAGTGGCCATGCCCTTCAGGACGGAAAGCGCTGGTGACAGCTTGGCCATTCAATAAAATTACTAAATCGTTAATAGCCATGCTACGCGGCACATTGATGCGCACCAGCACGTTTCCGCCGCTCACCGTGTCGGGCCTGGTAGAAACGGTGATGATGTCGAGATCGTCAGGTGACTTGGCGATCGCTGCAGCTGATCCTATGGTGAGCAGGCTGGCGATCAAGACACCGACAAGGCGCCGCAAAAGCCGCGACGAGCTTGATGCCTCGTAGTGCACCTTTCCCCCCTCCTTTGCGCGGCGGATGACCACCGTCGCGATTCGTTAATCCAGCTTAGCCGACATTCCCCAGATCCCCGGGGTTGTTAACCGTGATTTTCCGTCTAATCGAAGCGCGCCGCAACGAAATTCGATCGCAACGCGAAATTCGATCGCAACTGCCTCTGTTCTAAGCCAAATCGTCGGGTTGCCCGCCTCCCAGTGCGTCCGGCTGCGGTGCCGCTGACACCGGCATGACCGGCTGATGGGAACAGATGCGGCAGACGGCGACGGCAGAGATGCGCCTCTGCAGCTCAATTATTGAGATTTGAACCGCTCCCTGCAGCGATTGGTAAATACATTGCCGATTTTGTTCGAATGAAAGAGTATATCACGCTGAATTTGCCGTTATGTCGCAAGGTACAAGCTGGCGCCTCGTCTTCCCGCTATGCAACTCGCCCCTTCGATGGGGCCGCTGTATGCGAATCGACTCCTGGTTCGGTCAAATGGATAATCCCCGCTGCGTCGAAGCGGGACCTACGGGCTTGCAAGTTCGTTTATCAGGTAACGACCGAGGAAGGCGGGGACCCGGGAGAGTGCATCGTGCCGCGCGGCGGGATCGGTTCCTTGGATCGGGACGACGCCGGCGGCGGTGCGAAAATTCGGCGACTCGTGGCGTGCCATGTTGGGCCAATCGAAATCGTGATAAGCGCCCGGATAGACCTGTATCTCGACCTTTGCACCGCGCGCTATCGCGCCGTCGAGAAGCTCCTTGCACGGCGCCGCCGGGGTCCAGACATCCTCGGCGCCGAGTAGCGCAAGAAGCGGAACAGGGCTCATCCACGCACCTTGCCTTCGCTCGTTGCACGATGCCGGATAAAAGGCGACCGCGGCCCGGAAGTCCGCTTGCGGCAGTTGGGCGGGCCGGCCGAGGCTCCGAGCGCGGATCGCGAAGAGAACCGCGCCGCCGCCTTCCGACCAACCCATGAGCCCGACCCGATCGGGCCGCACCCAGGCTTGCGACTGCAGGAATAAGAGCGCCCCGTAGGCATCCCGCGGCCGCTTCATATAGATCTCGCGGTTGAACCCTCGTTGCGAACACATCTCGCCCTGATTTCGCGGCCCAAAGCTGTCGACCATGAGCACGGCATAGCCGCGCTGGGTCAGCTCTCGGGCCCAATCGAGTTCGCGGGGGTTTACGAACCCGCTCGCGCGGCTGAAGAGACCACCGCACCCGTGGAGGAACACTACGGCGGCACGTTTCCCCTCGCCTGCCGGCCGAAAGAGATAGCCGTCGAGCATGGTCGGGGAATGTCCGGGGCCGTTGTCTTCGAGCGATGAGAAATGCACCGGCTCCTGCGCCGCGGCGGCGGTGCACCGGAGGAGGAGCAGAGCAGCCGCCAGAAACCGCGCGAACCGGAGCACGAACTGCCTACAGCGGGCGCCGCGCCGTTGCCAAGAAGACCGTGGACGCAAGCACCATCTCGCCGCCCCGGGCATGGGCTGCAAAGGCCTGGATCATCTCTCGCCTGATCGTCTCACGCACGGCCGTGTCGGGTTGCTTCTCGTCGATCAGGCGGCCCGATGGTCCCATGATGCAGGCGTGCTCGGCCTCCTCCTCGGGGGTCGAGCCGACGATGTCTGGCGTCTCGCGATGGATCTCAATCGCCGCGAACCCTGCGCTTCGAAGGAACGAGCGCACGTAGTCGGGGTCGCTGAACGCCATTGGACCGGGTGCACGAGGATCCTTGGCGGATGGCGGGCCCAAATGCCGCAGCGCGACCTCATACGGGATCAGCCAGTGCCGGTTGTCCTCCAGCGCCGCCCAGCACGCAAAGCAAAGCCGCCCACCGGGCCGCGCCGCTGGCAATAGATTGGTGAAGGCCGCAACCGGATTGGCGAAGAACATCACGCCGAAACGCGATGTGATCAGGTCGAAGGAATTGGGCTCGAACCGATGCGTCTGCGCGTCGGCCTGCAGCAGGGAGACGTTGCGAAGCCCGCTCTCGGCGATCCGATTGCGCGCGCCGGCCAGCATCGGCTCCGAGATGTCGATCCCGATGATCTCGCCGCGCTCGCCGACCGCCTCGGCGAAAGGCACCGTGGCCGCACCGGTGCCGCAGCCGATCTCGAGCACTTTCTCGCCAGGTGCCACCTCAGATCGCGCCAGCAACAGATCGTTGACTGCGCGCACGCGCCGCTCGACAAAGCCGCCGAGCCCGACCCAGCGTGGGCCGGCAACCGTATTCCAGTATTCTTGCTGTGCGGCATTTGCTGCAGCGTTCATTTCCGACCCCTCTCCTCAATCCGGCTCGATGGGCATCGTCGCGATGCTTTTCCAGGCAATCGGCGCGCCGCACTTTTCGGCTGCGCTAGCGGGCGGGAGCGATGTGTCCCAGTGCGCCGCGAGAAAACGCCGCCCGGTCACGCCGGCGGCCGCGTCCGACACCAGCCACAGCAATGGCGGCGCCATGATCTCGGGGCGCAGCAGCCGGCTGCGGTCGGCGACCGCCGCATCCGGCACGATCCGCGTATCGGTCATCCCGCCCGGCACCAGCACATTCGCAGTGACCCCGGTGCCCGCGAGGTCGGCCGCCATCACCGCCGTCGCCGCCTCGGCGGCGGCCTTGCTGGCCCCGTAGAGGACGTAGCCTTCGCGCAGCATCGTGCCGAGACTGGTGGTCACGGTGACAATGCGGCCGCGTTTGGCGCGCGTCATATGCGGGACGACCGCTCGTGCCATCATCAGCGGCGCGGTCGCATTGACCGCGAGAAAACGGCTCCACTGCTCCGGAGTGATCTCCCAGAAGCGAAGTGGGTTGCGCCGCTGGTCAGCGCGGATCGACCCCTGGCCGATCCCCGCATTGTTTACCAGGATGTCGATCCGGCCGGACGCGTCGAGCACGGTCGACACGATGGTCTCGAATGAGGCGGGGTCGGCCAGATCGGCGCGAATGGTCTGCAGTGCGCCGCTAAGCCCTTTGACGCCTGCGGCCGCCTTCAGCTCGTCGAGCCAAGCCGTTTCCTTATCGACAGCGGCGACATCGATCGCGCCTTCGAGCAGCCCGAGCGTCATCGCCCGCCCGATGCCACTGGCCGCTCCGGTGACAATCGCCACCTGCCGCTCTGCCGCCATGAGCATCTCCTCCCGTTTGGTTCAACTACCTGAGCCAACTTTCCCACCCAGACAGGCCATACGCAATGCGGATTCCGCTGGGAAGTCGGCTTGACAAGGGCGCCCAACCTCGCGTAGAGACCCGCCGATGAACCGAAGGGTGCAGATTTTGATGTCGGAGACTTGTTTCCTTGGCCTCTGGGAGATCCAGAGCACGGGGCTGAAGGAGGTTCGTTTGCGCTGAGCGATCTGCGCGCAAGGACGGTTTCCAGGGCCCCGCCGGACACGGACGGGGCTTTTGCTTTTCTGCCCGATGATGCCCGGCGGGTCCCTGCGATCGAAGGATGCGGGGTCATGTTGGAGGAGCTGTGGCCTGAGATAGGCAAAGCCTGGGTCACCGGAGTGCTGGCCGGGGGCGGGTCCGTCCTCGTTCAATGGCTGGTGCCCAGGGCGGCCCAGCAGTGGAGGCGTCTTCAGGCAGCCCGTCATCCGCGCCTCCAGCGCAGGCTGGCGGCTGTGCTTGTCGCGGATGTCGTCGGCTATTCGCATTTGATGAGCGGCGACGAGGAAGGCACGCATCGGCGTCTGTTGCGCTATCGGCGCGAGGTCATCGCGCCGAAGGTCCGCGAGCATCGTGGCCGGATCGTCAAGAGCACCGGAGACGGCGCTCTCGTCGAATTCGGCAGTATCGTCGACGCCGTGCGCTGCGCCCTCGAAGTGCAACGCGCCATGGTCGCGCGGAATGCCGAACTGCCGGAGACGCATCGGATCCAGTTCCGCATGGGCGTCAACCTCGGTGACGTCATCGTCGCGTCGGACGACATCTACGGCCATGGGGTCAACCTTGCGGCACGGCTCGAAAGTCTCGCCGCACCAGGCGGGGTCTGCATCTCTGCTGACGCCTGGCGTCACGTCCGAGGAGCGATTGCCGCCGAGTTCGTCGATCTGGGGGAGCAGCAGCTGAAGAACATCGCCGATCCGGCCCATGTTTTTGCAATCGCTCCGGCCGCCTGAGGCGGTTGGTCAGGAACGGCAGGTCCTCGGGGCTTGACACCCAAGGACCCCGCCGCCACTATACACTGTATAGCATGGCTCAGTTATCCGAAAACAGTGCCTCCGACACTCGCAAGCTGCGCAAGGCAGCGCTCCGGGAGGAGATCATGAATGCCGCAGCTGAGCTCTTCGCGGTCGAAGGCTATGGAAGCGTCTCGATGCGCAAGATTGCGCAGCGGATCGGCTACACGCCCATGTCGATCTATCTCTACTTCAAGGACAAGGCCGATTTGCTGGACTGTATCTGCGAGCAAGCCTTTGCGGATTTGTACCGCCGGCATGAGCGCGTCGATGCGGAGATCAGCGATCCGGCCGAGCGTCTGAAGGCTGGGATGCGAACCTTCATCGACTTTGCCCTGCAAAATCCGTCCTACTATCGCGCCATCTTCATCCGAAGGGGCGAAGCGATGCCGCGCCGCGACCGGATCCGCGTCCGCACGGCTGCGCTCAAGCGTCAGCAGGTCGCTGCTTTTCTGGGCCCTGACGCGACAGAGGACGAGACCGAAGTCGCTACCCAAGTGGTCATGGTCGCCGAGAATGGCGTCGCAACGATGCTTACCGCCAATCCCAATCGCTGGGTCGAGCCGGCCAAACTGATCACGGCGGTTTCAGAGACGGTCGCGCGAGGTCTGCGAGGTTAAAAATTTTGCCGTCGACTATACGCTGTAAAGGAGGATCGGATGACAGCAATGTTGCGAGAGACACGTGAAGCTCGGGAACATATGGTGCGGGAGGGCTGGCACTCCCGGCCGCGCTGCCGTACGCTCCCGCGGTCACATGGTCGACAGGTGGTGTGATGCCGGCGCGGACGGGAAAGCAATATCTCGCGGGGCTGCGTGAGCAGGAGCGGGAAGTCTGGCTCGAAGGCGAGCGGGTCAAGGACCCGACCGCACACCGAGGCTTGCGCAACGGGGCGCGTGCCATCGCCGCGCTCTACGATCTGCAGAACGAGCCCAAATTACGCGACGAAATGACGTACGTCTCACCGACGACCGGTGACCGGGTTGGGCTCTCCTTTATCATTCCGCGCACCCGGGAGGATCTCGAGAAGCGCCGCGCCATGATGCTCAATTGGGCACGCACGACCTGCGGCATGATGGGCCGTTCCCCGGATTTTATGAATGTCACCTACGCTGCCTGGGCGGGAGCTGCAGATTATTTTACGCAAGGTCTCGGGCGCCCCGAATTCGCCGAGAACATGCGGGCCTATTACGAATACATCCGCGAAAACGATCTGACCCTGACCCACTCGCTGATCAATTTGCAGCGCAGCCGGACTGTTTCCGGCATGTTTAACCTCGAAGAAGGGACGGCGCTGCAGGTGGTGCGTGAGACCGATGCCGGCATCATCGTACGCGGTGCACGGATTCTGGCGACATTGGGGCCGCTCGCCGACGAGATCGGCGTCTACTCGCCGCGGATGGCGCGGCATGCGGAGACGCATAGCCCGTTTGCGGTCAGCTTTGCCATTCCGTGCGGCACACCGGGTCTCAGATTCCTGTGCCGCGAGAGCTTTGATCTGGGGCGCTCGCATTTCGATCACCCGCTCGGCTCGCGCTTCGAGGAGATGGATTGTATCGTCTTCTTTGACGATGTGCTGGTGCCGTGGGAGAGGGTGTTTCTGCTGGGCGATGTGGATCTGCTCAATCGCACCGCCAATGTGACCCATTCGAGCGCGCACTCGGCGCATCAAGGGGCGACTAAAAACCTCGCCAAGGCCGAGTTCGTGCTGGGGGTCGCATTGCTGATGACCCAGACATTGGGCAATTCACAGCTGCCGCATGTCGAGGAGCGCATTGGTGAGCTGATGCTCTACACCCAGTTGACCAGGGCCTGCATGCGTGCCGCCGAAGCCGATGCCCAGCTCGACGAATGGGGTGTGATGTGCCCCGACCTCTTGATGGTCGAGAGCCCGCGCAACCTCTTCATGACGGCCTACCCGCGAATGGTCGAGATCCTGCAGCTGTTGGGATCGAGCAGCTTTATGCTGACGCCGACCGAAGCCGATTTTAAGGGGCCGCTGGCCCCCGCGATCGAGCAATATCTGGCCACCGACAACGCGCAGGCGAAGGATCGCGTCAAATTGTTCCGTCTGGCCTGGGACATTGCTGGCACGGCGTTCGGCAGCCGCCAGGTGTTGTACGAGCGGTTCTTTGCCAGCGACCCGCTGACCCGCGCTCGTGCCATTGCGTCGATTTACCCGAAGAAAGAAGTGGTGGACCGCGTCCTCGAATTCCTTGGGCGCGATGACAACGGCGAATGAAGGAGGAGGAGAGATGACACACCGACCGATGTATCTGGGGCATGTGAACATTTATGTCCGCGACGCCGAACGCTCCCACAAGTGGTATGAGGAGGTGCTCGGGCTGCACACCTATCACAAGCGGCCGGGCTGGGCGGCGTTCATGGCGGCCGATCTCGACCAGTCGCACGAAGTCGCATTGATGCAATTGGGCGACGACGCCCCCGGCCCGCAGCGCGGGCAAGTCGGACTCAATCACATGGCGTGGCGCGTCGAGAGCCTCGACGACCTGAAGGATTTCTATGCCAGGATCAAGGACAAGAATGTGCCGATCGACCGCGTCGCCGATCACGGGGTCTCACTCGGCATTTACTTCCGCGATCCGGACGGCAACGGCATCGAGGTGTATTACGAATTGCCGCGAGCAGAGTGGCCGAGGCAAGAGCAGATCTTCGCCGCAGACATGATGGGGCGTGGCCGTTTCCCCGGCCCGTGGGATGCCGAGCTGGCCGCGCAGCGGGCAGCCGCGGAATAACTCTTCTCTCGTCATCCCCGCGAAAGAGCGTGTGAAGAAATCGAGGTCCGGCTGGACAAGCGCGGTGCGTCCTTCGAGACGGCCGCTTCGCCGCCTCCTCAGGATGAGGGATTTTCTTAATGCCATCAGAAGTTTGCCTCATCCTGAGGAGCGCCCGGGCGCGTCTCGAAGGACGCACGACGGTAATGCAGCCTTTCGTCTCAATTCTTTCACACGCGCTAAAGCGGGGATCCAGAGCTATCCGACGAACGCCCGTCGAGCGACCCCTGGACCCCCGCTTTCGCGGGGGTGACGAATAGGTCCTGTGATGAACCGAGACGAACACATAACCCGCCTTCTGCTGAAGCAGGAGATCGAGGAGTTCCTCTATTACGAGGCAGATCTGCTCGATGAGCGGCGCTACGAGGATTGGCTGGCGCTGGTGGCAGAGGATGTGCGCTACTGGATGCCGATGCGGCGCAACGTCAAGGTCGACGACATCGAGCGCGAATTCACCCGCGAAGGCCTCGACATCAGCTGGTTCGACGAGGGTAAGGAGACGCTGACCCGCCGGGTGCGACAGATCCAGACCGGCATCCACTGGGCCGAGGAGCCGGTCTCCCGCATCTCGCACATGGTCTCCAATGTTCGCCTCCTCGAGGCCAGCCCGTCATGGGCGGATCCGGTGGAGGTTACGGTCAGATGCCGCTTTCTGATCTATCGCAATCGAGTAGAGACGGAAACCGACATCCTGGTTGGAAAGCGGGAGGATCTATTGCGCCGGGTTGATGGCCAGTGGCAAATCGCTCGGCGCAAGATCGTCTTGGACCAGAGCGTCCTCCTTACCAAGAACCTGACCTTTTTCTTTTAGGCGGGAGGACGCTCATGGCGGCCGCACGGATATCGGGTTATCGCGCTGGTCTCGTCGACATGGCGACGGGGCAGATCAGCCGCGAGATCTTTGTCAATGACGAGATCTACCAGGAGGAGCTGGAACGGGTCTTCACCCGCGCGTGGCTGTTCGTCGGGCACGAGAGCCAGATCCCGAACCCCGGCGACTTCTTTGTCTCCTCAATGGGCGAAGAATCGGTAATTCTGTGCCGCGACCGCGCCCATAAGGTCCACGTGTTTCTGAACTCCTGCCGGCACCGCGGCATGAAGGTGTGCCGCTATGACGAGGGCAACACCGCGGTGCTGACCTGCCCTTATCACGGCTGGAGCTATTCGACCGACGGCAAGCTCGTCGGTGTCCCGTACTTCAGGGAAGCCTATCACGGCACACTCGACAGGTCGGCCTGGGGTCTTGTCGAGGTCGCGCAATTGTGCCTCTACAAAGGCACGGTATGGGCCACCTGGGACCCCGAAGCGCCGCCTTTTCTCGAATATCTCGGCGATTTTACGACCTATCTCGACCTGACCCTCGACTCTTGGGACGGCAGCGACGGCGGCAGCGAGATCCTGTGCGGCATCCAGAAATGGCGCGTTCCGTGCAACTGGAAGTTTCCGGCCGAGAATTTCTCTGGGGACAGTTATCACAACATAAGCCACCGCTCGGTCGACCTGGTCGGCATCGGGCCCTCCGGCAGCGGGCGCCGCGACATGCCGGAGCTGCTGTTGGCGCGCAAGCTGCACATCGCGTTCCCGGATCGCGGTCATCAGACTACCGGCTATTTGTTGCCCAAGGAGGTGTCGCCGCCGCCCGCCTACCAGCACTCTTCGGTCGTATCCGACTATTTCCGACAGTGCGAAGAGGCGCGCCGCCGGCAGCACGGCGATTGGGGCCGGATGATCGCGTTGGTCGGCGAGGTATTCCCGAATACCGCCTTCCTCGCGCGCCAGCCGCGCACCCTTGCCGCCTGGCATCCGCGCGGCGCCCATGAGACCGAGGTGTGGCGCTGGTATTTGGTCGACAAGAACGCGCCGGCCGAGGTCAAGGATTTCCTGCGCGACTACTACATCCGCTATTCCGGCC
>Ga0209526_10002955_pt1 | contig 11529 bp, 8 predicted proteins | sample JacPinW_OM2H0_M1_FD_188566 | JGI IMG/M metagenome (GOLD analysis project Ga0209526, IMG submission 188566) | Forest soil microbial communities from Algoma, Ontario, Canada - Jack Pine, Ontario site 1_JW_OM2H0_M1 (SPAdes) (version 2) | ecosystem: Environmental > Terrestrial > Soil > Boreal...
TTCCGTGTCCCGACCAGAAAACGCGCGACTTCTTCCATCGGCTTTTGCGTGGCAGACAAGCCGATGCGCTGCACGGGACCGCCGCCGGGCCGCGTCGGGCCGCCCGGCTCACCCACCGGGGCCTGGCGCAGGGCATCGAGCCGTTCGAGGGACAGAGCCAGGTGGGCGCCGCGCTTGTTGCCGGCCAGCGCGTGCACCTCGTCCAGGATGACGGTGTCCACTCCGCGCAGTGCCTCCCGGGCCCGGGAGGTGAGCAGCAGGAACAGCGACTCGGGCGTGGTGATGAGAATGTCCGGCGGCTTGCTCGCCAGCCGTCGGCGTTCGTCGGCGGCGGTGTCACCGGTGCGCACCGCGACCCTGATATCCGGTTCGCCGATGCCCATCCGCTGCGCTACCTGGCGGATCCCGTTCAGCGGGGCGCGCAGGTTGCGCTCGATGTCGACGGCCAGGGCCTTCAGCGGCGAGATGTACAGCACCCGGCAGCGGAGCTTCGGATCGGCCGGAGGCGGGGCCGCGGCCAGCCGGTCAAGCGCCCAGAGGAACGCGGCCAGCGTCTTGCCCGACCCGGTCGGTGCGATCACGAGGGTGTTGTCGCCCTTGGTGATAGCTGCCCACGCCTCCGCCTGCGCCTGGGTGGGCGCGGCGAAGGCGCCGGAGAACCAGTCCCGGGTCGCCGGGCTGAACCCACTCAGCGCATCAACGCCGTCCGGCACGGCGGCGTCCGGCACGGCGGCGTGCGGCACCGCGGCGTCCGGGACGGTGGCGTCCGGAACCGCGGGGGGTGCTGGCGGGCGGGCGGGCATATATCCATCCTGCCTCGTGCCACCGACAGACTGGGCCACAGAGAAGGGCCCAGGCAGCCCGGGAGGCGCCGTCATGGCCGCCGAGTGGATCGACACCTTCCGGCCCAAAGGCGTACGCCGCGCCGGGGAAGAGCAGCACCCGGCCCTGCGCGCAGCCGTGGCTGCATGATGCCGGTCAGCAAGATCCACCGCCAGGTGGCCGGCATCGTCTTGCGCGCCGCAAGCCGGCACAGGTTCGTCCTCGCCGGCGGCAACGCCTTGATCGCGCACGGCATCGTTGACTGGTTTACCCAGGACATCCTCGCCGGCCACACATCTCGATAATAGGTTCGATAAGCTGGCCGATCGGGATGCCCCCGGGCTATCCTGTACCTGTGACTACCGCACGAACCGCTCCCCGCCCGGCGCCGGCCCGCCCTGGGCGCAGAGTGCTGGTGGCTGCGGATCTGGCGGACCTGCGCGGGCCGGCGGAAGGCGTCGTCGAACTGCCCCTGCGGCTGTTCTGGTCCGCCGCCGACCGTACGTTCGACCTTAGCGACTCCGACATGCTGCGGTCCATGTACGAAAAGGTGCTCCGCGAGGCGATCCGGGTGGATGAGCTCGCCAGCTATCTGAACGGCGGCAGGCTGATCGCCGTCTGGCCCGACCTGTTCCTGCCCAGGGACGTACGGCAGGCCTGGGAAGAGCTGCACCCCGCTTTGCGCCGCGCCGCCGCCGCCGCGTAATGCCGGTCAGCGACTTCCAGCGGGAAGTAGCCACCATCGCCCTCAAGGTTGCCGCCGAGCACGGGTTCGTGCTTGGCGGCGGAAACGCCCTGATCCTGCACGGCATCGTGGACCGTTACACCGCAGACGTCGACCTCGTTACCGACCGCACCGAAGGTGTTAAGGCCGCCGCCGGGGCGGTGGAGGACGCGCTGCGCGCCGCGGGCTTCGAGGCGGAACGGCAGAACCGCGACAGCGGCCTCGATGAGGTTTTCTACGGATTCGAAGAAGGACTCATAGAGTGGATCGTCACCGGCCCCGGCGGGCACCGGACGGTGCTGCAGATCGCTCACTTCGACCGGAACCGCAACCCGGTGCCCATGGGCGTCGGCCCGGTCCTCAATCCCCTGGACGCGATCGCCTCCAAAGTCCGGGCTTTCGTGACCAGGGCGGAAGAGCGGGATGTCGTCGACGTTGCGGCGGCCCTTGAGAACTACACCGTGACTCAGCTGATCGCCCTGGCCCGGCAACTGGAGCCAGGCCTTGAGGACGAAGACTTCGCTGACGCAGGCCGGCGGCTTGACCGGCTGAGCGACAAGGTGTTCGCCCGTTACGGGCTCGGCCCGGAAGACGTCGCCCAGCTGCGGAAACGATTCGCGGCCTGGCCCCGGACCTCACCCCAGCCCCGCTGACGGGCCCCCGGTCCAGGGCCAGGGGCGGTCAGGGCGCAAGGGGAGACGGCACCGCTGGGCCTCGTCCGTCTCCCCAGCGGGGACTTCCTCGGCCGGGCGGCGGGTCCCGGCTGTTATCCGGGCACCGTCCGGACCGATCCTGTGACCTTGCCGTCCGGTGAGCGGACCGTACAGACCACCGTCCGCTCACCGGCCGCCCAGGTATCCGAACTCGGATAGAAATACGACTCATTCAGCATCGTCAACAACTGCGGGTTCATGTAGCCGCTGAGCCGGCTCGCGCAGCCCTGGTTCGCCTTCTGCCGCAGGGCGCCGGCACCGGGGTAGTGCTGGCCGGCCACTCGGAAGGTGCTGAATACCTCCCCGTTATGTGGCTGGCCGCAGGCCAGCACGTGCAGCCCGCTGATTCCGTTGGGCGCGGAATTAATGCACTCGCCCGTGCGCAGGCTGAAAATCCGTGGGAAGACGACCGCCTTGGCTGGCGGGCGCTGGGTGATGATCATGGCGACGGCTATGGCGACCACGACGGCCCACGTTCCGGCGAGCGCGAGGCCGGTAATGGCCAGGGCCCGGCCGCGGACGCCAGTCCTGCCGATCCGGGAGAGGGCGACCGCCCCGAAGATCGCGGCCAGCGGGATCAGGGCCAGGATGCCCGTGATAAGGCTGGCGACAGCGAAGCCTTCGATGGGCGCCTGGCGCTGGGGCATGCTGGCGGCAGCGAAGCCGTCGATGGGCGCCCGGGGCTGGGGCACGCTGGCCGCGCCGGGCTGCTCTCCGCGGTCCTGCGCCTCTGTATGGTCCTGCGCCTCTCCGCGGTCCTGCGCCTTTCCGCGGTCCTGCGCCTTTCCGCGGTCCTGCGCCTCTACGTGGTCCTGCGCCAACGCCGTCGGGAGGCCGTCGCCGTCTTTGGCTGCTGGGGTCATCTGCGCTCCCGGGCGAGAGGTTGTGCCTGCCAGGTGGATGCCAGCAGGGCCGCGCCGATCGGAAGTGCCCAGGGACCTATTGCGACGTTGCCGTGCCGCCAGGTGCACTCGATTTTTACCTTCCCCTGTAACGCCGATCGCATTCATCGCACCGGCCCCAGGCCTTCCTGATGCTGGATTGGGTTACGGTCCGGGCGCCAGGTAGCCTCACCCGCGTGACTGGCTGGGCGTGACCAGAGGGAGGACCGTGCGGCTTAGTGAGTTCTGGCAGCGGATGCGTGCGCAGTTCGGCGAGACGTACGCCGAAAGCGTGGCCAAGGATCATGTCTTCGCGAAGCTGGGCAGCCGGACGGTGAATCAGGCCCTCGCCGACGGCGTCGATGCCAAGACGGTCTGGCGCGTCGTCAGCGACGAGTTCGACGTGCCACAGCACCTGCGCTGAGCCGCTTGGCCAGGGCACGCTCGATGTTCACATCGACTGGCTCCGCGGGGCGCGGAGCCTGTGCGGGGTCCAGGCGTATCGCCGGGAAATTCCTGCTTGAGTTCGGCGTGTCTTGTTCATGATCGAACAGTTGTTCGTCTAAGGTGGCACCTGGGCGGCCGTCCGTAGCCACGAAGCGGTGGCGGTACAGCGGCGTCCCCGCGTCCGCGGCTTCCTGGCCGTGGTGCCGCACCAGGGTACGGAATTTTGTCGGTGCCGCCGCGTAGCGTCAGAACCGGCAAAGAGCCCTTGATCCCCGACAGGAGTCCACATGGCAGGCAGCGATAGGGCGGGCAGCAAGGCCGGTGACAGGGACAAGTCCCTGGAGACTGCGCTCGCCCAGATCGAGCGGCAGTTCGGCAAAGGCTCGATCATGCGACTCGGCGACGAGGGCCGGGCGCCGATCGAGGTGATCCCAACCGGGGCGATCGCCCTGGATGTCGCGCTTGGCATCGGCGGCCTGCCCCGAGGCCGCGTAGTGGAGATATACGGACCGGAGGGTAGCGGCAAAACTACGGTGGCGCTGCATGCGGTCGCCAACGCGCAGCGGATGGGCGGCATCGCCGCGTTCATCGACGCTGAGCATGCGCTGGACCCCGATTACGCCAAGAAGCTTGGCGTCGATACCGACGCACTGCTCGTCTCCCAGCCGGACACCGGGGAGCAGGGCTTGGAGATCGCGGACATGCTGATCCGCTCGGCCGCTATCGACATCGTGGTCATCGACTCGGTCGCCGCCCTGGTGCCCCGCGCCGAGATCGAGGGCGAGATGGGGGACAGCCACGTCGGCCTGCAGGCCCGGCTCATGTCCCAGGCCCTGCGCAAGATCACCGGTGCGCTGAGCCAGACCAAGACCACCGCAATATTCATTAACCAATTGCGGGAAAAGATAGGTGTGATGTTCGGCTGCATGTCATATGGGACCAGGGTGACCCTGGCGGATGGTACGCAGGAGAAGATCGGGAAGATCGTCAATCAGCGGCTGGACGTCGAGGTCCTCTCGTATGACCCCGAGACGGGCCGTGTGGTTCCGCGCCGGATCGTCAACTGGTTCAACAACGGCGCCGCGGATGAGTTCCTCCAGTTCACCGTCGCGAAGTCAGGCAGTAACGGCCGGGCGCAGTTCGCGGCGACGGAGAATCACATGGTTCGTACGCCAGGGGGCTGGCGCCAGGCGGGGGAGCTGATCTCCGGCGATCGTGTCATCCTCGCTGAGCCAAGGCAGCTGAGCGAGCAGCAGACACAGCTCATCCTCGGCGCGCTGATGGGGGATGGGAACCTCTCCCCGAACACTCGCGGCGGGTCCGGCACCCGGTTCCGGATGGGTCACGGGGCCAAGCAGGCGGCCTACCTTGACTGGAAGGTGGGGCTCCTGGGAAACATCAAGTGCACGCGGTATTCCAACGCCAAGGGCGCTGTGTTCGCTGATGTCACCCCCCTCCCGGAACTGGCGGAGTTGCATGACGCTGTCTACTTCGGCGACGGCAAGAAGCACCTCAGCTGGGAATACCTGAAGGCCCTCACTCCGTTCGCCCTCGCGGTCTGGTATATGGACGATGGCTGCTTCACCGTCCGGTCCAAGGGCGTTCAGGAGAGGACTCAAGGCGGCAGCGGCAGGATCGAGATCTGCGTACAGGCGATGAGCCCAGGTTCTCGTGACCGGCTGACCTCCTACCTGCGCGATACCCACGGGCTCGACGTGAAGGTCAGGACCTCCGGCGCCCGGGAGCAGGCTGTGCTTCAGTTCACCACGGCGGCATCGGAGAAGTTCCAGAAGCTCGTCGCGCCCTACGTCCACCCGTCGATGGAGTACAAGCTCCTTGAGCGTCTCCGTGGCCAGTTCGATGTCCAGCCGGAGTTCGCGGCGAGCGAGCTTCGGCTGGTGCCCGCGAGGATCCTGGACATCCACGTGAAGCCACCCACGCGTTCGATGAACCGGTTCGATATCGAAGTCGAAGGGTCACATAATTACTTCGTCGACGGCGTAATGGTGCACAATAGTCCCGAAACGACCACCGGCGGAAGAGCGCTGAAGTTCTATGCTTCGGTGCGACTCGATGTGCGCCGAATAGAAACACTTAAAGATGGCACCGAACCAGTCGGAAGCCGTACCAGAATTAAAGTAGTAAAGAACAAGTGCCTCGCGGAAGGCACCCGGGTCTTCGATCCCGCTACTGGCATCACCCATCGCATCGAGGAGATCGTTGACGGTCGGCTTCCGGTCCATGCGGTGTCCACCGATAAGAATGGCGTCCTGCAGGCGGGCGAGGTCAAGGCGTGGTTCGACCAGGGCGAGCAGGATGTCATCGGTGTCAAGCTCCGCGACGGCACCCAACTGTGGGTCACGCCTGACCACAAGGTGCTCACGGAGCATGGCTGGCGGGTCGCCGGGGAACTCGCTCCCGGAGACCGGCTGGCCAGGCCACGCGCCTACTCGGGGTTCGGCACACAGGAGCCGATTCCGCCCGATCATGCCAGGCTGCTCGGCTATCTCATCGGCGATGGTTACGTGGGCGGCAGCACGCCGGTCCAGTTCACCAATGTCGCGGAGTCCCTGCATCAGGATGCCGCCCGGATCGCGAGCACCCTGGGGTGCGCGGTGAAGCCGACGAGTCAGCCGATAACAATTGCGATCTCCCACCGGCCGGGGGAGAAGAATGGCGTTCTCGAACTCTGCCGGTGGGCGGGGATCTATGGGTGCCTGGCGCCCGCCAAGAAGCTTCCCGCGGCTCTCTTCGCGCCCGATGTCTCGGCTGAGGTCATAGGAAACCTGATCTTCGGAATCTTCGAGACGGATGGCTACGTCTCGCGGGAGCAGACGGGTGGCATCCGGGTCGGCTTCTCCACGACGTCGGAGCAACTTGCCCAGCAGCTTCACTGGCTGCTCCTGCGCTGGGGTATCGGAAGCAACATCCAGCGCCGCGACCCCCGCTCTCAGCGTGGGGGCCTGATCAAGGGGCGCAGGATCTCAGGCAAGCACCCGTCATGGGAAGTCCGGGTGTCTGGCGTGGACAACGTGTCGGCGTTCGCCGTCGCGATCCCCGTGTGGGGGCCGCGCGGGCAGGTGCTGACACGTGAACTGGCGGAACTCGACGGTCGTTACCGGGGGTCGCAGCGGGTCTATCTCGCCGACGCAGCCGTCAAGCCCGTTCTCGGTCACCTCGCGAGTCTCGGAGTGACCGCGCAAGTGGCGGCCCAGTTGGTCGGCGAGGGAGCGGGAGACCCGCAGGGCGGGATGAAGGTCGTACTGGGCGCCTCACGCTTGCGCCGTGACCGGGTCCAGCGGCTAGCCGACGGGCTCGACGATTCCTTCCTGCGTAACGTCCTAGCGGAGCAGCTCTGGTACTCCAAGGTCACTGAGATCCTGCCCTCCCGACGCTGCAGGACGTTCGACGTCGAGGTAGAAGGGCTTCACAACCTGGTAGCGGAGGATGTGGTCGTCCACAACTGCGCCCCCCCATTCAAAGCCGCGGAATTCGATATTCTTTTCGGTTTTGGAATTAGCAAGGAGGGCGGGCTGATCGACCTTGGTGTCGAGCAGTCGATCGTGCGCAAGTCCGGTGCCTGGTACACCTACGAGGGTGACCAGCTCGGGCAGGGCAAGGAGAACGCCCGCAAGTTCCTGCTCGAGAACCCCGACCTCGCCAACGAGATCGAGAAGAAGATCAAGGAGAAGCTCGGCGTGGGACCGCGCCTCGACGCGGACGCCAGCGGGACCGGGACACCCGGTGTGGGGGCCAGCGGAGCCGGTGCTGCCGGCGCAGGTAATGTCGCCACGGGCAAGCCCAGCATCGCAAGCGTGAGCAAGATCGCCGGTGGCGTCTGACCGCCGCGCCGCCGGCATCGCGGACCCGGCCGGGACCATCGGCCCGGCCAGGGTCACCGAGATCGCGGCCCCGGCCGGTACCGCCGGGGCCGCCAGGGTAGCGGGAGCTGCCGGGGCCGAGGGAGTCGCGGGAGCTGGCGGGGTCAACGATGATCCGCAAGAACGCGCGCGGCAGGTCTGCCTGCGCATGCTGACCGCGGCCCCCCGGACCAGCGCCCAGCTCGCGGACGCCATGCGGCGCAAGGGAGTGCCCGACGAAGCGGCCCAGGCCGTCCTCAGCCGGCTGGCCGAGGTCGGCTTGATCGATGACGCGGCGTTCGCCCGTGCCTGGGTGGAATCCCGGCATCACGCCCGGGGCCTCGCCCGCCGGGCACTCGCGGCCGAGCTGGAGAAGCGCGGCGTGCGGGGCGAGGACGTGCGCACCGCGGTGGGTGCACTCGGTCCGGATGAGGAGATCGCAACCGCCCGGCGGCTGGTGGCGAGGGCGATGACGGGCACCAGGGGGCGCCCGCTGCCGGTCCGTATCCGCCGCCTCGTGGGCTTGCTGGCCCGCAAGGGCTACCCGGCGCCGCTGGCGTACCGGGTGGTCCGCGAGGCCCTGGAGCAGGAGGGCATCGATACCGCCGACGCGGAGATCGACCTGGACAGCATGGGCGAAGCTGCCGCAGATGTTTCAGATGAGTGACTCCATGATTACGAAAGGTGAGTTTTGAGAAGATCGCGAGTCACTGCTTGCCCAAACTGTTATCAACGCTTAACCTCACGGCAGCGAGGTGTTACTCCGCACCATGCGGAATGAAAACGAACGAATACGGTCAGTGACCGGTTTTCGGGCGGTAACTGGCTTCGGATGGTGAGTGGCTCCGGCCGGGTGGACCGGCCGGGTTAGATATGGCTCAGTGACGAGCTGGCTGGCTGAGCAAGCCAGCCGGGAAGGCGGTTTCGGGCCGGGACCCCCGGATGTCCGGCGCCAGGGACGCTGGACCGTCCCGGGACGCGCGGACTGGTGGCATGGTGCGGCCAGCCCGGCTGCTGGCGTGACCCCTCGCTCCAGGGCATGTCCCTGGCACCACACCCAGGTGCCGGGGCCAGCGAGCAGATTGGGGTGCGCCATGAGCAGCACAATCTCTCTCGTGTTCGTGGTGATCGGCCTTCTTGCCACCCTCTTCGCGCTGGCCATCGTGCTGCGCAGGTCCTCGGGGCGCGAGCGCGCCCGCATCGCGGAACAGGGGCAGGCCAGTCTGAAGGACACCGCGGAAACGCAGCGGCGAGCCGATGAAGCAATCAGGGAAGCGGATCAGGTCCGCGCGCACGCGCAGTCCGACGCCGCGGCCATCATGCGCGAGGCAAGCACGGCCGCCGACAAGGCGGCCCAGGTCAGCCGTGATGCAGAGGAGGAGCTGCGGGCGGTCAAGGAGGAAGCCAGAGACCTCCGCACCGACCTTGAGCGGCGAGAAGCGCGGCTGGCCGAGCGTGAAGCGCGGCTGGACGGGGAGTTCCGCAAGGTCGAGGAGCGCACCGGGGCGCTGGACCGCATCCAGGACGACCTGGACCGGCAGCGGGCCGGCCTGGACCGGCTGGGCGAAGAGCGGCGCGAGGTACTCGAGCAGACCGCCGGGCTCACCTCCGACCAGGCCAAAGCGGAACTGATCGCCAGCATCCAGAACCAGGCCAAGCGCGAGGCCACACTGCTGGTCAGGGACACTGAGAACGAGGCACGCAGGGACGGCGAGCAACGCGCCCGGAAGATTGTCACGCTGGCTATCCAGCGGATTGCCACCGAGCAGACCAGCGAGTCCGTCGTATCCGTCCTGCACCTGCCCGGCGACGAGATGAAGGGCCGGATCATCGGCCGCGAGGGCCGCAACATCCGCGCATTCGAGTCCGTCACCGGGGTCAATCTCATTATTGACGACACCCCCGAGGCGGTCCTGCTCTCGTGCTTCGACCCGGTCCGCCGCGAGGTGGGCAGGCTCGCGCTGGAGCGGCTGGTCCTGGATGGCCGGATCCACCCTCAGCGCATCGAGGAGGCCTACGAGCAAAGCAAGGCCGAAGTCGAGCAACTGTGCGTGCGCGCCGGTGAGGACGCAATGGTCGAGCTGGCCATCACGGACCTGCACCCGGAGCTGGTGACCTTGCTCGGGCGGCTGCGCTACCGGACTTCCTACGGCCAGAACGTGCTGAGGCACCTGGTCGAATCCGCCTTCATCGCCGGCATGATGGCCAGCGAGCTGGGCATGGATCCCGTCCTGCTCAAGCGCTGCACGGTGCTGCACGACATCGGCAAAGCGCTCACCCACGAGGTCGAGGGGAGCCACGCGCTGATCGGCGCGGAGATCGCGCGGCGGTACGGCGAGCCAGCGGACGTGGTGCACGCCATCGAGGCGCACCACAACGAGGTGGAGGTGCGCACGGTCGAAGCGGTGCTGACCCAGGCGGCCGACGCCATCAGCGGCGGACGCCCCGGGGCACGGCGTGAGTCGCTGGAGGCTTACGTTAAGCGGCTTGAGCGGCTTGAGCAGATCGCGGCGTCGCAGGAAGGCGTCGAAAAGGTGTTCGCCATGCAGGCCGGTCGCGAGATCAGGGTCATGGTCAAGCCCGAGCGGGTGGACGACATCCAGGCCCAGGTGATCGCCCGGGACGTGGCCAAGCAGGTGGAGGAGGAGCTAACCTACCCCGGCCAGATCCGGGTCACGGTTGTCCGGGAATCGCGGGCTACGGAGTTCGCTCGGTAGTCGTGGGTCGGCGGGGGCCGGGTGGGCGTGGCCTGCGCTGCGAGGGGCGGCGAGGCCGACCAGCTGCGGCCTGCGCTGCGCCTTCGGCGCTTTTACGCGCTGGCCGCAGCCGGGCGGCCTCGCCTGAGAAGTAGGGGCTTCAGTTGGCTGCTTTGCTGACTGCGGCGGGCTCGGCGGTCTCGGACAGCGTGGTGAGGGGCAGCGGCGGGATGCCTGGGGTGGCGAAGCTGAGCACCTCGCCGTAGAACGCCAGTTCTGCTTCCAGGCAGGCAATGAGCGTCTCGGCCTTCCGAAATCCATGGGACTCGCCCTTGAAGGTCAGCAGCGCGTGCCGGATGCCGTGCGCAGACAGATCGGCGGCCATGCTCTCGGCCTGCGCGGGCGGCACGATCGGGTCGTCGAGCCCGTGCAGCAGCAGGACCGGGCAGGTGGCGTCGGTCACGTGGCCGACCGGCGACCGTTCTATGTAGACGGTGTCGAAACCGGGCAGCGGACCGATCAGGCCGTGCAGGTAGCGCGACTCGAAGTCGTGCGCCTGGGCCGCAAGATCGCGCAGGTCAGTGATCCCGAAATAGGAAGTGGCCGCGCTGAACACAGTGCGCAGTGACGTGCCCGTGGTCACCGCGGCCAGGGCGGTCCAGCCGCCGGCCGACCCGCCCCGGATCGCCATCCGGGCGATGTCGGCCTGGCCCTGCTCGGCGAGGGCGAGCGCGGCGGCGATGACGTCCTCCACGTCGACCACGCCCCACTGGCGGCGCAGCCGGTCCCGGTACAGGCGGCCATACCCGGTCGATCCGCCATAGTTCACATCGACGACCCCGATGCCACGACTGGTGAAGAACGCCTTCTCCAGGTCGAAGAGGCCGACCGCGTGCGAAGTGGGACCGCTGTGCGCCCAGACCACGTACGGCGGCAACTCGCCCTCGGGACCGACCGCCTCCGGGTGGGACGGCGGGTAGACGAGCGCATGGACGTTGCGTCCGAACTGCCCATCGAGTAGAACCGGGCGCGGTACGGGCAGGTAGGCCGCGTCGGGCACCTCCTCGGTCTCCCGGCGCAGCACAGTCGTCTCCCCGGTCACCGCGTCGATCCGGATGACGGACCGCGGGGTCGTGGGCCCGCCTGCCACCCCCACGATCGTGTTGCCGTCCGCGGACAGGCCAGAGACGAACTCCTGGAATCCGATGTCGGGATCGGTCATCTCCGCGGTCTCGGGGTCGAGCAGCCCGAGGCGCATCCCGCCGATGCCGTGCAGGACCGCGAGCCTGCCGTCGCCCAGCACCGCAAACGGCCGTCCGCCGAGTTGCCATAGCGGCTCAGCGAACTCCTCCTCGGCGGGGAACAGCGCCTGCGCCGGCTCGCCGA
>Ga0209526_10002956_pt1 | contig 11527 bp, 7 predicted proteins | sample JacPinW_OM2H0_M1_FD_188566 | JGI IMG/M metagenome (GOLD analysis project Ga0209526, IMG submission 188566) | Forest soil microbial communities from Algoma, Ontario, Canada - Jack Pine, Ontario site 1_JW_OM2H0_M1 (SPAdes) (version 2) | ecosystem: Environmental > Terrestrial > Soil > Boreal...
ACGCATGGTGTAATTGTTTGAGCGTCTCTGCTGATCGCCACCAGGGGCCTTGACAATGCCGGACGACCGCAGTCGGAAAGCCAAGGCGTTTTTACGCGGAGTGGTTGCCCCGGAAGCATTCTCAGAGTCGGTCCACGGCGGCGCGGCGCATGAGGTGATGATGCCTCCGCCGGAAACAATTCCGGACGAGCACCTCGGCGCGGTCGAGAGCGCAGCGCGAAAATCAATCACCGACGAGCCTCTCACGCCGGCCGAGCAGTTCGCGCTCGAGGCGATCATTATTCCCGACAAGCGTCCGGCCGTCGACGTCGTGAACGGCGATTTCGTGGTTACTCACCCGCTATGGACCAAGTTTTCGACCGACGCCGCAATCCACGCGCGTCTCAAAGGTGCCCTGCCGTCGATCGGCCGGATCGAGTTGCCAACGCACCCGAGCCTGCCTTATGGCGGCACCGGCTTTGTGGTTGGGAAAGATCTGCTCATGACCAACCGCCATGTGGCCGAGATCTTTGCATCGGGGCTCGGCGTGCGCACCTTGTCGTTTCGCCCTGGCTCAGCTGCCGTGGACTTCAAGCGTGAAAAAGGCTCGTCCGACTCGAGCCCGATCGCCGTTCGCGACGTCATCATGATCCACCCTCATTGGGACATGGCGCTCCTGCGGGTCGACGGTTTGAACGGACATCCGTCGCTCGTGCTTTCGCTCGTGCACCCGGAAGATGCGGTTGGGCGCGAGATTGCGGTCGTCGGCTACCCCGCGTTTGATCCGCGCAACGATGCCGCCGTCCAGAATCAGGTTTTCGGCGGCGTTTATTACATCAAACGGCTGCAACCGGGCCTCGTTGGGGCTCGACGCTCGATCCAAAGCTTCGAAAACCAAGTGTCGGCCACGACCCATGACAGCTCGACGCTCGGCGGAAACTCGGGCTCAGCGGTGATCGACGCGACGACCGGCCACGTCATCGCGCTGCACTTTGCCGGTCTTTACCTCGACGCCAATTTTGGGGTGCCGACATCGGAGCTCGCGCGGGACGGACGCGTTATCGACACCGGAATCAACTTTGCGCCCGGCGCTCGGGCCGAACCGGGAGTTTGGGCGGACGCGTGGCAAAGGGCCGACCGGGAAGAACGTCCGCTACCGCAGCCGGACACAATGGGCAGCGGTCACCCGCAGCAAGCCGGCGACGCCACGACTTGGCGCATCCCGATCGAGATCACAATCCGCGTCGGGGGTGCCGCGCAGGTACCTGTCGTTGCCACCAGCGCCCGCGTTGCCGAAGTCACCGAGAAGATGGTCGAGCCGGTGCACGATGAGGACTACAGCAGCCGTGAGGGGTATCAACAGGACTTCATGGAAGTCTCGGTCCCGCTCCCCGACGTGACCGACCTCGAGCTTGTGGCACGCACGAACAGCGGCGAACACATACTACCCTACCACCATTTTTCCGTTGTCGTGCACAAGCACCGCCGTTTGGTGCTGTTCACGGCTTCCAACGTGGACTACAGCAAAAAGAGCAAACGACCCGATCCGAACAAAAAGTACTCCCGCAAGGCGCTCGGCGGTCTTGGTGACCATGACATGGAGAAGTGGTTCACCGATCCGCGCATTGCGGAAAGCGAGCAGCTTCCCGACCGCTTCTTTACCAAGGACAAGGGAGCATTCGACAAAGGTCATATAGTCCGACGCGAAGACGTCGCCTGGGGCCGCAGCTTCAACGAGGTCCGGCTTGCGAACGGCGATACCTTTCACGTCACCAACTGCTCACCGCAGGTCGCTGGTTTTAATCGGCCAGAGCAGGGCGACAATTGGGGAGACTTGGAACAGTTCGTCGCGGCTGATGCAAAGACCGAGCGATTATCTCTATTTGCCGGACCAGTGCTGAGCGATGATGATCAGACCTTCGTCGGAGTCGATGACGAAGGGCCGGTGCGGGTGAAGATTCCATCGCGTTTCTGGAAGGTCGTCGTGGCTACCGAGGACAATGAGTTGCGCAGCTTTGGATTCTTGCTGGAGCAGGACCTCAGCGACGTGCCGCTGGAATTCATTGTCGATCAGACCTGGGTCCGGCACATGATCCCTATCCCTGAGCTCGAGCAGTTGCTTGGAGTCGTACGGTTTCCCGATGTTGTCCGGCACGCAGACCAGTTTGACACCGCGCATGGCGAGACGGTGCGACGATTTGCTGGCGTCGATATGATGTCTAATCGAAAGAACGAACGGGCCCGCTGATGGTCCTCAGTGACAACCTATCTTGATTTGATTTTTGATAGAAAATCAAAGTACATGGGTTGACGCCTGCTAGTGGAAGGCGTGCCGGCGTTGGTCACCCCATGAAGATGTCGCGGCGTCGGTCCAGACAGCGAAGCTTCTTGGATCGCCCAAAAGACTGAGATAGTCGCGGATGCGAGCACTACCGTGTCGGGCGATTCATAGTAACCATGCAAATGGATGATTTTGGAGGTTCGGTTAGGCCCGTGAGCTGCCGGCAGCGCTGCTCCCGTTTTGCAGCCCCGTCGCTTGCTCCAGTAGGCTGATTGCTCGTTTTTAAGTGGAATTTTGACTCTCGGCGAACGCCCTGAGATGCGAGGCAAAATCTGCTGTCCGGCTGGCGTATCTGAACTGTCCCACGCTGACGCGGCCACCGGCCATATTCATCGTGATCCTTGATCGCGCGTGACATCTTTTCAGCAGCTGCCAACATTGAGTCGGTGTCGCCGCAAGGAGCATTTCCATACCGCGCCCGCGGGTAGACGTGCTATTTCGATGATCCAAGCCGAGGGACGGGTGCGAGCGAACTTTGTATTCGATAACTTTCGTGCATACTTGCCCATGGCTGCCTTAGCCATTTGGATTCAGCACTGCCTGAGATTTACAAGTTCGCCCGCATGGCGCGATGGTGTATCCTCATGTGCGCGGACAAGCGAGTTCATGCCATGACGACAACTGACAATTCGCTGGATGTGACCGGCGCGCACAACATACGCGCACGGACTTCGGCGGGTCCAATCCTGGATGCGTTCGACGCGATCGCGGCGTCAGGGAGCGACCCACACGAGATGGCCGGAAAGCAGTTCCGGTTCATCATGGAGCAGATTCGAGGCAATGCGCTTCCTTTCTTCAAGGAGCTGCGCGATGACCGACCAATCCTCCAAAGCCCAGTGGCGACGCTAGTAGCTCAATTCCGCGATGTGGAGGAAGTCCTTCATCGTGAGGAAGTCTTCTCCGTGAGCCCTTACCTGCCGCGCATGATGGGCGTGATTGGCCCATTCGTTCTGAGCCAGGACATCACGCCGAGCTATGATCACGATATCTCCGTCATGCGCCTTGTGGTGCGGCGGGAGGACCTGCCGCGGGTCAAGGACATCGTTTCGCGCCACGCCACCGAGGCCGTGAGCGAGCTGTTTCAGGGACGTGGGCCGGTGGACATCGTCCAGACGCTCACCCGGAAGGTCCCGGTACGTTTGGCGGATGAGTACTTCGGGATTTCTGCCTCGCACGATGAGCAGATGATGGCCTGGGCTCGAGCCTGCTTCCGAGAGTTCTTCATCAACCTCCTGGACATTCCCGAGATCCGGGCACCTGCCGTCACAGCGGGCGCCGAGATGCGCAAGCGCGTCGACGCGCTGCTTGCGGAGCGCCGCGTCTCGCAGGTTGCGGGCAGGGACGATGTCATGGGCCGCTTGCTGCGTCTGCAGTGTGCAGGCGATGTCGCAGGCCTCGACAATGACGGCATTTGTCGAACCTTGATGGGTCTAGTCATTGGCATGGTGGAGACAACCTCCCAGGCGGCAGTCCAGGCGCTGTTGGCGCTGTTCTCCAGGCCCGATGCGTTGGCCCGGGCCGCTGCCGCAGCCACGGCCGACGACGACGATGCGCTCTCCAATTTGATCTTCGAGGCACTCCGCTTTCTCCCAATCAATCCGATGGTCGTCCGTGTGGCCAAGGAAGACTACCGCCTCGCTGCCGGCAAGTCGCATCAGACGCTGATACGCAAGGGCACGACCGTCTTCGCGCTGACCTGGTCGGCCATGTTCGACCCACGTGTGCTCGACGCGCCGGAGGAATTCCGGCCCGGTCGGCCCGACTATCATTACCTGCACTTTGCCGCTGGGCTGCATGCCTGCTACGGCAGGTACATCAGCCGGATTCAAGTCCCACAGATACTCAAGCCCTTGCTGAAGCTGAAGGGTCTGCGCCTGCTAGGTGCCCCGGAATTTGACGGCACCTTTCCCGAGACGTTCAGGATCGCGGCCGAGATCTGATGCGCCACATCTACCGGTTACCGATGTCAGTAGGTCTTGAGGTATTCCAGTAGAGAGATGCGATCGGGCTCGGCCAGGTCCGTACCCCAGAGGTGGCCACCATTTCCGTCGCCAGTCCGCGTTGTGTCGACTATGCAGTCCTGCTGGTTGCAGGCCGCATTGACGGCGAAGCCGATTTTTACCGGGTCATACTCGCGCGGCCCGAGCGCAAACCTCTTGGGCCGTTGGTCTGGAGGAAGCAGCAGATCGTACAGCGTCGGGACCGATCCGTTGTGCAGGTAGGGTGCCGCGGCCCAGATCCCGTACAGGGGCCTCGCAGCGTAAGGACCGTAGGGCGGGTTAGTGTCGAGCAGCGTGTCACGCCAAGTAACGCCTCCGCGTCGGTCGAGGTTCTCCATTACCCGCTGCTGCGCCGCATCGATTCCGGCCGCGGCGTAGGCCTTTTGCTTGATGCTGTCCACCGCGGCTTGAACGGTCCTGGCAAAAGAACTACCGGCGAAGGGCGTGCCGGCCTTGACGCCTGCGCAGTCCTTCAGGAGCTCCGCGTCTGAGGCCGTGTAAGACCTGGATGGGATCACGAGCGCACCGGTGGTGGGGACCGGGCATGATATCTTGAGCGCCGCCGTCGGGTCTGTCCCGACGGCCTCTGGGCGCATTCCACGCAGCCTGATTAGACCGGTTGGGCTACGTCGATCATCGCCATACTCGTGGCATCCGGCACACCGGCTTTGGAATATGCGTTCGCCCGACGCCACCAAATCGGGCTTGACCGCGCCAAAGACAGCCGTAGGCCATCGCGGCGGATCGATGTAGTAGGCCAGCCACTCGAGCTCGTGTAAATTCTTGATCGGGATGGAGCTGTCGAAGAGAGAGGCATTCCTCTTGGGATCGAGTACGACAGTCGCCCCTGCGCCTAGCGTTTCGGTGAAATTGCGCTCCATCACTGTGTCAGTGTTGATAGTCCATTCGACCCAGTCGTAATCCTTGAAACCCCAGACGGCCGGGAAACGCTGGGGTTGCTCGCTGTAGACCTCGACTGGTTCCGGCGCCCGAGCCTTGCGCGACCAGAGCGGCGGGAACTTCACCGCCGCGTCGAGCGTAACCATGTTGGCCCTATTGACCTCGAAATCTCCGCCCGCATCCGCCTTGCGCAGGCGCGTGAAGATAAAGTTGCGGGTGCCGTTGAAGGCGTCCAGTCGGCCGAAGCCGGAGGTCGGGTGCTCGGGATTCCTTTGGTCCTTGGCGGCGCGGATAACGGCGATTAGCTCAAGCCGTGCATCCAACCTGTCGCGGTGCCACAGAACGTTCGCGCCGTAGTACGCGAGAGTCGCCGGGCGGACGAATGGTGCGGCAACCCCATAGCGTTCGTAATCTTGCCGTCCCAGGCGCTTGAGCGCCCGCCACAGCTTGCCCCGATCGCCCATCGTGGCCGTGAGCGCATCGACGGCCTCCGAATAGAAGAGCTGCAGATTCAACATGTTGGGAGCGCCATCAATCCGCACGGCTTTGCCGTCATAACGCAACTCACTCACGTGGCAGGCTGCGCAAGTGACACCGACGAAATCCATGCCAAACGTGAAGGGGTTGGACGCAACTGTCAGGCCAACAGGCAATCCGTCCTTGCGCGCCGGGTCGGGCAACAAGCCGTAGCGCTCAAGATTCTCGACGAATGGTTTGGTGGACGCTGGATCGGCGACATCGACTGCAGTCAGCAGGATCCAAGGCATGATCTCCGAGCCTTGCGAGAGGTGGTAGAAGGTTTCTCTCTGGCCGGGCGTCAGCCCGTTGCGGTAGTCCGCGACAATCGACGGATCAGGTCGGCTCAATTTGACCTCCATCCTGCCGTCGAGCGCACCGCTGACCATTGGAATGGTGTAAAGGACGGCAGCAAGCAGGTAGAGGCCAGCGAGGGCCGCCAGCACGTAAATCAGACTGCGAACGAGCCTCATTACAGTCTCCTCCCACAACCGGGAGAGGCGCAGACCTCATCTGGCCATCTCCTCGTCCGATGACGAAGGCCGCGAGCGGCTCGACCTCCCGACGTCGAGACGGTGACCGCGCAACGTCCTACGCCTTGGTACGGCATGAACTCAAGGTTCGTTCGGCACACAGGACCATCTGTTAGAACCGTCCCAGATCCATTTTCGACGGCGCCAGCACATTAAACAACTCTCGGTCGGGTAGCCGCCGGACAGACGAACAGCTTCAACGCGGCGAACAGCGCTTTTGGATCGTACTGGGCCTGATAGACGGGCGGCGGTGGAGGACCGCGCTTGAGCAGCAGGTGAATCGCTTCCCAAGCCGTGCGCGCGGAATATTCGATGGTAAACGCCACATCCCGCGGAACCTCTACGTACTGGCCGATCAGCCCGAGGTTGGTCGACCCCTCCGGAACCGGTCGGGGCCTGTCGGTGGGTTTGCGGGTTAACCAGATGTTGTTCACGTAGGGCATGTCGCATGGAATGCAGATCGACGACCCCATGATCGCGTTCAGTTTCTCGTCGAACCGCAGCTGCCGCATCAGTTCCTCCAGGATCTCCGCGCCTGAGCATGCATCCATGCATTTCTGCACATAACGGCCAGTTCCTTCCGGATGTAAGCCGTAGCCCCACAAGACGCATGTGCCGGGCGGCTGCCACATGATTTCCGGCTGGTGAAAAACCGACAGCGACAGCAGCCAAGGCGAATCGATCAAACTCACGAGCCCGCCGCGTCCTGTCTCGCTGCCCGTCAGCGCAGACATCAGTTCCAGGAAGTCCGTCCCCGTTGAGGTGATCGTAAAGGTTACCCAGCGCGAGTCGCGCACGTGGCCCGGGCCAAAAAACGCGTCGGGATTGCCGAACTCCGGACGCCCCTGCGCCAGGCGCTTCCACAGCGCCCATGACCGTCCGGCGCGCTGCTGCGGTGGCGCCTGGGACATCGATCCCACCGACATGTCGGCGGCCTGCGATCCGAATGTCAGCAGCACGAGATCGTCCGGCGCGACGGCGACCGAGTTCGCCGCGCCGTTCCGTTCATAGTCGAGCCGGTTGACGGTTATGCGGCCGGGCGACGCCGCGAAGCCGACGTCCTGGACGAACACGCCGGTCTGAAGATTCACGCCGCGCGCGCGCAACCAACCGACCAGCGGTTCGATAAACGCTTGATACTGATTGACCGGCGTGCGCCAGATGTTCGCCATGTCCGAAATGTACGGAAACATGTGCAACGTGCGATTCAGGTAGCGCCGCAGCTCCGTCGCGCCGTGTTGCGGGAGAGATCCCATGATCGTCGAATAGCACCACCAAAATTCGGTCGAGAAGAACCGCGGGGAAAAGCAATCCTTGATGCGGCGCCCCTCCAGTTTTCGCTCTGGTGTCAACGCGAGCCGCGCAAGGTCAAAACCGTCGCGCCAGCTCAGGCCGAAACGCGGGCCATGCACGATGCGGCCTTCGCGATCGATCAGGTGGCCCCGGCTGTCGAATGGGTGACTTTCATTGAAGGTGAAGAATTCCTTTTTTACGGACGTAGGCGGGTTCCATGCGCAGGGGACTGCATCAAGCAGAGCGAATGCGCAGCGGAATTCGCTGTCAAATACCGAACCTGGCAGGTTGTAGCCGCTTTGCGCACTGCCGCCCAAAAAGAAGCCGCCACCCATCTGCTCTTCGGCCTCGTAGATCGTGATGTCCTGCCCGGGTACCTCTGCGTTCAGGATGAGATAGCCAGCGGCCGCCAGTCCGCCAAACCCGCCTCCGACGATATGCGCCTTCATCGGCCTGCTCCCCGGATTCCGAATTCGCGGGCGTGAGCTTAGCAAACAGGCAGCGCCCTACTGTGACTCCTGACGTTCATCTTAGCGCGACAGATGAGCACGGACATTCTATAGAATTAGAAAACCTCATCAGTCGGGGGCTGTCGTGGATCCATCGGTTGCACGCGAACTCGGTAAATCCGACGAGCCGTTGATCGCATTTTGAATTGACCGTCTTCGATTTTCACCCAAACAATGCCCGCGGAACCTAGATATCCAAGCCGTTTCGCCTGCTGCAAAGTGTGTCCCAGGCACGGATAAAGCTGGCCAGCGCGACGATTTGGGAAATCCATCGCGCGGAATACGCTACGATCCAAATTGATGTTTTGCTTGGTCAAGAGTGTCGTTGTGGGTGCCCTTGGATTCGGCTTTTCTGAGTCGGCGACACAAGTGGGACTGTTATCGACTTTGCGGCTCCTCTGGTCCGTGTACTGACAGCTACCGTTGCGCTGTGGCCACATCTTGTGAATGTAATGCAGGACGCTGTCTTCGTACTTGATGAAAGCAAGCTCCAGGCACGCAATATGGTTGCCTCGTTCATCCGTCATTTCACCATAATAAACAGGATCAGCATCGGTTTGAGTCCAAAGCTGCAACTGCTGAACAATGCGATCCGGATCCGTGATGGTTTGTGCGTTTGCAGTCGAGCAAATCGTCAGACCGACAAGTAACGCTAACCGTTTGTGCATATTCTTTCCTTTCCTAAAGGGCGAGCAAGCCGGCAATCTCAAAGGCGGTAGCGGGACATCTGCCCGCCAGTTGTTACTGTTCCCGGCCTGGCTTACCTGACTACCGTGTCCTTCGTGTTGCCGCTGCTATCGGCGATGATACGTCACATGGGCCGGACCAGAAGACGATGACATTGAACTCTCGGGTCTGATCGAACGCGACTCCGATCATCGGAACTCGGATGGTGCTATTTGGCGCCGAGTGGTGGGCCATTGGAAACTGTTGTCAGTTTCCCTCCATTGTGATCTCCGATAGGCGGCAAGCACCGATGATATCAGACCCATAGGGTCGGCGGTGCTTTCAGGCCCTTTCGCCTTGCATCGAAGCGGTTCGTGCTGCCGTTATCGCAGAGATTTTCGGATGCTCGTCCGCTGCCGAGTAGATCCTAACAGCCTTAGCAGCGGACCTCTCTTCGTCGTGGTTCAGGTTGATCTTGCGCTCGACGTAATCCCGCAGCAGCGTAAGAACGCGTGACGTGAATTCGCGATTCATTGTCTCGATGTCTTCACCAAAGGCTTGCAGCGCCTTAATGAAATTTTCCCTCTTGCGCCGGAAGCTCTCGTCGTCACCGCTGCTCAGGACTTCGTCTGCGGTCGTATACAACCGCTTCCTTGTCATCTCCCAAAGGTCGAGCATATCCTGGACTTTCTTTTCCTGCCCCTTACCCCAGATCAATATCAGTAGTGCCGGGTCGCTCAGGTCGGCTTCGACACACTCCCGCAAGATCAAATCCATCTGCCCCAGCATCTCAGACACTTTTGCCTTCAAATCCGCCGCCGTAACGACTGGGTGCCCCAGCTTTTCAGGTCTAAATGGGCTCTCTTCCTCGAGCACAAGGGACCTGAAACGCAGCCCGACCGAAATGGATTTCAGCAACCGCGTGCTCTCAGGGTCGCCATACTCCTTGGTCCTCATTTGGACAACGTAGATATGAATCTCCGTTTTTTGGCTGACGTACGTCACAACCTTGGAGACGAACAACCGAAATGATTTGTCGCGCGGAACAGTCGTGACGACGTGATAATTGTCCCCGCCTCCCTTGAGCACCGTTGTAGCCAGTTGCTGGATGCCCGCGACACAGTTTGCCCGAAGTTCTGATGGTATCCTTTCGCAAAGCTCCGACCAGGCAAACTCCCGCCCGATGGTCTGGCCTATGGTGACGTTGAAAATATCAGCAAAATCGCCAATCAGCTCGACACTTGATTTTGTCAAGTCGACGCCGTCCCGTCTGAAGTCCGGTCGGGTCGACGTCCTGATAATCAGTTTTCGCTCCGGATAGGTTTCTGATGACACCCTGCCTTGCAAATATTCGTGAATAATTCGATATAATGCAGATGCTTGTTTGGCGACGCGCGTGGATTTTGATGCGGGACCATTCCCCGTCCCAAGCGTCTGCATGACGAGATCCGAGAGCCGGGCGAGCAGTTTGAACACCGGATGATCTTCGTCGACGACAGGTTCTGACCCGCTCTCTATCTTCGTCTTGAGAACTTTGTAGACCTCATCCCCTCCGATGGATACGCCCTGGATATCGTGCATCGTGTCGGGCACATCAGCTCCGATGCAAAAAGGAATATAGATTCGATCGAAGCCCGCACTCCCTTTCCGGCGTTGCTGAATGGACCGATTGAAATAACCGATTTCGTAACCCGTGTAGGAATGACTCATTTTCATCCGATCGGTGAAAATGACGAGCAGAATGTCCGCTCCCTGCAAAGCAACATCTATCTGCTTGGCCCAATTTTGCCCTTCCTTGATTTCGATATCGCGATAAATGTTCAACGGCGCAAACTCGAATGTATCTCTGAGCAGGTTGTCTATGCTGGCGACCAGTTCCTTGTCTTCCCTTGCGTAGCTAATGAAAATATTTATGCAACTCGGTGAATGCTTCTCGAGTTTGCTTTTAGATGTGATACGGGATTTATTTGGCATGGCCGCGCCTCCTCCTCTGATACTCGACGAAGTAGGCGTGCTCGGGAAGTGACCCGAGTCACAGTCTTTTTTCTTCGAGCCTGCAACAGGCTACCGTCGGCGCCGATAGCTCGACCCGAGGCGAATGAGCTTCGAAGAGTCCCTGGCCCGCGATGAGCGCCTGGCCCGAGGCAGCAACGCGCGGATTGATGCTCGGTGGGGTGTAGACGGACCTGGCCACTTTTTCGTCGCTCACTTCACGTCCGGCGGATGCGCAATGGTTGGTCGATAGCCCAATTCGCGAAAATGACCAACTCCCAGCCGATCCCAATTCCTTTAAGACTTGCCGACACATCCAATCTGGATCGCGTTCTTCGAGCCACACCTGCTCAACAATTTTCGTCGCAACTGACCAATTGGCGCAATCGTCTCCATCAGCCAAGGTAAGGGCTTTACGAAGGCGACCATACGCAGCCAGCACGGCGTTGACGGCTTCGGGGGCGAATGCCGTTGACCGAATGAGGTATTCAATCGACATCGAATTTTGAGGTCTCCGTGACCAAACGGATCTGAAGGAGGCAAGCGACTGTGGCGGCGACGTCATCGACTGCGCGACCGACATTTGCAACTATATTTACGAGACGCACGGGCGGTTTCCGGCGCACGTCGACGCGATCTACGTTCCGGGTGTCTGGCTGCAGGCGTTTACGGGGCGGCGCAAGTATGATCAAAAGGCGCTGCAAGTTATTGTTCCGTTTTGATTGGAAGTATGGGGGTAGTCAATGCCTGCCATTGCGTTTTCTAACAACGACATCGCGCTTGTGGCCTGGACATTCG
>Ga0209526_10002958_pt1 | contig 11527 bp, 8 predicted proteins | sample JacPinW_OM2H0_M1_FD_188566 | JGI IMG/M metagenome (GOLD analysis project Ga0209526, IMG submission 188566) | Forest soil microbial communities from Algoma, Ontario, Canada - Jack Pine, Ontario site 1_JW_OM2H0_M1 (SPAdes) (version 2) | ecosystem: Environmental > Terrestrial > Soil > Boreal...
GACGCCTGCGATGATTTTGTTGAAATCTCGGGGCGTTAGGTAAACGGCCCCGGCAAGCCGTTGCCGCTCATTCTTCTAGCGACCATAAATGAGTACACGAAACGTTCCAGGAATAGGGAGTGGGTTCGGATGGGGGCGCTCTGCCGTCGGAGCAGGAGCTGGACCAAAGTCTGCTGTCGTCAAGAAAAGGTTGTGGGTCTTTGGGTCCCTTTCCATTGTTTTGGCCCCGTACTCAGTCTTCACCGTCTCCACCTCGCTTAGTTTGTCGGGCGAGTCTTCGTGGAAGATGTGGATCTTGCCCTCGCGAGTCGAGACGAAAACGAAACCCGTTTCGGGCTCATACACGGTAGCATCGACTCCGGCGCTGATCGGCAAGGCCTGGAGAACCTTTCCATTATCCGCATCCATCATCACCAGCATCTGCGGATCACGTCCGCCGGAAAACAGCCTTCGGTGCTTTCGGTCCATCGCCATAGAGACGGGCGTTCCACCGGGCGCCACGGGCCAACGCGCTTTGATCGCGAGAGCGTGGGTATCGATGGCGGCCACGTCGTTTTTCTCTTCGTTATTGTCGTAGACCATTCCTTTACCATCGGCCACGGGATACTCTGGTGCGCCGCCCATGTCGAGGGCTTTCACCACGGCTCCTTTTGCCGGATCAATAACCGTGGAGTTTTTACTGTCGCCGTTGAACGTAAAGATAAGTTTAGAAGAGGGATCGTACACAATGGAGTCTGTGTCCTTGTAGCTTTTGATTTCCCCGGTGACCTTCAGGCTTTTGATATCGAACATCACCACTGTGGCGGCGTCACCGTCTGTGATGAATCCTTTGCCAAGCTCCGGAACCAGCGCGACTCCATGGCAGCGTTTCAAACCCGAAATGGTGCCTACGACCGAAAAGTTATCGGCATCCATCACTTTGACCTCAGTGCCGTGTGAAAGGTATACGCGACGCGCTTCGGCATCTACGGTCACGTAGTCGAAATACTCACCGCCGCCCGGCGCTGCCCCCAAAGGTATTTTCTTAATCAGGTGGTAACCAGGCGCGGCCGGTTTTGCCAGAGCGATGACGCCAAGCAATACAAAGGAAGCAAACGCCAAAAACACTGAGAATTTCTTCATCCTAGTCTCCTTGATTTGATTGATTACGTTTTTCGAACGCGCGCATTATATTAGATCCCGTCAAGTCTGAGGCCCACGAACACTTCTCGATGGCCGGCTACCCCTGGACAATGTCAACGCTACGAACTATCAAGCATTCTATAACCTCGTCACCGGCATTTGAACGAGCGGTCCGTGAAACTGGCCGCCATATACATCCGTATCGTCCATGTCACCGGAAAACACCGGACGTGGTATGGATATTTTGACCGCGAGGAGCGGTTCGATGACGAAGAATCGTACGTCTTCCGCTCTTACGTGGTAAAGCTGGGCAATCAATGCTGCAGAAAGCTGACCTGCCCCCATAACTTCATGGAAGGATTCGGAGTTCTTGAACATAATGTCAAACGTCAGTTCAAAAGGACCGGCATTTTTACTTCGAATCAACTGGGTGAACTCCCACAGTTCGCGCATCCTTGCTCCTCAGCTTCAGACATTTTCCAAAGTCATTTGAAAAGGTTCGCAGGGATCGTCCAGCCGCCAAATGTGATTGACACAGAAGCGGTAGACAGGACCGGCATCCATGCCCGGGGGTGAGAACGGAAAAGCAAAATTGCTGATTAGCCCGCTTTGCTCGGGGATGGGATGGTGCAAGCCGGTGTGCCAGACCAGAGGTAATATGTCGGCGGCTAGCGATTGAGTGGAAGCGATCACGTCGATGATCAATCCGACCTCGTGCCCGTCTAGTTGGCGAACCGGTTCGAGCACTCCCAGTGAGCCGTCTCTCCCATAAACTCGAAAGTTCAAATTGTAAGCGTCTGGGCGCAGCTTCAGGCTGTCTGCAATCTTGCGTTCGACCACCGAGCGCAAACTACTCAGGAATGTATCGAGTTGCCGTAAAATCAATGGATCTCGAATCCCGGCGACAACGATCGACCGATAACCCACCAAGGTAGCACCTTCGATACGCACCGTATACTCTGCAGAAGGTATGAACGAACTGCCGGTTACCCGCACCGCTCGGTCACTTACCGCTTGGTATTGCGCTGCCGTGGTGTCGAGCACACCTCCAGATTCGACAAGGTGATAGGGATCTGCGTTTTCATACAACGTATGTGCAGCGACGCTTTGTGGAGTACACCGAAAGGCGGGATTCGGCGGCTCCACGGTAAATCCATTCTGATCGAGTTCGGCCGACATACAATCCGGATAGTATCGCTGCACTACGCTGGCGGAGCCGCATTCGAGAATCTTCCCGGCGTGAAAAGCGACCGACTTTGGGATTCCTTGGAGAACTGGAAGGGCCGCAAAAATTGCGACATCGCTACAACGCCCGGCGATCACGATCTGCGCGCCGGCCTTCAAGGCGGATTGAATCGGCTCTATTCCCATCATGGCTACGAAGCGCTCAGCCTTATGGATGGAAAGTTCCTGAAGATCAGGAGCCGGAAAAAGCGGCGAGATTCTACCTCGCCGGAGGGCATCGACAAGAACGTCTTTGCGCACTTCGCTGTCGATTGCTGCAAGCTTGAAGTGCCAGGCGTTCTCCTGTGCGAGTTCATGGATAATCTCGAGTGTCCACTCCAGATGGGGCCGTCCGCCGGCGTGTCCAGCGGAGCCGATGACTACAGGGATGCCCGACTGTAGTGCTTCCCGAATCATAATTCGGAGATTTCGTTTCGTCCCTTCGCGCGGGCCGCGCGGCTTTCCGGAACCCAGATAGTAAGGACCGGAATCCGTCGAACCAGCGTCGCATCCTACAAAGCTAGCGCCCTGCCGAACCGCCTCTACCAGCGTTTCTTCTCGAAATCCCGTGCTCAAGTTTCCGGTGGCGGCGAGCGCCTTTAATTTTTCTTTCAATCAACCTCCTCTGTAGTGGACCAGCAGGCGGCAGCTTCGCCGTGTGCGCGAAAACATGATAAACCTCTTTCCTTCCGGACTATCCGACGCCCAAAAGTTGTGACTTTGTCGTTCGCCCGCTACCCCGCTTGCTCGATTGACTCGCCGGTGTTTATGAAGAACCATGCCAACCCGCTCGCGATTGTTACGATGGCTGCGAAATCCAACGCGGAGCTCCAACCGAACCTGGTTGCTATGAATGCGGTCAGTATCGGGGAGGCAGAGCCTCCGAGGCTGCCGAACGTAGTCATGACGGCCGATACGGAACCCGAGCACGTGGACGAAATATCCGTACAAGCTGTCCACAGGACCGCCGAAGCTGCAAAATTAAACCCAGCGGCAAGGGCTAGCTGGAGAATAGCCAGGGTATTGTTGGAAGTATGGCTTCCGGATAGTAAGAATAAAGCCGAACTAACGATACCTAACCAAGCTGCGGCTCGTCGCCCGCGAGCTTTGCCAAGCCACCTCGCCATTCGATCGGCGAACCAGCCCCAAAGAGGAACCATGAAAATATTGGCTAGAAAGGGCGCTGAGCCCCACAGGCTCGCCTTTGAAATGGTGATGCCCCGGACCCGAACCAGGTAGATAAAGAACCAGGTAAAGAATATATAGAGTGGGTATACAAGGCAGAAATGGCTGACCATCAGTCCCCACATGGACCGACTGGAAAAGATCTTGCGCCACGGGATGCCAGTTGGTGGAGTGTCAGCGGACGGCACGTTTTCATGGTTTGCGTTGCCACGTATCAGTGCCAGTTCAGTGGAATTGACGTGAGGATTTTCTTCTGGCCGATTTGTCACGTAAAAATAGCAGCCCAGTGCCAGGAAGACTCCGACCGTACCCAACAGGAAAAAAGAAGACTCCCACCCCCAGCGTTTTGTAATTCCCCCGATTAGGACGGGCGCCACAACCCCTCCTACGCCAACGCCCGTCAAGAAAACACTCGTTCCAAAGGCACGCTCGTTCGGGCCTAGCCAATACGCCATCATCTTGTTTCCGACAGGTATGGCCGCTGCTTCGCCGGTTCCCATTAGGAAGCGGGTGATTACAAAAGCCCAGGCAGCACCCAACCACCCAATACCCGGCAGGTGCGGCGCAATGGGAGTCGCTGCCGTGAACACCGAAAACCAGAGAACTGCGGCCGCCAGGACGGGTCGCGGCCCGAAGCGATCGGCAAGCCAGCCCCCAGGTATATGGAAGAGCGCGTAGCCCAAACTGAAAGCACCCAGGATCCACCCCATGGTCTGCGTGTCGAACCTGAAATCCTCCTGGATGTACTTCGCGACAATGCCGAGATTCAGGCGATCGATGTAGGTAGCACCAGCAACCAGCGCCAAAAGACCGACCACACGCCAGCGCACCTTCGTCGCAGGAACGCTTGGCGTCTGGATGTTCACAACCAATGGATAAGTGGATCTCAAAGCGGCACATTCCTGATCGAAACTGAAAAGAGCCGAAACGTCGCGCCACACGATTCAAATTTTTCGGGCAAACGCAACTTCAGACGCTCAGCTGGTTGAGAAATTCCCTATACGGAAACTAGTTCTGTCGTGTGGGTCCTTTTCAACGGTCTCTTCTTCGACCTTGTAAAACTCCTCCAGGCCGATGGTATCCTCGACCTCTTTACGAATGCGCCTGAACACGTCTTGTGGCAGTCCGCTGCGACCGGTGTCCTTGAGACGAACGAACAGCTCTTGAACGCTTTGGAACATGACGCTGATCGCGCTGATCGCATCGTTAACCATCTTATAGCCCGCGTGCTCCAGCTCCCGAAGAGGGAGAATAGGCCGTTCGAGGCGGTTTCCTTCGCTGTTGACGTAAATCAGCGGAGCGTGTATTTGCGCAGGGGCTGCGCAGGCCTCTTCGGTCGTGTTCGGGAAAATCATCACCATATCGGCTCCTGCTTCCGCATAGAGATTTCCCCGTCGGACGCCTTCGGCGAAATCATGCGTCCGCATGGCATCGGTGCGAGCCGCGATGACGAAGTCCGGATCACGCCGAGCTCGCACGGCGTATTGAATTTTCTCGCACATTTCTTCGGCAGAAATAACGTGCTCAATTCCTTTGTGATAGTGAGCGCGTTTCGGAAACACCTGATCCTCGATGTGGACGGCTGCCGCACCCGCCCGCTCCAGCTCCTGTATCGTGCGAATGACGTGGGCCACCTCTCCATACCCAGCACCGCCGTCGACCATCACGGGGATGTTGACGGCAGCAGTTATCCTACGAGTAGCGGCAGCAACTTCCTCCAGACTGAGGAGCGGTTCGGGCACACAAAGGCTTGCGCCTAGAGCGTATCCTCCAAGGTCAAGGCACTGAAATCCCACACGCTCTGCAATTTTTGCCGTGAGCGGATCGTACGCAATCGGCGCATGGATGATTCCGGTAGAGGAGAGCATCGCACGGAAAACGGTTGTCATTCTTTTCACAAACACCTCTAAAGCGCTCCTGGTCTATCGAACACGTCGGACCAACGTCCGCCAAATATCAAAAAGATTCATTAAGATCGCTCCATGCCTCTCCGCTACGATTGGGCGGAATTGCGCGTCAAAGCTTTGCCGATCTCCGAGCGATGCAAGGCGCCGTCTATCTCCAAATTTTCATTGGCGTTCACGAAAATCCAAAGGATCCCCGCCGCGAAACTTACCAGGGCTGCGAAATCGAGCGCCACCGTCCAACCGAAGGAGGTAGCGATCTGCGCCGTAATAATAGGCGCAGCGCCGCCGGCCACATTGGCGCAGGTATTCATCAAACCTGAAAGAGATCCCGAGTGATTCGGAGCCAAGTCGATACAACTAGCCCACCAACTTGGTGCAGCAAAAGTGCTAAATCCGGCCGCGGTTGCCAAAAGCAGCACCGCGTAAACATTGTTTGTGCAATGACTACCCGCCCAGAGAAGTAAAGCCGAGGAGGTCATGCCAACCCACACGGTACTTTGCCGACCGCGCTGCCGGCCGAGGCGGGCTACTGCTTTGTCCGAAAGCCAGCCTCCCAGCGGAGCCATAAGTGTCATCGCGAGGAAAGGAGTAGCGCCCCAGAAGCCACCCTGGATTAGCGTAAAACCTCGAACCCGCGTGAGGTAAATAAAAAACCATGTGAAGTAGATATAGGGTGTATATCCGTGGCACATATAACTGAGAATCAGTCCCCACACCGAACGACTGGAGAAGATCCTGCGCCATGGCACGCCCGATACGCGGAATGAAGGATTCGCGGAGCCTGTCTTAGAGCCAAGAATCGCCCGTTCGCCTGAGTTGACCCGTGGATGTTCCTCAGGTCTATTGGTCACATAGGCGAACCAAAGGATCGCGACGATTGCAGCAAGCGAACCTGAAAGAAGAAAGGACGAGCGCCAACCCCATCGCTGTATGGTTGCGGCAAAAAGAATCGGCGACAGCACACCGCCCGCACCGACGCCACCAAGAAGCAAACTGCTACCGATTCCGCGCTCCGCCTTGGTAGTCCAAAATGCGATCATCTTGTTGGCATTTGGGTAGCTGGCAGCCTCGCCGGCTCCCGTCAAGAAACGAATCACGCCAAAAGCCCAGGCGAAATTCCACCACGGACTGTCAATTAGAGGGACCACCACCATCAGGATCGTAAAAATGGACCAGCACAAGACCGCCAGCGTGAGAGTAACACGCGGTCCGAAGCGGTCGCCTGCCCATCCCCAGGGAACCTGGAACAGCGCATACCCGAAAGCAAACGCGCCCAGGATCCAGCCCATTGTTTTTGTCGTGAAGCGGAACTCTTCTTGTAGATATTTCGCTGCTATGCCAAGGTTCAGACGGCCGAAGGCGGTCACGAGCATAATAAGGACAAGGATCGCCAGGATTTGCCACCGAACATAGCTAGGCTGTTGCTCAAGCAATTGCGCTCCACGTTGCCTTGCATAGGCAACGAGGTCAGTTCGTGTCATGCTTACAATAGTTGTCTACAATTCGCCGTAAACTTTGTCAAGCCAAATGTCATTTCGTCGCGCGAAAGCCCAGTCAAGAGTTGCCAAACAGAGAACCATTTGCCAGAGATTGATCGGCGGCGACCTTGTGTTGACATTGATACAGTACAAATCTAAGGTTACGGAGATGCTTCATAGATCTCCGACCAATGGGTCCGACGAAGTGAGGGGACAGGGATGATCAGGGTTCGCATCGGTCCACAGGAAGACAGAGTACAGGGTTTAGCACGTTATGCCAGCCGTTGATGGGGAATTGGTCGACAAGATTGTAAACGCGCTCGAGAGCGCGATCTCGAATGGCGAGCTATTGCCGGGGAAGCGCATCTCTGAGCTGGCCCTTTCGTCTACTCTGGGGGTCAGTCGCGGGCCCCTGCGCGAGGCTATTCGCAAGCTGGAAGCCCGGCGGTTATTCGAGAGAACCGCTTTTCATGGAATCCGGCTCGTTGATTTGTCGATCGAAGATCTCGAGCAATTGCTCATAGTCCGCGAGGTATTGGAAGGTGCGGCTGCGCGTGCAGCTGCGGAAAATATTTCAGATAGAGAACTGCATGAACTAAAAAGCTATTTAAACCATGGCGTGCGGCGCAAATCAACCTTCACGCTCGCACCCAAAGTGCCAGCTTTCGGAATTCACCACCTTATCGCTCAAGCCAGTAAGAACCGCTGGCTTGAAGAAATTCTCTGCAAGGACTTATACGGGCTGCTTCGTGCCTATCGATATGCGTCGATCGATATGGCGCAGAGGTCAAAAGAAGCGAGAGCGGAGCACCAGCGGATCGTGAAGGCCATCGCCCAGCACAACGGCAATAAGGCCGAAGCGCTCATGCGCAAACACAATCGTAACGGCCGAGCCAACCTCATCAGGCGCTTGAAGGCGGATCGCGCCGCTGAACGCCAAATCTCATTGCGTCCGATTCTCCGTGGTAAGAAAAAAGGACGAAAGGTCCGCACTTTGGATTGAGATCATCGCGCAGGACAGGCGCCCAGCACCAAAGTAAAGCTCGGGCACCTTCGGGAAGTGGCCATTTCCCGCGCCAAAGTCATGATTGACCTCGAAATACGGTCCTGGCTTCGATGTCATACAATTCCGGTAGCCGAATTACCTTTTCAATGTACTTCATGGTGTCACGATCCTGGGCTACACAGTCTGGCGGAAACCCATCCTCCAAATACTGCTTCAGGCCTTTCCGTACCGCTTGAACAGCCAACAGGATGACGGTGGTTGCGTCGATGCATATTTTGAACCCCATATCCTCCAGCTCCGCCCAGCGGAAGTTCGGGCGCCCTAGGTCACCATGATCACCTGAAACGTTCACGTGAAGAATAGGTCCGTGAATTTCCCGGGCGATTTGGCGAGCTTCGTCGCGAGTGTTGGGAAATACCTCGACAACATCACAGCCCGCCTCGAGGAAAGCATTGCCCCGTTTGATCGCTTCCGCCAGGCCGTGGGTCAACAAAGAGTCCGTGCGCCCGACCAATACCAAGTCCTCGTCGCTCCTAGATTCCAAAGCAATTTTGATTTTGTCGAGCATGGCAGCAAGCGGGATAACTTCCTCGACGCCTCGGTGATAGGATGCACGTTTCGGACAATACTGATCCTCGAGATGTATGCACGCGATATTGGCAGCCTCCGCTTCACGGACCGTTCTCGCGACATGGATGGGCTCGCCAAAACCTCCGGCGCAGTCGACTTTCAATGGGATGTCGACGACCTTGGTAACTAGCCGCGCGCACTCGATCGTTTCTGTCATGGTCAGAAGCGGTTCGGTGACGCAAAGCTGTGCCCCGACCTGCCACCCTCCCATCGCGATGAATTTAAATCCAAGTTCTTCTGCAATGCGTGCCGTCAAGGGGTCGTAGATATTTACGCCCCGCAGTAACCCAGGCGCGGCCAGAAGATGCCGCAATTTTGTTGATGGTCTGATTGATTTCGACTGTTGCATGGTCATGCTTGCTTTTCCTTTCAACGCTCCAGGGCAAATGCGCCCCGATATCGCGAGCATTAAGTGCCTACATATTATAGGCCATACGCTGTCAAAACTGTAGACAGATTTCGTCGACCAAAAGTTAGTCTCGGCAAAGATAAATATTGCAACCCCGGCAAAATTGAACTAGGCTTGGCCCCAATAAGGGGGTGCCCCGATGCTTCTTCCTATGCGTTTGAAGAATTCTTTACATTTAGGGATCTCGACCCTGGCGTTCCTATTGGCGATCTTGGTTTCCATTCCTGCCGCGTCGCAGGTAGCGGGTGGTAATCTTTCTGGACTGGTCACCGATCCCTCTCGCGCCGGCGTACCGCAGGCACAGGTCGGAATCAAAAACGTGGCGACCGGAGTGGAAAGAACGGTTACTACGAATACTGACGGATTTTACACCTTCGTTAACCTGTTGCCGGGCGAGTATCAGGTGACGGTTTCTGCCAAAGGCTTCAACACGGAGGTCAAAACCGGGATTTCTCTGACGGTCGGAGCTCAACAGGTTTTCAATGTGGCGATGACGATCGGTACCGTGTCCCACCAGATTCAAGTGACCGCCGAGGCCCCCGCCGTTCAACTTGCGAGTTCCGACATCAGCGCTACCGTGAATGCCACGACAGTTCGAGAACTGCCGCTAAACGGCCGCAGTTGGACGGACTTGGCTATCTTGCAACCCGGCGTTGACGCCATCCAAACGCAACCCACATTTGCGACCGGCGCAGATCGTGGGAACCGAGGTTTTGGCCAGCAGCTGACGATTTCAGGCGCTCGCCCGCAGCAGAACAATTACCGCCTGGATGGCATGAGTCTGAACGATTATGCGAATGGAGCGCCGGGCAGCGTGCTGGGAGGCAACCTAGGGGTCGACGCGATTCAGGAGTTTTCCGTACTGACCAGCAATTATTCTGCGGAGTACGGCAAGACTTCCGGGGGCGTTGTGAATGCCATTACACGCTCGGGCACGAATGCATTCCACGGTAGCGTTTACGAGTTCCTGCGAAACAGCGCGCTCGATGCGCGGAATTTCTTTGACCGGGAGCGCATTCCACCGTTCAAGCGCAATCAGTTTGGTGGTTCGCTCGGTGGGCCGATCTTTAAAAACCGGACATTCTTCTTTGCTGACTTCGAGGCAATTCGGCAGTCCAAGGGCATCACCGCGCTTACGACCGTGCCTTCCCTCGATGCCCGCAATGGAAATATCCACGATTCAAACGGAAATCCAATTACCGTGCCGGTGGACCCTGCCATTCAAAAAGCCCTGGCCTTTTATCACCTGCCGAATGGCGGCCTGACTGGCAATATTGACATCGCCCGATACAGCTTTGCAGGCCAGCAAGTCGTGAACGAAAATTTTGTCACCACCCGTCTTGATCACAAGCTTTCCGGTAGTGACAATCTGTCAGGCACTTACGTGTTTGACAGAACTCCCTACACATCCCCGGACGGGGTGAATGACGTTTTATTGGGTACGAAGAGTTCGCGGCAGGTCGTTGCTCTCGAAGAAACTCACATCTTCCGGCCGAGTTTCGCCAATACACTACGCTTCGGCTACAACTACGAAGTCGTCGACAACAACCAGGGTCTCGCGGCGCTTGTACCGGCGGCCAGTGATACGTCGCTCGGCACGTTCCCGGGCCGCACCGCTCCCCAGATATTTGTGACCGGGCTCACAACTTTCCTGGGGGGAGTTGGAGGCGAGGCTGCGTATTTTTATCACTGGAATTCGTTCCAGGGATACGACGATGCTTTCGTCAATAAAGGTACGCACACGATAAAATTCGGAGGCGCGGTCGAACGCATGCTACTCAAGATCGTGGCGCTTTCCGATCCCAACGGGATTTTCAAATTCAATGGTCTTTCGGCTTTTCTGCAGAATCAGCCCAACAAATTCCAAGGCGGGATCGCAAGCACTCTTTCCCCGCGTAATCTCCGTCAGACTCTGTTTGGCGCCTACGTGCAGGATGACTGGCGTTGGAAGTCTAATTTGACCTTGAACCTAGGCCTTCGTTATGAGATGACTACCGTGCCGACGGAAACCGATGGCAAGCTCTCGGTACTCAAGAATCTTTCCGATGCCACGCCACATCTGGGCGATCCATTTTTCAATAATCCGACGACGAAAAATTTCGAGCCACGCATCGGTTTCGCATGGGACCCATTCCGAAACGGCAAAATGGCCGTCCGGGGTGGTGCAGGCCTGTTCGATGTGCTTCCGCTACCCTATCAATTTACACTGCTGACTACGTTGGCCGCTCCGTTCTTTCAATACACGGCAATTTCCCTATCCACCGCTAACCCGCAGCCGTTCCCGAACAATCTTCCGCCGCTACCCGCAAACAAACTACGCGCTACGTATATCGATCCCAATCCAAAGCGCAATTACGTTGCCCAGTGGAATCTCAACGTGCAATATCAGCTCGCCCCCGACCTAACATCCATGATTGCCTATGTCGGTTCGCGCGGCGTGCACCAGCCGTACAGGCTGGACGACGCCGATATCGTCATTCCGAAGCTGACGTCGGCTGGATACGTTTTTCCAAGCCCGATCTTCAGCGGCACCCGGGTGAACGAGAACTATGGCTCGATCCGGGGG
>Ga0209526_10002959_pt1 | contig 11526 bp, 13 predicted proteins | sample JacPinW_OM2H0_M1_FD_188566 | JGI IMG/M metagenome (GOLD analysis project Ga0209526, IMG submission 188566) | Forest soil microbial communities from Algoma, Ontario, Canada - Jack Pine, Ontario site 1_JW_OM2H0_M1 (SPAdes) (version 2) | ecosystem: Environmental > Terrestrial > Soil > Boreal...
CCCGGATGTCGGCGGGGCGCATCGCCGGCTGGTCGCCCAGGAGCAGCAACGCCGCCTGGGCCGAGGGGGAAGCGGCGGCCAGTCCCGTTCGCATCGAGCTCGCCTGGCCGGTGGCGTAGTCGGGGTTCACGACCGTCCTGGCGGCGGGCGGAAGGCTGAGCGCAGCCGCCACGTCCTCCGCCCGGTGGCCCAGGACGACGACCAGCTCGTCCAGCCCCGCCGCGGCCCCCGCCTCCAGGACGTACTGAAGGACGGGCCGCCCCCCGAGCTCCATGAGCTGCTTGGGCTGGCCGAGCCTGGACGAGGTGCCGCCTGCCAGCACGATGCCCGAGATCACGGGCTCAAGATACTGCGGGAGGCCGATGTTGGTCCGCTACCGCGCGCATGTGCGCGATAGACACCGAACCTCCCCACAACGCCAGCACCCCCCACGAGGGGGGGTGCTGGAGAAGCGGGTCCCGGCGGACGAACTAGGCCGCTGGGTGAATCGTGTTGTTGTTGCACCCCGGGTCGCCACCGTGGCCGGCGCTGAGAATTCCCAGTGCGACCCCGTAGTTCGCGTGGCACAGGTTGGCGTCGATCGTGTGGACGTTCTGGATGATCGACGACGTGTCCGCCTTGATGTTCACGACGTCGGTCAGGATCACGCTCGACTGCGTGTTGCGAATCGCGGTCAGCGTGCCGTTGATGCTCTGAGCCGTCGCCAGGATGGAGCCGACCTGGTCGTGGATCACGTGCACCGTCTTGTTGATGTCCACCACCGGCGGGGTGATCCCATCCACCTGCGTCTGGATGTGGGCCGCCGTGTTCTTCACGATCTCAAGCTGGCCCGTGAGCGGCTGGGCAGCCGTGAGGATCGAGTTCGCGGTGTTCTCCGTCTTGTTCAGCTGCGAGACGTAGGAGGTGTCCCCCTTGGCGCCCGCCAGCTTGGACGTGATGTCCGTCACCTTGTTGTTGATCTCCTGCGCAGCCACTAGCGTCCGGGTCAGGATCAGCACCGCAGACAGCGCCCAGGCGATCACGATGATGAGGGCGATACCCGCCTGCCCCCGTTCACCGTTGCGAAAGCCTCTCATGCATTTCCTCCTTGAAGGCGCTTAGCTGTCTCTAGCCGCAGGGCAGGTTGCCACCCAGCAGCCTGATGGCGGTGCTGTTGCAGATGTCGGATGCGTGGGCCTGGATGTTGCCGTTGCTGTTCAGGTTGGTCTTTGCGTCGACCAGGTCGTTCTGGATAGCGATGAGGCCCTTGCTGCCGTCGCCCACGATCTGGCCGACGTCGCTCAGGATGCCTCGGGCGACCGGGTTCTCGATGTTGACCAGGACGCCTTCGATGGCGTTCAGGCCCGACTCGGTGGTGACCAGGGTGCCCTCGGTGTCCTTCAGGGACGGGTCGATCGTGGTCAGCTGCGCGTTGATGTCGGTCAGTGAGCCGATGATCGCGTCCGCCTGGGCCGGGATGGGCTTCAGCGAGGCGTCGATCTTCTCCAGGGTGCCGTTGATGTTCGCCACGTGACCCGGCAGCGGGTTCACGTCGCCGTTGATGCCGGTCACGTTGCCCGTCGTGGTGCCGAGTGACCTGTCGATGGCCTCAAGGGCCGAAATGATGCCGAGCAGGAAGCCGATGACCACCAGGACCACGAGGACCCCGATGGAAACCCACACTTTCAGCCACCGGTTCGCGCTCATCAGTGGAGCGGCGATGTCCGGTGCATATGCTGCTGGACGCTGCGCCATCCTCAGTTCTCCTTCTTATCCGTAGCTCGTCTTGACATCGGGAGGCTGAGGCCTACCCGCTGCACTTCTGCGCGGTGGCCTTGTCGATGTTGCACGTGGACGTGCGGATGGACCGCGCCTCGCCCTTGATGGTGTCTGCGTCGCCGAGGATCAGTCCTGCCTGCGTGACTGCCTGGTCCAGTCCAGCCTTGATCGCCGTCGCGTCACCGTTGATGGCGTTGGCGGTGTTGAGGATGGAAGCTGCCGTGCCGTTGATGGCGTGGGCCGTGCCGTTGATGGCGGTCGCCGTGCCGTTGACGGACACCGCGAAGTTGTCAATGGACTTGGCCGTGGCGATGATCGTGTTCAGCTTGGCCTGCAGCGACTGGCTGCCATCAGGTGCGGCGCCGCCAGCGGTCTTGAGAATCGACGACGCAACGTCGTTCGTGTGCGTGAGCTGCCCGATAACGGAGGTGTCACCCTTGATGCTGGTGGCACCCGATTGGATCGTCGAGGCCTTGGCGTTGATCCGGTCGGCCACTCGAACGGTCCTGAACAGAAGGTAGAACGACACAACAACTGCCACGACGACCACGACGAGGCCGACTGCTCCCTGGCCCCCCTCGGTCTTCATGAGCCTGCGCATACGCTCCAACTTGACCCCCTTCACCTTCCTCTTGTAGGGACCCGGCCCGAAGAAACCATCCCGGATCCCGAAACGCCCCATACAGGGAACAAACCTGATGCCGTCCTGCAAAGTGCCGGAGCAAGAGGTGGGCCCCGCAGCCGAGATGCCGACCGGGCCCCCCGAGCCCTGGCCGTCACCGGCTCCCCACCTCGTGATCCGTCCACGTCGACCTGTGAAACGAAACCGCTACCGCAAAACCCCACTGCCCCAGCTCGACTTACTTCCTGCAGCCAGTTACTTGATGCCGGCAACCCCCGTGTAGTTGCCGGTGCCGCTCATCGTGCCTGCGGTGTTGGAGCCGGTGGCGATGCGGCCGGCGGCCACGCCCTCGATCCGCTCCGCGAGGCGGTAGAGCAGGGGGAGCGCCCCGGAGATGATTCCGAGCGTCCGGTTGATCTGCTGGAGACCCGGCACGATCGGCTCGGCGTGACCGACGATCTGGACGACCATGTCCACGGTGGTGGCCAGGCCGTCGTCGATCTTCTGCAGCAGGCCGGCGACCCAGTTCAGGTAGATGAGCAGAACGCCGACCAGGAGGATGACGTCTATCAGCGAGAATGCGACGAGAAGTGTACTCATTAGCGCGGCACCGCCTTCTTGCCAGAGCCCGACAGAACCCGGGTGAGGAACAGGTGGTGATTCAGACCCTCGGCCAGCACCGCATCGACCTGACCCGCGGTGTCGGCGATCAGGAAGCTCTCGCCAGTGTTCCGGGCGGTCTGGCCGAGCGTCTCGACAACGCCCTCCACACCCCGGTCAATGTCCTGGACGAGACGGATAAGCAACGTCAGCACGCCGATGACGACGAGGACGACGACGAGGCCGAGACCGACGGCCATCCACCACCAGGTCACCTCCTCGGGGGCGTACCCCGGCAAAGACGAGGCTGCCGGGAGATGTGCAGCAACTGCAACGAGTGGCATCATGTTTTCTCCCATCACCCCCCGAGAGACTTTCGAACCGTGAGCAGGTCATTGACGATGGTTGACGCGTGATCAATGGTGGTCTGCAGATCCCACAACGGGGCCGTATTGGTCCAGCATGCTTCCAGCCCCCGAATCGCTTCCTGCGCCTGCACCCCGATGTTGCGGGCGAGGACGAGGATGGCCTGCACCTCGATGACGACGATGACAATTGCGATCGTCGTGATGACGAATCCGATGTACCAGCCGGTGAGATTGGCCTGCGTCGGACTGGCCAACAGACTCGCCGCTAGCGTTACCATGGGCTCAACCTCCTTCCCTCCATACCGGTGCCTCCTTTGGTTCTCCCGTGAACGTCTATGACACGTTGCTGACCATCAGTCCTACGTGTGTCCACGCCGACTGCCTCCGGCCCGACCCGCGAGGGCATCGGCCTTTGCACGGACGGGAGCGAGGTTGTTGTTGACGTTGCTCACCACCGGCGGCACGGTCTGGGTCTGGTTGGCGATCGCCGCCACACCGGCGATGATCGTGCCCAAGGTGAAGGTGACGTGGTTGAGCTGGGCGATGATGCGGTAGAGATAGCTGGTCAGCGATATGACGACCACGGCGATCAACACCAGGTCGAGCCATCCGAAAATACTCATCTAGGCCTTCCTCCTCTCCATCAAAGGTTGTGCTTCCTCTGAAACGGGTACCTCATGACAGGAGAGGCTGCTCCTAACCGCCACGCACCACCCGATCCACCGCATTGGCGTAGCGGGTGGCGCCGACGGCGACCTCCTTGACCACGCTGTCGGTGATCTCAAGCAGTTCCGGCACCCCGTCAAGCTCACCCGTGAGGATGACGCCGTTCTCGAGGATGCCATCGACATGGCCCCGAATACTGTTGATGGCACTCATCACCCGCTGTAGCGAAACCAGGTACGGGATTGCTGCCACCAGCAGTAGGACCAAAAGCCCCGCTGCGAAAAGCCCTCCTGGACCACCCATGGACCCTCCCTCTTCTCTCGAGCCGACTCCCCGACGCTATGTAAACGCACGAGGGGTGCGTTACCCCTACTAAGACTGCCCTACTTCTTTCCGAACTTGAAGATGTTCTTGAAGAAGGCCTTAGCGGAGATGAGCATCAGTGAGAAACCGCTCATCGCCTTGACCTTGCCGGCGCCCTTGCCGGCGGCCCCGGGCTTGGCGATGTCCCCGGCCGCACAGTTGGCGAACTGCTTCATGAGCGAGCCGATGACGTCCTGCATCATGCCCCGGCCGTACTGGGCGATGGCACCGGTCATCTGGATGTCCTGGGAGAGCATCACCCGGGTGCCGCCACCGGCCTGCTGCATCGTCGACGTCACCGTGGCGGAGGCCTGGCCCTTGCCCTTCTCCTCCGAGCCCGTGGCCTTCATGACCACCCGGTGGGAGCCGTCGTTCTTCTCCAGGATGTCGATGACTCCGGAGAATGCCAGCTTGAGCGGGCCCATGCTGATCTTGACCCGGCCCTTCACCTGGCGATCGGTTGCCGAGACGATCTCGGCGCCCGGCATGCACCGCGCGACGCGCGGGAAGTCGTTCATGTACTTCCACACCTGGTCCACCGGTGCTGGAATGGTGAACTCGTTCTCAATCAGCACTTCTAATCCCCCTCCTCTAGCGACGCCCCGTGGTTACACGGAAACAAACCCTAACTGTTCCGGAATCACAAAGTCCACATGACTACCAGGCAATACGCCCACGAAGAGTGGCGGATACGACGCTCTGGGAAGCGCCACTTTTCCAGGCGCGCTGCAACGTCTGGATAGTTGCCCTTGGTAAAGCCGAGACCGTCGGTTGTGGGAGCTGACGCTCGCGTCACGCAGCCCCCACCGAGGCCGCGGCGGACGTGGCGTTGCCGGTCTCAGCTGATTCGGAGACGGAGTCGGCGCGGGGGTGGATGTGACCCTTGCGGTCACGGAGGAAGCCGGCCCGGTGGCCGGCGCGGACGGCCAGCACCTCGGCCATGATCGCCCAGGCGACCTCCTCGGGGCCCTCGGCGCCGACATCGAGGCCGGCGGGGGCGTAGATCTTCTCGAGGTCCTCCTCGGAGGGTTCGACGCCCTCCTTGGCCAGGTCGGTGAGGATGCTGTCGAGGCGCTTTCGCGGCCCGAGCGAGCCGATGTAGGCGACGTCGGTGCCGAGGAACGAGCGGATGTAGTCCTTGTCCCGCAGGTAGTTGTGGCTCATCACCACCACGTAGGTCCGGCGGTCGGGGCTGGTCTTTTCGGCCGCGTCGACGGGCCGCGACAGGGAGATGAACCCTTCGGCCTCGGGAAATCGCTCCTTGGTGAGGAAGCGGTCCCGGTCGTCAACGACCACCGGCCGCCACCCGAGGGCTGCGGCGAAGCGGACGACGGGGACGGCGTCGTGGCCGGCGCCGCAGATCAGGAGCTTCGGGGAAGGTTCGAGTACCTCGATGAAGACCGTGATGACCCCGCCTGCAACCTCGAGGTCCTCCTTGATCGACAAACCCTTGGCAAGGGCCTCGCCGGCTGCGGCCGCTGCGACGTCGTCGGCCTCAGGTGTGCCGAGGGTCTTCTCCCGGCGCCCGCCGGGGTGGACGACGAGGCGGGCGCCGCGCTCCACCGCCCCCACGGAGGACTCGATGACGGTGACGACGGACACCTCCCGCTCCTCGTCGAGCGCCTGCCGGAGGGCGCCGGTCACCTCGACCGCTTTCTCCGCCGGCTCGACGAACAGCTCCACGGCACCATTGCAGCCGAGGCCCCATCCCCACACCGCCTCGTCATCGGCGGTCAGGTCGAAGTCGACAAGGCGGGCCTTGCCCCCGCCCATGATCTCCTTGGCAAGCTCCTGCACGTCCCCGTCGATGCAGCCGCCGCTGATATTGCCGATGAGCTCCCCGCCGTCGCGGACCAGCATGCGGGCACCGGGGCGTCGATACGTCGAGCCGCGCACCCCGACGACGGTGGCGAGCGCCATCTTCTCCCCGCGCTCCGAGAGGGTCTCGATGGCCTCCAGGACGTCGGAAATCTCGCTGCTCACCGGAGGGTCCTCACGCCGTGGCGGGCGCCAGGTACTTCGCTGGCTCGGCTTCGAACTTCTTCTTGCAGGCCGGGCAGCAGAAGTAGTAGGTCTGGCCCTCGTGCTCGGAGACGAAGCGTGCGGTGGCGATGTCCACCAGCATGTCGCACACCGGATCGACGGCGTCGGCCGGGCCATCGGCCGCAGCGGGCTGCGGGAGGACGGCGGGTTCTGCCTCGGTCGGCTGTGCTTCGGGGGCCGGTGACGGCGACGCCGTCACCGAGGACGGGGTCTCCTTGGGGTAGGGAGAGGACGGGGTCCCCTTGGGGTAGAGAGTGGGCTTGCGGGCTGCATTGAACTGGACGAGCTCCGCCAGCACCCCCACCGCGATCTCCTCGTGCTTGAGGCTACCGAGGTCGAGTCCTGCCGGAGCCTTCACCCGGGCGAGCATCTCGTCCGAGTAGTCGACATCCCGCAGCCAGTCCATGACCCCCTTCGCGCGCTTCCGGGAGGCGATAAGGCCGATGAAGGCTGCGTTCGTACCGAGCGCCTTGTCGACGGCGAGCTCGTCGTACTGGCCCTGCGTGGCCACGACAATCAGGGAGCTCTCACCCACGCCGGCGGCCTCGAGGTCGAGGGTGGTGATGACGTGGTCGGCCTGCGGGTGGGCCTCGGGGTCGCCCCGGTCGTCGACGACGACGGTACGCCACCCCAGCGTCTTGGCCAGGGCGGTCAGCGTCCGGACCATGGGGGTGCGCCCGATCAGCACGAGGTGGGGCTTCGGGAGCACGGGCTCCACGAACAGCTCGATGGCACCCTCGCTCTGGCACTGCATGGGTACGAGGCTGATGCCGTCGTTGGCCCTGGCCGCCAGTTCCTCCGGCGAACCGAGCAGCACGAGCTGTGCCTCGCCGGTCTCCATTGCCTTGCGGGCCTCGCGGACGACCACCGAGTCCGCGCAGGCCCCGCTCAACCAGCCGCGGACCTTGCCGGCGGCGGTGACGATGGCCTGGTTCCCCGGTTGCGCCGAAGAGGGGGCCCGACGCCACACCACGGTGGCCAGGGCGAATGGTTCGCCCCGTCGGGACAGATCCTGGCGCAACTGCAAAAGGTCTTCAGTCATCATCACCGCCGCCTGCTTGGTCTAGTCGTTTACCGCCTTACTACTAGTATGCCCCGGTTTACGTCCCCGCAAGCGGCGGGGTGCCGGAGACATCCTTCTTGTACTTGATCGCTTCCCACACACGGCTCGACAGGCAGGGCATGTCGATGTTGCGGACCCCGAGGTGGGCGACGGCATCGACGACGGCGTTGACGAAGGCGGCGGGGCCACCCACGCAGCCGCACTCCCCGATGCCCTTGCACCCGATCGGGTGGTGGGGCGAGGGGGTGACGACCTCGTACAGCTCGAAGTGCGGGGTCTCCCATGCAGTCGGGATCATGTAGTCCATGTAGTTGGACCCGATGCAGTTGCCCTGGGAGTCGAACGTGATCATCTGGTGGTAGGCCATGGCGAAGGCTTCGGCGAGACCGCCGTGCAGCTGGCCCTCGACGATCATCGGGTTGATCCGGACGCCACAGTCGTCGACGCCGACGAACTTGAGGACGTCCCACTCGCCCGTCTCCGGGTCGACCTCGACCGTCGTCACGTAGACGTCGAACGGCCAGGTCATGTTGGGCGGGTCGTAGTAGGCGTTGTTCTCGAGGCCAGGCTCGAGACCGTCGGGCATGTTCGTGTAGGCAGCGAAGGCGCAGTCCGTGATGGTGACGCCCCGGTTCGGAGCGCTCCGCACGTAGAAGCGGCCCAGCTCCCACTCCACGTCTTCCTCCGACACCTCGAGGAGGTGTGCGGCGAGCTTCTTGGCCTTGGCACGCACCTTGCGGGCGACCATGGCGGTCGCGGCGCCGGCGGTCGGGGTCGACCGGGAGGCGTAGGTGCCCATGCCAAACGGCGTGTTGTCGGTGTCGCCGTGCTGCACCAGGATGTCGTCGGCGGGAATGCCGAGCTCGTGGGTCACGATCTGGGCGAACGTGGTCTCGTGGCCCTGGCCCTGGGTCTTGGAACCGATCTTGAGGACCGCCTTGCCGGACGGGTGGACCCGCAGCTCCGCGGAGTCGAACATCTTGATGCCGATGATGTCGTACTCACGGGAGTTGCCGGCACCGAGGGGCTCGGACATGCAGGAGAGGCCGAGGCCGAGAAGGCGGCCCTGCTTGCGGGCTGCGTCCTGGCGTGCCTTGAAGCCGTCGTAGTCGATCTTGTCCAGCGCGAGGTCCAGGCACTTGTCGTAGTCGCCGGAGTCGACGAGGAAGCCGAAGGTCGTGCGGTGGGGGAACTCACGGATGAAGTTCACCCGCCGGAACTCGGCCTGGTCCATGCCGATCTCGTAGGCGCAGGTCTGCATGAACCGCTCCTGGAAGAACATCGACTCGGTGATGCGGAACGAGCACCGGTAGGCGACGCCGCCGGGTGCCTTGTTGGTGTAGTGGCCCTGCGCGGTGAGGTAGCCGTAGGGGACGTCGTAGCAGCCGAAGATCGAGTGGAACAGGCCGATCTTGAACTTGGTCGGCTGGGCGTCGGAGAAGAAACCACCGTTGTCGGTGTCGGCGTGGACGCGCACCGCCTGGATCTTGCCGTCCTTGCGGATGGCAGCGTCGCAGTGGAAGTACATGTCACGGGCGTACCCGGTGGAGATCAGGTTGCCGGTTTTGTCCTCGATCCACTTGACCGGACGGGTCAGCAGGATCGACGCCAGGATGGCGATGACGTAGCTGGGGTAGACGGGCACCTTGTTGCCGAATCCGCCGCCGAGGTCGGGGGCGATGACCCGGATCATGTGCTCCGGGAGCTCGGCCACGAGGGCCACGGCCGTCCGGATGATGTGCGGCGCCTGGGTGGTCAGGTAGATCGTGAGCTTGCCCGTGGCCGAGTTGTAGTCCGAGATGATGGCCATGTTCTCGATGGGGCAGGGGTGGGTGCGGGGGTAGAAGATGTCCTGCGAGACGACCTGCATGCTCTCGTCCGCGAACACGCGCTCGGTGTTCTCCTTGTCGCCTACTTCCCAGGTGTAGCAGATGTTGTTGGTCTGGCCTGCCTTGTCGTCCCGGATGATCGGGGCGCCGGGGGCGAGGGCCTGCTTCGGGTTGACGATGGGGGGAAGCGGGTCGTACTCGACGACGATCACCTCGCAGGCGTCCTTGGCGATGTACGGGTCGTCGGCGACGACGCAGCAGATCTCCTGGCCCTGGAAACGGACCTTGTCCGTGGCCAGGACTGCCTGGGTGTCGTAGCTCAGGGTGGGCATCCACGCCAGGTTGTGCTGGGCAGCCATGTCGCCAGTGATGACCATGTGCACGCCGGGGGTCATCCAGGCCTTTGAGGTGTCGATCGAGGTGATGCGGGCGTGGGCGATCGGGCTGCGGAGGGTCTCCATGTGGAGCATCCCGGGGAGCTTGAAGTCGTCGATGTAGTTGCCCTTGCCACGGATGAAGCGTGCGTCCTCAACCCGCTTGCGACGGGCGCCGAGACCGCCGATCTGTATTTCGTCTAATGCCATGCCTGTCCTCCTCTTCAACCAGTCCGAGCTGCCCGATTAGCCGCGTGCCCCACGTGCGGAGATACCCGACGTGGCCATCTTCTTGGCCGCCCACTGCACTGCCTTGACGATGTTCATGTAGCCGGTGCACCTGCAGTTGTTGCCCGAGAGCGCCCAGCGGATCTCTTCTTCCGTCGGGTTCGGGTTCTCCTCGAGGAATCCCGTCGCCGTCAGCATCATGCCGGGGGTGCAGAACCCGCACTGCAGCCCGTGCTCCTCGTGGAAACCCTCCTGGACCGGCGAGAGCTCCGACGGAGAACCGAGACCCTCGACGGTGACGATGTCGTGGCCGTCGGCCTGGACCCCGAGGACGGTGCAGCTCTTCGTCGGCAGACCGTCGAACAGCACGGTGCAGGCCCCGCAGCTTGTCGTGTCGCAGCCGAGGTGGGTCCCGGTCAGACCGAGAACCTCCCGGATGAAGTGGACGAGGAGCAGCCGGGGCTCGATCTCAGCCTCCCGGGGCTCGTCGTTGACCACGCATTGAACCGTTCTGAACTCTGGCACGTACAGCCTCCTTATCGCGACGTCGCTGTCAGTTCTATGCCGCCCGGATACCAGCGGCCGCATGGAGCGAACGCCGGACGAAGACCGCCACCATCTCCCGCTTGTACTCCTCGCTGCCCCGGTGGTCGCTCCGAGGAGAGGAATCGGCGGCTGCCGCCTGGGCTGCCTGCTGGATCGTGTTCTCGTTGAGCCCGCCGCCGGAGACGATGCGCTCGGCGTCGTAGCACTTGATGTTGCTGGGGCCGACACCCGTGAGGCCGATACCCACCCGGGAGACGGAACCGCCCTGCTGCTGGAGGGCGACGCCGACGGCAACGGTGGCGAAGTCGCCCACCTTGCGCTCGATCTTGTGGTACTCGCCGAAGTTCGTGGCGCCGGGGACCCGGACCTCGACGGCGATCTCGTTCGGCATCAGCGTGGTGGAGAACGGCCCGGTGATGAACTGCGACACGGGGATGACCCGCTCGCCCTCGGTGGAGCGGGCGACGACCTCGCCGTCGAGGCACATCATCACGGTGGCCCAGTCACCCTGGGGGTCGGCGTGGGTCAGGTTGCCGACGACGGTGCCGCGGTTGCGCACGACCGGGTCGGAGATTGTCGGCGCCGCCGAGGACATGAGCGGGTGGCGCGAGCGGACCAGCTCGGAGCGGACGATGGCCCGGTTGCGGGCCAGACAGCCGATGCGCAGGTAGCCGCCGGCCTCCTCGATGTAGTCGAGGCCCTGGATCTGGTTGAGGTCGACAATGGTGGCCGGCGCAGCGAAACGGAGCTTCATCAGCGGGATCAGGCTCATGCCACCCGAGAGAACCTTGGCGTCCTCGCGGTAGTAGGCCATCATCTGGCACGCCTCATCCAGCGTTCTGGGTGCCTCGTAGTGAAAGCGTGAAGGATACAAACTGCCCTCCTTTAAGTGCCCGAAGTCCTATACGTGTGTGGCGCCGAGCGCCGGTGCGGCTTCGAAGCTGATCGACGATCCCGAGCTACGAGAGGTACCGGCCGCCGCGCCGCCGCCGCGCACCGCCCTCTTCGTCTGTTGCAGGCGCGTCCTCGGCCGGCGCGGCTGCGGCCGGCTTCGCCGCGGCTCACC